>OIWU01001599.1_pt1 | contig 21621 bp, 18 predicted proteins | sample 1587711 | NCBI WGS metagenome assembly OIWU01 (sample SAMEA3888909, study PRJEB22519) | human gut metagenome | biome: human gut; feature: human-associated habitat; material: faeces | place: Denmark | collected 2010 | reverse complement strand
AATTCATAATTCATAATTCATAATTCACAATTCATAATGGCAGACTTGCTCTGTGTTGTCGAGCGGGACGCTCGACCTCCTATAATTAGCAAAGCATACGGCTTTAACTTCTATAACTTCTTTAACTTCTCTAACTCCTAAAAAAAAACTTCTTCAGCTCCCCATCCACGAAAATGAAGTGCTTTATTTGTGCGCAAAGGAATTATTTGTAACTTTGCACACGATAGACGGTGCGCAGGCACTCAGTGCTACGCCCCGACAAACCCTTATAATCAAAACTAAAAGCAAAGAAAAGAAAAAGATGAAGACGACACGTTTCACGACACTCCTCGCCCTCCTCGCCACTGCCCTCCTTTCGGCATGCGGAGGCGACGACCCATCAACGAACCCCAATCCCAATCCCGGCGCAGGAGGTGCTTCGGGAGGCAGCGGCAGCGGTACAGGCACTGTCGCAATGGCGCAGCTGCGGCTCGCCGACCCTACCATCTTCCCCGACGACGACGGCACCTACTACCTCTACGGCACCAGTTCCGACAACGGCTTCGAGGTGTACAAGAGCACCGACCTCATCACATGGGAAGGCCCGTGCGGCAAGACTTCGGGCGGATTCTGCCTCGTCAAGGGCAGCAGCTACGGCAGCAAATGGTTCTGGGCACCGCAGGTGTTCAAGCGGGGCGACACCTACTACATGGCCTACTGCGCCGATGAGCACCTCGCCATAGCCACAAGCGACTCGCCGATGGGGCCGTTCCGCCAGCAGCAGCTCGCGCGGATTCCGGCGGGAATGAAGGAAATCGACCCCTTCGTGTTCTTCGACGACGACGGCAAGACATACATGTATCATGTCCGCATAGTGGACAACAACAGCATATATGTGGGCGAAATGAACGCCGACCTCACGAAGATTGACGAGAGCACCGTGAAGCTTTGCATCAAGGCGGCTCCCGATGGATGGGAGAACACCGAACGCCGCTCAGGGGGAGTGGCCGAGGGTCCGACGGTGGTGAAGCTCGACGGCACATATTACATGTTCTACAGCTGCAACGACTACCAGCTGCCCACCTACGCCGTGGGTGTCGCCACTGCCAAGTCGCCGACGGGTCCGTGGACAAAGCCTGCCGCGCCCATCATCAGCCGCGACAACATCGGCCACAACGGCACGGGTCATGGCGACCTCTTCCGCGACAAGGACGGCCACTGGCAGTATGTGTTCCACACCCACAACAACTCCACGACGGTGCACACACGCAAGACAGCCATCGTGCAACTCGAATACACCGGCACCGGCTTCAAGGTGGCAGACGGAACGTTCCGCTACCTGATGCACAAGTGACGGATTGTTACCCTACAGAAAAAGAAGCCTTGTTTGTGTCGCAAACAAGCCTTGTTCGCACTCCGAAGAAGCCTTGTTTGCAGACAAAACAAGCCTTGTTTGTAGAACAAAGAAAACAAGCAAACTGCAAAACACATCTCTTATGAGAATAAAACACTTATTGTCAGACCATTACAAAGCAGTCATCTCCGCGCTCTTCTTCGTGGCGATGCTGCTGCTTTGGGGCTTCTGGCTGCCTGAGGTGACCGCCTATCACGAGCAGACCCAGATGTTCCTCTTCACCCCCGACTACTTCAAGGAGCACCTTCCGCTGCCCGGTGCGCTTGCCGACTACGTCTCGGAATTCCTCGTGCAGTTCTCCTTCTTCGTGCTCTGGGGTGCCGCCGTCACCGCCCTCCTGCTCACTCTCATGCAGCGTGTGGTGTGGGCAGTGATGCGCCAGTGCGGAGCGTGCGGCTCATGGTACGCTGCAAGCCTCGTCCTCCCGGCGCTGCTTGCCGCCCAGTGCACCGACCCCGACACCATGCCCACGTTCACCCTCTCACTACTTGCCGCCCTCTCGCTCTCGTGGCTGCGCCTGCGTCTGCGCCACAGCCGCTGGTCGTGGGCGGTGGATGTGGCAGTGCTCCCCCTCTTCTATTGGGTGGCAGGACCCGTAGTGGCAGTGCCCCTCTGCGCTGCCGTGGCCTGCGCCGTGGTGCCGCAGCTGCGCGACGACAGCCGCTCCACGGCATCACCGCTCAAGGCTGCCGCCGCCATTGCCGCCACAGCCCTCACGTTCTGGCTCACGGGCAGGGGTCTGCACTATTCGTGGGAGAGTCTGCTCAAAGGCATCTTCTACTACCGCCAGCCCGCCACGCTGCCCCTTGCCATGGACATGCTCATGGCCCTTGCCGCCCTGCTGCCCATGATTGCCGCCGCAGTGTCGCACATACGCCGCCGCAGCATCACAGTCCCGGCAGTCTATACGCTGCTCATAGCGAGCGGTGCGCTCATAGGCTGCGGCACGCAGAGAGCCATACTCGAAGTCATCGGCTACGGCTACCTCGTGCGCATGGGACACTATGCCGACATCATAAGCAAGAGCACACGCACGGCTCCGCGCTCCGAAGTGGGCGTGGCAGCCACCAACCTCGCGCTCTCAGCAACGGGCGAGATGCCCGACCGCATGTTCGAGTTCAGGCAGTTCGGCACCAACGGACTCATTCCCGACGCCAACCTCGACGCCAACACCACGATGATGGCGGGCGAGATATTCCTGCATCTGGGCATGGTGAACCAGGCACAACGCTACTTCTTCGAGTCGCAGGAGGCGGTGCCGGGCTACAAGCGCAGCAGCCAGTGCTACCGCCGCCTTGCCGAGACCAACCTCGTGAACGCCGACTACCGTGTGGCGGCACGCTATCTGCGGCTGCTCTCCCACACGCTCTTCTACCGCTCCTGGGCAGAGAAACGCCTCGCCTGGGCGACAACCGACCACCGTGCCGTGGCCGACGACCCCGAATACGCACGCCTGAGAAGCCTGCGTCCCACCGACGACTACCTCTTCGGAATGTCGGAGACCGACCTCACGCTCGGCGCACTCTACATGCACAACAAGCAGAACCACGCCGCACTGGAGTACCTCATGGCCTACGAACTGCTCGCACACAACGCGCAACGCTTCATGCAGTACTTCCCCCTCGTGCTCAAGGCAGGACCGTCCTACATCCCGCGAAGCTACCAGGAGGGCATAGCCATATTCACAATGAACGACGGCGGCAACCCGCTCGCAGCCTGTGTGGATGCCACCACGAAGCGGCAGCTGGCCGATTTCCTCGGCATCTACCCCAAGGACAAGGCCGCGGCGGCACACCATGAGAAGCCGCTCTTCGCCGATACCTACTGGTTCTACCTCTTCGCCTCGAAGCCGCAGGGCGGCGACGGCGGAGCCGACAACAACGCAACACCCGGAAAAAACACGAAGAAATGAAACTCAAGCACATCATCATAGCCGTCATGGCGACGCTCGTCACGGCGTGCGGCAACACCCCCAGAAACGAAAAGAACGACACCCGTGAGCCGCAGATATTCCCCGACTACTGCGGAGTGACCGTCCCCGTGGGCATCGCGCCGATGAACTTCGACGTCTGCGGAGGCGCCGACCGCATCGACCTCACCGTCAGTGGGACGAAAGGCGGAACACTCCACACCAACGCCGGAAGCGTGGATATGGACATAGACGAGTGGCACGCACTGCTGGAGAAGAACCGCGGGGCAAGGCTCGACTTCTCGCTCGCCGTGCGGCGCAACGGCGAATGGACACGCTACGCCACATTCCCGATGTATGTCAGCGACGCGCCGCTCGACGACTGGGGACTCACCTACCGACGCATAGCACCGAGCTATGTGAACTACAACAAGATGGGCATCTACCAACGCTGCCTCGCCAACTTCGACGAGACACCGATACTCGAGAACACCGCCGACCCCGGCAGCTGCATAAACTGCCACACCGCCAACCGCACCGACCCACGGCAGTTCACATTCCATGTGCGCGGACCGCACGGAGCGACGCTCATACAGCAGGACGGCAGGCGCGAATGGCTCAACACCGCCACCGACTCCACACTCGCGGCATGCGTCTATCCATACTGGCACCCGACGGGAAAGTATGTGGCTTTCTCCACCAATGTCACACGGCAGGACTTCCATGCCACACGAGGGGAGCGCATAGAGGTGCTCGACCTTAAGAGCGACCTGCAGGTTTATTGCCCCGCTACGCACGAACTGCTGCTCTCACCGCTGCTCCGCACCGACGACTTCGAGACCTATCCGGCGTTCTCGCCCGACGGCAAGTGGCTCTACTTCTGCTCGGCACGCTACAGGAAAATACCCGCGGAATACAAGGAAATACGCTACAATCTCTGCCGGATAGCCTTCGACGCAGCCACCGGCACCTTCGGAAACAAGGTGGACACCATCTTCAACGCAGCGGCACACGGACTCAGCGCCACACTGCCACGACCCTCCTACGACGGCCGCTACATCATGTTCACCACCGCACGCTACGGCTGTTTCCCCGTATGGCACGAGGAGAGCGACCTCTGGTTGCTCCGCCTGAGCACGCTTGAGGCACGGCCCATGACTGCCGTGAACTCGAAACGCGCGGAGAGTTTCCACAACTGGAGCCGCAACTCGCGGTGGTTCGTATTCACATCACGCCGAGGCGACGGACTCTACACCAACCTTTACATGGCATCCGTGGACAAGGACGGAAAACCAACGAAGCCCTTCCTCCTGCCGCAGCGTCACCCGTGGAGCTACTACGACAACCTGCGCACATCATACAACACGCCCGACTTCACCGCCGCACCCGTGGAATTCGAGGCACGCATGGCGGCGAAGGAGATACGTTCGGGAGAGCGCACAGGCATAAAAGTGAGAAAATAAGTAACAAACAAAAATCAACTAAAAGGCAATATGAAGAAAATCAAATCGTTAGTCATCATCGCAATCCTCTGCCTCTGCGGCACGGGAGCGCAGGCTCAGGACATCAAGGACATCCTCACCGGAGTGGCAAAGACCATCATCGGCGACAAGGCGACATCGAAATCGTCAATCACCGGCACATGGAAATACTCCGGACCGGCATGCGAGTTCGAGAGCGACAACTTCCTTTCAAAGGCCGGAGCACAGGCCGTCACGGAAAAGGTGAACAAAAGACTGGCACCGATAATGAAGAAGACTGGCATCAACAACATCGTCTTCACCATCAACAGTGACGGTACATACACCTCGGCATTGAAGAAACACACCACAAAAGGCACCTACACCTTCGACGAAAAGGAGAAGACCATCACCTTCACCACATCAGGCGGACACAGCTACACCGCCTATGTCGTCGTGACAGGCAACACGATGAACATGCTCTTCAAGGCCGACAAACTCATGGAGATACTTAAGGTAATCAGCAACACAGCGTCGAACCTCAGCTCGTCGGCAGCAGTCATCAACGCCGTGCTGGGCAAATACAACGGCATGCGCGTGGGCTTCGAACTCAAGAAGTAAGCCCGGCATGAAGCAGTACGCATCCCTCCGCCGGCGGTTCCTGCGCTACCTCAGGCTTGAGCGCAACTATTCGCCCAACACATTAGAGGCATACGCGCACGACGTGGACTATCTGCTCAACTATATCGGTGGGCTGAACCTCGCCGTGGAGGAGGTGCGTCTGGAACATCTGGAGCACTTTGCGGCGACGATACACGAGTTCGGAGTGGGGGCACGCACGCAGGCACGCATCCTGAGCGGCGTGCGCACCTTCTTCCGTTTCCTCGTCATCGACGGCGTCATAAGCGACGACCCGACCGAACTCCTCGAGTCGCCCGACATCGGCGAACACCTGCCCGAAGTGCTTTCCACCGAAGAAGTGGACATGATGGAACGTGCCATCGACCTCAGCAAGTGGGAAGGGCAGCGCAACAAGGCCATCATCGAGACGCTTTTCTCATGCGGCCTGCGCGTGTCGGAGCTTGTCACGCTGCGTTTCAGCGATGTCTTCGCCAAGGAACGCTACCTGCGCATAGTCGGGAAAGGCGGCAAGGAAAGGCTCGTGCCAATATCGCAGCAGGCCCTGCATGAGATAGAACTGTGGCTTTACGACCGCAACCTCATGACGATAAAGCCCGGAGAGGAGGAATATCTATTCCTCAACCGGCGCGGAGCACACCTCACACGCACCATGATTCTCATCATGATAAAGCGCACGGCAGCCGAAGCCGGCATCAGCAAGACCGTCTCTCCGCACACACTGCGCCACTCCTTCGCCACAGCACTGCTCAAAGGCGGAGCCGACCTGCGTGCCATACAGGAGATGCTGGGACATGAAGACATAGGCACAACACAGATCTACACGCACATCGACATTACGCATCTGCGCGAAGAAATACTCCTTCACCATCCGAGAAACATCAAGAAGGCGGAAGAATGACACTCCTTTCCGCCACAGCCTGACCCGCGTCGCCGCCCCGTCGGGACGACCCTGCCTTTTGTTTAAAAAACATTTATTTTTTACCTGTTTTGTCCTTATTCACAGATTATTGCTTACTTTTGCAGAATGCTACTATATTCGCACGTTTCGATATAACGAAATTCATAACAATAAACAATAATTTCATGAACCTCAGAAAACTATTTGTTGCAGCAGTCCTGTTCGTTGCAGGTCTTGCACAGGCACAGATGATGCCGCCGATACCCGTCGATCCCGACGTGCGCATCGGAAAGTTGGACAATGGTCTGACCTACTACATCCGTCACAACAACTGGCCGGAGAACCGCGCCAACTTCTACATCGCGCAGAAGGTGGGCTCCATCCAGGAAGAGGAAAGCCAGCGCGGACTCGCACACTTCCTCGAACACATGTGCTTCAACGGCACAAAGAACTTCCCGGGAAACGATGTAATGCGCTATTGCGAGAGCATCGGCGTGCAGTTCGGACGCGACCTCAACGCTTATACAGCCATCGATCAGACTGTTTACAACATCTCCAACGTGCCGACAACACGCCAGAGCGCACTCGACTCATGCCTCCTCATACTCAGCGATTGGGCCAACCAGCTCACGCTCGACCCCAAGGAGATTGACGAAGAGCGCGGCGTGATTCACGAAGAGTGGCGTCTCCGCACAAGCGCATCAAACAGAATGTTCGAGCGCAACCTGCCGAAACTCTACCCGGGTTCAAAGTATGGACACCGTTTCCCCATCGGTCTGATGTCGGTAATCGACAACTTCAAGCCGAAGGAACTGCGCGACTACTACGAAAAGTGGTATCATCCCACAAACCAGGGCATCATCGTCGTGGGCGATGTGGATGTTGATCATGTGGAAGCACAGATAAAGAAGCTCTTCGGAGGATTCAAGAATCCTGCCAACCCGGCTCCCATCGTGGCTGAAAGCGTACCCGATAACGCACAGCCCATCGTCGTTATCGACAAGGACAAGGAGCAGCAGCAGAGCACCGTGGAACTTTACATCAAGCACGACGCATATCCCGACTCGCTCAAAGGCGACATGAGCTATCTGGTTTACGGATACCTTCTCAACGCAGCACGATGGATGCTGAACAACCGCATGAGCGAAGTCGTGCTCAACGCCGACTGCCCCTTTGTGCAGGCAGGTGCAAGTTACGGCTCATACATCTTCGCAAAGACAAAGGATGCGTTCTCGCTCTTCGTCCTTCCCAAGGAGATGGCACACACAGCCGACGCTCTCAAGGCCGCATTCATAGAGGCACGCCGTGCCGCCGAGTTCGGATTTACAGCCACAGAGTTCGAGCGTTTCAAGGAAACCTATCTCAGCCAGATGGACAAGGAGTTCAGCAACAAGGACAAGCGCACCAACGATGCGCTCTACGCGCCGCTGAAGGAAAACTTCCTCGAAAACGAGCCTATGCCCTCAATCGACTTCACCTACGAGGCCATGAAGCAGATTGTGCCGGTAATTCCTGTTGATGCCGTGAACGGACTGATGAAGCAACTCGTGCCGGCCAACGACTCCAACCTCGTCATCCTCAACTTCAACAACGAGAAGGAAGGCAATGTCTATCCCACAGAGGAGGGTCTGCTCGCCGCTGTCAAGGCCGCACGCACTGCCGAAATCAGCGCATACGTGGATAACGTGAAGAACGAACCGCTCATCACCAACCTTCCCAAGCCGGGCAAGATAAAGAGCGAAACGAAGGATGCAACACTCGGTTACACCACTCTCAAGCTCTCCAACGGCGCGACGGTAATACTCAAGCAGACCGACTACAAGAAAGACCAGGTGCTCCTCAGCGGCTCCGGCGTGGGCGGACAGACTGTCTATGGACCCAAGGACTACGACAACCTCGCGGCATTCAACGAGGTTATCGGCATGAGCGGACTCGGTGCATTCTCTTCGACAGAGCTTCAGAAGGCTCTCGCCGGCAAGCAGGCCAACGCCGACCTCAGTCTCTCTGGACAGCTCTTCACATCGGCTTCGGGCAACTCTACACCCAAGGACGTGGAGACAATGTTCCAGATGCTCTACCTCTACTTCACTGCCATCAACAAGGACCAGAAGTCGTACGACAACCTTATGTCGCAGTATGAGGTGGCACTGAAGAACCGTTCGCTCTCGCCCGACGTGGCTATCAGCGACTCTCTCAGCGCAACCATGTACGGACACAATCCCCGTGTGGCTCCGCTCACAATCGAAAAGCTCAAGAATATAAACTACGACCGCATCCTTGAAATAGCCAAGGAGCGCACAGCCAACGCTGCAGCGTGGACATTCACCATCGTGGGCAACTTCGACGAAGCCACCATACGTCCGCTCATCTGCCAGTATCTCGCCGCACTCCCGGCTAAGGGCAAGGTGGTGAAGAGCAAGCGCGAAGTCAATACGGTCAAGGGTGAGGTGGAGAACATCTTCTACCGCAAGCAGGAGACACCCAAGGCAAACTCATACATGTACTGGCACAACAACTCGATGCCTTACAATTTGAAGAACGTTATATGTGCCGACATCGCCGGACAGGTGCTCTCCATGGAGTATCTCGCCAAGATCCGCGAGCAGGAAAGCGCTGCCTACTCTGTGGGCGCGTCGGGTTCGGCACAGATCGGTCCCGACAACTACCGCCAGTTCGGCATCTTCGCCTACTGTCCGATGAAGCCTGAGAAGAAAGATGTGGCCATCCGCATCATGAACGAAGAGGTGAAGAACCTCGAAAACACCTGCGACGCCGACAAGCTCGCAAAGTGCAAGGAGTTCATGGCAAAGCGTTTCGGCGACAGCGAGAAGAAAAACGGCTTCTGGCTTAACACCATCAACGACTTCTATCGTTACGGCTTCAACGGCTACACCGACTATGTGAAGACCCTCAACGCCATCACTCCGGCGGACATCTGCGCCTTCATGAAGGACTTCAACAAGGCCGGCAACCACATCACCGTAATGATGTTGCCTGAAGAGCAGAAGTAAGAAATAAAAGAGTAGAAAAGTAAAAGAGTAAAAAGAGTAAAAGGAGTCAGCCTTTGTGCCGCCTCTCTTTGCCTTTTCACTCTTTTACTTTTCTGCTCTTTTTGCTTTTCTCCCCTTTCCCCCCTTTTACTTTTTTACTCTTTTACTCTTTTACTTTTTCATGTCTTATAACTCTCTCTGGCGCAGCCTCACGCCGCTCTACGACCCCGACGAGGCTAAGGCCGTCGTCCGCACCCTGCTCGACTCGCTCTTCGGCATGACTCTCACCGACATCGTCTGCGGCGCCGTGGACAGTCTGAGTGCCGCCGACACGCAGCGTCTTTCCGCTGCCATGCGCCGCCTTGAAGCCGCGGAGCCGGTGCAGTATGTGCTTGGCAGTGCGCCGTTCTGCCGTCGCCGCTTCGCCGTGCGCCCCGGTGTGCTCATCCCGCGGCCTGAGACGGAGTGGCTCGTACAGCGTGCCACCGTTGTAGCCAAGAGCCGCCACGCCGCCGGCTGCCGCATCCTCGACATCGGCACTGGCAGCGGCTGCATAGCAATAAGCATCGCCCTCGAAGTGCCGGAAGCCGTGGTCGAGGCGTGGGACATATCGCCGCAGGCTCTCGACATAGCCCGTGCCAACGCCAGCGACCTCGGAGCAAGCGTGACATTCACCCTCGCCGACGCCCTCAACGCGCCCTGCGAAGAGCACACGCGCGACATCATCGTGAGCAATCCGCCCTACATCTGCCGCCGCGAGCACGCCGCAATGTCGCCCAACGTGCTGCGCCACGAGCCGCACACAGCCCTCTTCGTCCCCGACGACGACCCTCTGCTCTTCTATCGTGCCATTGCCCTTTACGCCCGCAAGGCACTCCGCCCCGGCGGCATGCTGCTCTTCGAGTGCAACACCCTCTACGCCGCCGACACCGCCGCCATGCTCCGCACGATGGGATTCGACGACCCTGCCGTCCACGACGACTGCTTCGGCAAGCCGCGGTTTGTGGAAGCCGTCGTGACTTGACAAACTTCCTTCCACCATAAACTTCAAAAAATCACAGCAACCCATAATGTTCACCCAATCGAAATCACCCGTGAGCGAGCCACAGGCTCTGCAGAAACTCGCCGCCCTCTGCTCCCGTTCCGAGCACTCTTCGGGCGAAATTCGCGAGAAGATGCGCCGTTGGCAGCTCCCCTCCGACGCGCAGGAGCGCATCGTGCAACGCCTTGTCGCCGAGCGGTTCATCGACGATTCGCGCTTCGCCCGACTCTTCGTGCGCGACCGTCTGCGCTTCGCTTCGTGGGGCGAGCGCAAGATTCTGATGGCACTCCGCCAGAAAGGCATCGACGAAGCCACCGCCGCCGAGGCTCTGGACGAAGTGAGCGACGACGAATGGCTCGACGCCCTCCGCAGCGTCATAGCCGCCAAACGCCGCACCACAAAAGCCGCCTCCGACTACGAACTCAACGCCAAGCTCATGCGCCACGCCCTCAGCCGGGGGTTCACCATGCGCCTGATAGGGCAGTGCGTGGACACGCCCGACTGAACCATGCCGCACACCGGCTTTGAAAACAAGGCTTCTTTACATCACAAACAAGGCTTCTTTTGAGTGCAAAGAAGCCTTGTTTGCAAACCGCCCTTATATGCTCTCTCATCATTTTTACACGCAGACAGGCATTTATACGGATAAAAAGTAGTAACTTCGCAGTTGGAAACAACAAAAGGCACAATAATGTCACATTATCGTGCGCCTTTAATTTAAAATCATAACACGGCAGGGCCAACAGCCCCACGCCTCATTAAAATACAAAGAAATGTCACTCAAATGCGGAATCGTAGGACTGCCCAACGTGGGAAAGTCCACTCTCTTCAACTGCCTCTCCAACGCCAAGGCGCAGGCAGCCAACTTTCCTTTTTGCACCATAGAGCCTAACGTGGGCGTCATCACCGTGCCCGACGAGCGGCTCACAAAGCTCGCCGAGATAGTACACCCGGGACGCATCGTGCCGGCAACGTGCGAAATCGTCGATATTGCAGGACTCGTGAAGGGCGCAAGCAAGGGCGAGGGACTCGGCAACAAGTTCCTCGGCAACATTCGTGAGACCGATGCCATCATACATGTGCTGCGCTGCTTCGACGACGACAACATCGTGCGTGAGGGTGGAGCAGTGGTGAATCCTGTGGAGGACAAGGAAGTGATTGACACCGAACTCCAGCTCAAAGACCTCGAAACCGTTGAGGCACAGCTTCAGAAGCAGTCGAAAGTGGCTGCCATAGGCAACAACAAGGAAGCAAAGACAGCCGTGGCCGTGCTCGAAGCCTACAAGGCCGCTCTCGAAAAGGGAATGAACGCACGCACCGTGGAGTTTGAGTCGAAGGAGGAACAGCGCGTGGCGCACGACCTCTTCCTGCTCACCGCCAAGCCCGTGCTCTATGTGTGCAACGTGGACGAAGCGTCGGCAAAGAACGGAAACAGATACTCCGAGCAGATAGCCGAGATAGCAAAGAGCGAAGGAGCAGAGATGCTCGTCATAGCAGCAAAGACCGAAGAGGACATAGCTTCGCTCGAAACCTACGAGGACAAGCAGATGTTCCTCGAGGAACTCGGACTCGAGGAGAGCGGCGTGAACCGACTCATAAAGAAGGCCTATGCACTGCTCAACCTCGAAACCTTCATCACCGCCGGCGAAATGGAGGTGAAGGCATGGACCTACCACCGCGGATGGAAGGCACCGCAGTGCGCCGGAGTAATCCACACCGACTTTGAAAAGGGATTCATCCGCGCCGAAGTCATCAAGTATGCCGACTACATACAGTACGGTTCCGAAGCAGCAGTGCGCGAAGCAGGCAAACTCTCCATAGAAGGAAAGGAATACATCGTGCAGGACGGCGACATCATGCACTTCCGCTTCAACGTGTAAAAAAGAAGAGGAAAGAGTCGCCTCTCCAAGCTCACAGTAAGGCTTAGAAAGGCCCAGTAAGGCTTAGAAAGGCCTAAAAAGGTCCCCGCAAGGCCCAGAAAGCCCTCGCCAAAAGCCTCCCCCTGACGCCTCCTCACCAAAAACAACAACCACAATGCCACACCCATTATCCATACTCTGGAACCCCTCCGACACCGCCCTCTCGTTCGGGCCGTTCACCATTCACTGGTATTCGCTGTGCTGGCTCATCGGCCTCGCACTCGCCTATCTCATCGTGCAGCGGCTCTACCGCGAGCAGAAGGTGAAGGAAGGACTTTTCGACCCGCTCTTCGTCTATTGCTTCATAGGTATCCTCGTCGGCGCACGCCTGGGACACTGTCTGTTCTATCAGCCCGACATCTTCCTCTCGTCGTGGCATCACTTCGTTGAGATATTCATACCGATAGAGTTCCTCTCCGACGGTTCGTGGCACTTCACAGGCTACCGCGGACTCGCGTCGCACGGCGGAACGCTCGGACTGATGATAGCCCTCTGGGCGTATGTACGCAAGACTGGCATGAATCTCTGGCAGGTTCTCGACAACATCGCCATAGCAACCCCCGTCACGGCATGCTTCATACGTCTGGGCAACCTCATGAATTCCGAAATCATCGGTAAGGTCACCGATGTGCCTTGGGCATTCGTCTTCGAGCGTGTCGATGCCATGCCGCGCCATCCGGGACAGCTCTACGAGGCCATAGCCTACGCCATCCTTTTCTTCATCGGGTGGCGTCTCTACCGCAGTATGCCGCAGCGTGTGGGTACGGGCTACTTCTTCGGACTCTGTCTGGCATACATCTTCACCGCCCGATTCTTCATAGAATTCACCAAAGAAGTGCAGGAAGCCTTCGAAGCCTCGTTGCCGCTCGACATGGGACAACTCCTCAGTCTGCCATTCATAGTGCTCGGTGCGGCGTGCATGGCAGGCGGAAAATGGATGGACAAAATAGTAAAAAGAAAACAGAATAATCACTAACTACAATAAAAAAAGGACTTATGGAAAAGACACTCATTCTTCTTAAACCGTGTACAGTGCAGCGCCGGCTCATCGGCGAAGTAATCAACCGCCTCGAACGCAAAGGCCTGCGCATCGTAGGCATGAAGATGATGCAGCTCGACGACGCCATACTCGCCGAACACTACGCACACCTCACAGAGCGGCCATTCTATCCCTGGCTCACAGCATCGATGAAGTCGGCACCCGTTGTAGCAATGTGTGTTGAAGGAAATAGTGCTGTCACCGTAGTGCGCAACATCGTGGGAGCGACAAATGGACGCAAGGCTGCCCCCGGAACAATTCGTGGCGACTACTCCATGAGCGGTCAGGAGAACATCATCCACGCCTCCGACAGTCCCGAAAACGCCGAGATAGAGATGAAACGCTTCTTCCGTGAAGGCGAAATCTTCGAATATCCCGACCCCCTCCACGACTATTTCTACGCCCCTGACGGCGACTGATGCCACCCGAAAAAGGCATCAAGCCTCCCCCAAAAAACCTTCCCAAGTTTTATCAAAAGGCTTAGTAAGGCCCAGAAAGGCTTAGTAAGGCCTAGCAGCAATCCCCCTAAACCCTCCCATTAAGGCTTAGATAGGCCCAGAAAGGCTTAGTAAGGCTTAGCCTAACCCCTCCCCCAGAAAACAAACAACCAATAAAAACCCAAAATATGAGTAAAGTTATCATCAATAACTACGATGAATTTGCCGCTCTCCTCGGCAAGAATATCGGCATATCCGACTATGTTCAGCTCACCCAGGAGCGCATCAGCCAGTTTGCCGACGCCACTCTCGACCACCAGTGGATTCACGTCGATACCGAACGTGCCGCTGTCGAGAGCCCGTTCAAGACCACCATCGCCCACGGCTACCTCACGCTCTCGATGCTTCCATACCTCTGGAACCAGATAATTGAGGTGCGCAACCTCAAGATGATGGTGAACTATGGCATGGACAAGATGAAGTTTGGTCAGGCAGTGAAGTCGGGAGAGTCAATCCGTCTCGTTGCCGATCTGCTCTCGCTTGAGAACCTTCGCGGCGTGGCAAAGGCACAGATAAAGTTCACAATAGAGATAAAGGAGTCGCCGAAAAAGGCTCTCAGCGGCGTAGCGACATTCCTTTACTATTTCGAATAAGGGTAGGACAGGGTCTGAAAGAGCAAGGAAGGTCTCCGAAACTGGTCTTCTCCCAACGGCTTAAAAAGGCTTAGAAAGGCCCAGTAAGGCTTAGTCAGGCTTAAAAAAGGCTCAACCCCCCTCTCCACCAACAAAAAAATCCCGCAATCTGCGGGATTTTTTGTATCTCAAAACACCAGTGCCATGTTCACACCGGCGCCTTCGCTGCTGCAATAAGGCACTCCGAACGCAGTCACCTTGCGCTTCTTCGCGCCCTTGCCGCGGCTGCTTCCCTCATGAAAAATCTTAGGATAGAGCCAGTAGGCGAACTTCGTGGAGAGCATTCCTATCGCTGCTCCTGCCACGACGTCGTTCACCCAGTGACGCTCATTGTGCATGCGCAGATAGCCGGTGAGTGCTGCCAGACCGTAACCCGTGTAGCCGAGCCACGGCTGGGTGGTGCGGTATTCCTGCCAGAGGAACTCCGCTCCCATGAATGCCGTGGCTGTATGGCTCGACGGGAACGAGTTCTTCGCGCCCGAATCGGGACGCTGCTCCTTGAAAGCCCGCTTGGAAACGTTCACCACGGCAGCCATCGTCGCCGCCGACATGGCAAGCAGTATCGTGCGGTCCTTGAGGTTGTGCTGCCCCTTCCATCCTGCGAAATATGCGCCGTAAGCCACTACCATGGGCGCGTACTGAAGGTAGTTGTCAACCTTTGTGTGTAGCTTCTGCTCGGCACCGAGCATCTCGTGCATCTCGTTGCGCACACGCTTGCCCCACGCAGTGTTCACACACAGTGCGCCTACCACTGCCGCCGAACTTGGCACTATCCATTCGGCAGGGCGTATATGGTGCGTAGGGTCGGGCAGGACATCGCCGTTGTAGGGCTCGTGCGGCACGCCGAACATCTCGTCTGGGTCCGTGCCGACAACCACACCGGCAGTATCCGGCAGGAGTTCCACGGCGTCGTCGGCCACTGCTGCGGTGTCGGCGGCAAGGGCAACATCGTCTGTCTGTGCCACGACACAGGCTGCGGGAGCAATCCACAGAGTCGCCGTGACAGTGAGATTAGCAAGAAAAGTCTTCATCGATAATGTGAAAATAAAAAGAGGTTTCATTATGGGAGCACGGGCATGCAGCCTCGGAGCGTCCCGGAATTCAAGCGGTATCTTGTGTGCAGGAGTCTGTTTGAGTGTTGTGGGGCGGCGAGCCCGTTAGTCGTCAAGTTGTCGAAGGCGTTCTGTGCAAAAGCCCTGAATCCCTGCATCAGTTTCAAAAACAGGTGCAAAGATAATTAAAAAAATTACAACAATACTACTTTTCGCACTTTTTTAACTACTTCACACAGTGCTGTTTCCGTTTTTCTGAGTAATTTTGCCATGCTTATGAGCATACGATTCGCAATATCCGCATCCGCCCTTCTTTCGTGCCTTGTCTCCGTGGCGCAGACCGCTTCCACGCCGACGGCACAGCCCGACGACCGCCCGACAGCCGCCGCCGACCCCACTTTCGTGCCTATGGTGAAGGTGAGCAAGGCTCTTGTAGATGGCGACAGCATACAGTATGTGGAGCTGAATCCGCTCTATATCTATCCGCCGCCATCGTTCAAGAACGACCGTCAGCGTCAGGCTTACAACCGTCTCGTTGCCAATGTGAAGAAAGTGTTGCCCATTGCCAAGGAGGTGAACGCTATTATCATCGAGACATACGAGTATCTCCAGACCCTGCCCTCGAAGAAAGCGCGGGAGGAGCACCTCAGGTATGTGGAGAAAAGCATACGCCGCGAATACACGCCGCGCATGAAAAAGCTCAGTTATCAGCAGGGCAAACTCCTCATAAAGCTCGTCTATCGCGAGTGCAACTCGTCGAGCTACCAGCTCATTCAGGCGTTCCTCGGCCCCATCCGCGCCGGTTTCTATCAGGCTTTCGCCGCCCTCTTCGGCGCCAGTCTCACGAAGAAATACGACGCCGAAGGCGTGGACCGCCTCACGGAACGCATCGTGAGGCAGGTGGAGGCGGGGCAGATATAGGTGCAATGTCCCGTCTTACGACCACTGTTTTCACACACTTTTTCTGACGAATAATCGTGAAACCACACACTTTTTCTGACGAATAATCAGCAAAACTCCACACTTTTTCTAATGAATGATAGGGAAACGGCACACTTTTTCTGACGAATGCCGCCGAAACCCCGTGCTTTCTCCCTTGGCGGGAACCCGCCTTACAGTATGGCGGAGCAGGGGAGAATGGTTTGTGGAACGGGGATTGTAAAACGCTTGTTTACAGTTATATATGCCGTTTGTGCATACCCCCGTTGCAAACAAGGCTTCTTTGCATCCCAAACAAGCCTTGTTTGCACTCCGAAGAAGCCTTGTTTGCAGTGTAAAGAAGCCTTGTTTGCAAAGCGGTCAAATCTTCGTTGTTTCCCGTATTCAGATTTGACGCTTTTCTGATTCGTTTAACCCGAATCGGTCATTAGATTTGGGTTAAAATCACACATTAAGCGTATGTTTTACACTTATTTCACGGTTTGTTTCCCTTGTTCTGTGCTTTTTTTCTTAATTTTGCCGTGTTGAATGTGATATGTCAATAAACCTGATTAAATAAAAACCTCAATTATAAACAATGAACAAAGTTCTGAAACTTATTATGTCCTCAGTGATTGGCAAAACAATGACCAACTGCTCCCCTTCCCGTGAGGAGAGCTGAGGCGAAACTTATGATTATTATGAAAAATATATTTGTTTCAGCAGTCTTCGCTGCCTTCTCTCTCTGCCCCTCGCAGACTCAGGCGCAGCAGAACCCCATTCTCCCCGGCTTCCATGCCGACCCGGAGATATTATATAGCAGTCTGACCAACCGCTATTACATCTATTCCACCACCGACGGCACACCCGGTTGGGGTGGTTACACCTACCAGTGCTTCTCGTCGGCCGACCTTAAAGAGTGGCGTAATGAGGGCGAAGTGCTCAACGCCAAGAACGGACAGATACCCTGGGCCGACGGCAATCTGTGGGCACCAGCCATACAGGAGGTGGCGATGGGCAAGGGAAAGTACAGGTACTATCTCTATTACAGTGCCAACCCCAAGGCCGGTGGCGGCAAGGAGATAGGCGTGGCGGTGAGCGACAGTCCCAACGGTCCGTTCGTGGATTACGGCAAGTCAATCGTCAATGCCACTCCCAAGGGTTGTCATGGGCAGCAGATAGATGTTGATGTATTTGTAGATCCCCGTTCAAAGAAACCTTACCTCTACTGGGGCAACGGCTATATGGCAGGTGCCGAGTTGCGTAAGGACATGACAACCATAAAGCCGCAGACCCTCAAGGTGCTGACCCCTGAGGGCGGCACATTGCAGGATTACGCCTATCGTGAGGCTCCGTATGTGTTCTATCGCAACGGCATCTACTACTTCATGTGGTCGGTTGACGATACCGGTTCGCCCAATTACCATGTGGCTTACGGCACAGCCAAGTCGCCACTCGGCCCCGTCACGGTGGCCAAGGACCCTATCGTGATACGGCAGAACCCTGAACTCGGCATCTACGGCACGGCGCACAACTCGGTTGTCTGTGTTCCGGGAACCGACGATTGGTATATCGTATATCACCGCATCAACCGTAATTTCATCAATGCCGACAGGCAACCGGGCATACATCGTGAGGTATGCATCGACCGGATGGAGTTCAATGCCGACGGAACCATCAAGCCCGTAACCCCTTCTGATGCAACTTTCAAATAATTACTTAACCCCAAATCGGTCATTAGACCGAAACAGGCGTGTTATAAGAGAATATGCCTAAAAAGCTGTTTAAAAGTAAAAAGGTAAAAAAGTAAAAAAGTAAAAAGAACTGGTTAAAAGTAAAAAGGTTAGGAGGTCGAGCGTCTCGCTCGACAACACCGCCCAGCCAATTCATAATTCTGAATTCATAATTCATAATTTTGGTGTAGCAAGCGGTGGAGGCAAGCGTATGAATGGCAGGCTTGCTTAGTGTTGTCGAGCGAGACGCTCGACCTCCTAACCTTTTTATTTTTTTACCTTTTTACTTTTAAACCGTCCTTTTTACCCTTTTACTTTTTTACCTTTTTACTTTTAAACTGCTCTTTTACTTTTTTACTTTTGTAAGCATTATCCATAATTTTGCATAAACAGTTCGTCAAAAAGCTATATCTTTGCACAAAAATCAAGACAAGGAGACAATTACACGCCGATGAAACTATTGATAAAGAACATGGTATGTCCGCGCTGCATTATTGCGGTGAAGGAGATTCTCGAAGCAGAAGGCGTAACGCTGAAGTCGATAAGCCTGGGCGAAGCGGAGACTGCGGAAGAGTTGTCCAGCGAGCAGCGGCTTTCCGTTGCCCGCAAGTTGCATGCCACCGGCTTTGAATTGCTCGACGACCCGCGTTCGCAACTGATTGAGCAGATACGCATTGCCGTACAGCAATGGGTGAGGATGGACGGGGAACGCCCCAAGATGTCCGACTGCCTCTCGCAGCGGCTCAACCGTGATTACAGTGCCTTGAGCAAGCTGTTCTCCGAAGTGCGGGGCATTACCATAGAGCGGTTTGCCATCATCCACCGCATAGAATATGCCAAGGAACTGCTCTGTTACAGCCAGCTTTCCACAAGCGAGGTGGCATATAAGCTTGGATACAGTTCGCCGGCGCACCTCTCCTCGCAGTTCAAGCAGGTCACGGGCATGACTCCCAAGGAGTTCCGCGCGTTGGGACGACACGACAGAATCCCTTTGGACGCATTGTAAACGAAGGACAGGCATTAACACGAAAAAGAATGAGGATAACACTTTTAAGCGTTTTAGGATACATTTTAGTGCCGCAGCAGATGCTGGCACAGACCGACAGCATAGCCGGCACGCACGAATTGAAGAATGTGGTTGTGAAAGCCACCAACGGCATCAAGTCAAGAGTAAGGGTGGACAATGCAGAGATAATAGGTCAAGGGCAGCTTATACGCGCCGCCTGCTGCAACCTGGGCGAGTCGTTTACCGCCAATCCCTCCGTCGATGTGAGCTACAGCGACGCTGCCACCGGAGCGAAACAGATAAAGCTGCTTGGGCTGAACGGCACATACGTGCAGATGCTCACAGAGAACATTCCCAACCTGCGTGGCGCATCCTTGCCGTACAGTCTGGGCTATGTGCCCGGCCCTTGGATGCAGTCGATACAGGTGAGCAAGGGCGCATCGAGCGTGAAGAACGGATATGAGAGCACCACGGGACAGATAAACATAGAGTTTCTGAAGCCGCAAGGCACCGACGGCGTGCGGGCGAACGCCTATCAGGACAGCGAGCTGAAGACGGAGGTGAACCTCGACGGGAGCAAACACCTCACCGACCGCCTCTCCACAGCCACCCTGCTCCATTTCGAAAACCGCCAGACCGACCACGACGGCAATGGCGACGGATTCATGGACATGGCAAAGCTGCGGCAGTACAACCTGATGCACCGATGGGCGTATGTGTCGCCACGGTGGATAAGCCAGCTGATGCTGCGCGGCCTGCACGACGAGCGCGAAGGCGGACAAAGCCGCAAGCACGCGGCATCCGCTTCGCCCGATGCCCTCTATTCCACCTCGGTCAGGACCAACCGCTATGAGATGCAATGGAAAAACGGCTTCACCCTGAATGCCGACCACAACACATCGATAGCCCTGATGCTGCACGGCTCGTGGCACGACGCCGACAACATTTTCGGAACGACCCGATATGATGTCACCCAAAAGAACGGTTATGCCCAGCTGATGTTTGAAACCGACATAAACGAAAACCACAACATCAGCGTGGGTGCGTCGCTCAACCACGACCGCTACGACGAGCGTTTCAACCCATCGGGAACGCTGCCCGACGCCGAAAGCAAAGCGACGAAGGAGACCACTCCCGGCCTCTACGCCCAATACACCTACAAGCTTGGCGAAAGACTCACCGTCATGCCCGGCGTGCGTTGGGACCACTCAAGCCTTTACGGCAGCTTCATCACGCCACGACTGCACATAAAGTATTCACCAGCCAAGATTGTCACGCTACGCGCTTCCATCGGCAAGGGCTACCGTTCGCCTCACGCCCTGGCAGAGAACGTGCCGCTGCTGGCGAGCGGAAGAACGGTAGTGACCGATTCAGAGATATGGCAGGAGGAAGCATGGAACATGGGAGTTTCCGCAGGATTCAACATACCGCTGTCAGGCAGGAATCTCGAACTGAACGCGGAGTACTACTACACCGGCTTCAGGCATCAGATGATAATGAACTTCGACGGGGCAAAAGGCATGCACACCCTCTCGTTTGAGAACCTCGACGGCAAGAGCTACAGCCACACCTTCCAGGTGGATGCCACATATTCATTGTCAGACGGGATGACAGCCACCGCCGCCTTCCGCTTGAACGATGTCAAGTGCACATACGACGGAGTGCTGCGGCAGAAGCCTCTCACCTCACGGTATAAAGGACTGCTCACCCTTTCCTACAAGACGCCACTCGAACTTTGGCAGTTTGACGTGACGGGACAGCTGAACGGCGGCGGCGAGCTTTACGACCAAAGCCGCTATCCTGCCTACTTCCAGCTGCAGGCGCAAGTGACGAGAGAGTTTCGTAATGTCAGCCTATACGTAGGCGGCGAGAACCTCACCAATTATAAAATCAGCAACCCGATAGCCCACGCCCACCACCCGTGGAGTGCGGCATTCGACGCCACCCAGGTGTGGGGACCCGTCAGCGGAGCAATGGCTTACGCGGGAATAAGACTGAAATTGGAATAGTACAAACACATATATAAATAAAGAACAATATGAAAAAGAATCTTTTAGCAGCATTCATGCTTGCCGTCGCCGGCAACACATTTGCAAAGACACCTGCCGACACACTGGTAGTGACCACCCAGCCACAGATGCACTGTCAGAACTGTGAGAAGAAAATAAAGAGCAACATCCGCTTTGTCAAGGGTACAAAGAAAATCGACACATCGGTGGACGAGCAGAAGGTCACCATAGTCTATGACTCAAAGAAAGCCGACTATGACGACTTTGTCGCCGCTTTCAGGAAAATAGGATATGAGATAAAGAGGAAATAGTACTGCCGCATGGCTGTCGGAATGGGTAAAACGGGAGTTGTCGGAAGTTCCGATAACTCCCGTTTTATCCACTGTCCTGCAACTAAAAGTTTTACCGTATGACAATAAAAACATTATGAAAAACTTTGTAACTGTTCAGCGATAGCACTGCACCCTTAATCCACGATTGAA
>OIWU01001588.1_pt1 | contig 21693 bp, 16 predicted proteins | sample 1587711 | NCBI WGS metagenome assembly OIWU01 (sample SAMEA3888909, study PRJEB22519) | human gut metagenome | biome: human gut; feature: human-associated habitat; material: faeces | place: Denmark | collected 2010 | reverse complement strand
CCTGTGACCCTCTGCTTGTAAGGCAGATGCTCTCCCAGCTGAGCTATGCTCCCATCCATTGTGCCGCTCTTCAAGCGACTTCCATATTATACTCAATTGGGTCTCATTTGTCAACCCCTTTTTTAAATTGTTTTTAACTATATATAACACTCTGTTTTTTCAGCATATACATGCAAATTCGAACGGTTTCATCCGATTATTACGCGTACGGTGTTGAAAAATTTTCCGTTCGGCATTATCATATATCCGTATTCGCTCCGTTCAAAGCATATTCGGAGTGGGTCCGATACCGCACCGGATGAAGGCTGCCTGCGAGCGAAGTTTTTTGCGTAAATGCCTTTTGGCCTGACCTTTTTCCGAACAAGGAGGCAAATCATATTGAAACATGCTGATTTTAGAATCTTAAGGCGCATTGCGGCGTTTTTGCTTGTGGTTTTGAGCATTGCGGGCATTGCAGCCTGCACCGTATCCGAAGATGTTTTCCTGCCCGATACCCCGACAGCTGCAATATCGGATGTATTGCACACAATCGAACCCACGGAAATCGGAACAGCCGCCGAAATTGAGCTCTCCGCAAAGCCGACTGCACCTCCGCAGGAACCGACTTCATCGCCGGTGAAAGAAAGCGGCGAATACAGTTCCCGTGATGAAGTTGCTCTGTACATCCACCTTTTCGGACATCTCCCCGCAAATTTCATAACAAAGAAACAGGCGCGGGAACTCGGCTGGCAGGGCGGCGGGCTTCAGGATTTTGCGCCCGGCTGCTCCATCGGAGGGGACAGGTTCGGCAACTACGAGGGGCTTTTGCCGCAAGCGGAAGGAAGGTTTTATACCGAATGCGATATCGACACCTGCGGAGCACCCTCACGCGGGGCAAAACGCATAGTTTTTTCGAATGACGGATTGATTTTTTATACCGATGACCATTATCAAAGCTTTATTAAGCTTTACGACGCGGACAATTAAACCGCGGGTTTTTGAGAATTTTTAGGGATAATTGAGGATAATTGACCATGACCGTATCGGATAACAATTTCACACACAACTCCGATTCCGAACAAAGCGGCGGCATTAAGAATATCCGCATTGACTTTACGGCGATTGCGGGAATTACCGATGCGCATCTGCGTATTGCCGAGGCATTGCAGTTTCCGGATCATTACGGAAAAAACCTTGATGCACTCTTTGACTGCCTTGCGGAAATATGCAAACCCGTTGCAGTGACTCTCTTCGGAACGAGCGCACTGACTGCCGCCCTCGGCAGCTACGGGAGCATGATGCTGCGCGTGTTTTCGGACGCGGCAGCCGAAAACCCGAATCTTTCCGTTGAAATCGCCGATTAGTTTTATCGCATTCGATTTGTTAAAGTTTCAATGTTTTGGTTTTAAAACGGAAGCGGCAGACAGGATTTTTCCCGTCTGCCTTTTGCCGAATATACGAAACCGAGTGTTGTTTAATTGCTTTTTATGCCGTTCCGAGTGCTGCTTTGCCGCTTGTTTTCAAAGACCGGAACCAATCCTCAGCCTTTGTAAATTATTCGGCTGCCTGCTTCGGCACTGCCCTTAATTGTTTTGCATTCAATACTGCCGCGAGCCTCCGCATGTCCCGCGATATCGCCGCAGCTTATATTGCCTCCGCAGTCAACGTTTCCGTCAACATTTCCGCAATTCATGCTCCCGCTTGTCTTCGCATGTCCGAGTATATCACCGCAGTTCACATCTTTGCCCGCATTGACATCGCCGCTGACATTGCCGCATTCAACACTTCCGCCGGTTCCAACATCGCCGCCGACAGCCGCACAGCCGACATTTCCGCCGGCATTGACGTCGCCGCCGATACTGCCGCATTCAATGCTTCCGCCCGCTGAAATGTCTCCTCCGATATCACCGCAGTTGACATTGCCGCCCGCGCCGACATCACCGCCGATTTCACCGCAGTTCACCTTTCCGCCCGCATATACATCACCGTTAACACTGCCGTTGATATCGGCATTGCCCCAAATTTCAACATTTATCGAGCAATCGGTACGTCCGCCTTTTCTGCCGAACATACCCGCAATTCCGTTCTCTTTTTCATATTTCAGTTCAACGGGAATGCAAACCGCAGGATCGTATTCCTGACTTGACACAATCTGTTTTCCGCGCATCAGCACAACGCGCAGGGTGTTGTCATCCGGCATTTCGTCAATCATTATATTACTCCATTCGAAACGATTTCCGTAATTACGGGTCGAAGAACGCGAATGTTTTTTTGCGTTTTTTTCAAATGCGCAGCCCGCTTTTTCAGCTTTTTTCTTTGCCATTCTCTCGATTTTTCTGCCAAATTCCTCTATGGCATCCGTGTTGACGCTTACAATGCCGTTTCTGCCCTTTTTCACAAAGATGCAGCTGCCGTCATCATCTTCTTCATCGTCATCGTCATTTTCATCGTCATCGTCTTCTTCATCGTCCCCGTCATTTTCATCGTCGTTTTCGTCCTCGTATTCGACTTCAACCGATTCCGGGTTGCAGGCAGCATCGCATTGCTGTTCGGCATCGGTATGAATTTCTTCACCCGCATCAATGTTTTTCTCGTTCTTGACATCGCGCAGCAGCTCATCCAGCGAAACGCCGAAAAGATCCGCAATTCGCGGCATCAACTCAATATCGGGATAGGAAGCCGCCGTTTCCCATTTGCTGACGGCCTGAACGGACACTCCGAATTCGGCAGCAAGCTGTTCCTGTGTCATTCCGCTTGCCTTACGCAGCTCGCGCAGTTTGATTGCAAAGTTTTCTTTCATGGTATTTTCCCTCTTTCTGATTTTCGTGAGTCGCCGCACCGCATATCTGTTACGTTTGGAAAACGTTTTTGTGTTGCGCCAACTCTTAATTTCGCGCTCATTTTAGCAACGCAAGCTTTTCATGACAATAAAGCGGTGGTTGAAAACCCCAAAAAATCTGCTCAACCGTTGGTTGAATCCCGTGCCGCCGCAAATTATTTATTCCTTTCGGTTTGTTTTGCGTGTTTCTTTAAAATTATTTCTTATTGAAATTTATTTTTAACAGATATATCTGCGTTTATCAGCAAATCAACCAAAGGTTGAATCGCATATCATTGCGAAACTCTCTTTGGTATTTGCGCAAGAAGCTGTTTTATCGCCGCATTCCGCGCCCGCTGCGCTGCGAATTCACGGAAAAAGAACTTGCGATGCAGCGGAACATTCGTTCCGAAGCAAGGCGCAGACGCGTCTCAGCATCACAGTCTCCGTCCGCATTCGGCTGTTCATCCGTAACAATTGTTGAAAAAACTCCCGCATTCGCAAGCTCGTAAATATGTTCATAACCCCTTCCGAGCCTTCCCGCAACAATAAACACGGGCACGGCGCCGCCGGAATTTGCGGCACAGCGTTTCACAACCTCGCCGACGGCCTTCCCGTTGTCCGCACTTGATGCATCAAGCTGCCCTTCTCCGGTTATGACAAGATCGGTGTCCCCAAGCAATGCATCAAAGCCGACCGCATTGAGCACCGCCGCCGAGCCGTGAGTCAATTCCGCGCCCAAAAGAGCCGACAGCATTGCACCCATGCCTCCCGCCGCGCCTGCACCGCATTCAGCGGACACTTTTCTCCCTGCCGCAGCGTCATACAAGGCCGCAATGTTTTTCATCCCGTCTTCAAGAGTGTTTAATGCTTCGGCGTCCGCGCCTTTTTGCGGTCCGTAGGTGTACGTCGCACCGTTTTTGCCTGTAAGAGGATTATCAACATCACACATAACGGTTATCTTTGCCTCGAAAACATCTCTGCGCAAGCCTGACAAATCAATTTTACGCACCAAGGCAAGCTCTCGGCCGCAGCCCGAAAGCTCACTGCCGTCCGCATCCAGAAACTTAACGCCGAGAGCCGCTGCCGCGCCCATTCCGCCGTCGTTGGTTGCGGAACCGCCTATACCGATCAAAACATTCCTTATCCCCTCGTTCAATGCTGAAGCGATAAGTTCGCCCGTCCCCCTGCTCGTTGCAGCAAGCGGATCCAATGCATTTTCATCCATCAATGCAAGCCCCGATGCCTTTGCCATTTCAATAACCGCTGTGGCACCCGCAGTTTTTTCACCGAATGAGGTCAGAACACCGTATTCGGCAGCAATTTTCCTGCCGTCCGGCGCAGTAACATTCACCGAACGCATATTCCCGTTAAAGGCACGAGTAAGCGTTTCGGCCGTGCCGTCCCCTCCGTCCGCAATCGGAAGCGTTCTCACACTGCATCCGGGAAGGTATTGCCGCGCTGCATTTTTGATAATCGTGCAAACTCTCTGTGCATCCATGCTGCCCTTGAACTTGTCCGGAGAAATAAGCATCCGAATACCTGCGCCGACAGGGTCAATACGCCTTCCGCCGTATTCTTCAAAAGGGTTCACGGCAGGTTTTTCCGTTTTTTTGCAGCCGCACTCCGCCAAGTCTTTTTCATTAAAGACAAGGGTTCCGTTTTCGTCAAATCTGCCGTAAAAAGCCAGCTTCTCCGCCCGTCTGAGCGCATTCGTCTGAACGACGGGCCTGTATTCCGCAAGCGCACCCGAAACGAGCGGATTGTCGTTCAGCTTTTCAAACAGACTGCGTGTTTGTTTTATGCCGCCGCCTGCAAATGCAACCGTGAATATGTTTTTATCGTCGCTTTCATCAACCGGAAAATGACCCGCAAACAATTGAAGTCCACGAACGTCCGCCCTTTCAATTGCCGAAAAAACAAGGTTGAACGCATGTTCGCGTTCATCTCCGTTCTCAATCGAATCGAATCTGAATCCGATGCCGAAGCGTGAAATATTCATAGTTCTGTGACCTCAACTTTCTTTTGTATTGTGGGGAACAATGCAAAGCCCCGTCCCGCCGTCTTCAACCTCTACCGTGCAGTCGTTGCAGCAGTATGCATCCTCAAGCAGCTTTTCGCTGATAAAATCCTCGCATTCGTTCGAAACGCAGCGTGCAACAGCCCATGCACCGTTTTTTTCAAGTTCGACTTCATCGATTTTGCTTGCAATGTAATTTGCGGCGGAAGCACCGAAACGAACCGTTCGACCCGTTTTTTTGAGTTTATCGGACAGATCATCCAGCATCAGTTTTGCAATCTCGGGAACAGCGGCTTGAGCCGCAGGCAAAAGCGCAGCAACGCAATCCGCATCGGAAGCGATTTCCGGCGGAAGTATCTGCCTTGCGTCCCGTTCATCGCGGCTGCCGTTCAGCGCATTTGCCTCATCCGAAAAGCCCGCCCTGCGCTGTTTAAAGCTGTCGCCTTCACCGCAGGTTACGAATACAATCGCATTGCGGAAGCTTACGTTTTTACCTTTTGCATCGGTCAAAACGCCGCACCGCATGATGCTTTGAACAAGCGAACGCACGGCAGCGTTTGCGTATTGAATGTCGTCAAACAGCACCACTGCAAAAGGCTTCCGCCGCACGGCTTCGGTCAGTCTTCCGCCGGAGACAGAACCCGCAGGTGAACCCGTCAACGTGCTGACCGCCGAATAGTCGGAATACTCGCGCATATCAAACCGCAAAAGTGCATTTTCGCCCGGATACAATGTCTCTGCAAGCACTGCTGCAAGCTTGGTTTTTCCCGAACCTGCCGCTCCGGTTACGGCAATTGCGGCACGCGGACGGTCGGGATCGTTCCGCCATGTGAAAGCGGAACGAAGGGCTTTGCACACGGAAGCAACCGCGGTCTCCTGCCCGATTATGTGCGCATTGATCAACGAATCCAGTTTTGAGAGCCGTGAACGGACGGTGCCGTCAAGACTGCTTACGGGAATCCCCGTCAATTCGTGAACAGTCTGTGCAACATCGCCGGCAGTGACGATCGGACGACAGCTCTTTTTTAAAGAAGCCGCAGTGAATGCCGAATTCTCCGCTCCCGCATGAAGTGCATCCGCTGTTCTCGGCTCGCCGAGCTGCTTTTCCTGTTTTCTTAATTCAGCCGCAAGTGTAAAATCCCGCTCATTCAATGCGTCCTCAATACGCATTCGGAGGCTGGCCCTTTCCTGCCGCAGTTCCGCTGTATTCTGCGGAGCAAGCCGCCGGCGGGAAGCTGTTTCATCCATTATATCTATCGCCTTATCCGGAAGAAATCGCTCCGGAATGCAGCGAACGGACATATCAACACAGGCTTCCGCTGCCTCATCCGTAATCGAAACGCCGTGATGCGCCTCGTATTTCGGACGCAAACCGCGAAGGATTGCGATCGCTTCCTCCCGCGTAGGTTCTTTTACGACTATCGGTGAAAAACGCCGTTCCAGCGCGGCATCTTTTTCGATATAGAGCCTGTATTCATCAAACGTTGTTGCGCCGATCAGCTTCAACCCGCCGCGAGCAAGCGCGGGTTTCAGGATATTGGCAGCATCGAGACTGCCCTCGCCCGCACCTGCGCCGATTATCGTATGTATTTCGTCAATAAAAAGAATTGTTTCGGGAGTTGTTTCGTCAAGAAGTGCTTTCAGTCTCTCCTCAAATTCGCCCCTGTATTTCGTTCCCGCAACGAGTGCACCCAAGTCAAGCCGCAGCACCCGCGACGAACGCAGCTCGACAGGAACATCACCCGAAACTATCCTTTGAGCAAATCCCTCAACGACAGCCGATTTTCCGACGCCGGGACTTCCCGTAAGCACAGGGTTATTCTTGCTCCGCCTAAGCAGTGTCTGAATCAACCTGTTCAGCTGCGCTTCACAGCCTGTCAACGGATCAAGCTCCCCCCGCGCCGCCCTTGCCGTAAGGTCATCGGTATAGCTTTCCAACATCGGCGAACTCTGTCCGCCCCGAGGTTTATTTTTCCCGCGGGATACGTTTTCATCATGCGGCTGTCTTTCGGCCGAATCACTTTTTAAAGAATCATTCGCATTGCCTTTTGTTTTTTCGGCTGCGCTTTCATCATGGAGCAGCTCCGACTTTCGGCTTTCGCGCCCGTTCGAACCGAGTTCCCGCGATTCATCGTTCAAAAGCTTTTTCAGCATCTGCCTGTCCAGCCCGATGGAATCGAGAATGCGTGATGCAAAACAGTCCGTCTCGCGCAAAACGGCAAGAAGGATATGTTTCGTGCAGATTGTGCGGCTTGCATATGCTTTTGCTTCATACAGCGCAAGCTCCAATACGCGTTTTGCAGGCGGTGCGAACCCCCTGCTGTCCGTGAAAATATGTCTTCCGCCGCCGACAAGGGTGTCCGCATACGGAAACACCATGCTTTCATCCGCACCGCATTTGCGAAGGCACTCCCCCGCCGTGCCCGGCGCACGGAGCAGACCTATCAAAATGTGCTCCGTGCCGATGAAGCCGTGATGCAGCTCCTCCGCCGCAGCCTGTGCCGCATCAAGAGCTGCGGATGCATTTTCGCTGTAACCTTCCCAATTCATTTTTTCACCGTTAATTCGTATGGCCGTTAATTCGTATGGATTCAAATCCGATTAATCTCTCAATCAAATCGAGCGATTGAGCGGACACTTCGAATACCGCCCTGCAAAACATGCTTTTCTGTTTTTTAAACAACGACCGTCTTGCCGTTTTCGCGTATTTTGTCATGCTTCCGTTTTCGTTTCATCGGACGACGCATATAGACGTTCAGAACAATACCCACACCTATCATGTTTGTGAGCATATTCGACCCGCCGTAGCTTATAAACGGCAGCGGAATTCCCGTAACGGGCATTATTCCCATCGTCATGCCGATATTTTCGAAAATATGTGCCGCAAGCATTGCGCTGACACCCGTAACAAGGCAGGTGCCGAAATTATCCCGCGCTTTTATTGCAATATACATCCAGCGGAAAAGCAGTGCAAAGAAAACAATAATCAGTATCGTACTGCCGATGAATCCGACCGCCTCCGTTATGCCGCTGAATATGAAATCCGTGTGCCTTGCCGGAACATAGCGAAGCTGTGCCAGCGTCTGCTCACCGAAAAAGCCCTTGCCCGTGAGCCGTCCGGAACCTATTGCCATCTGCGACTGTCCGACATGGTACTTTGCATCGTCGCTTGCGGCGGACGGATTCAGAAAAACATCGATTCTGTCGCGCTGCTTCGGGGTCAAAACAAAAAAGTACATCAGCGGAAGCCCCACCCCGGCTCCGACAGCGGCAAAGATTATATAAATCCACTTTATCTGCGCAACGAAGAATGTCACAACCATGATAACAAGCAATACAATCGCCGTTCCGTAATCAGGTTGGAGAACTATCAGCATGAACGGAACGAATGTTATGCCGAGAGCAATCATAACATCCTTGAATTTCAGCAATCGCCCGTCCCTGTCCATTGCGGCAGAGACGTATTTTGAAAGCATCACGATCAATGCGATCTTGCTCAGCTCGCCCGGCTGTATTGCCCTTTCAAGCGTGTCGAAAACAAACCAGCCCTGTGCACCGCCGCGCACCTTGCCGAAAATGAAAAGCAGCATCAGCAAGCCTATTATGCCGATGTATGCCCACATTGCAAAAGTTTTGAATATGCTGTAATCAAAAACAAGAAATATTATCATTGCAGCAAGTCCGACAAGGAAGTTTGTTATATGCTTCTGCAGGTATTCCATGTTGAGCTTGTCCATATAATCCGCAATGCCGTGTTCCGTGCCGTCAAAAGGCTTTGCCTGAACGGAGGCAAGTGCGATCGTGCCGAACACAACGAGCGCAAGCACGATTCCGACCGTTACCCAGTCTATTCTTTTCAGGTATTTCTTATCAAAAAGGCTCATTCAAAAGCCGCGCCGCGCCCGCAAGTGGCTTCGGCAATCCTTTCGTGTTTATGTGTTTACAAGATCTGCGGTGCGATACGAAAAGCCGTTTCCCCGCACCGCACTTTTTGTCCGCCGCATCAAACGATGAGTTTTTTCTTTGCCTTTTCGGCATTTTTCAATTCGTCGAGTTTGGCTTCGTATCCGGGTTTTCCGAGCAGGGCATAAGTTGCATTCTTTCCCTCCTCGACTCCGGGCTGATCGAATGCATCGATGCCCAGCAGCTCCCCTGCGAATGCCGTCTGCATTTCAAACAGCATTATAAGCTGCCCGAGAGTGAATTCGTTGACTTCGGGCATGATGATGTTCTTGTTCATATGTCCGCTGACGGTTACGGCGTGTTCGGTTGCACGGAATTCGGCGGAAATCAGCTCACCCAAGCTGTGTCCGGATAGAAACGCAATCCCCGGAATGTCGTCAAAAACATGCGGAACAGCAACATCACTGCGGTATTTTTCAACAGAGATGAAAGTTATTGTTTTGTCAAAAGGTCCGTCGGTGTAAAGCTGAACCTGCGAATGCTGATCCGTAACGCCGAGAGATTTTACCGGAGTCTGTCCGAATCGCAAAACCTTTCCGTCCTTCACGAGCTTTTTGCCCAGCGATTCCGCCCAAAGCTGCGCATACCAATCCGCCATGAATTTCAGCGAATCCGCATAGGGCATCAGCACGCCGATGTTTGCGCCGTGCTTTTCCGCCGCAATGATTTCAAGCAGGGCAAGCATCAATCCGGGGTTCCTTTTCATATCGGCGTTTGAGCAAAGCTCATCCATGTATCCCGCGCCCGCAAGCAGCGCGCGAACATCCGCTCCGCCGACGGCAGCCGCAACAAGCCCGACAGGACAGAGTTCGGAAAATCTTCCCCCTACGCCGTCCGGAATAATAAAAGTGCGCAGGTTGTATTTTTTTGCAATGCCTATCAGGTTGCCCTTTTGTTTGTCGGTTGTTGCAATCAAGTGATCGCGCAGCCCTTCTTCGCCGTAACGGTCAATAAGCATTCGCGTTATAATAAGCAGCTGCGCCATGGTTTCGCTTGTGCTGCCCGATTTTGTGATAACGTTGAACACGGTTCGGTCAGTATCAATCACATCGAGCAATGCAGCCATGCGCTCGGGATCAACATTGTCTTCCACAAAAAGGCGCGGAGATTTTCGTTTTTCGGAAGGAAGATCGTTATGATAGAGATGATTCAGCGCACGATGCACCGCAATCGGACCCAGTGCGCTTCCGCCGATGCCCAGAATCACGAAATTATCCGCTTTTGACCTGACGAATTCCGCTGCCTCTTCAACGGCGGGAAGGATTTCAAGCTGAGTTTCGGGCAGAAGCCGCCAGCGCATTTCACCGCGCTTTTTTTCAACACCCGCAAATGCACCCTCTGCACGCGGCATCATTTCCGATATTTCCTCCGCCGTGATGCCGTGTTTGCCGACAGCCTCGGCGAGCATATTGCCGCAATCGATGCGAACACGCATTTTTTCACAGTATTCTTTTGAAAACACGCTCATTTATTTTTCCGTTCCTTTCTGTCCCGCAGAGGGATTTGTTCGACCGAATTCCGCCGCCGCAAAGTCGTGTTCAATTCACTGACAGCGGTATATTCAGCCAATCATATTATACCACATGTTCACGCCGTTTGCTCATGTTTTTTTCGGAACGAAATTGCGGAAATCCGTGCATATCCGAATGCCGCCTGCCGTCCGCTCCGTTTGAAACATATTATATCCGTTAAATCAAATCAAAATATTCTTTGATAACGTTCACAAGCACATCGGCTTCCGCAGGGGAATAGCGCGGCGAAACGGCAAGCGAAGCAAAATCGTATTCCGCCGATGCCGAAAACTCGGTGTAGTCATCAAAAACTTTGAAGTCCACTCTCGGTTCAATGCCGTTTTTTGCTTCAAAAAGTTTCGAAACAAAGCTTGAAAGCCGAATGAATTCATATTTTCCGCAGCCGCGCTGATTTTCCTGTTCACATCGGAATGCAAATTGCGGAATGTCCGGACGAGACTTCGGGTTTCGAACATTTTCAAGGCGTGAAATCCACCGAAATGCAAGTGCAAACAAAAGATAATTTGCTTCATCGAGCTGTTTCATTTCATAGTAGCGTTTGATGTCCGCTCTTTCCGCAGGGCTGAGGGGCAGCACGGAATTCAGCACAAAGCCGGGTCCGGGTCTGCCTATGCCGAGATCGCTGTGTGCATCGATATGCGCAACCTCAAACGGCACGGAAAGCTGCCCGGCCGCAATCAATTCCTGCCAGAATTGCAGCGCACCGTCATGCGTTTCAAAAACCCTTCCCGGAATCTTTCTTTCCGTATTCAGTCCGCAGTTTTTTTCCAAAAACTCCCTTACTTTCTCCGCCTGCCACGGTTCATGACCGGCAGCATCGGGCCGCGCGCCGGCCGGTGCCGGTTCGCAGCAGTCCGCAAGGAAAAAATCAAGATCAATGTCAAGCACTCTCATTCGTTTATCTCCCGGTTTCGTTATCGCTCAAAGCTGTATGTTTTTGCGCATTCGGTCTCGGCACCGTGCTGCGTTCAATGCGCAAACCCCGCCGTTAACGCATACAGGCAGGGTTTACGCATACTTATTTACTCAGTTGACTGCTGCGTCGTTCGCCTCAGCTTCCTTCATTTGCCTTGGTTTACCCCTATTTTCCTTTCACAACGGCCTCGGCAAACGAGTTGTCAACGAGTTCGCCGAACTCAACTCTCGCCTTCAATTCACCGTTGATGTCAATAATATCCTGCAAACGGGTGAATGCCTCCTCTGTCATGATCGGGTCAGCCATCCATGAATCCGTCTTTCGATAACTGTTTGCAACGATTTTCAGCGTTTCAACATCCGCATCGGGGAAAAATTCCAGCATCGCTTCCGCCGCTTCGGCATCGGTCGCGTCCTTAAGCCAAAGCTGAGCCTTATAAACAGCGCGAATGAAGGATTCAACGAGTTTCGGTTCCTTTTTGATTGTATCCGGCATGGTCATGAAAGTTGTGTACGGCACCTCGCCCGATTCGAGTCCGACATTTGCAACGATGTGCCCGCTTCCGCTGCGTTCAAAAAGCGTTGCTGTCGGTTCAAAAAGCGTAACATAGTCGCCCGTGCCGCCTTCGAATGCTCCGCCCATCAGGTTGAACTGAATGTTGTTGATAACCTCAACATCCTCCCCGGGCTTCAATCCGTTTTTCAGCAGAACATAGATAAAAGTCATATACGGCATTCCGCCCGCACGCCCCGCAATGACGGATTTTCCGCGCAAATCCTCCCACGAGAAATCATCCGTTTTTTCCCTTGAAAGAAGGAACGAACCGTCGCGCTTTGTGAGCTGCCCGATAATCATCGGGTGGTTTGCGCTGCCCTCGTTCACAACATAAACACCCGTTTCCGGCCCCATCAATGCAAAATCCGCATCGCCCGATATAAGCGCGGTCATGCTTTTGTCGCTTCCCCCGCCGGTCACAATTTCAAGATCAATGCCCTCCTCCGCAAAATAACCGCGGCTGACCGCGATATAAAGCGGCGCATAGAACACGGAGCGAGTGACCTCGTTCAGCGTGATATGCCGCAGTTCGCCCGAACCGCCGCATGCCGCCGCAATCGGAACAAGCAGCAAAAGAACAAGAAAAAGAGCAAGAAATTTCTTCATTTCAATACCTCCAAAGAAAAGCCTTGCTCCATTGATATGCCGCAAACGGGTATGCGGTGCCTTTCGGCGATTATTTTTTCTTTCTGTTTCTTATAAAGGTATTTATCCCGTAATGGAAGAAAGAGATCAACGCTGCCGCTATGGCTGCAAAATATGCATAAAGATAAAACGGACATATGCCGAATTCAAGCTGCAAAAATGTGAGCGTTATTGCGCCGACAAACAGCCCCGTTGCAATCTTTCCGAACCAATCGGCATAAACAACAACATGTTTTGAATAAAGGATTCCGCCGACAATTATCATTATCGCATCCTTAGCAAGGATTATCAGCATTATATAAAGCGGAATGACCCCTTTGAACCAGAAACATGCAAGAACGGCAATCAGCATCAGCTTGTCCGCCAGTGGATCGAGAACTTTGCCGACGTTTGTGATCCAATTGTTGCGCCGCGCAAGCCAACCGTCCAGAATATCCGTTCCGAACGCGAAAATATAAACAAAAAAGCTCCAAAGATAACGTTCGTTTTTAAACAGCGCGATAAAAACCCCGATTAAAATCAACCGAAAAACCGAGAGCATGTTCGGAATCTGTTTTTTAAATTTCATATTCGTATCACCTTTCTGCCGCCCTGCCGCTGACTGAGCCGCCTGTTCTGTCGGCAGGCTGAATTAAAGAACCGCCGCTTCGGCTGTCGGCCTGATTGAACCCGAACCGAACGATACAGGTTCGGCATTCCAACCGTATGCAAACAGTATAGCACATGTTTCAAATCAACTCAATAGCAATATCCCGTCATTGCAGCGGCAAAAGACAGGCTGTTTTCTGCTTCGAATACGCTTTTTTATCCGGCGCGCGCTGATTCGACCTTTTTTTCGAAAAAAAATGCGTTTAACCGGTTGCAATAAACGCCGAAATGGGGTACAATGCATGGGGTACAATTAAATTAAGCCCAAAGGAGATATTACCATGAACGAAGAGAGAGATTTTGTAGTATTCACCGATGACGACGGCAACGATTTCGAGCTTGACGTTATCGACTATTTCGATTATAACGACAAAGAGTACGCTGTCCTCGTCGACACCAACGATGAATGTGGCTGCGAAGACGAGGAGTGCGACTGCGAAACCAACGTCTACATCATGCAGGTTGTTGTTAATGAAGCAGAGGACACCGAAGAATTCGTCTCCCCCGCCGAAGAGGATATGGACGCACTGATCCAGATCGTTCAGTCAAGGCTTGAAGAAGGCGACTGCTGCTGTGATGACGACTGCTGCTGTGACGAGTGCACCGATGACTGCACCTGCGATGACAGCTGCGCGGGCGACAACGCTTCCGCAAAATGCGGCACCTGCTGCAAAACCGAGGAATAAAATCCCCGCAGCGCAAATCAACAAACGCAAACAAAAGGCCTCCGTCGAACATCATAATATTCGGCGGAGGTTTTGATTTTGCTGTTAACACGAAAAGCAAACATCGACTTTCACACTTGAACGATCTATCACCGAATGAGGAGGAATTTTAATTGTGAATATTGAACTTGTTCGGCTCACGCCGCAATACCGCGAACAATTGCTTGAAATGCTGACCGAATGGAAAGCGGATATTGAAAACAACCGCACAAATCCTTCCCCCTATGCAATATTCCGCAATGATTTTCACGATTTTGATTATTATCTTCAAAACCTTGAAACAAAGGAAGGGAATGCGGACGGATACGTTCCGGACACAACGCTGTTTTGCCTTGACAAAGACCGAAATATCTTTGTCGGCGCTGTCAATATTCGACATTATCTGAATGAAACGCTGCTGAAAACAGGCGGCCATATCGGCGACGGTATCCGCCCGAGTGAGCGCCGCAAAGGTTATGCAACGGCAATGATCTCACTTGCGCTGCAGGAATGCAGAAAGCTCGGCATAAACAGGGTTTTGATGTGCTGCGACAGGAACAATATCGGCTCGGCAAAATCCATCATCCGCAACGGCGGCGTGCTTGAAAACGAAGTTGTCGAGGACGGGGTTCCCGTGCAAAGGTATTGGATTCGGGTTTGAGGTTTTGAAGTGAATAGTTGATTGAGTTAAAATAGAAACTGAGCAGTTCGGCGTCAAATTCTGAAAATCAGTCTGTGCGATTTCAAATAGTAGTTTTGTATACTAAGCTTATACATAAAAGCGTACAGTTATCTCCGGAATCGAGCGTTTTTGCGGTTGCATTATTTGTAAGAATGATGTATAATACCAAATATCAAGCGAAAAGAGGTGATCCTGTTGGCGAATAATAATAATAATAATAATAATAATAATAATAATACCGACACCTGTGTTCTGACTCTGCCGCTTAGGGTTGAAAAATGGCAGGAGGATTGCCTCTTGAAGCGCTTTGAAGCGGCGCGCAGGATTTATAATTCTTTGCTTAATTTTGAGCTGAAAAAGCTTCGTCAGCTCGATCGCACTGTTGAATATCGGCAAATTCAATCCGTAATCAGCAGCGCTTACCGCAGCAACACAAAGGATTCGCTCGAATGCAAGGATGCTTTTAAACGCAGAGAGAAGCTTATTAGTGCAAACGGCATTAGCGAAAATGGTTTCAAAAGCGATGTCAAATTCTTTTATAAACATTTTGACGGTCTTATCGGGTCAAATGTTGCCGTTCACTGCATTGCGGTTCAGCTTTGGGCTGCATTCGATAAATACCTGAGCGGGAGCGGAAAGGAGATTCATTTCAAACGCCTTGGGGATATTTCTTCACTTAAAGGATACTCTGTAAAAGGCAAGAGCGGCGGATGCGAAATAATTTTTCGCGGACAATATGTTGAATGGACAAGGAAAAAGAAAAAGCTTTTGCTTCCGCTGAAAATTGACCCCGATAACGAATACGAGCGTGAAATGCTTTCAAGGCGGGTTAAATATGTCCGTATCATCAAAAAACCCGGAAAAAATCGTCTGCGATGGTATGCTCAGTTAACGCTTGAAGGAAAACCTGCGCTTAAGTATTCTGCGGGAACAGGAAAGCCGATCCACTCTGTCGGCAAGGGGAATGTCGGAATTGATATCGGTCCCCAGACCGTTGCATACGCTTCCGATAAAGAAGTTGCTCTGCTTGAACTTGCTGACCGAGTCACCAATATCGAGCATCAAAAAAAGAAGCTTCAGCGCAAGCTGGATCGCAGCCGCCGCGCAACGAATCCGGACAACTACAAACCGGACGGCACAATAAAACGCGGAGTGAAACTGACCCGCAACAAGTCCAAACGGTATCTGAAATTGCAGTCAAAGCTTGCTTATATTCAGCATCGGCAGGCAGAAATCAGAAAGCTTCAGCACACTTGCCTTGCAAACCATATGTTGACGCTCGGTGATCGTTTTTTTGTTGAAAAAATGAACTGGCCCGGTTTGGCGCACCGCGCAAAGGAAACTTCAATTTCAGAAAAAACCGGAAGATACAAGCGGAAAAAGCGTTTCGGCAAGTCTCTTGCAAACAAAGCGCCTGCTATGTTCATCAGTATACTCAAACGAAAATGTGAAACTCTTGGGCTGCCCGGAGTCGTTGAAGTCGATACGTACAACCTTAAGGCAAGCCAATATAATCACCTTAGTGACACTTATGAAAAGAAGAGTCTTTCCGAACGGTGGAATTACATGCCGATTTCAGATGGCTCCGACAGCAGCAAAACAAAGCGGATTCAGCGCGATTTGTACTCTGCTTTCCTGCTCCAACACACGATACCGCAGCCTTGTTCTTTTGATAAAGAAGCACTGCGGATAGACTATCCGAATTTTGTCACCATGCATGATGCCGAGATTCATCGCTTGGAATCCCTTCCGAAAACGGTCACAAGCATGGGTGTTCGGCGAAGTCATAGCTAACACTAATTCCGGTGCGGTTCGCACCAAAAAATCGGTCGATTGCCCGTCCGAAGCTGTCGTTAATGGCAACATAGGTTGCTTTGGCAGCAAAAGAGAAAGGGAAAATAGTCAGCGCAAGCCCTGATTCGCCTACGCTTGAAAAGCTATCTACCTTCTCGCAGCAAATTCGCAGTGCGCTGCATTGCTTTTCCGCAGTCGCAACCCGCACGAATGCGCTGTGGCAAAGCACCGCCGTCAGGCGGGATACTACCTCGGTGTTGGTCGCAACCCGCACGAATGCGCTGTGGCAAAGACGTCCGAGCTTGCCGCAAACCCAGCCGACATGGTCGCAACCCGCACGAATGCGCTGTGGCAAAGCGTGTCCGCATAGTCGGATATACTCAACCTGCACGTCGCAACCCGCACGAATGCGCTGTGGCAAAGTTATGATGTAGACCGCGGGGAACACGTTTCCTCGTCGCAACCCGCACGAATGCGCTGTGGCAAAGGTCAGTATTGGCTTTGATATATCCAAGCTCGGTGCGTCGCAACCCGCACGAATGCGCTGTGGCAAAGTCTGCGCTCAACAAGGTCATAAATCACCATGCTTGTCGCAACCCGCACGAATGCGCTGTGGCAAAGCACAGATTCAGGCACTTGCAGACGCTATGAGACCGTCGCAACCCGCACGAATGCGCTGTGGCAAAGCGTTGCAGGCTCGTAGCGGTCAATGTCCTCGTCGTCGCAACCCGCACGAATGCGCTGTGGCAAAGTCGCGCCATTGTTGTGCCCGAACCAGAAACTCCGAAAGCATGAATTACGTTCTTCTTTTTTAATTTCTCTGTCAGTGATACTTGTTGTGACTTTCTATATGACAGCACAGCTTTTGAAACGTTTCAACACTTGTACAGCAAAAACCGCCGCATCAAAACTGTCCGATGCGGCGGTGTATTCTTTTAATAAGTGAACCCGTGTCAACAGAGCCCGCAGGAATCGTTGGTTTATTCCCACTCGCCCTCTGCAAAATCATCTTAAACAAGTTTGATTGGGTGATTTAGCAGGGGCTATCTACATTATTTGAATTATCGGATGCATATCGGCTATCCGATTTTTTGTTGCCATTGTGTTGCCATGAAACAGCAGCATGATAGTGAATTATTCAATCGTGAAAGTCATCATACGCTTTGCAATTCGATTATGGGATTGCTTGAAATTATCCTTGAATTCACTGACAAGTTGAACATTATCTCTAATCCAATAGTCCATCAGTCTAAGCGACTCAAAATATTGTACATGCGCCATAAACCATTTCTTATATCGTTCACGCTCAGTCTCTTGTCGATAATCAGCAGATGTGGGACCATGTTCGCGAAAATAGTCCCATGTAAATCCGACTCGTTGCGCTCCGCCTGACCAGAATTCATGTTCACTGTCTAAAGATAAAAGATAGTTATATATCACTTCTTCCGGGCGCTTACCGCCAGGAAGCAAGAGAATATTTCCCAGGTTTTTTCTCATTTGGCTTGGAATCTTGTTCAGCTGACTTTCTGTGACATCACCATCGAATACCAAAAGCACATTTCCAAAATATTGAATGTCTGCTTTATAAAGATTAATTAGTTCAGAACACCCAATTGTAACATCTAATACATCGACATACGGAAGATACTCGTTTACGATATGAGACAAGAACCACCTAGCTTCCGCATCTTCAGAGTAGAGCTTTATTTTATTGCTATTTTGCACAATTGAATTAACCATTAAATCACTCTCAATCTCAGTGAACGGAGTGTTGCGCTTTATCTCTAGCCGACGGTTTGCATTGGTTAGATAATAAAGTTCAACATTGTTATTCACCTTATCATCGTGATTATTATATGCCGTTTTTGCACAAATATCCCTTAGAAAACTCAGGCTATGGGTCGTCACCACTATTTGGAATCCGTTATCTCTCGCCTCTTGAAGGAACAAGGTAATCAGCTTGCTTTGAGCCGCCGGGTGGAGCGTAGCATCAATTTCATCAATTAGCAACATTCCACCATGCCACTGTTCTCCCTGATCTTCTCGCAGTTTTTTGAAAGATAAAATAGCCAATAATATTTGCCCCAAGTTATCCTGTCCAGAAGAATTTGTAAGATAGTCATATTGCTCGGTATTAACACCTATTCCGCTTTTCTTATCTGTTTCTCCAATGGAATAATTTGTTACTTGCGTCAAGTCCTCCTGCATAGAAAGGATAGAAGTATAGTGTCCAATAAACCATTGCTTATGAGCCTCACTCTTAAACGCAATACTCTTAGTTGAAATACTGCTATCTTTAGATTCACCCAGCGGGAAGAGACGAGATAGTCCTAAATAGAGAACAGGATAGTCGAATTTTGCTTCGGTCTTCTTCCCATCTTCGAGCTTTTTAAAGGGAATAACGCGAAAGCGATTAAACTTCTGGGGTTCAGCATCACGATGTTCTGTCGCAGATGCAGTGCCTTGCTCGCCAGCCAACACTTGATTTTTTCGCCGAGAAGAGTCTTTGGTTTGCCAAGCAGTACGGAAACTACGATAGTCAGTTTCCGTGCCATTCTCATCACAAAGCTTTATTGTGAAGCGGTCAGCACCAATCTCATCAAATTGCCTGCTACCTTTAAAGAGTTCGCTAAACTCAGCCCTAAAAGGTCTTTCAGAATATGTAACGCCGTCTTTTTTCTTTTGCTCTCCAGAATTAGCCAGCATGCCAAGTATTGTTGACTTTCCAGTCGAATTGCGGCCACTTAGAACCGTCAAGTATTTGCCTAAAAGTAATGTTTGATTATGAAAAAGCCTAAAATCGTTGATTGATATTTCTTTATACATGATGACTCTCCCCGATTACACAATAGTTAGTTCAAAATCTCCCATACTATCAAGTATGGCATCCTGTGTTGGGACAAGGTCCGTTGAACTGAACACTATTAATTCTGCGCCTTTTCCTTTATTTGCAGCACTATAGTTTAGAGTATACGATCGCTGCGGATATTCAGCGTAAATCTCTCGAAGTTGTGGTACATCGTCATAGGTAATGACCCAATCGCAGACAATATTTCGCATGATGTGTTGAGCTATGTCTGCATGGTCTGCGGGATTCAAAGCATTTTTATATAAGCGTTGACCGTTTATAAAATAAGGCGGGTCGAAATAAACAAAGGATTGGTCATTATACTGAGGTATTATCCTTTGGATAAAGCTACGTACTTCCTTGTTGTAAACGTCAATTTGGTTCCTATGTGCAATTATATCTTGAATTTTGGCAGTCAACACCGCTCTGTTAAATCGTGCGGAAATATCATAACTACCTGTCTGTGCATATCCGCCGATAGGCCCGGCATTCAAGATCCCGGACCTATTTGTTCTATTTAAATAGAATGCTGCAAACCCAAGTTCTAATGAATATCGCTTGTTTTGGGTGGTATAAATTTCTTTTTGGCGTCGCCACTCATCCATGGAAAGCGGCGTAGTATCCAATAATTCCAGAAACCCCCATGGATCATCTTTTAATGCACGCCAGAACGAATAAATTGCTTTATCATAGTCATTGATAACAATGTGATTGACATATCCCTCTAGAAGCAAATTTAGAGCAACACCACTTCCTCCCGCAAAAGGTTCAATGTAAGTGGTGTGAGTATTATTTGAAGTCTGCATAATGGTACGAATTAGCGGCGCAATTTTACTTTTTCCGCCAGGATAACGCAAAGGGGAGTAGTTCACGCTAAATTCACCTCCTCGTGAGATAAAAATTGTACTTTATAGAAAACTTTTACACGGACAAGTCCAGCGGCAGATCAGAAATATCTTTCAGCCTCTTGCCCTGCACCAAAGTTTCCAGTGTTTCCACTGCATCCTCGGAGCCGACTTCTTTGACCGCACGAATCAACTCATAGAGTGCAAAGTGATATACGCAGTCAATATCACCGGTACCGAGCGCAAGAGATGCCAAACGATTTGGCATAGGCTCAGCTGTCACAACAACGATGTGCGGCAAATGTCCCTTTCGGTTACGGATCAGGTTCAATGCCTCTGTGCGGCTGTTCTGTGCGCGGTCGCTGCGCATCGTGTACTTTGCAGAAACACTCGCATGAAGAATGGGCTTGCCGCCGTTAGACTTCCGAATATCAGCCATCTTGCAGATTTCGTCATCAACAATGGGCTGAGCGGCATTGATCTCGCTGTCCTCATAGAGATCGCGGTAAACAACAACGTCAGGTGCAACGAGGTAATCATTCCCGAGTGCAGCAGCCAACTGTGCGTTCTGTGTCGTAAGCGCATTTAAGTAAGCAAGATGCTCGTACTGCGCAAAATCGCTTGTTTTCAGTTTGTTGTTATTGCCGAGCTGAAGAATTGTCCAGTTTCCGGGACGGAGGTTCTGCAAATAGGGAAAGGTTTCACGCAGGAACTCCATTGTCAGCGTTTCAAATTGCTTTCCGAGAGTCTGCCCGGAAATTTTGTCAACCGTGGAGACAGCATGATGCTGTTCCTCTACAAGAATGTCAACGATCCTCCGCGCAATCGCCTTTGAGCCGCGGCTGCTGGTGTCTGCATTGGATGCGACACCTGCCGTGGTCAACGTCAGTGTGTTGGTTTCAAACAATTGCTTGTGAAAGTGGAATCTCGCGTTTGCTATCAATGCATCCATGCTCCAAACACTCCTTTATTTTTTCTCCAACTGCCCGGGCAACCGGGGGCGGGAATGCATTTCCAATCATCCTACAGGCTACGGTTTTCCGGTTTCCGAATGTCCATGTATCGGGGAAACCTTGAATCCGTGCCATCATTCGGCTTGTCAAGCGGGGCATACCCTCAAATCCGGGGGCGGGTGCTTCGTTTGCAATTCCTCGACCATCTACGCCCAACTCTGCCCATGCATTACGGGCGCGTGTGGGACCAAGGTCAGGACCACCGTGCTTCTTGGAGCCGCCTACAAGGGTCGGAGCGATCCGGTTTGCATTAGATGCCCACTGCTTCGCACCTTCCCATCCGTTCTGCGCCATCAAATCACGGAGCGTATCACCAACAGTGGGGGCGATGTCTGGTTGTTCATCAGGATAGGCAAATGCTCCAATCTGATCCTTCCGAATGCCGATGATAACCACTCTGGGACGTAGCTGCGGAACACCATAATCAGAGGCGTTCAAGAGCTTGATATGGGTTACATAGCCGAGCTTTTGAATCGATGTAAAAATGTGGTCGCGGTATTCATCAAAGCCCGGATCAAGAAAGCCACGGACATTTTCAAGCATGACAGCACGCGGTTGAATTTCTTTGATAAGCCGAATGGCCTCCGGGAAAAGGTCTCTTTCGTCGTCCTGACCGAGTTGCTTTCCTGCAACGGAGAAAGGCGGGCAAGGAACGCCGCCAGCCAGCAGATCGACGCCGTGGTATGGGCGTCCGTCAAAATCGTGAACATCTGCGCAAATGACGTTCCACT
>OIWU01001587.1_pt1 | contig 21699 bp, 19 predicted proteins | sample 1587711 | NCBI WGS metagenome assembly OIWU01 (sample SAMEA3888909, study PRJEB22519) | human gut metagenome | biome: human gut; feature: human-associated habitat; material: faeces | place: Denmark | collected 2010 | reverse complement strand
GCGGCTGACGCGGCTGGACAGCGGCGTGGTGCAGCAGCCCTATCCCGTGGCGGTGGCGCCGGTGATGGAGCGGGTGGAGCGGATGCTGCACATGGTGGCGCAGGAGAAGGGCGTGACCATCTCCGGCACGGCGGACGAGGACGCCGTGGCGCTGGCTACCGACGACGATGTACATCAGATCCTCTACAACCTCATGGAAAACGCCATCAAATACTCCGCGCCGGAGAACGGCTTTGTCCACGCGGAGGCTCATGTGGACGGGCAGCGGGTGGTCATCACCGTCAGCGACAACGGCATCGGCATACCGGATGAGGATCTGCCCCACGTATTCGACCGCTTCTACCGGGTGGACAAGATGCGCTCCCGTGAGGTGGGCGGCACCGGACTGGGTCTGTCCATCGTGAAGGACACCATCGAGAACCGGGGCGGCACCATCGAGGCCGGGCACGGCGCGGACGGCGTGGGCACGGTGTTCACCGTGTATCTGCCGCTGGCGGAAAGGGGTGACGAGGCGTGAAAAAACGGATCATCGCCCTGCTGCTGGCGCTGCTGATGCTGATATCTGCGGGCTGCGGCAGCGCGCCTGCGGCGAAGGAGCCGGCGGACGAGGAACCGGCACTGGGGGCGTATCAGGCCGGCGCGCCGGAGCAGGAGGCAGGGCAGAGCGCGGCGGAGCCGTCGCTGTATCTGCGGCTGTACGGTCTGGCCGACCTCAGCGAGAAGAACAAGAGCAACGGCGGCGGCGATGCCGTGACGGGCATCTCTATCCCCTGGGCGGAGATCACCGCCCATGACCGGGGACGGCAGCAGCAGGCGCAGTACATCATGGAGCTGCTTCTGGGCGGCTGCACCAAATCGGACTTTATCTGCCCCGTACCCACGGGCACAAGGCTGCTGAGCTGCACCGTTACCGGCGGCACGGTGTCGGTGGATCTCAGCGGTGAGTACAACCAGCTGATGGGCATCGACCGCACCATCGCCGACTACTGCATCACCCTGTCGCTGATGCAGCTGACGGGTATTCTGGCGGTGCGGCTGACGGTGGAGGGCGAGCTGCCCGCCGACCGCACCAACGAGGTGTACACCTCCGAGGAGGTGCTGCTCACCAGCCCGGAGGACATCGTCCGCACGGTGAAGGTGGTTCTGTACTTCCCCGACCAGACCGGGCAGCTGGTGGGCGAGGAGCGGCGTCTGACGGTGTACGAGGGCGAGACTATCGCCCAGGCGGTGGTCAAGGCGCTGACCGAGCGTCCCATGGACAGCTACGGCGGCCTGGACGAGCCGCTGCTGCCTGCGGAATTCACGGCGCTGGGCGCCAACACCGAGGGCGGCACCTGCTATCTGAACCTGCCGAGCAGCGTTACGGTGCTGCTGCCGGAGGACGCGGACGCGCAGAACCGCATGATACAGGGATTGGTGGACTCCCTTTGCTCGCTGGAGGGCGTGGAGCAGGTGCAGCTGATGCTGGACGGCGAGTATATGCTGATGCTGGGCTCTGTGCCCATCAGCCGCCCGCTGCTGCCCAGCAGCGCGGCGGAAACGGCGTAGTTTTCATTTTGCCTATTGCAAAAACGGGGAAATGTGGTATTATACCCCCGAGCGCCGCACTCTGCTGGACGGAGGCGGCAGCAGGAGGTAACAATATGAATAACGAAACGAAGCGCGGGAAATACACCGTGCATGACCTGGTGCGCATTTCTGTGCTGGTGGCCATTATGCTGCTGCTGGAGGTCACGGGCCTGGGCATGATCAAGATGCCGGGGCTGGAGATCACCCTGCTGATGGTGCCGGTCATCGTGGGTGCCATCGTCATGGGGCCGGCCACCGGCGCCATTCTGGGCGGCGTGTTCGGCTGCATCAGCTTCTGGGAATGCTTCGGCAAGAGCCAGTTCGGTGCGGTGCTGCTGGGCATCAACCCGCTCTATACGTTCCTGGTGTGCGTGCCCACCCGTATTCTGGCGGGCTGGCTGTGCGGTTTGGCTTTCAAGGGGCTGAACAAGCTGGACAAGAGCAATCTGTGGTCCTTCGGCGCGGCGGGACTGATCGGCGCGCTGTGCAACACGGTGCTGTTTATGTCCATGCTGTGTCTGTGCTTCTATCACACGGAGTACATTCAGGGCTTTGCAGCGGCTCTGGGCAGCTCCAACGCCTTCCTGTTCGTCATCGCCTTCGTGGGCGTCAACGGACTGGTGGAGGGCGCGGTGTGCCTGATCACCGGCGCCGCCATCGCCAAGGCGGTCATGTACAGCCGGGGCAAGCTGGCTGCCCGCAAGACCAACGCATAAGACGGGGGGCGTTCGTATGCTGCTTGCACTGGACGTGGGCAACACCCACGTGGTCGTAGGACTGATGGAGGGGCGGCAGGTGCGCCGCAGCTTCCGCATCGCCACCCGGCGCGACAACGCCGTGGGCGATTACGCCGTGGCGCTCAGCCAGCTTCTGGAGCTGGCGGAGGTGGACAGGCGGGACGTGGAGCAGGTCATCATCTCCTCGGTGGTGCCGCCGGTAACGCGCGCCCTGCAGGGCGCGGCGCGGCTGCTGACCGGTAGAGAGCCGCTGGTGGTGGGCGAGAACGTCCGCTGCCGGATCCCGGTGATGATCCGCCATCCGGAGACGCTGGGCGCCGACCTGCTGACGGCTGCGGTGGGCGCGCTGGATCTGTACCGGCCGCCGCTGCTGCTGATCGACATGGGCACCGCCACCACCATTTCGGTGCTGGACGCGCAGGGCGCGTTCCGGGGAGGAGCTATCCTGCCGGGCGCAAATCTGGCGCTGTCGGCGCTGGCAGGCGGCACGGCGCTGCTGCCGGATATTCCGCTGGCGGTGCCGGAAAAGGCCATCGGCACGGACACGCTGGGCTGCATGCAGAGCGGCTGCGTGCTGGGCTCGGCGCTGCTGCTGGACGGCATGATCGACCGGATGGAATCCGAGCTGGGCTGCCGCGCCACAGTGGTGGCCACCGGCGGCATTGCACCGGTCATCGCGCCGGCCTGCCGGCACGAGATGCACATGGCCGCCGACCTGATCCTGCGGGGTCTGGCCGTGCTGTACGAACAGAATAAGTAAAAAACGCGCCCCCGGCAGAGCCGGGGGCGCGTTTTTTGCTGCTTGCCGGGCGTTATTTCAGCAGGTTGAAGCCCATGATAACGGCGCCCAGCAGCACAAGGACAATGCCGGTGGCGCGGTTCAGGGTCTTCGGCGCGGCTTTGTTGGCAAATACCGCTGCGATCCGCGCCCAGATCAGCGTGAACACCACGCACAGGGCAAGCACTGTCCAGTCCGGTGCGCCGCCGATGGTAAAGTGGGAGATAGCGCCGGTCAGCGCGGTGAAGGTCATGATGAACACGCTGGTGCCCACGGCGGTTTTCAGCTCGTAGCCCAGTACGCTGGTCAGGATCAGCAGCATCATCATGCCGCCGCCCGCGCCCACGAAGCCGCAGATAAAGCCGATCAGAACGCCGCACACAACGGACTGAACGGCGCGCTTCTTGGCGGACACGCCCTGCATGGCCTCCTTGGTGGTCATAACGGGGCGGACGATGAACTTGACGCCCAGCAGGAAGGTCATGAATACGGAGAAGCCTCCCATGGTGTGGGAGGGGAGAAGACTGGCAATATAGCTGCCCACCACGGTGAACAAAAGCACCGCTGCCATCATGATAAGGCCGTTGCGCACGTCCAGATTCCTGTTTTTGTGATAGGTGTAGGCGGAGACGGCGCTGGCGAGCACGTCCGATGCCAGCGCGATGCCCACGGCCATGTAGGGATCCATGCCCAGAAATGTAATGAGCATGGGGCTGATGACCGCCGCGGCGCTCATGCCGGCAAAGCCGGTGCCCAGACCGGCGCCCATGCCGGCGAAGAACGTGACGGCCAGTATAGTGATGAATTTCATACGGTATTTCTCCAAAGCGCGCCCCCGGCAGAGCCGAGGGCGTGCTGCTTTTATTTCTTCAGTATCTCCATGAACTGCTCGCCGGTGATGGTCTCCTTCTCATACAGGAAGCTGGCAAGCTCATCCAGCTTGGCGCGGTTGTCGGCGAGGATCTTCAACGCCTTCTCGTGCTGCTGCTTCACCAGCTCCACCACCTGCCGGTCGATCTCCGTCTGGGTGTCGGCGGAGCAGGCCAGCGACGCGTCGCCGCCCAGATACTGGTTGGTGACAGTCTCCAGCGCCACCATGTCGAAGTCCTTGCTCATGCCATAGCGGGTGATCATGGCGCGTGCCAGCTTGGTGGCCTGCTCGATGTCGTTGGAGGCGCCGGTGGTGATGGAGCCGAACACCGTCTCCTCGGCGGCGCGGCCGCCGGTGAGGGTGGCGATCTTGTTCTCCATCTCCTCCTGGGTCATCAGGTAGTGGTTGCCCTCCTCCACCTGCATGGTGTAGCCCAGCGCACCGGAGGTGCGGGGCACAATGGTGATCTTCTGCACCGGGGCAGAATGGCTCTGCAAAGCCGCCACCAGCGCGTGGCCGATCTCGTGGTAGGACACGATCTTCTTCTCGTGGTCGGTCATGATGGCGTTCTTCTTCTGATAGCCGGCGATGACCACCTCGATGCTCTCCTCCAGATCGGCCTGGGTCGCAAAGCGCCTGCCGTCCCGGACGGCGCGCAGCGCCGCCTCGTTGACGATGTTGGCCAGCTCCGCACCGGAAGCGCCGGAGGCCATCCGCGCCACCTTGTTGAAATCCACGTCCTCGGCGATCTTGATCTTTTTGGCGTGTACCTCCAATATGGCCTCGCGCCCCAGCAGGTCGGGCAGCTCCACGGGCACGCGGCGGTCGAAGCGCCCCGGACGGGTCAGCGCCGGGTCGAGGGATTCCGGGCGGTTGGTGGCCGCCAGAATGATGACGCCGTTGCTGCTGTCGAAGCCGTCCATCTCGGTGAGCAGCTGGTTGAGGGTCTGCTCCCGCTCGTCGTTGCCGCCGTACTGGCCGCCGCTGCGCTTCTGGCCGATGGCGTCGATCTCGTCGATGAATACGATGCAGGGCGCCTTCTCCTTGGCCTGACTGAACAGATCACGCACTTTGGAGGCGCCCATGCCCACGAACATCTCCACGAACTCCGAGCCGGACATGGAGAAGAAGGGCACGTTGGCTTCGCCGGCCACGGCCTTGGCCAGCATGGTCTTGCCGGTGCCCGGAGGGCCCACCAGCAGGATGCCCTTGGGCATGGACGCGCCGATCTCCTTGTACTTGCTGGGGTCGTGGAGGTAGTTGACCACCTCCTGCAGATTCTCCTTGGCCTCGTCCTCACCGGCCACATCGTCAAACTTGATGCCCTCGGCAGATTTGACATAGATCTTGGCGTCGGAGCGACCCATGTTGAACATCATGGAGTTGCTTCCGCCGCCCATTTTCTTCATCAGGCTGCGGGAAACCAGCTGCCCGATGGCGATGAAGAGCACCAGCGGCAGCACCCAGGCCAGAATATCCGTCAGCAGGGAGGTCTGCTCGATCTCCTCGCCGGTGGTGGAGATGCCCGCGTCCAGCAGGCGCTGCACCATGCCGTCGTCGGGCACGATGGCCGTCTTGTAGATGGTCTTTTCGTCCTTGTCGGTGAACAGGATGCGGTTGCTCTGCTGCTGGATCTCCACCTTGCCGATCTCCTTATTCTCGGTCATGGAGACAAAGGTGTTGTAGTCTACCTCCTGTATCTGGTGCTCCGCCAGCCACGGCATGGCCAGCATGTTGAACAGCACCACCAGCAGGATAGCCGCCAGATAGTAGTAAATAAGCGGTTTCTTGGGGGACTTGACCTCGTTCATGAAAAAGCCTCCTCTGTGCACTTTGTTGAATAAGTTACCTTACCACATTTTGCCCAAAGTGTCTATAAGCAGATGCGCCGGAACTGCAAAAATCCCCGTCCCACTTCTGCGGGACGGGGATGAAATTAACATATCCGCCACAATTATAGGGTGGCGAAACGCGCCTTTTACGGCGTATGTTTTCTTATGCCAGGCGGCCTAACAGTCGGCTTCCGCTGCGGCGCAGCCACCGGCGCAGCAGGACAGCCAGCGCCGCCGTCAGCACCGACCACGCCAGCAGATACCACGCCGCGCCCATATCGGCGCCGACCACGAAGTACAGCGCGGCGATGGCGGCGGCGTACAGCCACCCGGCCAGCATCACCAGCAGCACCGTGATACGCTGCTTGATGACCGTGATCTCGTTTGTCCAGACCAGATTGGGGCGCTTCAGATCCATCAGCAGGCCGAACTCCGCCGACAGCCACACGAACAGCAGCGGCAGCACCACCAGCAGCACGGCCTCCTGCAGAGCGGGACGGATAGCCAGCAGCACCAGCACGGAGGTGACCGCCATGGGGATGCCCGTCACCAGCAGCTGCACCAGCAGCTTGGCGCGGAGCAGCTGCCACGCCGTCACCGGCAGGGACTGCGCCAGCCACAGGTTCTTGCCCTCCAGCGACACGGAGGACGCGGTCATGTCGTTCATGGAGCCTATCAGACACAGGGCAGCGCACAGCATCACCGCCAGAAAGCCGGGCGCTTCGCCGCCGGCGATCTCATACACCACGGGCAGAAGCCCGCCGGCCTTCACCAGCAGCAAAACGCCCATAATGGGCAGCATCACCGTGCCCAGAGCGCAGTTGAGCATATAGTTGGGGCTGGAGGTGAAGCGGCCGAACTCCTTCCGCAGCAGGGCGGAGGACGCACCGGCGGCCTTGACCGCCTTTTCCCGGTACTCCGCCTTGGCGGTGGTGCCGGAGGCGGTGGCGATGCCGATAAACGTGCGGCTGAGCACCAGATAGGTCAGCGCGCACAGCGCCAGCGTCACGGCCATCACAAAGGCGATGGCCAGCCAGTCGCCCTCGCCCATGCGTCCCAGCAGATACAGGGGATAGGCCGCGCCCCGGACGGCGTCGCCCACCGCCGTCAGGTTGGCCAGCAGCTCATTCAGCAGGTCGGACGCCCGGAAGCAGACCATGTAGTACAGGCCAAAGAACACCAGCGCGATGAACACCGTCAGGAAGTTCTTGTGCTTGAGCTTGGCGGAGATCTTAGCCACCACCCAGCCCAGCACGCAGGAGAGCACCAGCACGAACAGGGACACCGCCAGCACCAGCATCACGCCGCCCGCGATGGCGGACGGGGAGGCGTCGGCGGCGCACCAGTAGAAGATCACGGCGGGCAGCAGCACCACGCCGGAGAACATCAGCCCCATGAGATACACGCCCAGCAGCCGGGATGCCAGTATCGCCCGGATGGGGATGGGCATGCTCAGCAGCAGGTCGTTGTCCTTGGCCTGATACAGGGAGGAAAAGGTGTTGAACACGCTGCCGAACACGCCCAGCAGAATGGCAAGCCCGGCAAACAGCGTGAAATACAGCCACCCCATGCCGGAGGCGACCAGCGGCTGGCAGATGCTCCACGCCAGCAGCACGAACATGCCGCCGACGAAGCCTATCATCAGCACCGCGTACATGACGAAGAACAGAATGGTGGAGGCTCTGGAGCGGGGTCTGTTCTTCTTCGCGTCGTAGAAGTAGCTGCGGAATATCTCAAACAGCTGCTTTTTCAGGAGGACATTGACCATTACGCATCCTCCTCCAGCTCCAGAAATACCTCCTCCAGAGAGTCGTCGCCCTTGACATCCTCCATGGTGCCGGAGCGGATGAGCCTGCCGCCCTTGATGATGGCCACCTTGTCGCACAGCTTTTCCGCCACCTCCAGCACGTGGGTGGAGAAGAAGATAGCGCCGCCGTTGCCGCACACCTGCCGCATCATGCCCTTTAGGGTGTGGGCGGCCTTGGGGTCAAGCCCCACGAAGGGCTCATCCATAACGATGAGCCGGGGGTCGTGGAGCCACGCGGCGATGATGGCCAGCTTCTGCTTCATGCCGTGGGAGTAGGCGGCGATGGGCTGCGCCAGATCGCCGGTCAGCTCGAAGGTGTCCGCATAGGTGCGGATGCGCTCCCGCCGGGTCTGGGCGTCCACGCCGAACACGTCGGCGATGAAGTTCAGGTACTTGATGCCCGTCATGTAGTCGTACAGGTCGGGGTTGTCGGGGATATAGGCCAGCAGCCGCTTGCAGGCCAGCGGGTCGGTCTTGATGGACTTGCCGCCGATGGTGATCTCGCCCTGATCGAATTGCAGGATGCCCACCACGGATTTCAGGGTGGTGGTCTTGCCTGCGCCGTTGTGTCCGATAAAGCCGTAGATCTCGCCGGGGGCGATGTGCAGCGTCAGGTCGTCCACGGCCTTCTTCTCGCCGTAGGTCTTGGTCAGGTGTTGGATGTCCAGCATGAGGGTTCCTCCTTATTTTCTCTCCGCTATCTCTATAACAATGCCCCGTTGGGGCGTGATTCAGCCGCGGCTGCGGCTGATGATGCGAACGATGCCCATAACGGCGGCATACAGTACGCCCGCCACCGCCCAGATGATCCAGCTGTACCGGGGCTGGCCGTTGCCCTTGGGGCCGTAGGTGTACAGCAGGAACACGGCTGTGGCCGCCAGCCAGTAGATCATGGTGACGGTGCCGCGCAGCTTGTGGTGCTTTTTCTGGGGACGGGTGTAGTCGCCCTCCTCCAGCAGCTGCTCCATAGCGCCCTGATACACCCCGGTGGTGACCAGTGCCAGACAGCCGACAGCCACCAGCGCCAGCAGAGCGCACACCGCGCCCACATACAGCAGGTCAGCGCCGTCGATGCAGATGACAGCGAACAGCGGCACCGCCGCCAGCACGCACAGCACCACGCCCACGGTGGTGAGCCGGGTGTTGGTGTCCTTATACTCCTGCTGCCGTTGGCGCACCATACCGTCTACGCCGTATTCCGTCTCAAACGGCTCCTCCTCCAGGAATTTGAACTCCCGCACCTGCGCGGCGGTGCGCAGGAAGAGGCTCACGGCCACGGCCACCAGCACCAGCAGCACGCACAGGCCGATGCCCGCGGCGGCGTTTCCGGAGATACCGAAGCGGCCGCTCTCGCTGAGGGCGGACAGCAGAAGCAGTGTTACCGGCGATACGATGCACAGCGCCGTGGCCGCGGCGACCTTCGGCGCGGCGGCCTTGCGCAGGGCGAGGTAGGCGGATGCCTGACCCATGGTGACGCGGCGCAGGGGCGGGTCGTTGTCCTCCGCCGCGGCGCAGGGCACATCCTCCTCCAGCTCGTCCTTCAGCAGATAGTCGGTGGTAACGCCGAACAGACGGCTCATGGACACCACCTTATCCATATCGGGCACCGACTGAGCGCCCTCCCACTTGGAAACGGACTGGCGGGTGACGCCCAGCTTCTCTGCCAGCTCCTCCTGGCTCCAGCCTGCCCTCTTGCGCAGGGATACGATCTTGTCAGCAATGATCATGACAGCTCCTCCTTCATGTCTGCGGCGTATTGCCGCGTGTTTTGTATGGCGCTATCATACGGTTTCCGGCGGCTGCGGTCTATAAACCGGGCTGGGAAATCTGTCAACCGGCGGTTGCGTTTCCGGATTTTTGGGCAGATCAGCCCGTTTGTATGGACATTTTAGCTAAAAACACCGCCGGTGTCAACTTACATCCGTGTCACATTCCTGTAAATTCCTTGTGCGCCATAAAATACAAAGAGCCGCCCTGACAGGACGGCTCTCTGGCTCTTACGTTATTCCTCTGTGAAGTGTACGTGGTTGAAGATGTGATCCTGACAGAAGCAGTGGTACCCGGCGCATTTGCTGCAATACCGGAACTGCATATCGGGATAGTCGGTGTCGGTCTTGCCGCACACGGCGCACTTATGGTGATAGCCCTGCTGCGCCTGCTGGCGGGCTTGCTGCTGCTGTGCCTGCCGGAACTGCACGGTCTTGCGGGAGGCCTGGTGCTGGGTGCGCTGGCGGAGATAGTGCACCTCCGGCCAGATGAACACGGCGAAGTTCAGCAGCGCCACGATGGGCAGCACCACGCCGCCCCAGCTGTGCTGACCGACGGCGCTGATGATGTCAAAGGCGAACAGCGCGCCGTCCAGATACGCCAGCCACTTCATCTTCACCGGGATGATGAAGAACAGCAGCACCTGCGCGTTGGGGAACAGGACGGCGAAGGCGAAGAACATGGACAGGTTGACATAATTCGTACCCGCCACGGTCAGATAGTAGTTGCCGGTGATGAGGCTGGCCAGAACCGCACCCAGCACCGTCAGCAGCATGCCGCTGAAGTAGTACAGATTGAACTTGGCCGTGCCCCACTGCCGCTCCAGCGTGGAGCCGATCCAGTAGTAGAAATACAGACTGATCAGCAGGGAGAAGGGAGAGGAAAAGGCCGGAACGAATACGAACGTCACCAGCCGCCACACCTCGCCCCGCAGCAGTGCGTGGAGGTTGAAGGTCAGGAAATTCAGCGCGTTGACATCGTTGGACTGGGTCAGCAGCATCAGCACATACACCGCCACGTTGCCCGCCACGATCACGCGCATCAGGTTGGAGATGCCGAACCGGGGATGGGCGGCGCAGAACCGCTGCACCCCGTCATAGATCTTTTTCAAGGGGAGTGTCCTCCTGTTGTGATAGAAATTATGAACAGTATACCGCATGAGCGGGCAAAAGTCATGTCATTTTTTTGAACATTACCGCAGCAGTGCCTGCATATCCTCCGGCAGGGGCGCGGTAACGTCGATGCTTGAGCCGGTAAGAGGGTGGCGCATGACCAGATGGTAGCTGTGCAGCGCCGGGCGGGCGATCAGCGCCCGATCCTCGGTGCCGTAGAGCCAGTCGCCGGTGAGGGGATGGCCGATGGCGGCCAGATGCACCCGCAGCTGGTGGGTGCGCCCGGTGGTGGGAGTCAGCCGCAGCAGGGCGCGTCCGTTGGCTGCCGCCAGCACCTCGTAATGGGTGTGGGCGGGCAGCCCCTGCGGGTCGGGACAGCGCTTCAGCAGCGACCCCTCCGCCCGTCCCAGCGGCAGGTCGATGTCGCCCTCGCCGGGCACCGGCACGCCCTCGCACACGGCGCGGTAATCCCGCTGAAAGGCGTCTGTGTGGAGCTGCGCCATGCACAGGGCGTGGATATAGCCGGTCTTGGCGGCGGCCATGACGCCGGTGGTGCCCCGGTCAAGGCGGTTGACGGCGTGGAAGCAGTCGGTGCGCAGATAGTGCGCCACAGCGCCGGCTACGGTGACAGGCTCCTCCGTCAGCGCGGCGGGGTGCATGGCAATACCGGCGGGCTTGTTGATCAGCAGCAGATCCTCATCTTCGTACAGGATATCCAGCGGATAGTCCACCGGCTGGATGTGGGGGTTCTCGCCGGGCAGGTCGGACACATCGGCGGCCAGCAGGTCGCCGGGGCGGGGCACGAACCGCACGGTGACGGGTGCACCGTTGACCGTGATGGCGCCCCGGAACTTCAGCCGGCTGAGGAAGCCGCCGGAGATGTGCCACAGGCGTCCCAGCAGCTGCCGGACGGTCTGCCCGCTGTCGGCCTCGGTGACGGTATGGGTCAGAATTCGCATGGCACACCTCCTGTGAAAATCAGTATAGCACATTCTCCGCGGATGTGGTATACTTACCTCACAAAAACCGTGAAAGTGAGGACTTTTTATGGCTTCCAAGGTATACTTTGCCGACCTGCGGGCGGATATGCATGAAAATCTGCAGCAGAAGCTGACGCGGCTGATGAAGACCGCCGGCATGGGCGACATTGATTTTCAGGACAAGTTCGTGGCCATCAAGCTGCATTTCGGCGAGCCGGGCAACCTGGCCTTCCTGCGCCCCAACTGGGCGCGGACGGTGGCGGACTTCGTGAAGGAGCGGGGCGGCAAGCCGTTCCTTACGGACTGCAACACCCTGTATGTGGGCGGGCGGAAGAACGCGCTGGATCACATGGACAGCGCCATGCTCAACGGCTTCAACCCCATGACCACCGGCTGCCAGATCATCATTGCCGACGGTCTGAAGGGCAGCGACGAGGTGGAGGTGCCCGTGGCGGGCGGCGAGTATGTGAAGAATGCCAAGATCGGCCGCGCCGTCATGGACGCGGATGTGTTCATCTCCCTGACCCATTTCAAGGGGCACGAGACGGCGGGCTTCGGCGGCTGCCTGAAGAACATCGGCATGGGCTGCGGCAGCCGCGCCGGTAAGATGGAGCAGCACAACGCGGGCAAGCCCCATGTGGCGGAGAAATACTGCATCGGCTGCGGCCAGTGCCGCAGGATCTGCGCCCACGGCGCGCCCATCATCGAAAACGGCAAGGCGCACATCGACCACGACAAATGCGTGGGCTGCGGCCGCTGCATCGCCGTCTGTCCCAAGGACGCGGTGCAGATCAACTGGGACGAGAGCACCACCAACCTGAACTACAAGATCGCCGAGTACACCAAGGCGGTGGTGGACGGCCGCCCCTGCTTCCACATTTCCCTGGTCATCGACGTGTCGCCCACCTGCGACTGCCGTCCGGAGAACGACATGGCCATCGTGCCCAACGTGGGCATGTTCGCCTCCTTCGACCCGGTGGCGCTGGACATGGCCTGCGTGGACGCGGTGAACGCCCAGACGCCCCTGCGCGGCTCCGCCGCCGACGGCGACCCCTGCGGCCACGACCACTTCCAGCGGCTCCACCCGGACACCAACTGGCGCAGCTGTCTGGAGCACGGCGAGAAGATCGGCATCGGCACCCGCGACTACGAGCTGATCAAGATATAAGCAAAAAACAAGCACCCGCCGGGTGCTTGTTTTTTGCTCATGACGCGCCGCCGCCAGCGGCGCTGTCCTGCGGCACAGCTGGCTGCAAAAAAAGGACTGACACGCATTTTCGCGTGTCAGTCCTGCTTTTTTTACGCCGCGGTGACGGCCGCTCCCGCGTCAGTCGTCCAGCTCCGCCTCATGCTTGAGGATCGCGCCGGTGGCGGCGTTGATCTCGTAGCTGTATTCCATATTGCCGGATTTGAACTCGATCTCGTAGACGAGTATTCCATCCTCGTCGTCCAGTTCGATGTCCATATCATACGCCTTGCCTTCGCTGACGCCCGCATGGTTCAGGGCAACGGACTTCGCCTTGGCGTAGCCGATATCGCCGGAGGCCGCAGGCTTGGAGGGCTGCACCACAGGTACCTCCGTCCCGTCCGCCGCCTCGCGCTTGCTCTCCAGGATCGCGCCGGTGTAGGCATCGACCTTGTACTCGAACTCCTCACCGGTCTGGCTCGTGATCTCCACCTCATAGTGGGCGGGGGACTCGTCCAGCTCAGGATCGACTGCGCTGTACGCCATCTTCGCGGTGGATGCCTTGCCGAACGCTGCCGCGGCGATGTCCATGGCCTTGTCCGTGCCGATGAGCATGGCGGGCGCGCCCGCTTCGGCCAGATCCTTCAGCTCCTCCACCGAGAGCTTCGCCAGCGCGTCAAATTTCAAAGCGGGGTTCAGCGCAAGCACACGGTTCACCAGCGCCGCCTTACCGGTGGAAATGCTGTTTTCCCGCGCCTGCTGCTCCAGCCCTGCGTCCTGTGTAAGCGTCTGCGTCAGAACGGATGCCTTTGCTTCGCTGGTCTGCAAAACGCCGTCCACGGTGCTCGTCAGCTCCCGCTGGAGCTTTTCCGCCCGCGCCGTGTCGTTGTCCTCCACCGAGATCATGATGGCGGAGGAAATGCTGTTCAGATAGCCGTTCCGCACCAGGCTGCCTACAATGGCGTTTACCGCCACGTCCAGCTTCGCACCCTTCAGGTCTGCACCGCCGCCCATATCCGCAAGGATGGCCTTCGCATCCTCGTTGAGCGGTGTGCAGACCAGCACCTTTTCGCTCCTGCTGACCTTCAGCTCGATGCTGGGGTTTACGTCCAGCGACACCACGGACGCCACCGCGTGTGCCTGCTGATAGAATATCCCTCCGCCGCCCAGCAGCACCAGCGCAAGGCAGGCCGCCGCCAGCGTCGTCCACCGTTTCTTTGTCGTTTTCTTCGTCGTCATGGGGATCACCGTTCCTTTCCGCTCATCACAGCGGGAGAGAACGCCGTTCACGTCGTTTGGCGCGGTCTTTTCCACCGCCGAAGCCAGACGCTGCTCCATCTTTTCATTGGTCATCGGGCGTCATCTCCTTCCAGACAGCTTCGCATCTTCTTCAATGCTCTGTGATATTTCGACAGGACGGTAGGAAGCGGCAGCTCCAGCAGCGCCGCGATCTCCCGGTGCTTCATACCCGTGACCGCGTGGAGCAGCACGATGCGCCGCTCCTCGTCGCCAAGGCTTGCCAGCGCGTGCTGCAAGAGGACGCGCTCGTCCGCATCCAGTCCGCACTCCTGCGCGGGAATGGCGTCCCATTCCTCGTCCGAGAGCGCGGTGCGGCGTTCCTCGCGCCGCAGACGCATCAGGCACAGGCTGCGGCACACCGCCAGCAGCCAGCCCATGGGGGAACCGGTGGGGCGGTACTGCGCCGCGCAGTCCCACACCTGCACATAGACATCCTGCGTGAGATCCTGCGCATCGTGGGCGTTCCTGAGGTAGGACAGCGCAAGGCCGTACACCGCCGGGCGCGTGCGCCGGTACAGCTCCGCCAAGGCGTCGCGGTCATTCCCGGCAATGCACCGCAGCAGCCGCTGCAGCTCACGCCGCTCCTCTGCCGGCGCATATTCGGTTGTCATCAGCATACTGAGCATGGGCTTCTATCTCCTGTCATCCGTGTAATGCACGGAAAGGGCGTTTTATTGCATGCAGGCAAAATAAAATTTTACAGCCTGACCCCGCGATTAGTATATCAGCCCAGGCGCCTTTCGTCGAGAAGAAAGTGCCGCGCGGCTCTTCACGCTGCTGTCTGCGCCCTCACTGCTCCGGCTGCCGCAGGAACAGCACGCCCAGCGTGCCCGGGCCGCAGTGAGAGGATACGGTGCACCCCGCCTGGGTGACGAATACCTCCTCGAAGGGGGTCAGCTCCCGTACCAGCTCCGTCAGCTCCCGCAGCGTCTCCTCCGGCACCTCGCCGGAGTGGGTGATGAAGGCGTGGTCGGCTACCACCGCCTTCCCCGCCAGCCGCTCCGCGATGTACTGGCGATACACCTTGTCCATGGAGCCGCGGTACTTTTTGCACACCGCCAGCTTGCCCTCCCGCATCTCCAGACAGGGCTTCAGCTTCAGCACATTGGCGCCCAGCGCCGCCACGCCGCTGCACCGGCCGCCCTTCCACATATATTCCAGCGTGTCCAGCACGAAGCTGGTATCGCTGTGAGGGGCCAGGCGGCGCAGCTCTGCCGCGATGTCCGCCGCCGCCATGCCGCCATCCCGCAGCTTGGCTCCCCGAAGCGCCAGCAGACCGCCGCCGGTGGACAGCTGGCGGCTGTCCACCACATGGATCTGCCCCTGCTCCGCCAGCTCCTGCGCCGCCAGCACCGCGTTCTGGCAGGTGCAGGACAGCTCTGAGCTGATGTCGATATGCACGATGTCATATCCCTCCGCCAGGATCGGGGCAAAGAACGCCTTGAAGTCCTCCGGGCTGACCGCCGCGGTCTTGGGCAGGGTTCCGTTCCGGCGGTACTCGGCGTACAGCTCCGCCGAGGTGTACTGCCCGTTGTCGGGAAAGACCCGCTCTCCGCTCTGGATGGTCAGCGGTATGGTGCGGATCTGGAAGCGCTCCAGAAGCTGGGGCGTCAGGTCGCAGGTGCTGTCATAGGTGATGCAGACAGGTCTGGGCATAAGGGGTATTCCTCCTATTTGTTATGTATAGCACAGGAACAGTATACCGAAGAAACCTCAACGCAAGCTCAAAAACCTCTCGATTTTTGTGAGCGGGTGTGATAAAATCCAGAAAAACGCAAGGGAGGAATGGATATGTTCCGCATTCTGGTGGCCGAGGATGACGACAGCGCCCGTTTCCTGATGTGCGAGGTGCTGCGGCGCGCCGGCTACGAGCCCTGCCCCGCCCGGGACGGTGTGGAGGCGTTGGAGGTGATGGAGCACTACCAGTGCGATCTGGCGGTGGTGGACATCACCATGCCCCGGATGGACGGCATCACCTTCACCCGGACGCTGCGGGAGGGCAACTGCGACCTGCCGGTGCTGATGGTGACGGCGCGCGTGACCCAGGAGGACAAGCGCCGGGGCTTCCGGGCGGGGACGGACGACTACATGGTCAAGCCGGTGGATGAGGAGGAGATGCTCTGGCGCATTGAGGCGCTGCTGCGGCGGTATTGCAGCCGGGCGGATCGCCGCCTGACGGTGGGAGCCACGGTGCTGGATCGCGGCTCCCTGCAGGTCATCACGCCGCAGGGCACATGGCAGCTGGCCGCCAAGGAATTCCTGCTGCTGTACAAGCTGCTGTCCTACCCCCGGACGCTTTTCACCAAGCGCCAGCTCATCGACGATATATGGGATCTGGACAGCGATGTGGATGAGCATACCGTGGAGGTCTACATCTCCCGGCTGCGGGAAAAATTCCGGGACAACCGGGACTTTGAGCTGCGGACGATCCGCGGCTTCGGTTATATGGGGATGCCCCGGGAGGACGGAAATGCGGAAAACTGACGTGAAGAAAGAGAATCCGCCCGTCCGGCTGCTGGGCACCATGTTCCTTCTGGTGCTGGGTCTGGTGGCGGTGTATGTTGTGCTGGCGCTGGGCATATTCGCGCTGGTGCAGCAGCTGGTGCATCTGGACAAAGCAAATTATACGCTGCTCTGGCCTATTCTCATCCTGACCATCAGCGCCATTCTGGGCGTTCTGCTGGCCGTGTTTATCTTCCGCGGGTATCTGGCGCCGCTTTCCCGGCTGATGCAGGCCACGCAGTCGGTGGCCTCCGGCGATTACTCCGTGCGGGTGGAGATGCGGGGCGCCCGGGGCGAGGTGGCGGAGTACATCCGCAGCTTCAACAAAATGGCGGAGGAGCTGTCCGGCGTGGCGCTGCTGCGCATGGACTTCGTGAACACCTTCTCCCATGAGTTCAAAACGCCCCTAATCTCCATCCGGGGCTTCGCCAAGCTGCTGCAGAACGACGATCTGACGCCGGAGCAGCGGCAGACCTATACAAACACCGTGGTGCAGCAGTCCGAAAGGCTGGCAGCCATGAGCACCCACATTCTGGAGCTGGCGCAGTATGAAAATACCGAGATCGTATCCGACAAAACGCTGTACAGCCTGGACGAGCAGCTGCGGCGGTGCGTCCGGCAGCAGGAGAGGGACTGGCTGCAAAAGGGGCTGACCGTGGAGGGCGACCTGGATCAGGTGGACTACTACGGCAACGAGGAGCTGGTGGAGCACATCTGGTCGAACCTCCTGTCCAACGCCATCCGCTTCACACCTTCCGGCGGTCAGATCACCGTGGTGCTGCGGCAGAGCGAGGGAGAGATCACTGTCTCCGTCTCCGACACGGGTATCGGCATGGACGAGGAGACGCAGCGGCACATTTTTGAAAAATTCTACCGCGCCGCCCCGTATCCGGATAGCCGGGGCAACGGTCTGGGACTGTCCATCGTGCGCCGGGTGGTGGCGCTGTGCGGCGGCCGGGTGGCGGTGTTCTCCCGCCCCGGCAACGGCTCCACCTTCACCGTAACGCTGCCCGCAGCGGGGGAATGATCCGCGGCGCTGCGCCATGCAGGAGGTGCGCCTCCTGCATGGCGCTTTGTTTTTCCGCCTGACCGAATTTGTGTCCGACCGGCAAACATACGGCTCCCGCAACGCGCATACGATGGACTATTCTCAAGGAGGAGGTCTGTTTATGTCAACCGATCAGCCGGCGCTCACCGTCACCCGCAATTTTCTCGGTCAGCAGACAGCGGAAGCGCTGGTTCTGGAACTCATCCGCGCCCACACACAGGCGGCTTGACGGCTGCGGGCAGTTCACGGAAAGGAGGGAGCGTATGGAGCAGCGACCGCTGCCCACCGCGCTGTACTGCCGCCTGTCCCGGGAGGACGGCGACCGGATGGAGAGTGATTCCATCGGCAACCAGCGGAAGCTGCTGGAGGAGTATATCGAAAATCATCCTGAGTTGACCGTGGCAGAATGCTATGCAGACGACGGCTATACCGGCACGAATTTCCAGCGCCCCGCCTTTCAGCGGATGCTGCGGGACATGGAAAGCGGGCGCATCCGCTGCGTACTGGTAAAGGATCTGTCCCGCTTTGGCCGCGACTACATCGAAACGGGCCGCTACTTGGAGCGCTGGCTGCCGGAGCACGGCGTGCGCTTCATCGCCGTTACGGATAATATCGACAGCGCCCGCGGCGCGTACGACATGATGATGCCGCTGAAGAACCTGTTCAACACCCAGTACGCACGGGACATCTCCCAGAAGGTCAAAAGCGCCCTCCGCGCCAAGCAGCAGCGGGGCGAGTTCATCGGAGCCTTTGCCAGCTACGGCTACTGCAAAGACCCGAAGAATCACAACCGGTTGATCATCGACCCGCCTGCGGCGGAGGTGGTGCGGCGCATCTTCACCCTGTTTGAAAATGGGATGGGCAAGATCCGCATCGCCCGGCAGCTGAATGAGGAGGGCATCCCCTGCCCCAGCGAGTACAAGCGGCTCACCGGCGAAAAATACCGCAACAACCACCGGCTGGCGGCCACCACCTACTGGACATACGCCACCATCCACCGTATCCTGCAAAACGAGATGTACATCGGGAACATGGAGCAGGGGCGGGACGACCGCCTTCAGATGCACGGGAAAGCCAGGCGGAAGGGGCGCTCCCTATGGACGGTGGTGTCCGGCACTCATGAGCCGATCATCGAGCAAGACCAGTGGCGGCGGGTGCAGACCCTGCTGAACGCCAACGCCCGCACGCCGGATTTCCGCCAGAGCATCAGCCCCTTTGCGGGCTTTCTCAAGTGCGGCGACTGCGGCCGAGCCATGGTCAAGACCGTCTGGGGCGGCAAAACCTTCTACACCTGCGGCTCCTATAAGCGCTACGGCGCGTCCGTGTGCAGCAAGCACTACATCGCCCACGACGCGCTGACAAAGGTGATACTGGATGATCTGAACCGGCTCATTGCCGGCGTAGAAAACCTCCGCCAGCTGGCACAGCAGAGCGCGGCGAAACGTCCGCATCCCGGCGCTGACCAGCCACAAAAACTGGAAGCTGCCCTGCAGCGTATCCAGCGCCGCCGCCGAAGCGCCTACGAGGACTATCAGGACGCGCTTATCTCTAAAGAGGATTACCTCCGCTGCCGCGCCGACTATGACGCGCAGGAGAGGGCGCTGCAGGCCCAGCTGGACAAGCTGCACAGCATGGCACAGGATGATCCGCTGACCCTGCCGTGGGTGAAGGAGCTGCTGGCTTCGGGGCGCCTGACGGAATTGGATCGCCCCACCGTGGCCGCCGCTATCCGGGAAATTCGTGTTTATGAAGGGAACCGCATTGAGATCGACTACCTGCTCCCGGAGTCCTATCGCGCGCTGCTGGAGGGACGATGATCCGGCTTCTTGCAGCAAAGCACCGGAAGTTGAAAAAAGCGCAGCCGTTCAGCTTCTGAACTGCTGCGCTGCGGCGGGTGATTGAACGCGAAAGGGAACCCCAACGGTTCCCTTTCGCACTATCCTTCCCTCCGATATGCGTGACCGTGCAGGTTTATCGACACGCTGAAAGGGAACCCAGAGGGTTCCCTTTCCTACTATCTATCTATCTGATCTTTTTCAACAGTCTCGCTTTTACATCACTGCGCTGTGTCGGAGGGAGACGCCTTCTCGTCCTCCTCCGGGTCGTCCATGTGGGCGAACCACTCCCGGTAGCGGTGCATATCCTTGGCAAACAGCTGCCCGTTGGTGGGCGGCGTGTATGTGATGGCGTTAGCGCCGGCGGCGATGGTGGCCAGGATCGTCTCCTCCGTGGGGCCGCCGGTGGCGATGATGGGCAGCTCCGGATAGCGGGCGCGTATCTCCGCAACGATGGCGGGGGTGCGGTCGGCACCGGAGACGTTGATAAAGTCGATGCCCGCGGCCAGCTTGCTCTCCAGATCCACCTTTTCGGATACCACGGTGTATACCACGGGTATCTCCACAGTGGCTTTGATGGCGCGGATGGTGTCGTCGTCGATGAAGGTGTTGCACACCACGCCGAAAGCGCCCTGATGCTCCGCAAAGGCAGCCACATGCGCCGAGCGCTGGCCGTTGGTCAGGCCGCCGCCTACGCCCACGAACACAGGCACGTCAGACACGCCGATGATGGCCTGGGTGATACCGGCCTGGGGCGTGAAGGGGTAGACGGCGATAATGGCGTCGGCGTTGATGTTCTTGATAATGGCCACATCGGTGCTGAACACCAGCGATTTGATGCGGCGGCCAAACACGCGGATGCCGCTGCACTTGCTGATGCAGTGGGGCACGGTCAGCGCGTGCTTGCGCAGCGTGCCCTCGTAGGTGGGGACGTATTTCTTCACAGTTCCTTCCTTTCCAGCGATTTGCTATTTTCTAATTGGGAACATTATAGCATGAAAAGTGACATCTGTAAAGAAAAGAGGGACAGTTTTTAACAGATCGTTCACATTGACTATCGCGCAGAAAAGTGCCGGGATCTGGCGGAACCAGGCGAAGGGCGAACCGCGCAGCCATGTCATTGCGCGCCGGCGCCGCGGTCACTGGCTCGGAATGACAGGGTGTAGGGGCGGACGACCCTGTCCGCCCGTATGCGCGCGCCCTTGCGATCTCGTAGGGGACGGCGTCCGCGACGTCCCGTCTCGTAGGGGGCGATGCCCACATTGCCCCGCCGCAGTCACTGGCTCACAGTGACAGTTTCCTTCAGCAACCAAAGCGAAAGCCACCGCAAATCATGCGCCTACGCCTTGGCAAGATAGGCGCGGCATTTGTCGTTGGCCTCCTGCGCCACCTTTTCCTCATCCACGGTGACAAGGCGGCCGTCCCGGACGGTGACGCGGCCGTGCACCACCGTATAGTCCACGGCGCCCCGGACGCCTACGGTGCCCAGCACGCTGCCGGGATCCGTGCAGGCGCCCACCAGCTCCAGCCGGCGGCTGTCGAGCATGAACAGGTCGGCGCACTTGCCCTCGGCCAGCTGGCCAATGTCGTCCCGCCCCAGCAGCCGGGCGCTGCCACGGGTGGCGATCTTCAGCATGTCGTAGCCGGTGGGAGCCTGACGGCTGGAGTTCAGCCGGTGCAGCAGGAATGCCACCCGCAGCTCCTCCAGCAGGCTGGAGCCGTCGTTGCTGGCGGAGCCGTCCACCGCCAGACCCACCGGCACGCCCAGCGCCAGCATCTCCGGAATGCGGGCGATGCCGCTGGACAGCTTCATGTTGCTGATGGGGCAGTGCGCCACACCGGTGCCGGTCTGCGCCAGCAGCCGCAGCTCCTCGTCGTTGAAGTGGATGCCGTGGGCGAACCACACATCGCCGCCCAGCCAGCCCAGCCGCGCCATGTATTCCAGCGGACGGACGCCCTCCCGCGCCAGCATGAAGTTCTCCTCGTCCTTCGTCTCGCACAGGTGGGTGTGCAGCCGGAGATGGTACTGCCGGGCGAGGATGGCGCTCTGCCGCAGCAGCTCTGCCGACACGGAGAAGGGGGAGCAGGGTGCCAGCGCCACCCGATGCATGGAGCCGTAGCTGTCGTCGTGGTATTTTTCGATGCAGCGGACGCTGTCGGCCATGATCTCATCCACGGTCTGCACCACGCTGTCCGGCGGCAGACCGCCGTCCTTGACGCTGAGATCCATGCTGCCCCGGCTCATATACAGGCGGATGCCCAGCTCCCGGGCGGCGCTGAGCTGTGCGCCCAGCAGGTCGCCGCTGTGGGCGGGGAAGACGTAGTGGTGGTCGAAGCAGGTGGTGCAGCCGTGCTTCATCAGCTCGCCCATGCCGG
>OIWU01001584.1_pt1 | contig 21774 bp, 15 predicted proteins | sample 1587711 | NCBI WGS metagenome assembly OIWU01 (sample SAMEA3888909, study PRJEB22519) | human gut metagenome | biome: human gut; feature: human-associated habitat; material: faeces | place: Denmark | collected 2010 | reverse complement strand
GGCGGGAAAAGATGTGTCGAAGATGTGCCGCCGAATAAATCAGTGGTTCCTTAAATACGCAATCACATGAAAACTCAACATTGTGAGTGTTGTTTTACCTTGAAATACAACTATGCCCGAAAGGGCATATCGTAAGATGGTAATATCATTAAAACGCAATTCCACATTTGTGGAAGCAGCGCAATTTTGCAACTGTTGTATTTTATTCAGTGGGCTTTCAGCCCCGCCAGTACCATGCCCTTATAGGGCTGAGCAAGCCACCGGCTTAGCCGGTGGTTATGACTGTTGCAGGTTGAACCGGATGCCCCACCGGAAAAGCCCGGAACGGGCACGGGTGCCGGTTCCGGGCAATTATACAGAGGGGGGAAGAGACGACTCACTTGGTTCGCATCTCGCCGCCCAGGGTTTTGGTCAGCCGACGGATGACAGAGGCGGCGGCGGACTCGATCTCCTGCGAGGTCAGGGTCTTTTGGTCGGAGCCGATGGACAGACGGAGTGTCACGGACTTTTTGCCGTCCGGGACCTGCCCGCCGCGGTACTCGTCCACAAAGGCAACGTCCCGCAGAGTCCGGTCGCTGTGCTGAGCCTTGGCAAAAGCCTCGGAGATCTGATCCCACTTGACGTCCGCATCAAACAGCATGGATACGTCATAGTCGGTCACAGGGTACTCCGCAAGATGCGTGAACGTGTTGGTGCGCGAGCGGAACGGGACCAGCGCGTCGCTGTTCAGCTCAAACAGCACCACCGCCAGATTCCGGATGCCGCAGGTCAGGGACACCTTTTTGGACAGCAGGGCAAGGTCGCCGATGCGCGTATCGCCCAGGTACAGATTGAGCCAGACCACCTCGTCTGCCCAGACCGGCTGCTCTACGCGGCGGAAGGTGTACGCCTCCATATGCGTGTAGCGCGGCATGGAAGCCAGAACGCCTTTGGCGGTGCGGAACAGTCCGGTCACATCGCTTGCCGCGCCGGCAAACGCGCCTGCGATATGCCGCCGCTGAACAGGCAGCATTTCCTGCGGATCGTAAGCCGAACCAAACGCATCGCTCCGGAAGATCTGCGCCTCCTCAAAGAGGTTGAAGCTGTCATAAAACCGCTCGTTTTTCGCAACAGCCTGGATCAGATTGGGCAGGAGCGAGGAGCGGATATACCGGTTCTCCGGCGCGGGCGGCGTGGACAGCGCCAGCACACCCTGGTCGCCGCCCAGCACGGCATTCATGACCGCCGTATCCATCCACGGATAGGTGAATATTTCCTGCATATTGCACCGGAATGCCAGATACTCCTTTATGCGCCGCAGAAGGTCCTTGTCCAGCTGATTGATGGCGCCGGTAAACGCCGTGACGATGGGCGTCGGCTCAAAGTTCTCGTAGCCGTACATCCGCGCGACCTCTTCCATGATGTCCGCCTTGATGGACACATCGCCCGTGGCACGCCAGGCAGGCACCGTCAGGTGCATGGTATCCCCCTCAAAGCAGACCGCAAAGCCCAGCAGCTCCAGCTTGGCGGCAATCTCGCTGTTCGGGATGCGCTTGCCCAGCCGGCGCTCCAGCCACGACAGCGATACATCCAGCTGTTTGCGCTCCGGCTTGCGGAGATACCGGTCGGAGAAAGCGACCACGCGCATCTCCGGGAACTGCTCTGCCAGCAGTTGCATGGTCAGTGCAAGCGCCATGTCGCACCGCTCCGGATCAATAGCCTTCTCGTAGCGGGAGGACGCCTCGGTGCGGTTGTCGTAGCGCAGTGCCGTGCGGCGCACCCCGGTGGACTCAAAGTTCGCCACCTCCAGGATTACCCGGCTGGTGTCCGGCAGGACGGAATCCTTGTCGCCGCCCATGACGCCTGCCAGCGCCACAGCGCCGGCGGCATCGGCGATGACCAGATCGTCCGGCGTCAGTGTCAGCTGTTTTCCGTTGAGCAGGGACAGCTTTTCGCCTTCCGCGGCGCGGCGCACCGTGATATGATCCGCAATATGATCCGCGTCGAACATATGCGTCGGCTGACCGGTCGCCAGCATGACGTAGTTGGAAATGTCCACCAGCGCGTTGATGGGACGCATACCCACGCGCCAGATGCGGCTCTGCATGGCGAAGGGAGCGGGTCTGACCGTTACGCCCTCGATCTGCGCGCCGATGTAGCGCGGGCAACGGTCGGGGTCGGCGATTTCCACGGGGTACTCCCGACCGGCATCGGGCAGGCAGGGCGTGAACGGCTTGAGCGGCAGGTTATAGAGCGCGGAGATCTCCCGCGCGATGCCGTAGTGTCCCCACAGGTCGGGGCGGTTGGTCATGGACTTGTTGTCAATCTCCAGGATCACGTCATCCAGATCCAGCACCTGCGCAAGCGGTGTGCCCGCCGGCGCGCGGAATGCGGTGATGTCCATGATCTCGGCTTCCTCATGCGCCGGGAACAGGTCGGCAAGTCCCACCTCTACCGAGGCGCAGATCATGCCGAAGCTGGCTACCCCGCGCAGCTTGGCGTTCCGGATCTCGACCGGCTCGCCCTCCCCGTGCCAGCGCACGAAGGAGCCGGGGCACGCCACCACGACACGCATGCCCGGCTCCAGATTGGAGCCGCCGCAGACGATGTCATGCAGTTCGCCGTCGCCGATATCAACCCGGCAGATGCGCAGCTTGTCCGCGTTGGGATGCGGCAGCACCTCCCGGATGTCACCCGACACGATGCCGTCAAAGCGGCGTGCCAGCTCGGTCACACCCTCCACCTCCACGGTGGACATGGTCAGATCGTATGCAAGATTCTTCAGATCCATGTCGGCGGGTATCTGAACATAATCCTTTATCCAGTTCAAAGACAGTTTCATAGCAGTACAACACCCTCCTTCCTATCAATGGAACTGACCCAGAAAACGCAGGTCTGCGCTGTGGAACAGGCGCACGTCATCCACGCCGTAGCGCATCATGACCAGCCGGTCCAGCCCGATGTTGACGTAGAACCCGGTGAATTCATCGGGGTCAAGTCCTGCCGCGCGCAGTACGTTGGGGTGCGGTGTGCCGCCGGGCATGATCTCGATCCAGCCGACGTGCTTGCACACCGAGCATCCCTTGCCGCCGCAGACGAGGCACCCCATATCAATCTCAAAGCCCGGCTCCACGAACGGGAAGAACCCGGCGCGCATCCGTACCGGCACCTCGCGTCCGAACACCTTGGACAGGATGCTCCGGATCATGACCTTGCCGGCAGTAAAGGTGAAATCGTGATCCACGACCAGCGCCTCATACTGGAAAAAGGCACGCTCGTGCCGGGCGTCGGTCGTTTCGTTGCGGTAGACTCTGCCGGGGTACACGAAACGGTAGGGCGGCTTGTGCGTCTGCATATACCGGACGCTGCCCCCGGTCAGATGGGGGCGCAGGCAGAGCTTCTCGCCTGCCGCTCCCCTGTCGTGCCCCTCCAGCCAGTAGGTATCCATGCTTTCGCGGGCGGGGTGGTTGGGGGGGAAGTTGAGCTTGTCAAAGGCGTACAGCTCGCTGGTGATGTCATCCTCCTGGAAGATTTCAAAACCCATGGAGCGGAAGGCGTCATCCAGATCGTAGCGCATCTGGGTGATGGGGTGCAGTCCGCCCGACAGCGGGGGCAGACCGGGGACGGTGCAGTCGAAATCCGGCGGGACGGCGGAAGCCTTGAGCTTCAGCTCCTCGCGGCGTGCGTCGATGAGGGCGGACAGTTTGTTCTTTGCCTCGTTGACCACGCGCCCCATCTCCGGGCGCAGGGACGCGTCCAGCCGGGGCAATTCCTTGAGCAGTCCGGTCAGACTGCCCTGCTTGCCCAGAATGTTGGCGCGCACCTCCTGCAAGCCTGTTTCGCTCCGGGCGTCGCGGATCTTCTGTTCCGCGTCGTGCAGGAGCTGCTCGATTCTCTCTTTCATGCGGCAAACCTCTCTTTATGTGAAAATTGTTCGGAACACGGTTTCCTGTCGGGGGAAGGAAAGAAAAAACCGCCCCCGGCTATCGCCAAGGGACGGGAGAAACCCGCGGTACCACCCTGCTTCAGCCCCGACGGGGCTGCACTTTTGCTCGCGCGTATTGCCGCGCGCGGCATCCGGTTTAACGCGGGCGGGGCACACTGCCTTGCCGCTTTTCGCCGGAAACTCCCATACTGAACCTTCGGAGGATCCTCCGCCGGGCGCTTCCAGCCGCGTCGCCCGTTCTCTGGAGCGGATGCCGTCCTCTTACTCACGTATGCTCATCGTTTGAAGGTATTATACCCGATTGCACGGGATTTGTCAAGGGGGACATTGAAGAAACGGGGGGCAGGGGCATTACTTTTTTGCGGCTCCGGTTTTCCCTGCCGCCGGCTACTCCCCAATCCATAAGTTGAGAAAAGTTCTGGGGGGCTTGGGGACTCTTTCAAGAGTCCCCAAGAGTCTCCCTTCCGCGGATCAGAGCATGTCGGCGATCTCGTAGATCAGGCGTTCGGTTTTTTCCCAGCCGAGGCACGGGTCGGTGATGGACTGACCGAAGACTTCCCCGTCGGTTTTCTGACAGCCGTCCACGAGGTAGCTTTCGATCATCAGTCCCTTGCAGAGCCGCCGGATATCGGCGTTCTGGCGCATGGAACCGAGCACATCGCGGGATATCCGGATCTGCTCCTCATAGTGCTTGCCGGAATTGGCGTGGTTGGTATCAATGAGGACGGCGGGGTTTTCCAGTCCGGACTTGGCGTACCGCTCGTACAGACCGGCAAGATCCTCGTAGTGGTAGTTGGAAACCGTCTTGCCGTCCGTGGTCTGATAGCCGCGCAGGATGGCGTGCGCCAGCGGATTGCCGGTGCTTTCCACCTCCCAGCCGCGGTAAATGAAGGTGTGCGGATGGTGCGCCGCCGTGATGGCGTTCATCATGACCGACAGATCGCCCCCGGTCGGATTCTTCAACCCGACCGGAATATCCAGACCGCTCGCCGTCAGGCGGTGCTGCTGGTTCTCCACGCTCCGCGCGCCGACGGCAACATAGGAAAGCAGATCGGACAGGTAGCGGTGGTTGTCCGGATACAGCATCTCGTCCGCGCTGGACAGTCCGTAATCCCGCAGGGCGCTCATGTGCAGCTGCCGGATGGCTATGATGCCGCGCAGCATATCCGGATGTCCGTGCGGATCCGGCTGGTGGAGCATTCCCTTGTAGCCGTCGCCGGTCGTGCGCGGCTTGTTGGTGTAGATGCGCGGCACGATGAGGATCTTGTCCTGCACCTTGTCCGCCACGCGGCGCAGACGCCCGATATACTCCAGCACCGACTCGCTCTTGTCCGCAGAGCAGGGTCCGATGACCAGCAGAAACCGATCGCTCTGCCCGGTAAAGATGTCCCGTATCGCCTCATCCCGCGCCCGCTTGACTGCCGCCATCTCCGGCGTGACCGGGTACCATTCCTTTGTCTCCTGCGGGATGGGCAGTTTTCTGTAAAATTTCATGTTCATATGCAGGTATCCTCCTGCTTCCGCAAATGCGAAAGCCTTTCCTCCTATTTCATTTTTCCCGGTTTTCCGGCTGTTCTGCCCGACTGCCGGCTACCGGCTTGTCGAACTTTTCCCGCCGTTCGCCGGACAGGCGCATCATGTCGCGCATGGTCTCCCTGTCCCCGTCTGCCAGCGTCCCGCGCAGCCTGTCAAACGCCGCGCTGAAGCGATCCATCTCCTCCAGCAGAGCGTCCCGGTTGCACAGGAACAGCTCGCTCCACATCTCGTCGTTGATGCGCGCAATCCGCGTCAGGTCGCGGAAGGAGTCGCCTGTGAACGCCTCCAGCCCCGGCTGGTCGTTGGCGCACATCAGCGCCACGGCAATGCAGTGGGTCAGCTGGGACAGAAACGCAATCATCCGGTCATGCTCCCCGACCGACAGGCGGCTGATGCGGTGGAAGCCGAGCAGCTCGCCCAGCCGGACGCACAGCGCGATTGCCTCCGGCGTGTTTCGGTCGGTCGGCACCACAATGTAGTTCGCGCCGCGGAAAACGCTGTCGTCGCTGTGTTGCACGCCGCATTTCTCTCTGCCCGCCATCGGGTGCGCCGCGATAAACTCAACGCCCTCCGGCATCAGTGCCTGCATCCTGTCCACAATGCCGCCCTTGACGCCGGTAACATCCGTGACCAGCGTGCCCGGCGTCAAAAGATGCGCGTTCTTCTCCGCCCATGCCAGCAGGGTGTGCGGGTACAGGGCAAGCACCACAAGATCCGCCCACGCGAACAGCGCCGGCTCTGCCTCCGTACTGCCCCCCGCAAGGAATCCCTCCCGGACGGCATAGGCGATATCCGCCTGCTCCTTCGTAACGGCGCGGACGGAAAAGCCCTGCTTTGTCAGCGCCTTGGCGTAACTGCCGCCGATAAGTCCCAGACCCACGATGAGCACGTGGGCACGGCTGTCCAGTTGTTTCAGTCTGAGTCCTGCTCCCATTCCCTATGTCTCTCCCTCCGTGCGCACCGCTACCCCCAGCGACCGCAACGTATCAAAAAATTCCGGCATACTTTTGGCGACGCACTCCGCGCCGTCGATGCTGCCCCCGGTGCGGCACAGCAGAACCGCCAGCGACATGGCGACCCGGTGGTCGTTGTGCGCGCACAGTGCCCCGTCCGGTGCGTGTACGCCCGGCTCCACCGTGATTTCGTTCTCCCCGACCGTGATGCGCACGCCGCACCGCCGCAGTTCGGCAGCCATTGCCTCGCCGCGGTCGCTTTCCTTGAAGCGGAGCCGCGCCGTATCGCACAGCGTGCCGCCGTGGTGCAGCGCCGCCACCACCAGCAGGATCGGGGCAAGATCCGGGCAGTCCGCCACGGACAGCCGGCACTTCTCCCGGCACAGGCGCTCCATGTACGCCCCGAACACGCGGTCGCCCTGTGCGCCGTCATCGCGGAAATCCGCCAGCGAAATATCCCCGCCCAGCGTCCGCATGGCACCGAAGAAGGCGGCGGCGGACTGGTCGGTCGGCACGCAGAGCGCCTGCTCCGGCGCCCGCCCCGTCTGCCCGCCGGGTATGCGGTATGCCTGTACGCCGTCCGCCCCGACCGTATAGCCGAACAGCCGCAGGGCGTCCAGCGTCAGCCCGATGTAGGACGCACTCCCGACCTGCCCGGTCAAGCGCAGGGAGCTGTCCCCGCGCAGGTGGGGCAGGGCAAGCAGCAGTCCCGAAACAAACTGACTGCTGATGTCGCCGGGAAAGCAGAAGGCATCCGGATGCAGACCGCCCCCCACCGTGACGCCTGCTTCCGTCCGTGCGAAGAGCACACCCTGCGCCCGGCAGATGTCCTCATACACGGACAGCGGGCGTGCAAAGAGGCGCGGTGCGCCCGTAAAGGTCATCCGGGCGCCCGCCGGATGCAGCAGGGCGAACGGGAGCAGCAGGCGCAGGGTTGTACCGCTCTCGCCGCAGTCGGCAACGGCGTCCGGCGGAAAGCCGCCCGGCACCCGCCCGCAGATCGTTGCCCCGGTGCCGTCCTGCCGGATTGCGGCGCCCATGGCGCGCAGACAGCGCAGGGTTGCCCGGATATCCGCGTTGTCCGGCAGATCGCGCAGGCGCGTCTCCCCCGGCGTGAATGCCGCCGCGATCAGGTACCGGTGCGCGACGCTCTTGGAGGTCGGCACCCGCACGGTTCCCTGCGGGATGCCGGGCGTGACGGTCACACGCATGGCGGTTCCTCCCCCTGCGCCGGCTGTCCCAGCGACAGCAGCAGGTCGATCGCCTCGCAGTACCCCGCAAAGCCGTGCCCTTTGATGCAGGCTACGCAGGCGGCGCGCACGTAGCTGACGCGGCGGAACTCCTCCCGCGTATCCACGTCCGAAATATGCACCTCCACGGTCGGGATGCCGACCGCCTTGAGCGCGTCCAGCAGGGCGACCGAGGTGTGCGTGTAGGCGGCAGGGTTGAGCACGATGCCGTCATACACGCCGAGCGCAGCCTGCACGGCGTCCACCAAAGCCCCCTCGTGGTTGGACTGGAAAAATCCGATCCCGACTCCCCGCCGCTCCGCGTGCCCGCGGAGCATATCGCACAGGGAGCGGTAGGTCTGCGTACCGTATATCTGCGGCTCCCGGACGCCGAGCAGGTTCAGGTTGGGACCGTTGATGACCAGTATCCGGCGCATCGCAGGCCGTTTCGTGTCTGTATTCAAAGCAGATCGCTCCTTTCTTTCTGTTGCACCGCCAGTGCTGCCAGCAGGCGGTCGGCGCAGTCCTCCGGGGCGCCGGACACGGGGAAGCGCAGATCGGCTGCCTCCCGGTACAGCGCCTCGCGCGCCCGGAATACCCGCTCCAGCGCCGCCCGGTCGCGCGTCAGCGGGCGGTCATCGGATGGTTGGATCCCGCTCAGCGGGCGATCCAGATACACCAGCCTGCCGTTGCGGCGCAGTGCCTGTATGTTTTCGTTCCGCGTGACCGCGCCGCCGCCCGTGGCAATGATACAGCCCGTCCCTGCGGCAAGCTCCCGCAGGACAGCGCTCTCCTCCTGCCGGAACGCCTCCTCGCCGTGCGCGGTCATGTACGCCGCCGGCGTCATGCCGACACGCTGCGCCAGCAGGGCATCACTGTCGGCAAAGGGCTTGCCGGTCCGCGCCGCCAGCAGTCTGCCGAGCGTGCTTTTGCCGCTGCCCGGCATCCCGATCAGTACGATGTTTTCCTTGCGCTCCCGGATGGCGGCATATACGTCGTCGGTTCTGTCCGGCATATCCGGGCGATCCAGAAACAGTGCCGCCGCATACGCCGCCTGCGCGACCAGCATATACAGCCCGCCGGCGGCGGGAATGCCGCACGCCCGCGCACGGCAGACAAATGCGGTCCGCAGCGGGTGGTACACCGCGTCCGCCACGCCGCGCAGGTGCGGGAAATCCGCCGGGTCTGCGGGCATATCCCCATCGTGCGGGAACATCCCGACCGGAGTCGTGTTGAGCAGAATTCCGATGTCCTCCCGCCGCCCGTACAGGGCATCATACCCGACGGTATCCTCCCCGGCAGGTCTGCGCGACACGCGGATGACCGATGCCGCTCCCTCCGCCCGCAGGACGGCGCAGGCGGTCGAGGACGTGCCCCCGGTGCCCAGCACCGCCGCGTACTGCCCGCGCACGTCGATCCCGGCGCGGCGGAGCAGCAGGCGCATCCCGTAAAAATCCGTGTTGTAGCCGATGAGCTTTCCGTCCCGGCACAGCACCGTGTTGACTGCGCCGATGGCGCGCGCCGACCCGTCGATGCTGTCCAGGTACGGTATGACCGTCCGCTTGTAGGGAATGGTCACATTGATCCCCCGGAAGTCGCGGGCGCGCATAAAATCCCCGACCTCCTCCGGCTTCAACTCGCAGAGCCTGTAATCGTATTTTCCCAGCATGGCGTGGATCTCCGCCGAGAAGCTGTGTCCGAGATGCTCCCCGATACAGCCGTACTCCGTTATTTTCCGCTCCATACGCGCCTCCTCAGACCCGCAATGCATCGTTGCCGAAGCGCATCAGCAGCAGATCTGCCACGGTCAGTGCCGTGACCGCGTCAATAACCGGGCAGGCACGCGGCGCCACGCAGGGGTCATGCCTGCCGCGCACGCGCAGCGTCACGTTCTCGCCCCGGACAAAGTCCACACTGTCCTGCGGCAGTGCGATGGACGGAGTCGGCTTGACGGCACAGCGGAACACCAGCGGCATTCCGTTGGTGATGCCGCCGCCGATGCCGCTGCCGCGGTTGCCGACCGTGACGACCGCGCCGGTCTCGGTGATCCGGTAGGGATCGTTGGCGGCACTCCCGCGCATTCCGGCAAGCGCAAAGCCGTCGCCGAACTCAACGCCCCGGACTGCCGGAACCGAAAACAGCCCGTGCGCCAGCATTCCCTCCACCGTATCAAACCACGGCTCGCCCAATCCCGCGCAAAGCCCGGTCACAGCCGTTTCGGTCACTCCGCCGACGCTGTCGCCGTCCGCCTTGGCGGCAAGGATGGCTTGCTGCATCCGCTCGCCCGCCGCCCGGTCAAGCACCGGGAAGCCCGGCTCGCGCAGGGCGTCCAGCTCCCCGTCCGGGATCTGCCCGTCCGTCTGCCGGAAGGGTCTGTCCTGCACGCCGGCGCAAGCCGCCAGATGCGTCCCGATCCGGATGCCCCTGCCACGCAGGGCGCCCTCCGCGATTGCACCGGCAGCCACCAGTGCCGCCGTGATGCGTCCGCTGAAATGCCCCCCGCCGCGGTAGTCGGAATAGCCGTGATACTTGCAGAACGCCGGGTAATCGCTGTGCCCGGGGCGGGCGCAGTCCTGCATCCCGGCATAGTCGCCGCTGTGCTGTCCGGCGTTGGGAATCCGGATGCAGAGCGGCGTTCCGGTCGTGCAGCCGTTGAACACACCGCTCTCAATCACGAAGGGATCCTGCTCCACGCGTGCCGTCGCCGTCTGCCCCTGCGGGCGGCGGCGGGTCAGCTCCCGCGCGATGTGTGCCTCATCCACCGGGATACCGGGCGACAGCCCGTCCAGCACGGCACCGATGCTGCTTCCGTGACTCTCGCCGAACAGCGTCAGAGTCAGTGCGTTTCCGTATACGTTCTTCATAGGAACGAGATCACCTCCCCGCACGAACCGAGGATGTCGTCCGTGCTTTCCTTTTGCAGGGTAAACCGACCGATTTCCGGGACGCGCACCGTTGTGATGCCGTCCGCGCCCGCCTTCTTGTCGTGTGCCAGAACCGCGCAGAGGTCGTCCCGCCCGCACCGGAAGGCGGTCGGCAGGTCGTACCGGTGCAGCAGGCGCGTGAGCCGGCGCCGCACCTCGCCGTCCGTCATGGCAAGCATCCCGATGCTGACGCATTCGCCGTGCAGGAGCGGGTACGGCTGGCGGGCGCTGATGCTCTCAACGGCGTGCCCTACGGTATGCCCGAAATTGAGCACGCGGCGCAAGCCCCCCTCCCGTTCGTCCGCCTCGACAACTGCCATCTTGATGCGCAGTGCCGCACAGATCAGCTCCTCCCGGGAAATACAGGCGCTCCGGTCCTCCAGCCGCGCGAACATGGCGGCGTCCGAGGTGGCAAACATCTTGATGATCTCCGCCATGCCGCAGGCGTACTGACGCGCATCCAGCGTCTGCAGTACGCAGGGGTCAGCCAGCACCGCCCGCGGCTGGTAGAAGGTGCCGACTATGTTCTTGTACCCGTCAAGATCCACGGCGACCTTGCCCCCGACCGAGGAGTCCACCATGGCAAGCAGGGTGGTCGGCAGGTTGTAAAAGTCGATCCCGCGCATATAGGTCGCCGCGACAAACCCGCCGAGATCTCCTATCACGCCGCCGCCGACCGCCACCAGCGCATCGCCGCGGTCAAAGCCTGCCTTCAGCATGATTCTGAGGACGGAAAGCCATGTATCGGGGCACTTGTTCGCCTCGCCCGGCTCCAGCGTGACAAGGTGCGGCTCGGCGCACGCATCCGCGACCGCCTGCGCGTAGGCAGCCGGTACGCCGCTGTCGGTCAGGATCAGGACGCGGCGGCGGAGCGAAAAACGGCTTCCGACCTGCGCCAGCGCGCCTTCCTCCACTGTGATCGGGTAGCTGTGCGCCCCCAGATTCATAGTCAGTACGCTCATTCTGTGATCATTCCTTTCTCACCACTGCGGAAGTTTCGGGCGGTTCCGGTTTGCCGGATCGCAAAACTTCCTGTCTGAAAATATAGTCTCAGGCATCCGTTCGGTTCAGCATCCGCTCCCCGGAAAAGCTCCCCAGCACGCGCACGCTGTTGCAGACCCGCTCCAGCTCGCGGCGCATGGTCTGCCCCGCCTCGGTGCCGAGGTTGCCTTCCCCCTCGGCGTAGAAATAGTATGCCCAGTTTTCCACGCCGGTCGGGTGACTCTTCAGGCACTTGAGGTTGTAGTCATGCCGGCTGATGACGGATATGGCATCGCCCAGTGCGCCGGGCTGGTTCTTACAGCTGAACAGCAGGACGAAGTGATTGTCGGACAGCTTGATCTCGCACGCCGCCGGGGAAAACACCGCAAAGCGCGTGGTGTTGGATTTCTGCTCGTTGATGTCGTTCTCCAGCACCTGCAGACCGTACAAATCCGCCGTCTCCCGCGCGGCGATGACAGCCACCTCGCGCCGCTCCCCGGCGGCGACCGTCCGGGCGGCGACCGCCGTATTCACGGCTGTCGTCTGTATCCAGCCCTGCCGCCGCAGGTAGGGCTGGCACTGGGCAAGCGCCTGCGGGTGGCTGACCACCTCGCGCACCTCCGCCAGCGTAACGCCGGGCTTGGCGAGCAGGCATTGGGACAGCGGCAGGTCATAAATTCCGCTGATGGTCAGGGATCCGCGCCACGCAAGATCCATAACCTGCCCGACGTCGCCTGCATAACTGTTCTCGATCGGCAGGACGGCGCAGTGGCACGCGCCGCTCTCCACGCTCCGGTATGCCGTGGCGAAATCGGGGCAGGCGACTTTTTCGCCGGGCTCCCCGAATATCCGCATGGTTGCCACGTGCGCGAACGCGCCCTCCACCCCGCTGTACGCCACGCGCAGTCCGCTGACGAGCAGGCGCTGGTAGCGCTTGGATTCGGTAATCGTACCGACCAGGAAATTCCGGTAGTAGGGGCGGTACGCCGGGGGCAGGCGCTCGGTGTTGCGCGCGATCATCTCCGCCTCCCGCGCCTTGTCCTCCACCGGCAGTCCGTGCTCCTCCTTGTAGGCTGCGACCACGGCAGCCGCCTGCATCCGTTCCGCAAACAGCTCCGCCATTTCCCGGTCGATCCGGTCTATGTTTTTGCGCGCCTCCGCGATGTCAGACCGCGCGCCCGGTTCCGCCGCGGCGGTTCTCTTTTCCTCGGTTCTTCCGTCCATGCCCTTTTTTGCATCCTCTCTTGTTTTTTCGTTCTGTACAACAAAAAGGAAAGCCCGCGCGGATTCCGTTTCGGGATCTCCATGCGGGCTTTCCAATATGTCGGGACCTATCCGGGCGTTCCAGCCGATTCTACCATCAGAGGGAAACGCCGTTGATCACGAGCAACGGACAGAAAGACCGCCTTGATGGTAATAATAAAATCGGGATGTCATCTGCATCATGGCGTTTACCTGCCCCTTTCCTTACTTTTTGTCTTTGCCCTTTATTATACCTCGTTTGCGGCGGTTTGTCAAGTGTAGATTGTATTGTAATTTTTATTTTTTGAAAGAAGTAAAATCACGCAGCAAATACCGCAAGTAGCCTTGACATTTGATACGACATCCGATATAATAATATTGGTATAATTTGCTATATTGACCGGATGTGTCAAAACGGATAGGAGAAAAACAATGGCTGAAAAAACAACCGCCGACATCGGCTTTGAAAAACAGATATGGGACGCCGCGTGCGTGCTGCGCGGGAATATGGACGCCTCGGAATACAAAAATGTGGTGCTGGGGCTGATTTTCTTAAAATACATCTCCGACCGCTTCGAGGAGAAGCACTGCGAACTGGTCGCGGAAGGCGACGGCTTTGAGGAGGACATCGACGAATACACCTCCGAGGGGATTTTCTTTGTGCCGCAAGGCGCGCGGTGGGGTGACATTGCCGCCAAGGCGCACACGCCGGAGATCGGCACGGCGATTGACGAAGCCATGCGCGCGATTGAGAAGGACAACAAGCGGCTGAAGGACATTCTGCCGAAAAACTTTGCCCGCACGGAGCTGGACAAGCGGCGGCTCGGCGAGGTGGTCGACCTCTTTACCAACATCCGCATGATCGAGCACGGAGACGAAAAGGACATTCTCGGCAGAACCTACGAATACTGCCTTTCCAAATTTGCCGAGCAGGAGGGCAAGCTGGCGGGCGAATTCTACACGCCGTCCTGCGTGGTGCGCACGTTGGTAGAGGTTTTGCAACCCTATCACGGGCGTGTGTATGACCCCTGCTGCGGGAGCGGCGGAATGTTTGTGCAGTCGGCAAAATTTGTCGAAAGCCACAGCGGCAACATCAACGACATTTCGGTCTACGGGCAGGATTCCAACCCGACCACATGGAAGATGGCGCAGATGAACCTTGCCATTCGCGGCATTGACGCCGACCTTGGCAAATTCAACGCCGACACCTTCTTTAACGATTGCCACCCGACCCTGCGCGCGGATTTCATCATGGCAAACCCGCCGTTCAATCTCTCGGACTGGGGCGCGGACAAGCTGGCGGACGATGTGCGTTGGCGATATGGCACGCCACCGGCAGGAAATGCAAACTTTGCCTGGCTTCAGCACATGATTCATCACTTGGCAAAGAACGGGCGCATCGGCATGGTGCTGGCGAACGGCTCGCTGTCCTCGCAGTCGGGCGGTGAAGGTGAAATCCGCAAAAAAATCATCAATAAGGATTTGGTGGATTGCATCGTTGCCATGCCGACGCAGCTGTTCTATACCACGCAGATCCCGGTCTCGCTGTGGTTCCTCATCAAAGGCAAAAAGCAACCGGGCAAAACGCTGTTTATCGACGCGCGGAAGCTGGGCACGATGGTCTCGCGCAAGAACCGCGAGCTGACCGACGCGGACATCCGGAGGATTGCCGACACCTACAACGCCTTTGCGGACGGCACACTGACCGACCAAAAGGGCTTTTGCGCCGTTGCGACCACGGAGGACATCGCAAAGCAGGACTACATCCTCACCCCGGGGCGGTATGTCGGCATTGAGGAGCAGGCGGACGACGGCGAACCGTTTGACGACAAAATGAAGCGCCTGACCGGAGAAATTGCCGGGCTGTTTGAGAAGTCGCACGAGCTGGAACAGGAGATACGCGAGAAACTGGGGGCGATTGGGTATGAGGTGTGAGTGGGGGGATTTGATTAGCCTTGAATATGGAAAACCAGTTTCTGATAAAGATAGCGTGAATGGAAAATACCCTGTGTTTGGAACAAATGGACAAATTGGGACAAGTAATTTACCTCCATTATGCCCCCATTCATCGTTTGTGATTGGACGCAAAGGAGCATATCGTGGAGTTCATTATTCCGACGTACCATTTTCGGTTATAGATACTGCTTTTTATGTGGAAAGCAAAAAACCAGATATCCTTGATATAAAATGGGCGTACTATAAATTTTTGACGTATGATATCAATCATATGGATAGTGGCTCCGCTATTCCATCTACAGATCGGTATGAAATTTACTCAATCGATGTGGATTTGCCCTCTATTGATGTACAAAAGAAAATCGCCACCATTCTTTCCGCACTGGACGAAAAAATCGCAACAAATCGGGCGATAAACGATAATTTAGAGCAACAGGTTTCTGCTCTTTATCAGTCGTGGTTTGAAGATTTTGAACCTTCAAATGGTATTTGTCCTGAACATTGGAGTTATCAAGAGCTTTCAACAATTGCCAACATTGTGAGTGGAAAGCGTCCTCCGATAAAGTCGGAAGTCTGCAACCAAGAAACTTCAATTCCTATTGTAGGCGCGGCTTCCATTATGGGATTTACTTCTCAATCGAACCATACAGATAAAATTCTCGTTACTGGGCGTGTTGGAACACACGGCGTTGTTCAAAGGTTTAATGTTCCTTGCTGGACTTCGGATAATACGCTTGTAATAACAAGTCCTTTTTATGAATTTACCAATCAAATTTTGTGCAGGATCGATTATTCATCGATGAATCGCGGATCAACGCAACCTCTTATCACGCAGGGCGACATGAAGAAGGTTATTGTGTTAATTCCTGATGAGAAAACGCTTGCTAAATTCGAAGAATTTGCTGGTTCGCTGATGGCAAAGTGGGAAGCAAATAACCACGAGAATATCCAACTTGCTTTATTAAGAGATTCACTTTTACCTAAATTGATGTCCGGCGAGATTGATGTCTCTGCCGTCCAGCTCTAAGCCGCTAAATTATTGTTTATAGGAGATGTGTATTGAAAATGAATGATTTCTGCTCTGATTTTGTAAATGCGTGGTTGGAAGGAAAAAACGTTGAAATAGCAAGGTTTCTATACAAATACCGTCCTTTTGATGAGTATTCGTTTGATATGCTCGATAATGCGTATCTTTTCCTTTGTAAGGTGAAGAATCTTGATGATCCGAGTGAATGCACAGCAACACTGTCTATCAAGGATTACTATAATGTAAAAACCAATCTCCTTTCCTTTTATGTTGTGGACGACATTTTAGAGTATTTGCGTCCATATTGCTCTGATGCCAATTTCGATGAAATAAAAAGTCTGGTTTATCGGACAATGACCGCAGATGGTCACGTGAGGAAAAACTATCTCATGGACATTTCGTTTTCGATACAAGAACTTGCTCCGAAAGTGAATACTGTTCCGTTTATCAACTTTCTTAGTAGTATTCCGGAGCAAATGCAGGAGCCGGAAATGAGAAAGAGCATAGAAACACTGTTGTCTTTCGCATACAATGCCCGCGAGAAAATGGGGATTTGTTCTTTGAGTGAAGTTTCCAATTCCGCTGAAATGTGGAAGAATTACGCGGATAATTCCTCCGGATATTGTATTGAATATGATATGAAGGAATATGAACACGCACCGGATGTTTTTCCGGTCATGTATTCTGATGAACGGAATACAGATGTTTTCGCCGCCATTCTTTTCGGGCTTCTTGGAAAATTTATTTTCGGCATATCCTCCGGGGAAATTGCCCCCGATAAATCGCAGTATGCCCGTCTTTTCCTTACGAAAAACACGATATGGCAATATCAAAAGGAATGGCGGATAATCGGGGATGCCAATGAGAAAATCAAGGCACCGAAAATCAAAACGATATTTGTTGGGGAAAATGCCGCATCTGAAAATATCGAAAAAATGAGGCTGTATTGCAAAGCGAATGGTGTTGAATTGATACAACACGGAATGGAGAATTAACCATGTCTTTCACCGAATCCACCTACGAAAACGCGGTCATTCAACTGTTTGAATCCATGGGCTACACGCATATCTACGCGCCGGACATGGGGCGGGCGGACTTTTCCGACCCGCTCATGGGTGGCGTTTTGCGTGACGCGCTGGTTCGCATCAATCGCGGCTTGCCGTTGGAGGCTATCGGTGAGGCACTCTCCAAAATCCGCAATTTTGAGGGCGGCAGTCTCGTGGAGAAGAACCGTACCTTTACAGGATATCTGCAGGACGGCGTGGAGGTCAACTATACCGCAGAGGGCGAGACCCGCGCGGCGCTCGTGCGTCTTGTGGACTTCGAGAAGCCGGAAAACAACGATTTCGCGGTGGTCAATCAGTATACCTACATCGAAAACGGCAACAACCGCCGCCCCGACATCATCCTGTTTGTCAACGGTCTGCCGCTCGTTTTGATGGAACTCAAAAGCCCCGCCAAAGAGGACGCCGGCGCCGAGGACGCCTACAACCAGCTGCGCAACTATATGCAGGACATCCCGTCCCTGTTCATCTACAACGCCGTCTGCGTGATCAGCGACCTTTCCACCAATCGCGCGGGCACGATTACCTCCGGCTTTGACCGCTTTATGGAGTGGAAAACCAAGGACGGCAGATACGAAAACACCGCCTATGCGCAGTTTGACACCTTTTACGAGGGGATGTTCCCGAAAGCCCGCCTGCTCGACATTCTGAAAAATTTCATCTGCTTCTCGGGCGACGCGCAGAAGCCGATCAAGATTTTAGCGGGCTACCACCAATATTTCGCCGTGCGTAAAGCCGTGGAAAAAGCGGTTGTCGCAACCAAAACCGACGGCAAAGGCGGCGTTTTTTGGCACACGCAGGGGAGCGGAAAATCGCTTTCGATGGTCTTTTATGCCCACCTGTTGCAGGAAGTCTTACATAGCCCGACCATCGTCGTCATGACCGACCGCATCGACCTTGACGACCAACTTTACGCGCAATTCTGCAAATGCGCCGGTTTCCTGCGCCAGACCCCCGTGCAGGCGGAAAGCAAGGAGCATCTGAAAGCCCTGCTTGCCGGGCGCGAGGCAAACGGTATCATTTTTACCACCCTTTTCAAGTTTGAGCGGGGCGAGGAGCCGCTGTCCGAACGCCGCAACATTGTGGTCATGGCGGACGAAGCCCACCGCGGGCAATACGGTTTTGACGAGCGGGTTGTGATGTCCGAGGATGCCGACGGAAACAAAGAAGCCCGCGTGACGGTCGGCAATGCGCGGATTCTGCATGACGCACTCCCGAACGCCACCTTTATCGGCTTTACGGGAACGCCTGTTTCCATCAAAGACCGCAACACCCGCGAGGTGTTCGGCGATTACATCGACATTTACGATATGACGCAGGCGGTAGAGGACGGCGCGACACGACCGGTCTACTACGAAAGCCGCGTGATTCATCTGAAACTCGATCAGAACACGCTCCGCCTGATTGACGCGACCTATGACGCGCTGGAGCAGATGTCCGACAGCGCCACCATTGAGAAAAGCAAGAAAATGCTCGGTCAGATGGAAAGCGTGCTCGGCGCGGATGCCACCGTTCAGTCGCTGTGCGAGGATATTGTTACGCACTACGAGCAGAACCGTGCAAATCTTCTGACCGGAAAAGCCATGATCGTGGCGTATTCCCGCCCGATTGCCATCAAGATTTACCGCAAAATCCTTGACCTGCGCCCCGCATGGAGTGAAAAAGTCGCCGTCGTGATGACAGGCGGCAACAAAGACCCCGAGGATTGGAAGGACATCATCGGTACAAAAGCGCACAAGGAAGAGCTGGCGCGCCGATTCAAGGACAACGACGACCCGCTCAAGATTGCCATTGTCGTGGATATGTGGCTGACCGGATTTGACGTGCCGTCGCTTGCCACCATGTATGTGTACAAGCCCATGTACGGCTACAATCTGATGCAGGCGGTTGCCCGCGTGAACCGCGTTTTCAAGGACAAGGAGGGCGGGCTGATTGTCGATTATGTCGGCATTGCTTTGGCACTGAAAGAGGCGATGAAGGAGTATTCCGCCCGCGACCGGCAGAAGTACGGCGATATGGACATCGGAAAGACCGCCTATCCGAAATTTCAGGAGAAATTGCAGGTCTGCCGCGATCTGTTCCATGGGTACGATTTCAGCAAATTCTACACGGGAACGTCCCTGGAAAAGGCGCAGGCGATCACCGGCGGCGTGAACTTCGTCCTTGACGCAAAAACGCCGAAACGCAAAGAATTATTTGCAAAAGAAGCACTTCTGTTGCGGCAGGCGCAGTCGCTTTGCTCCAGTATGACCACCGAAGAGGAGCGGCACACGGCGGCATATTTTGAAGCGGTGCGCTCCACGGTGATGAAGATCACCATGGGTGGCGGAAACGGCAAGCCGCTGTCGCTGAAAGAGATCAATTCTCAAATCAACGAACTGCTCAAGGCGAGCATTCAGTCCGAGGGCGTGATCAATCTGTTTGAAAGCGCGAAGATGGGAGAAAAATTCTCTCTGTTCGATCCTGCGGTACTGGAAGAAATCGCCCGCATGAAGGAAAAGAACATCGCGGTGGAAATCCTGCGCAAGCTGATGGCAGAACAGATCGCCATTTATAAGCGCACCAATGTGGTGCAAGCCACTACATTTTCGGATAAGATCACCCTGCTGATGAACACCTATTACAACGGGCTGATAACCAACGAGGAAGTCATCAAAGAACTTCTGAAAACGGCGGAGGAAATTAACGCCCTGCGCAAGGAAGGCGAGAAACTCGGCCTCACGGAAGAGGAATTGGCATTTTACGACGCACTGACCAAACCGGAGCACATCAAGGATTTTTACGAAAATGAAACCTTGATTGCTTTGACGCGGGAGCTGACCGATATGCTCCGTCGGAACCGCACCATTGACTGGCAGAAGAAAGAGACTGCCCGCGCCGGAATGCGGAAGATGGTCAAGCGGCTCCTGAAAAAATACAAATACCCGCCGGAGAAATACGAGGATGCCATTGAAACCGTCATGAGCCAGTGCGAGCTTTGGACGGATCAGGCGGAGATGTGAGATAAGAAGAACATCAAGGGAGTAATTTATATTCTGACCAATCCGTCATTTCCCGAATACCGTTGGGTGTGTAAGTCCCGAAACCTTAAAATTTGGATTGTTTGAAGTCCTTTCAGACCTTGCGAGATAACAGAAAACCCTTGAAAACACAGTGTTTTCAAGGGCTTTAATGGCGTCATAGTATAAAAATGCAACTTTGGCCCTGCGGATTTCCCGTTTTTTCTTTATATCGCACTCAGGCGCGGACATTCCTTTTCCTGTTTTATTTCTTCCCTGTCTTCTTTTCCCAGAAATCCGCTTTGTTTATGTAAATATCATATAGTTTTTCGTATGACAAAATATTATTTTGGCGCGCACCACCGTTTCGCGTAGGCACGGGCGGCTGCACTACGCCCATATATATTCCGAGGGTGCAGATAACAAACCAATTCGGGAAATAAAACAATATAAGCATTACCGCAAAAAATGACAGATGATAAATCCCGAGTATGATATAGGAAAGCCATTTTTTCGGAAGGATTTTGTGCCAGAAACGATAGCCGACGGCATATTTATCAAATATGGGCATGCGTATAATGTCGAGCACAAACCATATCGACGCAAAAACCGCAAACCGCGCGACAGAAATACCCGGCGCATTGCAAAGCAACACCACATAAAACGGAACAGCAAGAATTATCGCCGCTACAGCCGATATCACCGAAAGCAATGATTTCACGCCCGTGATTTTTATATCGGTTCCCTTTACACATGCTTTTATTTTCGATACGGCGCAGAAAGGCACACCGGAAAGGAGTATATGCTTTCCGCCGTTTGTATAAATAATCAGTCGGAAAGGCTTTGCGATATCGCTTTTGAATTTCGGTCTTGAATCCATAGCATATTCGATTTTTTCTATGGTTTCATAGCGGATTTTGCCTTTCGGATAATAAATTCCTTCTTTTGCGAGAACACATACGATCCTGCCGAAAAACCGCTTATTCAGCGCCCGCAGGATAATAAACGGCAGAGAAAAGCCGACGCAGACTAAAACCGATGTGCGAAACGCAGACAGCCACTCCGCAAAATCAAATTTCCCTATTCCCCACGAAATCACCAAAATAGCATAAGGAACGGCAAGCATCACGGAATACAGAAAAATCAAAGGGACATCAAAATATATTCGGCGCAACTTTTTCCCTTCAATATTTTTCAGACTGCGGTTTTCTTCCGATGCCATTTTTTCATCCCCTTTCGCTTTTTCGCAAAGAATTTATTTTTTATTGTCACCGCTATCACGTTCGCTGTCGCATTCCAGCTTTTCACTTACAAAATATGCCTGTATCGTGCTTTCGGTAACAAGAACGGATTCCTGACGGAAAAAGGCGCAAAGATCTTTTGCAATATCGTTCACAACGGCTTTTTCAACGTCAATAAGAGTAAGCACAAGACTTGTTTCTCTGGCATATTCCCCGTTTTCATAAATGTAGCCGCCTTCCTGTATGCCGAACGAAAACGGCACTTTATATGAATGGCACACATTGCGAAGCACCTTGATATATTTTTCGTTTTCAAAAAGCTGTGTTTTCGTAGTTGAATCGTGCAGTCCTATATAAATTTCTGATTTGACCATGCTTCCTCCTCCGCTTTCGCGCACTTTTCCGATGCTTCATTATACCATAAATCCACGCGGCTTTCAATCTCAATCACGCAATTTGCGGATGAAGCGCCTACAGCAGGGTATATAACCGAAAAAAGCACTTGCGCCGCAAGTGCTTTTTGTGTCTACAGGTCATTTCAGATGCCGATTTTGTGTTAGCCAATTTAGGGAAACACTGATTAATGTAGACCTTGCAAAAATATTCAAAAAGTAGTATAATAGAGGAAAGCAAAGCAAGGCAGGTGTGCGGTATGAAAGATCAGATAACATTGACGGATGTTGAATACGGAAACCGG
>OIWU01001582.1_pt1 | contig 21802 bp, 16 predicted proteins | sample 1587711 | NCBI WGS metagenome assembly OIWU01 (sample SAMEA3888909, study PRJEB22519) | human gut metagenome | biome: human gut; feature: human-associated habitat; material: faeces | place: Denmark | collected 2010 | reverse complement strand
CCAATGCTCGTCACGCTTTCCGGGATCGTGATGCTCGTCAGGCTGCTACAGCCGGAGAACGCCTTGTCTCCAATGCTCGTCACACCGTCCGGGATGGTGACGCTCGTCAGGCTGGTGCAGTCCATGAACGCGCGGTTCCCAATGCTCGTCACGCTGTCCGGGATGATGATGCTTGTCAGGCTGCTACAGCCGTAGAACGCCCAGTTTCCAATGCTCGTCACGCTGTCCGGGATGGCATAGGTACCGCTCAATCCCCCGGGACATTGGATCAGTCTTGTTTTCTCCTTGTTGTACAGCACGCCGTTCTCATCGTTGGAATAATTCGGGTTGCATTTTCCGACCCAAATGCCTGTCAGGCTGGTGCAGCCGTAGAACGCCCAGTTTCCAATGCTCGTCACACCTTCTGGGATCGTGATGCTCGTCAGGCTGCTGCAGTCGGAGAACGCCCAGTAGCCAATGCTCGTTACACCTTCCGGGATGGTGATGCTCGTCAGGCTGCTGCAGCCGTAGAACGCATAGTCTCCAATGCTCGTCACGCTGTCCGGCAATGTGATTGTCCGGAGATGTTGATATCTGTAAAAACTATTTGCGGGAATGGTTGGTACCTCTATTGCTGCCGAAAAGATAACTTGCTGTATCATTGGCTTATAAGATTCCCATAAGGTAAAATCCTTAAATGTGCCGCTTCCTTTAATGGTCAGCACACCACCCTTGCTCAACTGCCACATCATGTTCTCGCCGCAAATACTGGTGGCAATAATCTCTGTATTCAGTTCCATCGCAGACCAATATAGGGTTCCACCATAATCTAGCTTCTTGGATTCCCAAGTTGCATTTCCGGCAGGATAAAAAGCGACGGCATTTACATCTATAAAAGCGGTAGTGTCAATTGTAGGTGCATCTCCGTTGAAGAATAAGGAAGCAAGTCTGCTGCAGCCGTAGAACGCAGAGTTTCCAATTCTCGTCACACCTTCCGGGATGGTGATGCTCGTCAGGCTGCTGCAGCCGTAGAACGCACGGTACCCAATGCTCGTCACGGCTTGCTCTATCACAACGGAACGAATGGACTCTCGTTGAGAATACCAAGGGGCACAAACTAAGTTACTATACATTTTTCCGCTACCGCGAATGGTCAGAACGCCATCGCTGTCAAGCGTCCATTTTACGCTGTCACCGCAAGACCCCGACGCGATTACGTCCGCCGCCTCTGCTCGGATGATTAGCTCACCGACCAGCAGGCAGACACACAAGCATAGCACCAAGCTAATAATCCAACGCTTCATTTGTTTTCCTCCCTTTGATTTTTGTTACTGTCAGCATGACTGCTTTCGTCGGAGCTGACCACGCTCGCTGCCTCCGCACGGAAGCTCAGCCCGCCGAGCAGCAGGCAAAGACAAAGCACGGCGGCTAAAATCCGTTGAGTCATCGCTAATCCTCCGATCGTTTTATTTGATGATGGCAGGCCAACGGGTGCTTTGGTCAATTTGTTGGCGCAGCATCATTGCCCGTGCCTTTTCCCCACAGCACCGGGAACTCGGCATAAAGCAGGGGACAAAACCCAAAAGAAGCATATTGCACATAATCAATATATCATAGCGACACAGAGAATGCAAGAATATCTGACAAAAGACAGAAAATTTCGCCGAGGCGCACGGTAAGTATAGCACGCAGAGGGAGCGGGCGCAACGGGAAGATAGAGCGCGATGCGGCGGTGAGGCTGCGCAGTGAAATTCGGCCGTTGGCCGAGTATGGCTGCGCGGTGAAATACGATCTTTGATCGTGTGAAATATGCTGACGCATGTGAAATGCGGGCTTGCGCCCGCGCGAAATGGCGCTTCCGGAGAAGCGCCGATGTGGTGTCCCTGCGGGACGGATCAGAATTTGGGAATTCAGTCGTTTTCTGATCCCGTGCTTCGTTCCGGGATGCCGTCTCGTTCCGTTAAAGATTACCGCGTCGGGCGCAAATAATTGCGCCCTCCTCGCAATGACACAAAAATGGTAGGTTTTCACAGAAAACCTACCATTTTTATTACTGAAATGTTTGAAATTCGTCGCGGAGCGACAGCTCCATAGCGCATAGCGACCTCTCGGGGCGCTAGGAAATCTCTGATTCAATCGCAAGAGTGGTCAGCGAGGGATTTTGTTCCAGATTGAGGTTTGGAAATCGCAGGAATCCTTTGTGTATTTCGAGATTTTCAAACCAATCAGTTGGGGCAAAAGACCCGCGGGGCGACGCGGCCGATTGATTCAGAGAATCCCTGGATCATGCGGCCGCGGGTCTGCATTTCCCGTGCGCAGTCTTTTCCTTGCTCGAAGAGCAAATTTCACTGTGAAGCTTCGCGCGGGTCATAAAATCCGGTTTATTCTGCGTCGGCGGGCTTCGCAGCGGCTTCGCAGGCGGCCTCCGGCTCTGCCTTCGGGGCTTCCTCGGTCTTCACGACCACCTCCGGCTCCTTTTCCGGCTCGTCGACCGGCAGGATCACGACGCCGCGCGAAAGCTCCTCGTCCTCCTTATCGGCGCGATAGGCGTCCTTCGCGTCGGAAAGCTCCTCCTTGAGCGTATTGATGCGGCGGAAGCTGTCGGAAATGGCGTTGCAGATCGGCGCGTACTCGGCGTCGTCCGGCTCCTCGTCGGTCACATAGTCCTTGTAATAGACCTTGCCGAGCTTTGCATACAGGCGGCGGATCCTTTCCTGCTCCCGTGCAATCTCCACACGCTTTTTCGACACAAGCGCGATATAGCGCGCGGTTTTCGCCGCACTCTGGGCGGCGTCGGACGCGAGGTTTCTGATTTCTTCCATGGTTGCCATATTACGGTTCCTCCTTTTTATATTCCTCCTGCGCCTCGGCGGCGCAGCGATTGACGAGCATATGCGCGGGGTCGGGCTTGCGGACGAAGCAGATGTAGACGAGCGCGGCAGCGGCGATGATGCAGCTCACGATCGCGATCAGCTGACTGACGCGGATGCTGCCCTCGGTCAGGCTGTCGAGGCGCAGACCCTCGATCCACGCGCGGCCGAGACCGTACCACGCGACATAGCCGAGGATGATCTCGCCGTCGAATTTGCGCCGCTTGGAGAGCAGGTGCAGCAGCAAAAGGCCGACCAGATTCCAGACGGATTCATAGAGGAAGGTCGGATGCACCTGGATCTGCCCGACGTAGCCGCCCTCGACGGCCATGCGCTTGACCAGCTCGATCTGCTCGGCCAGCGCCTTGGGCGTCTTGGCCGTGACGGCCGGGAGCACCTTGTCGGAGAGGCGCATGGCGAAAAGATTGTCGGTGTAAGCGCCGAAGGCCTCGCGGTTGAAGAAGTTGCCCCAGCGGCCGACGGCCTGACCGATCAGCAGACCGAGGCCGCAGAGGTCGAACGACGGCAGCAGGCGCGCGCGGCGCTTTTTGCTTGTCAGGAAATAGACCAGCAGACCGGCCGACGCGCCGATCACGCCGCCGTAGATGGCGAGCCCGCCGTTGCGGATGCCGGTGATGCACTCGTACCACGGCACGCCGGGGGCGAAGAACACGTCCCATTCGGAGATGACGTAAAACGCGCGCGCGCCGACCACCGCGCAGGGCAGGCTGACGAGCACGATGTCGATCACGTTATCCGGCACGAGGCCGAACGCGCGGCTGCGCCGCGAGGCATAGAGCACGGCCAGAATGATGCCGAGCACGATCATGACGGCATAGAGCCGGATTTCAAGGCCGAAGACCGTAAAGCCGGCCGGCGGGTCGATCTCGATGCCCAGCCCTGGGAAGCCGATCGACGTATCGCTGAGAAAAGTCATGTTGCATCCCTCCTAGGTTCAACGATGCACAGCGCCGCGCGCTCCGGCACGACGGTCTGCGCCAGAAAGTCCTGAATTTCCTCCGGCGTGACGCGCTCATAGGCGCGCGGGAAGGTCAGATAGTCCGCGCCGTCGAAATGATAGGCGCAGATGCGATAGCTGATGCTGTCAAAGCCGTCGAGGTCGCGCGTGCGGCGGCCGATCGACGATTTTTTCAGGCGCTCGAAGCGCGTGCGGTCGACGCCCTCGCGGGCGATCCTCTGCGCCTCGGCCAGCAGCGCATCGAGCACGGCGCGCGGGTCGCGGCTGTCACCGGAGGCGCTGAACAGCGCGGCCTGCCGCGTGCTCTCGTATCCGGCGGAGAAATCCGAGTCGATCAGATTGGCTTCATAAAGCCGCGCGTAGAGCGGAGAGGACTCGCCGCAGAGCAGCTCGGAGGCCAGCTCGCAGAGTACCTCCTGCCGCATCGGGTCGCCCGTCCGCTCCGGCGGCGGGCACTTGAACCCGGCGGAGAAGGTCGGCATGGAGACCTCCATGCGCAGACGGCGCTCCCGCGTCACGGGCAGCAGCGTCTCGGCGCCGCCGTAGTGTCGGACGGGCAGCGCGGCCTCCGTCTGCGGCACGCAGTCGGCGACAATCGCGGCGATGCGCTCCGGGTCAACGTCGCCGACCACGCAGAGCATCATGTTCGCGGGCTGATAGAACGCGCGGTGGCAGAGCGTGAGCAGCTCCGGCGTGATGGCGGCGATGCTCTCGACCGTCCCGGCGATCGGCACGCGCAGCGGGTGCGACGCGTAGAGACAGCGGTTCAGCTCCTCGCCCGCGCGGGAATCGGCGCTGTCCTCATACATGCGGATCTCCTGCTCGATGATGCCGCGCTCCTTTTCGACGCTTTCGGCCGTAAAATACGGCGTGAGCACCATGCGCAGCAGCAGACGCAGGTTCTGCTCCGTCTCCTCGGTGCAGGAGAAATAGTAGGCCGTCATGCCGTAGCTCGTGAAGGCGTTGCTGTATGCGCCGGATTCGGAGAAGCGATTGCCCGCGTTCCCCTCCGGCAGATCGAACATCTTGTGCTCGAGATAGTGCGCGATGCCGTCGGGCACGCGGCGGCGCGCGCCCTCAAAGGTGAAATCGGTGTCGATCGACCCGAAATCCACGGCCAGAAACGCGTTCACGCGCGCGAAGCCGCGCTTTTGCACGACGCGCAGCTCCAGCCCGCAGGGCAGGCGCCCGGCGAAAACCGTCTCGCCCAGCGCCGGATACTCCAAACGCTTCACGCCTGCACCCCCTTCAGAAAATAGACCGTGTCGAGCTGAAGCTTCCGCGCGGCGGCGGCCAGCTCGGCGGCAGTCAGCGCCTTCAGCCTGTCCATCAGAACCGGCAGATCGTCAATTTTTGCCACGGCGCTGCCGATATAAAAATCGTCCAGATGCGACGGTGTGTCCATGCTCGAGCGCAGGGATGAGAGACACTGCTTCCGCGCGGATTCCAGCTCATAGTCGCTGATCTCGCCGCGCCGGCAGGCGTCCAGCGCGGCGAGGATCGCGTCGCGCGCCGTCTCGAACTGCGCGAAATCGACGCCGCTGTTGACGACCATCAGACCCTTGTATTTTTCAAGCGACGAGGACGCGTAATAGCACAGCGAGCGCTCCTCACGCACATGCAGGAAGAGCTTGCTCGTGTAGCACGCGCCGAACACCGCGTTGAGCAGCAGCAGCGCCGGATAATCCGCGTCCTGCACGGTGATGCCCGTGCGCAGGCCGATGCTCAGCTTGCCCTGCGTGACGTCGAGCGTCTCGATCCGCTCCTTCGGCCGGTCGACCGTGCGCACGACCTGCGTTTCGGGCAGGGTCAGCGGCGCGGCCGGGCGGCGCAGCAGGGTCCTCAGGAGCGCGGCGACGTGCTCCGGCTCCTGCCGCCCGGCGTAAAACACCTCGATCGGCGCGGCTTGCAGCAGCGCCTGATAGCGCGCGAACAGCGCCTCCGGCGTGATGGCGGCAACGTCCTCGGCGTAGCCCAGACGCGGCACGCCGTAGGCCTCGCCCGCGCACATCGTTTGCAGCATTTGCGTCACGGCGTAGCTGCGCTTGTCGTTGAGGCTCGCCTCGATCGCGTTGATGAGGTTCTGCTTCTCGCTCTCGACATAGCGGGCGCAGAAGCAGCCGTTTTCCAGATAAGGCTCGTAAAGCGTCTGCGCCGCCAGCTCGAGCATCGGCGCAAAGACGGCCTCGCCGTCGGGGACAAAGGCGTCCTCGATAAAATCGGCGTAAAAGCCGACGAAGCGCGTCTCGCCCTTGCGGCGCACGAGCGTGCCGAGCGTCGCGCCATAGAGGTCATCGAGACGGTTGGTGACGGCGGTGATGTCGGGATAACGCGCCGTGCCGTGCAGCAGGACGCTGGGCAGCAGCGCGTCGACGGACGCCGTCTCGCGGCGGTGCGGCTGGAGCAGGTTGATGCTGAAGCAGCCGGTTTTGAAACGGTCGGTGCGGATCGCGCGCAGGGTGATCCCCGGCTCGACCGGAATCGTGATCATCATGGACTTCATCCTTTCATTGCCTCCATTATACACGATTTTTCGGAAAATAAAAGAGGAAAACGCGCCCGAACGGCACACTTTTTGTGCGCAGCATGAATTTCCGCTTGTCAAGCCGGGGATTATGCGGTAAAATGGTATGGAAAATGAGGTGATTTCGCTTTGGAATGGATAGAAGCAACGGTTCAGACCTGCCCGGAGGGCACGGAGCTGCTTTGCGCGGCGCTGACCGAGGCGGGCTTTGACAGCTTTCAGACCGAGGACTGCGCGGAATTCGAGACGTTTTTGCAGACCTCGCAGGAATATTGGGACTATGTCGACGAGGCGCTGACGCAGCGGATGCAGGGGCGCTCGGTCGTGCGGCTCTGGCTCGCCTCCGAGACGGCGCAGCGGGAGCTGGAGCGCCTGCACGGCTTGCTGGCTGCGCTCCCGGCGCGCTTTCCGGGCGCAAAGCTCGGCGCGCTGACGCTCTCGCTCGAGACGGTCCCGGACGCCGACTGGGAAACCGATTGGCAGAAAAATTACCGTCCGCTGCCCGTCGGCGAGAAGCTTTTGATCGTTCCGAGCTGGATGAGCGTCGGGCAGACCGACGGACGCCTGCCGATCCTGCTGAATCTGGGCATGACCTTCGGCACGGGGGAGCACCCCTCAACGCAGATGTGCCTGTCCGAGCTGGAGCGGCACATCCGCGGCGGCGAACGCGTGGCCGATCTGGGCAGCGGCAGCGGCATCCTCTCGATCGCGGCGCTGCGTCTGGGCGCCGGGACCGCCACGGGCATCGACGTCGACCCCGCCGCCGAGTATATTTCCGCCGAGAACGCCGCGCTCAACGGCTTCGGCCCGGAGCGTTTCACCGCCTGCACCGGAAACGTCGTGCAGGATCACGCGCTGATGCGCCGGCTCAGCGAGGGCGGCTATGACATCGTCTGCGCGAACATCGTCGCGGGCGTGCTGATCGAGTTTGCGCCGGTCGTGCCGCATTTCCTGCGCGAGGACGCCGTGTTCATCTGCTCGGGCATCCTCGACACGCGCGAGCAGGAGGTGCGCTGCGCGCTCGAGCGCGCGGGGCTGACCGTCACGGGGCGCCGCGCCATGGAGCAGTGGCGCTGCCTCACGGCGAAAAGGAGCTGAGCCATGCTGTCTTATCACAATAAGCTCCGGCTGAAAAAGTGGCTGCGGCGCGGCGCGATCACGCTGGCGGTGCTTTTGGTCGGCTTCCTCGTGGTGCTGATCTATGCCGAGCCTTACATGATCTATTCGCGCGAGGGCGCGACCTTTGACCCGCAGGCGACCATCGAGCCGACGCAGACGCCGCGCGAGACGACGCCCCGCCCGGAGGTCAAAAATCCCAACATCATCTATGACGCCGACGTGGTCGACACCGCGTCGGTGCAGGAGCTGGGCGGCTACTACATCTCCACGGAGATGCTGCGCGACCCGCAGACCGTGCTCAACAGCGTCAAGCAGCTCACCAAGCCCTGCACGGTGCTCATCGACATCAAGAGCGTCTTTGGCAATTTTTACTATTCCTCGGCCGTCAGCGGCGCGTCCGTTGCCGACGGGGACATCACCGCCTGCGACGAGCTGCTGTCCTATCTCAGCTCGAAGGGCTTTTATATGGTCGCGGCGCTGCCGGCCTTCTCCGACCCGAATTTTGCCCTGCAAAATCAGAGCAGCGGCCTGCCGATCGCGGGCGGCGCGCTCTGGATGGATGAAAACGGCTGCTACTGGCTCAATCCGGCCGACAGCCTGACGCAGAACTATCTGCTGGAGACCTTTGCCGACCTCAAGCGCGTCGGCTTCCGCGAGGTCGCCCTGCGCGACTTCCGCTATCCCGATTCGGACAGCATCGTCTATCCCGACGGCACGGACAAGGCCGCCAATCTGAGCGCGCTGCAGGCCACGCTGGACAGCTTCTGCGCGCGCAACGAGCTGACGCTGTCCTATGTCACGGACGCGACCGAATTCAGCCTCGGCGGCGGAACGGGGCGCATCTATATCCCGAACGCCGACGCGACGAAGATCGAGCTGTATAAGCAGGCCTACGCCGAGTCCGGCGCGAGCGAGCTGGTGTTCCTGTCCTCGTCGAGCGACACGCGCTTCGACGGCACGGCGGTGCTGCGTCCGCTGCCGCTGGTCAGCGCCGATGATGCCGACGCGAGCGAGCCGACCGACGCCACGGACGCAAGCGAGCCGACCGACGCGACCGAGCCGGACACCACGGACGGCGGCGGCTTCGTCGGCGGCTGATGCGTACTGATAAGGAGTATTGATTTTTGATGAACCTGCATGCCTCCCATCTGAACGGAAAGCTCTGGACGGACGCGGCGCTTGACGGCCTCAAGGACGGCCTCTGGAGCATTCCGGTGCTTTTCGTGGCCTATCTGCTCATGGAGCTGCTCGAGCGCAGCAACCGCCTCAACGAATCGACCCTGCGGCGCTATTCCCGCCGCGCGGGGCCTGCGCTCGGCGGCCTGCTGGGCGTTCTGCCGCAGTGCGGCATCTCGGGCGCGGCCGCGACGCTGTTCTCCACCGGCTCGATCACCGTCGGCACGATGCTCGCGGTCTTCTTTGCCACGTCGGACGAGATGCTGCCCATCCTGCTCTCGTCGCTGACCGAGCAAAACGGCGTCAGCGTGCGCACGCTGCTGCTCATCGTCGCCGGTAAGGCGCTGCTGGGCGTCGCGCTGGGCTACCTCGCCGACCTGCTCCTGCATCCGCTCCTGCGCGCCGACAAGGACATCCACAGCTTCTGCGAGCGTGAGCACTGCGCCTGCGACGAGGAGGAGGGGAACGTTTTCGTCTCGGCGCTCAAGCACACCGTGAAGATCGCCCTGATGCTCGTTGCGGTCAACATCGCGCTGAACCTGCTGTTCTCGTTCATCGGCGTTGAGCGCCTGAGCGGGACATTCCTGCGCCATCCGCTGCTCGGCTCGGTGACGCTGGCGCTGTTCGGCCTGATCCCGAATTGCTCCGTGTCGGTCGTGCTGACGCAGACCTATCTGAGCGGCGTGATCGGCGTGGGCGGCCTGTTCGCCGGGCTGCTCTCCAACGCCGGGATCGGTCTGCTCGTGCTCTACCGCACGAACCGCAACACCCGCGAAAACCTCTGGATCACCGGCTTTCTCTTCGCCGCCAGCGCCGCAAGCGGCATCGTCATCACGCTTCTGTCCGGCCTGTTTTGAAGATCTGCACCGCCTCCGCAGCCGGGGGCGGTGTTTTTTGCCGCGCAGACAGCAAAACATTCGGCTTGACGGACGAGCGGCTTTTGTGATACGATAACGGCATACCTCAACGAACGGAGACGGAGAAAATGAAGAAGGCAGTATCCTTATTTCTGGCAATGACCCTCGCGCTGACCATGCTTCTCCCCATCGCAACGACCGCGGAGGCCGCAGTTCCTTATCCCACGAGCCTCTATCTGACGCAGCAGACGGACGTGACCTGCACGCTCTGCGCCACGACCATGATGCTCCGCGCCAGAGCCTATCTGAGCAACAACACCTGCTGGACGAGCATCACCGAGAGCGCGGTCGAGCCATACGGCTGGCTGGACGGCGCGGGTCTGCGCTGGAGCTTCCAGTATTCCATCAACGGCAACCGCATGAACGTCGGACACGGCAGCGTCAACGGCATGAGCCTCGGCACGCTGCAAAACCTCCTCAACAGCCATCCCGAGGGTATCGTGCTTTATTGTCAGGGCGCGCCTCACGCGCAGTACATCACCGACATTGAAAACGGCGTGATCTACTCGGCCGATTCCTCCTGCACCTATTATTTCGGCCGACGCCCCATCACCAATACATATCTCGGCCAGCGCTACGGCTCGCAGGCCAACATTCTGGCGAACACGACGGCCTTTTGGTACGTCTCCTCCTACAGCATCAGCGCCAACACCTCCTATGGCGGAGCCTCGTCCTCTTCCGGCGCGAATACGGCGACCGCCCAGCCCGCCGGGACGCAGACCGTCAGCAACGGCACCTATCGCATCGTCTCGGCGGTGGATAACGGCAAGTGCGTCGATGTCTCCGGCGCGGGCACGTCCGACGGCACGAACGTGCAGCTCTGGGCCAATGCCGACTGCCCGCAGCAGAAGTTCGATGTCACCTATCTGAACAACGGCTACTATTCCCTCAAGGCGACCCACACCGGCAAGGCGCTCGATCTTTACGGCGGCTATAACACGGCCGGCACGAACGTCCAGCAGTACGGCTGGAACGGCACGAGCGCCCAGCAGTGGGTGCTGAAGGACACCGGGGACGGTTATTTTTACATCATCAATAAGGCCGGTCTGTATCTCGACGTCAACGGCGGCTACTCCGCCAACGGCACGAATATTCAGGGCTGGATCGGCAACGGCTCGAAGGCGCAGAAATGGAAGCTCGTGGCCGTGAACGGCACGCAGACCATCCCCAACGGCACCTATCGCATCGCCGCGGCTGCCGATCTGAGCAAGGGCGTGGATGTCGCGGGCGTCTCCACCGGCGAGGCTGTGAATGTGCACCTCTGGACGTATGGCGGCGGCGCGAACCAGCAGTTCGACGTGACCTATCAGGGCGGCGGCTTCTATTCCATCGCGCCCAGGCACAGCGGCAAGCGCCTTGACCTGCATTACCAGTCCGTCACGCCCGGCGCGAACGTCGAGCAGTATTCAAAGGACGGCACGGATACGCAGAACTGGATGATCCGCGACGCCGGCGACGGCAGCTATTATATCATCAACTCCAACGGCCTGTATCTTGACGCCAACGGCGGCGTCATGAGCAACGGCACGAATTTGCAGGGCTGGGTCGGAAACGGCACGGCCGCGCAGAAGTGGAAATTCCTCTCCCCGACGGAGCAGAAGGTCGCCGACGGCACCTATCGCATCGCCTCGGCCGTCGGTCTGAACAAGGGCGTGGATATTTCCGGCGCCGTCACGGAAAACGGCGCGAATGCGCATCTCTGGACGTACCACGGCGGCGCGAATCAGCAGTTTGTCTTCACCTACATCGGCGGCGGCTACTACACGATCCGCGCCCGCCATTCCGGCAAGGCGCTCGATGTTTCCGGCGCCTCCACGACTCCCGGCACGAATGTGTGGCAGTATGACCCCAACGGCACCGTCGCACAGAAGTGGCTGGTCAAGGATGCCGGGGACGGCTATGTCTACCTCGTCAGCGGAACGGGGCTGTATCTGGATGTCAACGGCTGCTATACCGCCGACGGCACGAACGTTCAGGGCTGGAGCGGCAACGGTACGGCCGCGCAGCGCTGGAAGCTGATCCCCGTGGGTTGACAAGGATAGCGGAGACTCCGGACCAGAGTCTCCGCCAGACTGTCAAAAAAGTCCGGAACCGTCAAAATCAGTCAACAAATAAGAAATGTTTTATGAAATCGGAACGATTGCGAATCACAAGCGTATTTCGAACATTTTAGACAGAAAAGCTGCTTGCTTCGCAAGGATTTTGACTTACATCACAACTCACGACCTACCGTACCATCGTACGCCGACGGTCGTGAGTTGCTTGTCTTCCGAACATTTTTGCAGTCTGCCAGCGTGTCAAAAAAGGCTTTTTGACACGCTGGCGGAGACTCCGAACCGGAGTCTCCGTTTTTGTACGCGATGGTTGACAAAATCCGACTTTTCGGGTATGCTGGAAGGGAAAGCAGGAGAGGATCGGAGGGCTCCGTCATGACTGTGACCGGGCATTATACCTCGCCGTTGGGCGAAATTCTTCTGGCTGCCGACGAGCGCGGCCTGACCGGCCTGTGGCTGGAGGGGCAGAAATCTGACCCCGCCGGACTGCCTGCGGCGCACGAGGAGCGGCGCACGCCGATCCTCGCGGAGGCCGCGCGCTGGCTGGACGTCTATTTTTCCGGGCAAGAGCCGGATTTCCTGCCGCCGCTGCACCCGCACGGCTCGGAATTTCAGCTGGCCGTGTGGGAGCTGCTTTTGCAGATTCCCTACGGGCGGACCACGACCTACGGCGCACTCGCGCGGCAGCTCGCGGCGCGGCGCGGCCTTTCGCGGATGTCGGCGCAGGCGGTCGGCGGCGCGGTCGGGCACAACCGGATCTCGGTTATGATCCCGTGTCACCGCGTCGTTGGCACGAACGGGAGCCTGACCGGCTATGCCGGCGGACTGGACAAGAAGATCCGGCTGTTGGAGCTGGAGCACGCCGATATGACCGGCCTGTTTATCCCCAAAAGGGGCACGGCGCTTTGAAGCGCAGCGAAGGAGGACAAGCTATGATGCAAAAACTTTCGGTCGCGTTGTGTTTTCTGACGGTTCTGGCGCTGCTCGTCGGCTGTTCGAGCACGGCGCATACCGGCGCGGCGGACATTCGCCTCGACCGCGAGGCGTCTTACTTTGACGATTTTACGGTTCAGGACGAAACGGTTTTGCTCCGATGCGTGCTGCAAATCGAAAACGACGGCGCAGAGCGCGAGGTGACGATCAAGGGCTTCTTCCCGGACGACGTCGGCAAGCTGATCGATTCCTCTCCGCTCGTCGGCTATCCGGAGGCTGCCGATCCCGAGGGGCAGACCTTCCTTCTGCGGCACGGGATGAACACGGTCAATGTCGTGTTTCGCGGGGGCTACGCCGGTACGCCGCAAAAGGCGAACCGCCTGCTGCCCGAGATTACGATCGAGCCTGCATAAACGCACGGCGGCGATTTGGAAAGCCCAAATCGCCGCCGTTTTTCCTGCCTGCGCGCCGCGCAGAGACTGGTGCCGCCAGCCGGAATCGAACCGGCACGGTATCGCTACCGGCAGATTTTAAGTCTGCTATGTCTACCGATTTCATCATGGCGGCATATATACCGTATTCTATCATTTCTGCGCGGCCGCGTCAAGTGTGAAATCCCGCGCGGGGGCGATTTCCGGGGCTTGTGACGCGTGAATTAGGCGTGTGTATTAATATATTGTATCTCCAGTGTTACGGACGGGTGTCCGCTCTATGCGGACACCGCGGGGCACGGCTGAAAATTCGTCATATCAAAATACGAATTGACTATATCTAACGCGACTTATTTGTGCATAATTTTTGGGAAACAAGGACGATTAAAAGCAAAATAAAAAGCGTTTCACGCGCAGGAAGTTTGCTTTTTTCCGTTTTTCAAAACCGGGTTCGTGAAAACGTAGAATTCCGACGCCCGTCCTTGTAAATAAAATCAAAAGCTGATAAAATAAGAGAACCAGAATAGGGCTTTTGCCCTCAAGTTGGAAAATTTAAGGAGGAAACACAATGAAGAACACGATGAAACGCATCATGGCACTCGCGCTGATTCTCGCCATGATCATCGGCGTGGTGCCGTCTGTGTTTGCGGTTGACTATGTCAATCACTTCACGGATGTCCCCACAAACAAATGGTATGCCGAATACGTCGAGTACGTGAATGATCGCGGCTGGATGAACGGCATCGGCAACAACCTGTTCGGGCCGGACGATACGCTCGAGCGCGCAATGGTCGCCACGGTGCTTTACCGCAAGGCCGGCTCGCCCGCAGTCGCCGCTCCGAGCACCTTCACCGACGTCCCCGCCGGCAAGTGGTACAGCAATGCTGTCGCTTGGGCGCAGGCGACCGGCGTCGTGAACGGCGTTACCGCGACCGAATTTGCTCCGTCGCAGAACGTGCTCCGCGAGGAGCTGGTCACGATGATCTGGCGCGGCGCCGGTGAGCCGAAGGTTGCGGAAGACTACCTGAAGGACTTCCCGGACTCCGGCAGCATCAGAGCCTATGCAAAGGCTGCCTTTAACTGGGCCATCGCCAACAAGATCATCGGCGGCGCCAACGGCAAGCTCCTCCCGCAGGACAACGCAACCCGTGCCGAGTTCGCGAAGATCATGACGCAGTTCGACAAGCTGGAGAACCCGTGCGAAGCTCACAAGTGGGATGACGGCAAGGTCACCAAGGCGGCCACCTGCACCGAGGCCGGCGAGAAGACCTACACCTGCACTGTCTGCGGCAAGACCAAGGTCGTTGCAATCCCGGCTCTGGGTCACATCGACGAGAACAAGGACAACAAGTGCGATCGCTGCGGCGAAAAGCTCGGCGACACGCCCACGCCTCCGACTCCCACGACGGAGAAGGTCGTCATCTACTTTGCCGGCAAGGGCAAGGTCATGACCACCGAGGAGTACACCTACACCAACGCCACCACCGGCAACAGCAAGGTCGAGCTGGTCGCTGCGGACGCTACGCTCGAGGACGGCAAGGTCAAGACCGCCGCGACCAACGTGGCCGAGTTTGAGATGACCACGACCAACGGCGTCACCACCTTCAAGACGGCTGACGGCAAGTACCTCTTCTCCGACGGCAAGGATGTCAAGCTCGTTGACGCCGAGGGCGAGAACACCAAGTTCGTGCTCGAGGATGCCGCGAACGGCAAGTTCATCCGCTGCGCCACCGCTGAGAGCAACGGCAAGCAGCAGTATCTGGAATTCTGGGGCAACTACTTCACCGTTTTCGGTATGGATTCCACCAAGCCCGAGATCTATATGTTCGGGCTCTATCCTCTGGCAACCGGCGGCGATACCCCCACTCCCCCCGCACCCACCGGCGACAAGACGTTTGCAAAGGTCACTGCCGACCTCACCAACTGGGCAGGCACCTATGTGATCGGCTATGAGCTGGGCGACGGCACTGCCGTGATCTTCAACGGCAAGACCGACACCGACGGCAACATCGTCACGGCCTCCGTGACGGATAACAAGGTCACCGTTTCTTCCGAGTGCGCCATTGAGGTCGCTGCCGTGGAAGGCGGCTACACGCTCAAGGCCAGCGCCGGCTATCTGAACGGAAAGACCAGAGACGACGCGCCTGCAAACGGCACGAAGTTTGAAACGGAACCCTCCACCGCAACGATCGAGTGGAAGGACGGCAACCCCGTCATCACCAGCGCGGCCGGGACGGTCTTCCGCTACAACAACGGCCTGCAGTACGGCAGCGAGACCGAATACTGCAAGTGGTTCCGCTTCTACAAGGCGAACAGCTCCATCCAGACGCCCGTGGTTCTCTATAAGCTGGTCGACGGCGAGACTCCCACGCCTCCCACGCCTCCTACTCCCCCCACGCCTCCCACGCCTCCCACGCCCTCCGGTGACAAGTATGTGGCAGCAACCGAGCTCAAGGAAGGCGATCAGGTCATCCTTGTCTGCGACGCGAAGAATGTTGCTCTCTGCGGCACTTACAAAAGCTTCTATAACAACGGTCTCGAGGTCGCTCCGGTTGACGGCGTGATCGAGAATCCGGACAGCACGATCGTTTGGACGGTCGGCAAGGAAGGCGAGTTCTACACCTTCTCCTATGACGGCAAGAAGATCGGTATGGGCGATAGCTACACCTCCATGCCGCTCGACGCCGTGAATTACAAGTGGCAGGTCGAGGCCGCTGCGACCGAGGGCTGCTTCTATGTCAAGAACCTCGACCGCGATTCCACGAAGCCCTACTACATGCAGTGGTATGAGAGCAATGGCTCTTGGTCCGGCTACCATACGCTCAACGAGGCGCTGATGGCGATCCGCTTCTATGTCAAGACCGCTGGCGAAGAGCCGCAGCCGAGCAAGGACATCACGGTTTGCTTCACCAACGACGTCCACGGCGCTTATGAGCTTTATCCCTATGCGGCGACCGCGATGAAGGGCGCTGACCTGATCGTCGACGCCGGCGATAACATCCAGGGCTCCGTCGCCACCACTCTCACCAACGGCCAGTGCATGGTCGACCTGATGAAGACGGTCGGTTATGACGTCGCTGTCCCCGGCAACCACGAGTTCGACTATGGCTTTGACCGCTTCCTCGAGATCGTCAACGGCGACAACACCCCGTATGTCTCCGCGAACCTCTGGGACAAGACCGCCGATAAGCCCGTCCTCGACGCTTACAAGATCTTCACCGTCGGCGATAAGAAGGTCGCCGTTGTCGGTATCACCACCCCCGAAACGCTTGTGAAGTCCACCCCGGCGTTCTTCCAGAACGCGGCGGGCGAATACATCTATGACTTCTGCAACGACACCACGGGCGAAAAGCTCTACACCGTCGTGCAGAAGGCGGTCGACGCTGCCAAGGCGGAGGGCGCTGACTACGTGATCGCCGTCGGCCATCTCGGCATCGACGAGCAGTCCGAGCCCTGGACCTCCACCTCTGTCATCGCCAACACCACCGGCATCGATGCGCTCATCGACGGCCATTCCCACAGCACCTTTGCCACCACCCAGAAGAATAAGGACGGCAAGGAGATCCCCGTTGCCCAGACCGGCACGAAGCTGGAGAACGTCGGTAAGCTGACCATTGCCGCCGACGGCACGATCACGGCCGAAAACCTGCCGCTGAAGAACAGCGAGGGTTATCTCTACGAGGCTGACGCGGTCATCGCGGCCAAGGTCGCTGAGATCAAGGCCGAGGTCGACAAGGTCAGCAATACGGTCGTCGCCAGAACCGAGGTCGACCTTACCACGCTCGACCCCACGACCGGCAAGCGCGCTGTCCGCAGCGCCGAGACCAACCTCGGTGACCTCTGCGCCGATGCTTACCGCGACCTGCTCAAGACCGACGTTGCTTTCGTCAACGGCGGCGGCGTCCGCGCTAACATCAACAAGGGCGACATCACCTATGGCCAGATCATTGCCGTGCATCCGTTCGGCAACACGGCCTGCAAGATCGAGGTCACCGGCGAGCAGCTCTGGACGGCTCTGGAGATCGGCTCGGCTGCGTGCCCGGGCGAATCCGGCGGCTTCCTGCAGGTCTCCGGCATTGAGTACACCATCAACACCGCGATCCCGACCCCCGCTCGCTTCAACGAGAACAAGGAATTCGAGAAGCTTGAGGGTGAGCACAGAGTCACCGACGTGAAGGTCAACGGCGAACCGCTCGACGTCAACAAGACCTACACCCTCGGCGGCCACAACTACATGCTCATCAACGGCGGCGACGGCTACACCGTCTTCAGAGGCAGCAAGATCCTTGCGCAGGAGGTTGCCATCGACAACGAAGTCCTCATCAAGTACATCACCGGCACGCTCAACGGCGTTGTTGGCGCGGATTCCATCTATGCCAATCCGACCGGCGCGGGCCGCATCAAGATCGTCACCTCGGCTCACGAGCACACCTACGGCGACGTGAAGTACACGTGGACTGCTGACGGCGAGAGCTTCACCTGCACCGCCTACAAGGAATGCACGGTCAGCGGCTGCGGCGACAAGCTCACCGCGACCGGCACCGTCACCGCGAAGGACGATCCCGCCGCGACCTGCACCGCAGAGGGCAAGCGCGTCTTCACCGCCACCTTCACCGAGGATGGCTTCGGCACGGACACCAAGACCGTGGATCTCCCGGCTCTGGGTCATGTCGACGAGGATAAGGACAACAAGTGCGACCGCTGCGGCGAGACCCTCAGCACACCGGCCACCGGCGCGCGCTACGAGAAGGTCACCGAGGATCAGAAAGACTGGAGTGGAACCTACCTGATCGTTTACGAAGCCTCCGAGACGGAAGCCTACGTGTTCAGCGGCGTCGACGCGCACGGAAACCTCGTCACCGCAACCTTCACCGACGGCAAGATCCCGTCGTCCGATGCGATCAAGGCCTGCGAAGTGACGGTTGCCAAGGAAGGCGACGGCTACTCCTTCAAGCTCAACGGCGGCGCTAACGCTGGCAAGTACCTGACCGCTTACAGCGGAAGAAACAAGATCGTTTTCAGCGACTCCGCAAAGGCACTGTCCATCAAGGTGGAAGACGGTGTGGTCAAGGTTCTCGACGGCACTGCTCCGTTCCAGTTCAACAAGACAAACAACGATAACGGCCTTTGGTTCCGCTTCTTTGGCAAGAAGTCGGGCGGCCAGAGCGAAATTGCGCTGTACAAGCTGGCAAACTGAACCGGCTTCAAACAACAGAAATTTCAAGCTGTTTCCTGATTAAAATGCGTAACAAGGGAGCCGCCCTCGGGCGGCTCCCTTTGCATAACCGCAGGACGCCCGCTCGAAAGCAGGCGTCCGTATCAAAATCGAACGGAGCGGCACAGCAAAAGCTATGCCGCTCCGTTCGATTTAGAGGTTCCCAAGAATCAGCATTAACGCAGGAAGCCCTCGAGGATCTTTTGCTCGGCCTGCTCCGGGGTCAGCCCCAGCGTCTCGAGCTTGAGAATCTGGTCGCCTGCGATGCGGCCGATGGCGGCCTCGTGGATCAGGCTGGCGTCCACATGGTTGCAGGTGATGGCCGGAATGGCCTGCACGCGGGCGCTGTCCATGATGATCGCGTCGCACTGGACATGGCCGAAGCAGCGGTTGTTGCCCTCAACGCGCGGATAAAACACCTGCGACGAGCTTCCCTGCGCGACCGAGCGCGAGACGACCTGCGTGCGGCTGCCCTCGCCGTTGAGATAGACCTCCATCTCCGAGACGGCGTGCTGCGCGCCGTGGGTCAGCAGCTTTTCGCGGATGACGATCTCGCTGTTTGCGCCGCGGCACTCGGCCTTGGTGAAGCGTTTGGTGTCGTCGACGCCGCGGATCTGGCTCGTTTCGAGCGTGACGGTCGCGCCCTCCTCCAGATAGAGGATGGTCTGCGGGTTGAGGATGCGCTTGCCGCTGCCCTCGCCCTCGCCGTAGTGCTTCTCGATATACTTCACGCGGGCGTTTTTGCCGACGTAAAACGTGTGGATGCCGTCGTGCTGGCTGTCGCAGTCGCCGCAGTTGTGGATGCCGCAGCCCGCGACGATCGTCACGTCCGCGCCCTCGCCGACGAAAAAGTCATTATAGACCATGTCCTGAAAGCCGGGCTTCGTCAGAACCACGGGAATGTGCACGGATTCGTGCTTTGTGCCCGGCGCAATGCGGATGTCGATGCCGTCCTTATCGGTTTTCGACTCGATGGTGATGTGCTCGCTGTTGCGGCGAAAGGCCTTCTGCCCGTCCGAGCGGATGTTCACCGCGCCCTCGCCCGTGCCCTTCATATCGGCAACGATCTGCAAAATGTGCTCCTGTACCTCGTTCAGCATGTTCCGTTCACCTCCAGACGGTTGCAGCCGATGACGGTGTCGGCCATGATCCTCGGATAAATTTCGTCCACGCTGCCGCGCGCCGCGACCGTGCCGCCGGCGATCAGGATGATCTCGTCGGCCAGACGGATGATGCGCTCCTGATGGGAGATGATGAGGATGGTCGCCTCTTTTTTGTCGTGGATCTCCTGGAACGTCTCGGTCAGACGTGCGAACGACCATAGGTCGATGCCGGCCTCCGGCTCGTCGAAGATCATCAGGCTGCTTTTGCGCGCAAGGATCGTCGCGATCTCGATGCGCTTGACCTCGCCGCCGGAGAGGCTGGCGTCGACGTCGCGGTCGATATAATCCCGCGCGCAGAGCCCGACCTTGGTCAGGTAGGCACAAGCCATGTCATGAGTCATTTTTTCACCGGCTGCGACGTCGAGCAGGTCGCGCACCTTCATGCCCTTGAAGCGCGGCGGCTGCTGGAAGCCGTAGGAGATGCCCAGCTTGGCGCGCTCGGTGACGGAGAGGGCGGTAATGTCCGTCCCGTTCCAGATGATTTGGCCGCTCGTGGCCGGGTTGATGCCCATGATCGTGCGGGCGAGGCTCGTCTTGCCGCCGCCGTTCGGCCCGGTGACGACCACAAAGCGCTTGTCCGGAATGTCCAGCGTCACGCCGCGCAGAATGTCGACGTCGCCGCCCTCCCCGGACACGCGGTAGGATAGATCGCGAATGCTCAGCATTTGAATAACCTCGGTTTTCTGTAGAATGTTCCGTTTTCAACAATATACCATATTTTCCCCCTATTTGCAAGGATTATCAGGAAACATGGCTGGGTTCTCTTGACATTTTCGCGCGCATAGAGTATACTGAGCATAACCGCATAGAACCTTCTTCGGGGTGCCGGATGCTTTCGGCTGAGATTGGGCGACAGACGCCCTGACCCGCGAACCTGATACGGATCATGCCGTCGTAGGGAAAGAATCTGACTTCCGCAATGCTTTCCGAGAACGGTTTGCGTGCGGAATTTTTTATTGATTCAGGGAGGAACCATGAAATCACAACAAACCACCCGCAGACTGGTCACGTCTGCCATGCTGATCGCCGTCGCCTCGGTGCTGGCGCTCGTCTCGGAATTCATTCCGTTTTTGCAGCTCCGCTTCGGCGGCACGCTGACGCTGGCCTCGATGCTCCCGATCATCCTGATCTCCTATATGTACGGCCTGAAATGGGGCCTCGGCAGCGCTGCGGTCTACGCCGTCATCCAGATCTTCATGGGCTTTAAGACCGTCGCGGCGCTCTTCACGCCGGATTCCGACTCTTATATGGCGCTCTGGATGGCGATCTGCGTCGTCCTGCTGGACTATTTCCTCGCCTATACCTCGCTCGGCCTCGGCGGCATCTTTGCCCGCAAGAAGGGCGGCTGCCTGCGGCTGGTGCTCGGCGGCGTCGTTGCGCAGGTGATCTGCTACGCCTTCCATGTGCTCTCCGGCTTCCTGTTCTATGGCGCATGGGCGGACTGGTTCTTCACCGAGAGCGCCGCGAAGGATCTGGCGATTTCCGGCTGGATCATGGAGCATCTGTCCGGCAGAGGCCTTGCGCTGCTCTATTCGCTGATTTATAACGCCCTTTATATGCTGCCCGAGATCGTTCTGACGGCGGCCGTCGCGGCGCTGATTTACCGCATCCCCGCCGTCTCCAAGAATTTCGAGCGCAGATGAGACAGGGGGAGGACGTTTGCCGCATCGTCGCCGCAGGCGACTTCTCGCCGGAGCTGTATCGCGACCGCGCCGAGGCGCATCCGGACGCGTTTGTGATCGCCGCCGACGCGGGCTACCGCTATCTGCACCGTCTGGGCGTGGAGCCGGATCTCTTCGTCGGCGACACCGACTCGCTGGGCTTCCGCCCGGACGGCGTGCCCTGCGTGCTGCTGCCGTCCGTCAAGGACGACACGGACACGATCTCGGCGCTGCGCGAGGGTCTGAAGCGCGGCTTTCGCCGCTTTGAGATCTTCGGCGCGCTCGGCGGCAAACGCCTCTCGCACAGTCTTGCAAATCTTCAGGCGCTGCTCTTTCTCAAGGAGCGGCAGGCCGACGGCGTCCTGATCGACGAGCACTGCACCGTCTGTGCGCTCTGCGGAAGCGGCGACCGGCGCACCGTCGCGCCAAATCGGTTTTTCTCGCTCTTCGCGGCGACGGAAAGCGCTGTCGTCTCGATCGCCGACGCGAAATACCCGCTGGAGCGGCACCGGCTGACGTCCGCCTTCCCCTTGGGCGCCAGCAACGAGAGCGCCGCCGTCCCCGCGACCGTCACGCTCGTTGACGGAAGCGTGTTTCTCGTCATAGAGCCGAAATAAATCCCCGGAAAGCAGGTTCGGGACGCGGCAAGCCCTTGCCGCGTCCCGATTTTCTTATACCGCGCGAGTGTGCGCAGCACACGGGATTCTTGATTCAATATTTTAATCAAGGGAACCTCTGATTAAATCGCAAGAGCGGTCAGCGAGGGATTTTGTTTCCAAAT
>OIWU01001581.1_pt1 | contig 21805 bp, 22 predicted proteins | sample 1587711 | NCBI WGS metagenome assembly OIWU01 (sample SAMEA3888909, study PRJEB22519) | human gut metagenome | biome: human gut; feature: human-associated habitat; material: faeces | place: Denmark | collected 2010 | reverse complement strand
GAGCTTGCGTTGGAAAGCGGCGAAGGCAACGAGGGTGATGAAGAATGAACGCTGTCATCTATGCCCGCTATTCCTCAGACAGCCAGCGCGAGGAATCCATTGAAGGTCAGCTCCGCGAGTGCCGGGAATATGCTGAACGCAATAATATGACCATCGTTGGAACGTATATTGACCGGGCATTATCTGCAAAAACAGCAGATCGACCGGAGTTCCAGCACATGATCAAGGACAGCGCAAAAGAGTTGTTCGAGATTGTGCTTGTATGGAAACTCGACCGCTTTTCCCGCGACCGTTACGACAGCGCACACTACAAGCACATTCTGAAAAAGAATGGTGTAAAGGTTGTTTCTGCGAAAGAGCATATCTCCGAAGGTCCGGAAGGAATCATTCTGGAAGCGATGCTGGAAGGCTATGCCGAGTTCTATTCTGCTGAGTTATCAGAGAAAATCCATCGCGGACAGAAAGAGAATGCTCTGAAAGGGAAAAACAACGGCGGTGGCGTTCCTCTCGGCTATCTGTTGGACAAGAAAGCACAGAAGCTTGTGATTGATCCCGTGACTGCACCATTAGTGGTTGAGATATTTGAAAAATATGCTGATGGCAAATCGGTTCGTTCCATTGTTGAGGATTTCAATACCCGCGGACTTAAAACGAAAAAGGGACAGCCGTTCAATATCAATAGTTTCAGCTCTCTGCTGAAAAACCGCAAATACATTGGCGAGTATCGCTATCAGGATGTTGTAATTGAGGGCGGCGTTCCTGCTATCGTTCCGGAAGAACTGTTCAACCGTGTGCAGGAACGCATGGAGAAGAACCGCCATGCTCCCGCAATGGCAAAAGCAAAAGAGGACTATCTGCTGACAACAAAGCTGTTCTGCGGTAAGTGTGAGCGCATGATGGTTGGTGAAAGCGGCAAGAGCCATACCGGCGCTATGCACTATTATTACAAATGCAGCGGTGCGAAGCGCCTGAAGGATTGCGACAAGAAGGCTGTTCGCAAAGACTGGATTGAGCGTGTTGTTGTTCGCCTGACCATGCAGCGCGTCATGGATGAAGAAAAGATCAACAGGCTCATTGACGCAATTCTTGTTATGCAGGAGCAGGAAGACACAACAACCCCTGCGCTTCGCTCACAGCTTGCGGAAACCGAGTCCTCCATTGGAAACATTCTGAAAGCAATCGAGCAGGGCATTTTCACGCCGTCCACCAAACAGCGGCTTGATGAGCTGGAAGCACGAAAAGAAGAAATCCTTGTGAATATCCAGACTGCTGAACTGCAAAAGCCAAAGCTTACCCGCGAACAGATGACGGCATGGTTTGAACAATTCCGTCACGGGGATCCGGAAAACCGGGATTTTCAGAAACGCCTGATTGATACATTTGTAAACGCCGTGTATGTGTTCGATGATAAACTGGTCTTGACCTACAACTATCAACATGGGACGCAGACGATCTCGCTTGAAGAGATCGAGTCGGCGTTGAGTTCGGATTTTGATGGGGCTACTCCACCAAAAAGAAGAGCACCGCAAAGCGGTGCTCTTCTTTTTGGTATCCGTAGGACATTTAACAGCGCACAAACAAATGAATTGCTTGTGCACCAAGGTTTTCGCACAGCGAAAACGCTTGTGACGCGCCACTCGGCGCGTTTTTTGTTTCACGCGCCGCAGGCGGCTTAACCCAAGGGTAATTAAAATGCTCGGTGGAAGTGAATCCCACCTCCGCCAAGATTTTGCTGCGCAAAATGCTTGCACGACGCAAATGCGCCGGTTTTGGTATCCGTGGGACATTTAACAGCGCACAAACAAATGAATTGCTTGTGCACCAAGGTTTTCGCACAGCGAAAACACTTGTGACGCGCCGCTCGGCGCGTTTTTTTGTTTTTCCGCAGACGGCTTAAAGGTTCACTTGGGCCGCTTTTTTTACAGTCCCAGGCTCTCGACCCATTTCTGCACGCTTGCCATGCTCTCGCGGCTGCTCAGGCGCTTGCCGGGGAGCCACTTTGTCCCCTTCGAGCAAGCGGATCTCAAAACGTCCTCGCCGCCCATGCCGCTGCCGCCGGAGGTGGCAAAGGGGATAACTGTCTTGCCCGAAAAGTCGTAGCTTTCGAGGAACGTCTCGATGATGCGCGGGGCCTGATACCACCAGATGGGAAAGCCCACGAACACCGTGTCGTACTGCGCCATATCCGCGACCTTGCCCGCGATGGCGGGGCGGCTCTTGGGGTCCTTCATCTCGATGGTGCTGCGGCTCTTTTTATCCATCCAGTCCAAATCGGCAGCGGTGTAGGCCGTCTCGGGCGCGATCTCGAAGAGGTCGCCGCCGGTCACACCGGCGAGGGTCTTGGCAAGCTTCGCGGTCTGGCCGCTGGCAGAAAAATAGGCAACTAAGATTTTCATTCTACTGCACTCCTATCTATTGAAATTTCTCACTGTTTCGCTTCCGGAAGGACCTCGTTGATGCAGGAAAGCGCGTTGAGCGTGCGCGGGAAACCGATATACGGCAGGCACACCGTGAGCGCCGCGAGCAGGACCTCCTTCCCGTTGCCGACGGTGGCGTTCCCGCCGACATGGGCCTTGACCTGCCCTTCGCAGCCGCCCTGAGAAGCGAGGATCGCGAACGTCAGCAGCTCGCGCTCGTGGATGGGCAAAAACTTTCTCGTATAAAAATCGCCGAAGCAGTAGGCGGAGAGATCGTCCTGAATGTTCTTCTGGTTCTCCGGCGCGGCGGCGCGCATCGCGTCGATCTGGTCGCCGAAGATCGACTTCTGCGCCGCAATGCCATCTAAAAGGCGGCTCTCCTCCGTCACGGTCTGACCGCTCGCGAGCGGCAGGACGATGCCCTTTTCGGCGAACACGGCGTTCACCTCGTTCACGGCGTTTTCCGCCTTGCCGAGGCCGATGTACGGCGCGCAGTGGTAGACGGCCTCCTTGATCTCCTCAGGCCTCACGCCACACGCGAGCGCCGCGGCGGTGTGGCGCTCGACCTCGTTCATCGTCTGATTCGTCGTCGCCACGACCAAAATGACCAGCTCGCGCAGTCTGGCGCTGAGCTTTTCCTCCGCGTAAACCTCGCCGTAGATGAGCCGCTCCTTGATGGCGGCAAACTCGGGGTCGGTGACGCCGAGTGCGGACGCTCCGCCGTACAGCGCCTTTGTGGTCTTTTCCGCCTGTTCTGCTCTGTTCATTGCAATGCCTCCTAATGCGTATCCTTTGCAGTCGCGGCACGAATGCTCGCACCGGCTGCTTTTCTGTTTTTTCTGCCTACATTATATAATGTTTTGCCCGTTATGTCGAATCCCCATTTTGAGAAATGCAAATTTTGCGCACACCGCGGGGGAACCGCGCAAAAAAGGAGCATTCTTTCGAATGCCCCTTTTTTTACATAAGGTTGGCAAAAATCGACGCGCCGACGACCGTAAGAAGGCCCGCCACGACGATGGACAGGCTGCTCATCGCGCCCTCGACCTCGCCGATCTCGAGCGCCTTGGCCGTGCCCAGCGCGTGCGCGGCCGAGCCAATGCTCACGCCCTTGGCGATGGGGTCGGTGATGCGGAAAAGCCTGCACACCGAAACTGCGATCACGTTGCCGAAAATGCCGGTGATGATGATCATGGCGACCGTCAGCGTCACGTAGCCGCCGAGCTCTTCGGAAACGCCCATGCCGATGGCCGTCGTGATGGACTTAGGCAGAAGCGTCACGTATTCCTCGTGTGTAAGATGAAAGAGCTTGCTCATCACAAACACGCTGCAAAGCGTCGTGATGACGCCGGAGAGAATACCGGCGAAGATGGCCTTCCAGTTGCTCTTCAGAAGCGATAGCTTTTCATAAAGCGGCACGGCGAGGCACACGGTCGCGGGCGTGAGCAGGTAGCTCAGGTACTTTGCGCCCTCGTAGAACGTGTCGTAGCTGATGTGCGCCGTCAAAAGCACCGCAATGGTCAGCACCACCGAGATGAGCAGCGGGTTGAAGAGTGCGAACTTGAACTTTTTTTGCAGCAGCACGCCGATGCCGTAGGCAGCAAGACTGACAGAGACGCCGAAAAAGACGGACTGTTCAAAAAATGTCATTTCTTCTCCGCCCCCTTCTTGCCCTTTTTGAGTACCGCCTGCGTCACAAGGCCGGACACGGCCATAACGATGATCGTTGTCACCGCGGCAATGATGAGATAGGCGACAAGATTCGCCTGAATGACGTCCCACGAAGCCATCAGCCCCACGGCGGGCGGAATGAACATGATGGGCATGATCTCGATGAGAAAGCAGGCCGTGTCGTGCACGTCGCTGAGCTTGATGACGCCGAGCATCAGGCAGAGAAACATCAGCACAAGGCCGTAGATGCTCGCCGGAACGGGCAGAGGCAGAAAATAATTCAGCAGCTCCCCAACAAGCGAGACGATGAGGATGATGCCGAACTCCTTGACATATTTCATGATTTTTCCTCTCTTTGTGTGTTAATTTTCATTGTACGGCGCGCACTTTCCCCTGTCAATCGACGAACGGGCGGGATTCCGCCCCGCTGCGCGGCTTTTTCTTAACAAGGTGTATAAAGGCGGCGCAAACGCCGCGCTTTCGCCGCCCGTGTGCAAAATCCCATCTTCTGCAAAAAATCGTCGTCCGCTTTGCACAGAACAGCCCGTGCGGATTTAGTCGAAGCGCCGAACTTTCAGTTTTTTCTCCAAAAGGCGAGAAAATGCGCGCTTTTTTACGTCTAATGAGATAAAAGCCGATGCTTCGCCGCCGCTCTCTGCCGGGGCGGCGAAGCGCCGAGTGGAAAATTCATACAGGGAGGATAACACCATGCAGATATCCACACAGTCGCGCAAAAGACTTTTGTTCGCCGCGCTCTTCCTCGCAATTTTGATTCCGCTATTTTTCACCCTTGCGATCCGCTCGCAGCTGCCGCTCCTCGGTTTCGAGGGCGGCTCGCCCCTGATCGACTGGGTACATCAGAATACGACTGGCAGCGGTTTCTTGCGGAAAGTGACCGGGGACGCCACCTTTTACAGTCTTGTGCTCCTTGCGAAGGACTCGCGCCTCGGGGCGCTGCTGTTTTTCCAGAGCATCGTCTGTGCTGCGATCGCGCTCGTTCTGCTCTGGGTGACGCTGTATTGCAAAAAGAGCTATCTCACACCGTTTACGATCGCCTATACGATTTTGTCCGCGCTCATTTACCTGGCCACCATGGGCGACTACGCCATCAACTCGCAGGCGGAGGAATACTGCGTCCTGATGCTCTGGGGCGCTTATCTGCGGGAGGGGCGCGGCCTCGGCTCGGTCCTCGTCTATCTGACTGTCGTAGGCTGCTATTTTGTCAGCCTCGCGCGCAGCCGCAAGGCGGCGTGAGACGTTCCCCGACTTTTCCACAGCAAAGAAAAACGGCGCGGTCTCCCGCGCCGTTTTTTGCTTTTCCGTTTTCACATCAGCGTCATATAGCTGACGCCGTCGAGCGCTTCAAGCGCCTGGATCTCCTCGTCCAGCGTCGTTTTGCCGTTCACCCAGAGGGTGAACGTGCCGCACACGGGGCCGCCGCTCTTCTCCTGCGTCTCGCTGAAGAGGTTCAGGTCCCAAATGTAGTGTCCGTGGCCCTTTACCTGGCGGATGATCTGGCCGACCGTGCTCTTTTTCTCCATCTCGAAATACACAGTGGAGACGCGCTGCGTCTTGCGGATGCGAAGGTCCACGCGCCGCAGCACTTGCATCGCAAGGAAGATGAACGCATAGCAGATGATGCCGCCCGCGTAAAAACCCGCGCCGAACGCCGTGCCGATGATGGCGACCGCCCACAGGCCCGCCGCGGTCGTCAGGCCGCGCACCTCCTGATTGCGCGTCACTAAGATCGTACCCGCGCCGAGAAAGCCCAGCCCCGTGATGACCGAGGCCGACATGCGCACAAGATCCGTCTCGCCGATGCCGGCAACAAAGATATTCGTCATCATCACGAGCGCCGAAGCATCGCTCACGATGATATACGTCCGAAAGCCCGCCGCCTGATTGTGCCGCTCGCGCTCAAAGCCGAGCGTGCCCGCGCAGAACGTGGAGAGCAGGATGCGCACCACGATCGAGAGCACCGTGATATCTGCGAGTTGCTGAGAGATCGCTGCCATAGGATCTATTCCTCACTTTTTGCAAAAAACTGGAAATACCCGCACAGTAAACTATGCCTGCCGCGCAGGAAAGATACCTTTCCGCCGCAGCCTCAGTCGCTCGCCTTTTTGAGCTCGACGTTTTTCTCGTAGGCCACGGTCACGGCGTCTAACACCGCCGCGCGCATGCCGCGCTCTTCGAGCGTGCGCACGCCCTGGATCGTCGAGCCCGCGGGCGAGCAGACGCTGTCCTTGAGCACGCCGGGGTGCTGGTTCGTCTCGAGCACCATCTTGGCCGTGCCGAGCATCATCTGCGCGGCATACTGGATCGCAGACGCGCGCGGCAGGCCGCACGCGACGCCGCCGTCGGCCATCGACTCTAAGAAGATCGCGGCAAAGGCCGGGCCGCAGCCCGCGACCGCCGAGCCCGCGGCATGCAGCTCCTCCGCCAGCGGGAAGAGCTTGCCCGCGGGCGCCATGTAGCGCAAAAACGCCTCCTGCTGCGCCTTGCCGCAGTTGCCGCTGCACGCATAGAAGATCACGCCCTCGCCCACGGCGGCGGGCATGTTCGGCATGATGCGGATGACGGGATAGTCCCCGCCCGCAAGCTCCTGAATGCGCGCGATGTCCAGTCCCGTGACCATGCTGATGAGTACCGGCGCGCTCTTGCGCTCCTTGAGCGCCAGGGCGATGCCCTTGAGCACGTCCACGATCATCTGCGGCTTCACGCCGAGGAAGATGTGGTCCGCCTCGCGCGCGATGATCTCGTTGCTGCTCACAACGGCCCCGATGCGCTCTGCGAGCGTCTCCGCCTTTGCCTTCGTGCGGTTGGCGAGCAGCACCTCCACCTCGCCGCTTCTGGCCGCCGCGCTCGCCAGCGCGCCGCCCATATTCCCTGTGCCGATAAAGCCGATCTTCATCATCTGCCGTGTCCTTTCTACACCCATCAGGAACCCAAGCGCAGCCCTGTACCGCGCACCGCCCCTGTTTTTATTATCAGTAAAGGATATATCAACCCCCGCCGCCTTGTCAAGCACCGCGCCCGTCAATCACCCGTCCCGCGAAAATTTTATGTAATATCCATTGCACTGAGTACCGTTCTTTAGTATACTGATGCGGCCTGCCAAACCAAATATGACTTTACGAGTCCTGTCACAGGGGATATCCCCTTGTATGCCAAGTGGAACAAGAATTCCGGCGGCGGCTCCACCACCACCTACTTCTATTTCGCCATTGAAAAGGTGGACGCGCAGGACGGCCACGCCCTGAACGGCGCGACGGTTCGGAACTACCGCGGCTCCACACCTGAGCTGCTGAACGGCGAAGACCACTTTGCCTATATCGTCGGTCACAATGATGGCAATGTTTACCCAAATGGACTGATCTCCCGTGCGGAGACCGCCACCGTTTTCTTCCGGCTTTTGAAAGATGAGGTGCTTGACGGCAATCTTCTGACCAGCAATACCTATTCCGATGTTCCGGATGACTATTGGGCAAATACCGCCATCTCCACCATGACGGGTCTGGGCATCGTGCAGGGTCATGGCGGTACTACCTTTGATCCCGAGGTCCCCATCACGCGGGCTCAGTTTGCCGCCATCTGCGCCCGGTTCCACACCGGCGAGAGCAGCGATACGCAAGCTTTCTCCGACATTGATGGGCATTGGGTGGAGCAGTATATCGCGCGCGCCACCGAGCTTGGGTGGATCAAGGGCTTCGAGGACGGCACCTTCCGCCCCGACACCTACATCACCCGTGCCCAGGCTATGACCATGATCAACCGGGTGCTGAACCGCATCCCCGAGGAGAACAGCGACCTGCCGGCAGGCATGAACACCTGGCCGGACTGCAACCCCGGCGACTGGTTCTACTTGGCGATCCATGAGGCCGCCAACTCCCACGCGTTCCAGCACAAGACTGGAAACTTTGAGACCTGGACCGGCATGAACAAAAACCCCGACTGGACCCGGTATGAGCACTGATATTGGGCAAAATTTCAGAAATACACATATCGGTTGCTGCTCCTAAATAAAAGCACAAGCGGCGCACCAAATTTGGTGCGCCGCTTGTGCTTTTGCCTTGCTCTAAACGATTCTTTTAAATGTTGCCCTTATGCGAGGCTGGCTATAGGCCAGCCTCTCTTTTTTGAAGTTATAATAGCATCGTGACCCCATTATCTTCGATCCCGATCTCCACGACCGGCGCGCCGGGGTCGTACTCGCCGTCGAGCGTCCAGGGAATATCCTCGGCGGTCTCCGCCGTCACGTGCTTGACATGGCGGAAGATGAGCCCCTCGGAGTTATAGTAGTCCTTGTTGACGAGCGCCAGAATGAGCGCCTGCATCGCAGCCGGTGTGCGCGGCACGGGCACGAGCAGCAGCTCGAACTTGCCGTCGTCGAACGACACCTCGTCGGGCGAGAGCTTCATCAGCCCCGCGATCGACGTCGAATTGCTGATCGCACCGAAGAGATATTCCCCGTCGAAGACCTCGCCGTCCGCCGTGATCTTCATGCGGTACGGGCAGAGCGTGTCGAGATTCTTGACGCCCTCGAGTAAGTAGGCAAAGTGCCCGAACATATTCTTGATATCCTGCTGGACGGTGTAGGTCGTTTTCGTGAACGCACCGAACGACGCGACATAGACGAAGTTCCGCTCGCCGAATTTGCCCACATCCAGCGATCTCGGCTTCATGCGCATGGCGGAGGCCGCCGCCTCGGCGGGGTTCGACGAGATGTTCAGGCTCGCGGCAAAGTCGTTCGTGCTGCCGCCGGGCAGGTAGCTCACGAGCGGGCGGTATTCTCGCGGAATGCGCATCACACCGTTCACCGTTTCGTTGAGCGTGCCGTCGCCGCCGTGGCAGACGACGACGTCGAATTCCGGCCCGAGCGATTCGGCGAGCTCCGTCGCTTCTCCGCGGTGCGTGGTCTTGCGCACGGAGACGAGATAGCCCGCCTCGGAGTAGATCGCGGCGGCGTCAAACAGCGGTGCGAGGGATTTGGTCTTTCCCGCGCGGGGATTGACGATAAAGAGCAGCTTTTTGTCGTCCATGGGTTCCTCCTCGTTTGCTCTTCACAGCATCAGACCGGCAAAGCACCCTGCGCCCTGTCGGTCAAAATCACCCTCTGCCAAAAAAGTCAAGTTCTGTTCATCTTCATTAACAGAGAGTAAAGATTATCATAACACACGAAATGAGCGGTTGCAATTCCCAGCAAAAAATAGTAAGCTGTTTTTGGTATCTTTTTAGCAGTCATTTAACGCCTTTTGCCCAAAAAAAGGGGGAGCCCATGAAGCAGAACAAAACCTATCTTCACCTCGGCGTAACGCTGATCGTCTCGGCCTGCGCGGTGCTGATGTTTTACGACACGTTTTTCCAGTCCCGCGTGCTGCTGGACTTTTTCGACAAGTTGATGAGCGTGCTCTCGCCGGTCATCTACGGCCTTGTGTTCGCGTACCTTCTCGCCCCCATCGTCGACTTTTTCGACCGGTATATCCAAAAGGGGCTGCCGAAGGTCAAGTCCTCGCTCGTCCGTGGGCTGAGCATCCTCGTCACGTGGATCTGCGTCATCGCCCTCATCTACCTGATGTTCAGCATCCTCATCCCCGAGCTGGTCGACAGCACGAAGACACTGGCCGACAATTTTGAAAGCTATTATAAAACCGTCTACAACTGGGTCAACAGCCTTGTGGAGAATCAGGCGATCTTCTCCGACGACATCTACTCCGACCAGCTGCTCTCCGCACTCAACGGCTACTACGATAAGCTCGTCAAGTGGGTCACCGACACGGTCATCCCGCAGGCGCAGGTCGCGATCGTCGCCGTGACGGGCGGCATCTGGAGCGTCGTCATCTTCCTCAAGAACATTCTCATCGGCATGATGATCTCGGTCTATCTACTCGCGCGCAAGGAGAGCTTTGCCAAGCAGTCGAAGAAGATCCTCTACGCCATTCTGCCCGAAACGCCGTACCGCCGCACGCTGCGCGCCGTGGCCGAGGCTGACCGTATCTTCAGCGGCTTCGTGCGCGGAAAGCTGCTCGACTCGCTCATCATCGGCATCCTCTGCTTCATCTGCTGCTCGATCTTCAAGTTCCCGTATACGCCGATCATTTCGGTGTTCGTGGGCGTGACGAACATCATTCCGATCTTCGGCCCGTTTCTCGGCGCCATTCCGAGCGCATTCCTCATCCTGCTCGTCAGCCCCAAGCAGTGCCTTTATTTCATTCTCTTCATCATCGCATTGCAGCAGTTTGACGGCAATATTCTGGGACCGAAGATCCTCGGCAAATCCACCGGCATTTCGAGCTTCTGGGTCATCGTGGCCATTGTGGTCGGCGGCGGCTTCGGCGGCGTGCTCGGCATGTTCCTCGGCGTTCCGATCTTCGCGTGCATCAGCTCGCTTGTGAACTGGTTCACGAACCGCAGCCTCACGAAAAAGGGCGTGACGGACGACGCGATGTTCGCCCCCGCGCCGCTCGCCTCTCCGGATGAAAAAAAGGACTGATCTCCCCATGAAAACCCTGTACCGTGACAACAAAGGACTGCACCGCTGGCTTTTCACCTGCGGCGCAGTCCTTGTGCTTTTCTATCTTTTCCGCGGAAACCGCGCGGCCGTCAATTTCTGGGTCTATTCGGTCACGCTGCCCTTCGAGCAGTTTCTGGGCCGCGCGTGCGCGGCGCTGCCGTTTTCGGTCGCGGAGCTTCTGTATGTGCTCGCGGCGGTCACGGCGGTCGTGCTGCTCGTGCTGATGGTGCGCTATCTTATAAAGTCGCGCCAAAGAGGGCGCGCCGCGTACCGCTGCGCGCTCTTCGTGCTCGATTTGTTTCTCACGGTCTGCGCCGCGTTCTCGCTTCTCTGGGGCGCGAACTATTATGCGGACGACTTCTGCGACAGAAGCGACCTTTCGCCCGAGCCCGTCGCGTATGAAGACTTAGTGCGCGTCACGCAGTATTTCGCGGACCATCTTGCCGAGGCGTCGACGCACATCGCGCGCGACGAAAACGGCCTCTTCACCGCCGACCGGCAGGAGATTTTAGACTACGCCGACACGGTGTACGACTGCCTGTACGACGAATTTCCATTCCTCGACATGCCGGACCAGAAGCCCAAGGGCATTTTCTTTTCGAAGATCATGAGCGCGATGAACTTCACGGGCTTCTACTTTCCGTTCACGGGCGAGTCAAACGTAAACATGGACTCGCCCGCGATGCTGCTGGCCTCAACCTGCGCGCACGAGCTCTCGCATCAGCGAGGCATCACGTCCGAGCAGCAGAGCAACTTCCTCGCGGTCCTCGCCTGCACGCGCTGCGACGACGCAAACTACAACTATGCGGGCTGGATGCTCGGCTACATTCACCTCGGCAACGCGCTGTACCGCGTCGACCCCGACGCATGGCAGCAGATTCGCGATTCGCTTCCCGACGAGATCGTGCTCGATCTGCGCTACAACAGCGCCTACTGGGCGCAGTACAAGGGCCTCACGGCCACCGTCACCCAGTCGCTCAATGATAAGATGATCAAATCCTACGGCGATGAACTCGGCACGCAGAGCTACGGTGCGGTCGTCGACCTGCTCGTGAATTACTACGCCTGAGCACTGCTCGTCTCGCGGTACGATTTCAAGAACTCTCTCGTCCGCTCCTGCTGCGGGTTTTCGAAGACCTGTTCGGGGCTGCCCTGCTCCACGATGACGCCGCCGTCTAAAAACACGACGCGGTCGCTCACGGCGCGGGCAAAGGGCATCTCGTGCCTCACGATGACCATCGTCATGTGCTCGTCGGCAAGAGAGCGGATGACGCGCAGCACCTCGCCGGTCAAAAGCGGATCGAGCGCGGAGGTCGGCTCGTCGAAAAAGAGGATTTCCGGCTTCATCGCGAGCGCGCGGGCAATGGCCACGCGCTGCTGCTGCCCGCCCGAGAGCTGATAGGGGTAGGCGTTTTCCTTGCCTTTTAGTCCCATCTTGTCGAGCAGCGCCATGGCCTCGGCCTCGACCTCGGCTCTATCGCGCTTTTGCACCGAGATCGGCGCGTCGCAGACGTTTTTCAGCACTGTGTAGTGCGGGAAGAGGTCAAACTGCTGGAACACCAGCCCGAACTGCCGCCGCACCTGCGCGAGCGCGGCTTTTCCGGCGTAGACGCTTTTGCCGTTTTCCTCGCGCGCGGCGACGTTTTCGCCATACGCGAGCGTGCCGGAGTCCATCGTTTCAAGCAGCGTCGCGCAGCGCAGCATCGTCGACTTGCCGCCGCCCGAGGGGCCGATGATCGATACGACCTCGCCCTTTTCCACCTTGAGCGACACGCCCTTTAAGACTTCGAGCGCGCCGAACGCCTTTCTGGCGTTCCGCATTTCAAAAACTGCCATTGCTCTCCCCTCCCTTTAGCGGTAATAGCGCAGCGCCTGCTCCCATTTTTCCATGGCGAAGGCGACCATATAGTTGAAGACATAGTAGAAGACACCCGCCGCCACCAGCGCCAGCATGCCCGGCGTATTCGGCGAGGCGACGATCTGCTTGGCGCGCGTGAACATCTCCACCGTGCCGATGACGGACGCGAGCGACGTGTCCTTGACGAGCGTGATGACCTCGTTCGTCACCGCAGGGATAACGCGCTTGACCATCTGCGGCAGGATGATCTTGAAAAATGTCTGTGCCTTGGTATAGCCGAGCACCTGCGCGGCCTCATACTGCCCGCGCGGGATGGATTCAAGTCCGCCGCGGTAGATCTCGGCAAAATACGCCGCATAGTTGATGACGAACGCGACGATGACCGCCGTGAAGCGCCAGTTGCCCGGCACCGTGACGCCAAGCAGGAGCTTCGGCCCGTAGAAGACGACCATCAGCTGCAGCATCAGCGGCGTTCCGCGCATGATGGAGATATACGCCTTGATGAAGCCGCGCAGCGGCGTCAATCTGCTGCGGCGGCCAAACATCACCGCAAGGCCCAGCGGCATCGAGAATAGCAGCGTCAGCACGAAGATCAAAAGCGATGTGACAAAGCCCTCGGATAATAGCGAAAGCATCGTGGATACAGTCATGGAATGATTCTCCCTTATTCGGTCATAAGCGGGAAAAAGCGGGGGCTTTCGCCCCCGCTCCCTCCCTGAGAAGAGGATGGGCACCTATGAGTTATAATTGGTTTTTACAGTCGCCCGAGGTAAACGTTTTTACTTGTTGATAAGGCACAGGCTGTCGAGCACGAGACCCTGATCGACGTACTTCTGCGCGATCTCCAGCATGGTGCCGTCCTCGGCCATCTTGAGAAGCTCGGCGTTCACCGCGTCGCGCAGCTCGGTGTTGCCCTTGAGGAAGCCGATGGCGTACTGCTCGGTGGAGAGGGGCTCGTCGAGGATAACATAGTCGCCGTCGTTGTTCGCGATCTGATACTGCGCAACGCCGAGGTCAGCGGCCACGGCGTCCACCGTGCCCTGGGCGAGGTCCATAAAGCCCATGTTGTAGTCGCCGAGCTCCACGACCTCCTTGAGCGACGCCTTGAAGTCCTCATTTTCGTTGATCGCGTCGACCGCGGAGGACGCGGCCTGCGCCATCACGCTCTTACCGGCGAGGTCCGCGAGCGAGGTGATGCCGCTGTCGGCCTTCACGACCATCACGATGGAGTTATCCACATAGGGGTCGGAGAACGTGTAGTCATTTTCGCGGCCGGTGTAGGTAAAGCCGTTCCAGATGCAGTTGATCGTGCCGCTGGAAAGCTCGGCGTCCTTGCTGTTCCAGTCGATGGCCACGGCCTCGTACTCCCAGCCGAGGCGCGCGCACAGCTCCTTGGCCATTGCGAGGTCAAAGCCGTCGTACGTGCCGTCGGCGGCGATGAAGCCGAACGGCGGGAACTCGGCATCAAAGCCGACGATCAGCTTTTGCGTCTCGCCGCCCTGCGCGTCCTGCGCATCACCGGTATCGTCGGCGGTGTCGTTCTTGCTGCCGCAGGCGGCAAGGGCCAGTACCATCACGGCGGCAAGCGCCATTGCTAAGAATTTTTTCATCGTTTCTTCCTCCTGTAAGTTCCGGCGCTTGGCCGTTCGATTTAGTGTGGTAACACGATAACACAATAACGTGCGACAGTAAATACACACGCTTTACAAAGATGGAGCGGTAAAGCAGCCATCTTTTTGCCGCTTTCCACAGTTTTCACGGTTTCTGGACGGCAGCGCGGTGTTTGCCTCCCGTTTTTCCCCGCTTTGCGCTTGTTTCTTTTTTTGCCGTGTGCTACAATGCAAGCAAGAATTTTTGATCGCAGGAGGCCATTTTTATGCTGTCTATTGATATCTCCCATGCCGCATCGTTTCTCTCGTTGCCGTATGAAGCGGCGCTGCGCCCGCGTCTCGAGCGCGCGGCGGGCTGGCTGCAAAACGGCGGCGGAAAGGGCTCTGATTTCATCGGCTGGGTCACGCTCCCGCGCGACTATGACAGCGGCGAGTACGCGCGCATCCTCGCCGCGGCGAAGAAGATTCAGGGCGATTCCAAGGCGCTCGTCGTCATCGGCATCGGCGGCAGCTATCTCGGCGCGCGCGGCGTCATCGAATGCCTCTGCTCCCCGAACTATAACTTAAAGAAGAAGTCCACACCGAACATCTACTTTATCGGCAACGGCCTCTCCTCCGACGCGCTGCGCGAGGTGACGGAGCTCATCGGCGACGACGATTTTTCCGTCAACGTCATCTCGAAGTCCGGCACGACGACCGAGCCCGCCGTCGCGTTCCGCTTCTTCCGCGAAAAGCTCGAAAAGAAGTACGGTAAAGCCGAGGCCGCGAAGCGCATTTACGCCACGACCGACGCGCACAAAGGCGCGCTCAAGTCCCTCGCCGATCAGGAGGGATACGAGGAATTCGTCGTGCCCGACAACATCGGCGGGCGCTACAGCGTGCTCACCGCCGTGGGCCTTCTCCCCATCGCCGTCGCGGGCGTTGATCTGGATGAACTCATGGGCGGCGCGCAGGAGATGATGTCGCTCTGCTCGAAAAATGATTACAGCAATCCCGCGTGGCAGTACGCCGCCATGCGCCACGAGCTCTACCGTCAGGGCAAGAAGGTGGAGCTTCTCGCGTGCTTCGAGCCCGCGTTCCGCTTCATGGCCGAGTGGTGGAAGCAGCTCTACGGCGAGAGCGAGGGCAAGGAGGAAAAGGGTCTCTTCCCCGCGAGCGTCGACTTCACCGCAGACCTCCACTCGATGGGCCAGTACATCCAGCAGGGCGAGCGTATGCTGATGGAGACCGTCGTGCGCTTTGCTCCCGCGGAGCAGCAGATGGTCGTCCCCTTTGACGAAGCGAATGGCGACGGGCTCAACTTCCTTGCGGGAAAGACGATGGACTTCATCAACCGTCAGGCCATGGACGGGACGCTGCTCGCCCATGTCGAGGGCAGCGTGCCGAACATCATTTTGAACCTCGGCGAAAACAACGCCTGCACGATGGGCCAGCTCATTTACTTCTTTGAATACGCCTGCGGACTGAGCGGCTATCTGCTCGGCGTCAACCCCTTCGACCAGCCGGGCGTGGAGGCCTATAAAAAGAACATGTTCGCGCTGCTCGGCAAGCCCGGATACGAGGAAATGGGCGAGGAGCTGCGTAAGCGCCTGCGCTGAATTTTTTGAATCAACCTGAAACTTTCCATTCAGCATTGCAAATTTGTTTCATTTATGCTATGCTGATGCCATCAGAAAGACCATCCCCCGCAAAAGAGGCGGGGATCTATTGAAAGGAGTGATTTCTATGGTCAGACTCATCATGGGTGAAAAGGGCACCGGTAAGACCAAGAAGCTGATCGAAATGATCAATACCACTGCGCAGGAGGATAACGGCAGCGTCGTCTGCGTCGAGGCAAAGTCTACCATGACCTTTGACCTGCACTATCACGTTCGTCTGATCTCTGCCTACGAGTACGACCTGTCCAACTACGAGGCTCTGCGCGGCTTCCTGTTCGGCCTGTACGCGGGCAATTATGATATTTCCCACATCTTCATCGACAACCTGTTCAAGATCACCGGCGGCGAGTGCAACCAGGCGGCCGACGATTTCCTGAACGAGCTCGAGCGCTTCAGCAACGCCACCGGCGTCAAGTTCACCATCTCCGTCTCCGGCGACCCCGCCCTTGCCACCGACGGCATGCAGAAGTATCTGTAAATTTTACTTTCGCAAAAATAAGAAGAACGCCTCTTCCGAGGCGTTCTTTTTTCTTTGCTGAAAGGCGGGATTTTTGGCAGCGCGGTGCTCTGCACTTTGTTCCCTGCGTGCCGCAGGGTGCGCAGTAAGGGGGATACTCTCTTTCTCGAAAGAGAGTATCCCCCTTTATCCGTGCAGCGCCAAGCGCTGCACCTCCCCTCCGCGCAGCGCGCGGAACCCTCCCCGTTTCCCTGTTTAGGGAAACAAAAAGCCCCCGCCGGGAGAGGCGAGGGCTTCTTGCTGTGTTGTGTGTGTATTTTTAGGAGGGAGAAAATCACATCGGGGGGAGCTCCCCTTTGCAAGTATTAAGATACCAGTCAATCTTGGCTAAAGTTTGAATCGGTTGTAAACAAATTATGAATACCACCGGAAATTTTGCACATTTTCAGCCCATGAGCGCGCAGAGCTCGGAAAAATCGAGCGGCTGGAGCGCAAGGTCGATGCCGTAGCCGATGACGCGGGCGAGTTCGCGGATCTGCGCGTCGATATCGCGCGTCGTGACCATAACGGTCTCGTGGCCGCGCAGGGCGGCGGGATCGACGTCCGACTTTCCGGCCTCTTCGAGCACGTCGAGCGTCAGCGTCGCCGCGTCGACGACCGTGGGAACGCCGATGGCGTAGACCGGCACGCCGAGCGTGTCGCGGCTGAGGGGACACCTGTGATTGCCCACGCCGCTGCCTGGGACGATGCCCGTGTCAGAGAGCTGCACCGTGGAGCAGAGGCGTATGAGCGAGCGGGACGCGAGCGCGTCGATCGCGATGACCGCGTCGGGCTGCACCGCGCGCACCGTGCCGCGCAGCGTCTCCATCGCCTCAATGCCCGTCCGGCCCAAAACCCCCGGTGTCAGCACGCTGACAGAGCAAAACGCGGAAAACGCGCCGTTTTGCCGCAGATGGCGCGTTACAAGCACATGCTCCGCACTCCTCGGCCCGATGGCGTCTGGCGTCATATTCGCGTTGCCAAGTCCCGCGACGAGCACGCTTTTCACATTCTCGCCGAGCAGCGCTCGAAGCTCCGCCCCCACGGCGCGCGACGCGCGCTCGAGCACATCGTCCGCGTTTTTTTGCAGCGGCGAGAGGTCGAGCGTCACATACCGCCCGCGGGGCTTGCCGAGCTGGCGCGCCGCGCCCTCGGTGTCGATGCGCACGCTCGTCACGCTGCACCCGTGGCGAAAAACCGTCCGGCTGTCCACGCCGGAGAGCGTCTGCGCGCGGCTTCTCGCGCAGAGCAGCTCGTGCGCCTCCATGGCAAGATCGGTGCGGTATTGGAGCATTTTGCCTCTCTCCTTTTACTAAATCTTGTTTTCTTTCCCTATTTTATCCACAAAGTTTTGTGTCATACAAAAAAATCAGAAAATTTTGAAAAAATGCTTGCAATTTCTTGCATTCTTTGCTAAAATACCATTCTGCACGGTGGATTTTTTGTCCGCCGGCGCGAATTCCAACCGGAGGAGGTGTTTGGTTTGCCGAATATTAAGTCTGCCAAGAAGCGCGTTCAGGTGTCTGGTGTGCGTAATGAGCGCAACAAGGCCGACAAGTCCGCACTGAAGACCGCACTCAAGAAGTTCGAGGCGGCTGCCGCTGAAGGCAATCGCACCGAGGCCGAGAGCGCTTACAAGGTCGCAGTGAAGTCTGTCGATAAGGCTGCTGCTAAGGGTATTCTGCACAAGAATAACGCCGCGCACAAGAAGAGCGCGCTGACCCTGAAGCTCAACAGCGTTGGCTAATCGAGCGAAAATGAGAGCCATCCGAAAGGATGGCTCTTTTTTTGTGCCCAAAGGGGCACTGGCTTATCCGCGCGATGCGCGGAGGGGTAATGCAGCGCTTGGCGCTGCTGCCAGGTAAGGGGGCCATTCTCTCACGTGAGAGAATGGCCCCCTTTGTTCGCACCCCTGCGGCACGCAGGGACTAAGGTGCAGCGCTGCGCGCTGCTTACTTTTTATTCGGATTATAATAATCCGTCTCCTCCGGCAGGACGATCGGCAGCCCGTTCTGATACACCGGAAGCGTCTGGAACTTGAATCTCGACACCTTGTGCTTGCGGTCGATCTGCTCCTTGATGGCGGGGTCGACCTCGCCCTTGCGGATGTACTCGTTCACCGCGTGGTAGGTAAAGCCGAGGTTGTCCTCGTCCGTCTTGCCGGTCAGGCCGTCGGACGGCGGCTTGATGAGGAAGCGCTCGGGCAGACCCAGCTCCGCGCCCAGCGCGATGACCTCCTCGGTCGTGTACATGCCGAGCGGCGAGAACGCGCCCGCGCTGTCGCCGTAGATCGTGCAGTAGCCGACCCAGTCCTCGGAGAGGTTCGAGGTGTTGATGACGATGCCGCCCTCCTCGCTCTGCGCGATGGCGTACAGCGTCGCCATGCGGATGCGGGACGGCAGGTTCACCTTCGTCTGGCGGCTCGCGTCGATGCCCACGCGCGCCATCTCGTCGAGAATGCCGCTCGTGCCGCCGTGAATATTGAACGTGTAGTGGCGGATGTTCAGCACGTCGACAAGGCCGTTGGAATAGTCGATGTCCGGCTGCACGCCGTCGGGCATCAGCACGCCGACGACATTCTCGCGACCGTAGGCCGCCACGCTCAGCGCCGCCGTGACGGAGCTGTCCTTGCCGCCCGAAATGCCGATGACGGCGGTCTTGCCTCCGCAGGCCTTCATCTGCGCGCGCATCCAGTCGAGAAGTCCCGGAAGCTGCTGCTTTGCGTTGAATTCTGCCATAGTCATTTGCTCCTTCATATTACTTCAGCAAAGTGGGAAGGCTCCCCTCCCTGCTGAGAAAAAATTTGCTTTTGTTGTACCACACTTCCGCTAAGCTTTCAAGTACCCTTCGGCCTGCTTTAAAAACATTTCCCGATATTTTCCGTTCTGCGCCATCAGCTCCGCGTGCGTGCCGGATTCTATGATTCTTCCATCGGAGAGAAGATAAATTCGGTCCGCGTCCACGACCGTGGAGAGCCGGTGCGCGACCATAACGGTGGTCGTCGGCGAGCGGTCGAAGATCAGCTTTGCAATGCGGTACTCGGCGATCGGATCCAGCGCGCTGGACGGCTCGTCGAGGATGAGCAGCCCAAATTCGCTGTGCAGCAGCCGCGTCAGGCATAGGCGCTGCGCGTCTCCGCCCGAGAGCACCGCGCCGTTTTCATCGAACTCCTTCGTGACCTGCGCGTCCAGAGAAAGCCGCAGGCCGACCTCCTCAAGGCAGGATTTGAGCCGCGCATCGTCCGCGTCGGCGTAGGCCGTCATATTTTCGCGGACAGACAGCGCGTACAGGCGGGACTGCTGAAATGCGATGCCGATCCTGCCGCGCAGCGTGCTCACGTCATAGTCCGCGATCGGGCGGCCGTTGATCTGCACCGTTCCTCCGTCCGCGTCGTACAGGCGAAGCAGGAGCTTTGTGAGCGTTGTCTTTCCCGCACCGTTTTCGCCGACGATGGCGATCTTTTCTCCGGGCGCGATGGCAAGACTCAGATCACGGATGGCAAACTCATCGCTGCCGCCGTAGCGGTAGGACACATGGTCGAATCGGACGGAAAACGGGCCGTCTGACGCTTTTTCGCCGTCTGTCGACGCTTCGATGGTCGAATCTGTGTCGAAAAAGCGCTGCACCTTCTGCGCGTAGGCAACGCCTAAGGCGACCTGCGAGCTCCACCAGCCGAGCGCGTTGAGCGCCTCCTTGAGCGCGAGCGACGAGGCGATCAGCGTCGCATAGACGCCAATGCCGCCGATATTGCCAGACATCACGCCCCATGCGACATAGACCGGCACGGCAAACGTCGTGCCGAGCTGCGCGAGGTTCGCCAGAATATCGGTCAAAAATTCCTTTGCGCCGTATTTTCGATAGATCGCGGCCCTGCTCTTCACAGAGCCGTCGAACAGCGAAAAAAGCGGCTTTTTGATGTTTGACGCGCGCAGGTCGGCGACCGCCGTATGGTCAAAAAACAGCCGCCGCAGATAGTCAGCCTTCCGCTGGTCGTTGACCATGGCCGTCTCACGCTCCACGGACACCCTGCTCCAGTAAATTTGCGCATACGCGACAAACGCAGAGCAGCCCAGAACGATGAGCAGCAGCGCAACGCCCTGCGACGCGATCAGCGCGCCGTAGACAATGCATTTCGCGACGCCGCTCAAAAGCGAGAAGAGATTTTGCAGCGTCTCCGACGACTGCGAGGCGAATTTCTCCGTCGCCAGCTTGTAGCTGTCGAAATAGCTCGGATCGTCAAAGTGCCGGTAGTCGACCATCAGGGCTTTTTCGTAGATCGACCGCTCGATCGTCCCCTCGATCTCCTGCTTTTTCCACCGGAGGTAAAAATCCTCGTACACCGCGTGGAGCAGATTGAGCGCCAGCGCGAGCAAAAGGTATGTCAAGCCCGTCAAAAATGCCGCTTCAAACGGCTTTCCCGCTTCGATCATTTCGATCACCGCCTGCGCCAGCGTCGCGGAAAAATACCCCGCCGCCGGCACAAACAGCACCGATGAGATAAACGAGCCGACCATTAAGGTCTTGCCGTACTTCCACCAGGGCGCTAAAAGGAAGCAAATGCTGTCCCAACCCTGCCTGAGCTTTCCAACCGTCTTCTCCGGAATCAACCTTCTTTCTGTAGTTGTCGTTGGTTTTATTCTTACTTAAACTGATTCACCGTCGCGGCATTATTTTCCCACGCGGCAGGCCGCGCGGGAGCCCTGTTTTATTCCATGTCTTGCGGCGGCGAAGTGAATCCGCCGCTCGCGCCGCCGGACTTCCGGCGAAAGGCCACGCTATCTCTTACTTAAACTTGTGCCACTCATTAACAGCCATCTCATCGCAGCGGTTGTTGTACTCATTCTCCGCGTGGCCTTTGACCCAGTGGTAGTGCATTTCGTGCCGGGCGATGAGGGACAAGAGCTGCTCCCACAAATCGACGTTCAGCGCGGGCTTTTTGTCGCTTTTGACCCAGCCGCGCTGCTTCCAGCCGTAGACCCAGCGCTTTTCCAGCGCGTCGATGACGTAGCGCGAGTCGGAATAGAGCTCCACGACGCACGGCTCTTTTAAGAGCCGCAGCGCCTCGATGACGGCGGTGAGCTCCATGCGGTTGTTCGTCGTGCTCGCCTCGCCGCCGGAGAGCTCGCGCTCGTGCGCGCCGTATTTGAGCACCGCGCCCCAGCCGCCGGGGCCGGGGTTGCCCGAGCACGCGCCGTCGGTATAGATAATGACCTGTTTCATGCGTTTCCTCAATAAGAGCTGATCTCGAGCGATGCATCGTCCTCGCCCGGCGTGATCGAACGAATTTCGACCGTGTACTTCATTTCCGGCGAGACGACGATCTCGACGCGGTCGCCGACCTTTTTCCCCAGGATGGCCTTGCCGACGGGCGATTCCTTGCTGATGAGGCCCTTGAGCGCGTTCTGCCGCAGGGTGGTCACGAGCTGGATATTCTGCTCTTTCCCCAGTTTTTCGTTATAGAGCGCCACGTGGTCAAAAAGGCCGACGGTGCCCTCTTTTTCGTTCACTTCGATGACCTTCGCCGTCGCGATCATGCGCTCCAAGTAACGGATGCGGCTCTCGTTGCGGTTTTTCTCCTGCT
>OIWU01001576.1_pt1 | contig 21851 bp, 15 predicted proteins | sample 1587711 | NCBI WGS metagenome assembly OIWU01 (sample SAMEA3888909, study PRJEB22519) | human gut metagenome | biome: human gut; feature: human-associated habitat; material: faeces | place: Denmark | collected 2010 | reverse complement strand
AAAGGTATAATGATGAACGAACGTGTACAAGGCTGCATCGCGGATACGCTTACGAGGAATTACGAGTTAGGAATTACGAATTATGAATTGGCAACATAGGAGGTCGAGCGTCCCGCTCGACCTCCTATGTTGCTAATTCATAATTAAGAATTCATAATTCATAAATCCTAAGTCGTAATTCCTAACTCGTAACTCCTAATAGGTGTAGATACGAAAAACGGCGGCAGACTGAAGCTGTCCACAGATGGGTGGGCGTGGCTTCGGTCTGCCGCTGTTTTATGTGTCAGTCTGTTGATGCTTTACGGCACCAGCAGTTTCTTGCCGTTCGCTACATACACGCCGGCATGGAGCATGATGGTGTGTGTGCCTTCCACTGTTCCGCTGAAGACTGCGCTCCCTGTCGTATCGACGATGTTAAGGCTCTGTGCCGACTCTGTGCTGACAATCAGTTTGCCTGGTTCTGTGCGAAAGGAAACGCCGTTGTCCTTTGCTTCTGTTTCGCTGATGGCGGTGACGCTTTTGAAGAACGGCACGAAGCGCAGGTCGCCATCAACCATTGATGCTGGGATGGTGTACTCGCCGTTGGTGAACTGCGATGCGTTCACTCTCACTTCCTCCCACTGCTTGTTGCCGTAGAGTTCGTTGACACCTTCGAGGTTGTAGCCGTGGCGTATCTTCACATAGTCGAACTCGAATCCGGGTGCGGGGATAGCCTTGACTGCGAATGCCTTGTTGAAAGGTGTGGTCTTGCCTGTCACGGCATCGCCGTTGGCAAGCAGGATGTCGCCGTTGAGTCCGCCGCCGTTCTCTTCTGTCGCACGCGACAGATTCACGTTGTCGGCATGTATGTTGATGCGTGCATCGACGATGATTCCGCCGTTGCCGGTGATGGGGTTGGCTGCGGTGGTGTTGCCACCCGGATCCACGTTGTCCCAGTCAAGCTTGTAACGGATGCGGTAGAAGCCCGGCTTCTGTTCTTCCGGTATTGTGAATGCCGGTGCGTTTGCGCTTGGCGACTGTGTGCCTGCGACGGTTGCGCCCGTGCTGGTCTTGCCTTTGAAGAGCGAGTAGCTCATGAGGTCGCCCATGTCGGTGATGCTGTTGTCGTTGTATGTCACGTTGAATGCGCCGTCGTTGCCCTTGTCTATATAGACATAGCCTGCCATCCAGCTGCCGTTGAAGTTGGCTGTCGGTGTCAGCGTCTCTCCGGGTTTGGCGAGAATGGTGGTGGCCATCTTGTCGTGGTAGAGCAGTTTGTCCGTCTTCTGGTTTACGGCGATGTTCTGTGTGCCTTCGCTGCCCTTGAAGGTGATGCCTGTGGTGTAGCGTTCGGCGTGTGTTATCTTCGTCGAGGTCTCATAGTTTATCGGGTAGGGGGTGCTTGAGAAGAACGGGTCGCTGCTTGTGCTGAGGATGATGTCGTCGATGTAGGCGGCGTAGTCGGCACTGAGTGCGTGCGGCGACTCGCGGTCCACTACTACGAGCAGGCTGTAGATGTTGATGCCGTTGGCTCCTGAGATGGGGAAGACGATGTCGCACCATTTGTTGGCTTCCACCTGGTTGCGTGGCACGCTCCAGAACTGTTCGGTGGTCTTCGGCTGATGTGTGCGGTCGGTTCTGTTGCCCAGTCCTATGAGCATCACCTTGCTTGACTTCGGTGCATACATCTTTATATGTACATACTGCGTCTGTTTCTTCAGTGCCAGGGGTTCCTTCAGTTCCACGAGTGCGCCGAAGGTGTTGCTGCCGAAGCGTGAGCGCTGCACGCCGAGTATCTTCGATGAGGTGTTGGGTGCGTATCCCAGAGTGATGTCGGTGTCGTTGAGGTGGTTGTTCACCACCTTGGCATTGCCTTTGAGGCGGCCGGTGCGGAATGGCGAATCCGCCCATGTGTCATACACGCTCACCTTCTTGTAGCTGTCGGCTGTCTCGAAGTCGCAGATGGTCTGGTTCTGCGCCTGCATGGCCATGGGAATCATTATTCCTGCCAGGCATATATATTTCTTTGCGTTCATGATGTTTGCTTGTTGTTGTGTGTGTTAGTAAACAGAGAGTGTGTGGATGAGCGGGCATGCCTTGCTGTCGTTGATGGTGATGCGCACGGCCTTGGCCTTGTAGCCGGTGCCGTAGCTTGCCTTTGTGCTTCCGTTGAGGGGTATGATGCGCTTGTAGCCTATTGTCGTTGTGCCGACATTCGATGCGCGTCGGGTGAAGTTCTTGCCGTCCTCGCTTGTCTCTATGGTGAAGCTCTTCACGCGCTGTCCCAGGCGTATGTATTCCATCAGACTGACATAGCGCACTGTCTTCACATCGTCCCATGTGAGGGTTATTGTGGCCTGTGTGGTGCCGTCGTTGGTGGCCCAGTAGGTGTTCTTGTCGCCGTCGCCCGCTGCCTTCTTGATGATACGGTCGATGTTGTCGTTTGGTACGTTGTTTGCTTTTGCCTTGGCAATCAGGTCGCTCACCTTGGCCGATGTTGCAAGGTCGGTGCCGAGGCGTTTTGCCATCAGTGCTCCGAGTTCCTCCATGCGGCTGACGGTGCTTGCCGGCAGTTCACCGCTGCGGTCGGGCGGCAGGTTGAGGATGAGTGTCGCGTTGCGTCCCACAGTCTCAAGGTACATCTGGAAGAGGCGTTCGGCGCTGAGCATCACATCCGACGATTTCCAGAACCATCCTCCTGTCGTTGCCTTGGCGTCGCTTTCGCCCGGATGCCATTGCCATCCGTTCTCATCGCCGGTCTCGGCATCGCCCATGGCCCAGTTTGTTTCGCCTGCCCATCCCTGTTCGTTTCCTATCCAGCGTGCCTCGCCGCCCACGCCCCACATCACGCAGTCGGGGAGCAGGTTGTGTATGGAGTCGCGCAGATTGGGTATGTCGTAGTAGGTCTGTGCGTTGTCGATGGTGCGCTTTTCGGTAGATGTCTTGCTGCCGTAGCCGCCTTCATGGTCGCCGCCGGTAGCTCCGTCGAACCACATCTCAAACTGGTCGGTGCCGTATTTTGCCAGTTCCACGCACTGTGGCAGGAACACTTTCTTGGCGTAGTTGTCGGTGTAGTTGCCGTCTTTGTCCTTCTCGCCCCAGTAGGGTGAACTCAGGTCCCACGGCGACACGTAGAAACCGTACTTCATGCCGAGGTCGCGTGCGGCGTCGGCGAAGTCCTGCGGTATGTTGGTGGCCTTGGCGTTGGCGCTGGATGACGATGACACGCAGTGTGTCGTTGTCTTTGTTGGCCACAGACAGAAGCCGTCGTGGTGTTTCACCACGGCTATGCCGCCCTTCATTCCTGCTGCCTTAGCGGCTGTGAGCCATTGGCGCGGGTTGGGTTTCTTTGTCGGTGCGAAGCGCGATTCGTTCTCTGTTCCGGCACCCCATTCCGATGCCGTGTATGTGTTCATTCCGTAATGGTAGAAGGCGTAGAACTCCGTCTCGTTCCACTTCAGCTGCCGTTCGGAGGGAACGGGGAATACCGGAAGCGGCGTGTTGTCGGCGTCGGTGACGCTTTCCTCCACGAGTTTGAACTCGCTCTGTGCCTGCATGGTGGCAGGAACGGCTGCCGTCAGGCACAAGGCCGAAAGCAAAAGTGTGATTTTCTTCATATAAATAATGTTGATAGGTTTTGGCTATTTCTTATATACAAGTTTGCATCGGATCATGAGCGATGTGGCAACGCTGCTCATGCCCGATGCAAAGTTAATGATTTTTAATGTGAAACAGTTGTGTGGGTTTCCTTTTTATGCTTTTTTGGGAGTTTTTATTTCAGAATGTTCAGAAGCCCTTTCACACCTTTCTTCACTATGTCGGAGCCTTTCTTCTTTTCTTTCTTTTTGCCTCCGCCCGCTATTTTCTTGACGGCAGCTATGCCTTCGTTGGCGTTTTTCATGTAGCCTTTGCCCATCTTCGCGCGTATGGGGTGCAGTGCTCGTGCATCGACATAGCAGCGTGCGCCGGTGAAAGGCTCTGTCGTCGGCAGACTGTTGTACATTCCGTTCGTTACGCGCGACGCCCAGATGCGGTCGCAGTTGCCGAATGTCGATACGAAGGTGTAGTGGTTGCGTTCGCCTATGGGTGAGAGGAAGTCCTCCAATTCGCCGGGAGACACTGCCTGATACCAGCCTGTGCGGTGTGCCATGGTGGCGCGTTCTGCGGTGGTGAGTGCAAACTCAATGGTGCATACTTCGTTGGGTGCGAGTGTCGTTGCTGTTTTGGGGTCGATCACTTCCAGTGCGTTGCAGAACGCCATAGGTTCCTTTGCCCATTCCTTTATCTGTGTGTGGTCGGTGTATTTCGGCAGTCTCGATTCGTATTCGCTGTAAGCCAGTTCGGAGTTCTGTTCCAGGTAGAGCAGTGTGCGGTGTATGTATGCCGCCAGTTCCTGCCGTGTCACGCTGCCGCTCTGTGGCAGTGCGGCGTCGTCTAGTCCGATGGCTCCGGCTGATGCGTCCTTTCCTGACATCTCCTTCACGAGCAGTGTCATTATGGAGCGCAGCTGTTCGCGGGTCACGGGTTTGGTGTAGTCGTTGCCGAGCACGGCGTCGTCGATGAGGTTGTCGCACAGGGCGCGGTTCACGCCGTCCTGCGCCCACACGCTCATCTTGGCTTCCGACTTGCGCGGCAGTATGAACATCTCGTCGCTCGGCAGTGTCGTCTGCAGCAGGCACATATTTTCCGTGCTCTTCAGGTTTTCGAGCATTCCGGCCTTGTACTGTTCGAAAGTGCCGTCCATACCCATCATTTTCTGGTCTCTGGGTACGAGGTGTTTCATGTGGTAGCTGTGTGAAATGCCGCAATAGACGCAGCTCTTCCAGTAGAGGTGCTCACCAGCTGCGTTCACGCCGATGTATGCCTGGTCGTTGGCTATGTCCTCGCCCATGGAGTGCCATTCCAGTACTTCGGCTCCCGATCTGGCGCTGAAAGTGTGCGCTTTGTTGCGTTCGCACTTGCCGCAAACCTTGCATGAGTAGTACCATTTGAACGGTTGCTTGCATGTGTTGTACTGGCACACGCGGTCGGCAGCCTCTATCTTGGCTGTGAACACATGCTTGGTGCAGGTGAGAAGCTTGGTGGCTGCCACGCCGGCCTTCTGTGCCTCAAACACGTCGCCGCGGTATGTGCGTATGGTGTATGTCGGTTCGGTGGCGTCGAGCGCCAGACAGTCGAGCACAGCCTTGCCTGCGTTCTCGGGGATGAACAATGTGCCCTTGGCGGTGTAGAGCTTGGTGCTCTGTCCCATATAATGGCGTGCCCAGGTTGCCAGCCTATCGACGGTGGCCTTGTTGAGGTCTTTTACGTATTTCACGGCATCCACCTTGGGGCTCAGCCACACCTCTTTCAGATTGAATATGGTGGAGTATGGGCGACCGAGTGTTTCTGCGAATTCAGAGATGTTGTGGTTTTCCGACCCGTTGCTTACATCGATTATTACCTTGGTCATCAGCAGAGTGTTGTGATTTTCGTATGCATGTCCGCTCGACGAGATGTATTTCTCATGCATGAATTCGTAGAGCATATCGATCTTGTCGATTACGAGCACATCCAGCGGGTGGCTGTGTGGATACACTTCGTCGGCCTCTTTGCGCGATATGTAGGGCAGGGTGGAGCGGTATTCCTTCTTCAGCACGTCGTAGTCGAAGAAATGGTGGTCTTTCTTCAGCGGTCCGCCATTGCCGCCGGGTATGGTGAATGTCACCTGCATTATTGGGAAGTAGGGTGCGCTTGTGAGCAGGCGTGCCGGCATTCCGTTCACCGTGGCCTTGAAGTTTTCGGGCGACAGTACATAGTCGCCGTCTTTCATTACATAGTCGGTCTGGTAATCTCCGTTCGTGTCTATCATTATCTGAATCGTGGCTATGTAGGGGTATCCGGCCTTCAGTGTGGGGTGTCCCTTCTTGTTCTCGCCGAACTCGCCGTCCCATGAGATTTCGCGCAGTGTGATGACACCGCTCTTGAACAGGTCGCCGTAGGCGGTGTTCACCGCTTTCAGGGCGAGTTTTTCGGCGTCCTCTATGTCCATTCCGGGAGTAGGGGCGTCCATCGTTATCTCCACCGACTTTATTTTCTTCTTGGCGGTGTCGGCCCACAGCGTGGCGGGCAGCAGAAGCATAGCTACTGCGAATGCTAAAAACAGTTGTTTCATATTGTGGTTAATTTGATTGTGTTATGCCGAATTGTTGTTCAGGGCGTCCGGTCGTCGTCAGTTTTTGCTGCATACAGGTCGCATCTGCAAATTTATCATTTTTTTGTCGTAATGGCAAGCGATGCGGCGTAAAAAAGATTTGATTGTTCCGGAATTCCAATCATTTTCTGATGCAGATGTTGTCCGCTTTGCAAACAAGGCTTCTTTGCACTGCAAACAAGGCTTCTTTGCGATGCAAACAAGGCTTCTTTTCAACGCAAACAAGCCTTGTTTGAAACGCTAATCGTAAGTCGCTGATTTTCAGGCGTGCATTGTTGTGCGCCCGTCCGTGTGTACAACTACATAAAAAAATCACGGCACTACTCTCAACGAGCAGTGCCGCAAAGCCTATGTTTAACTAAAAATCCTTTTCAAACTAATGAAGAACCTCGCGGATCCTCATCGTTACCTGTTAAACAATCGTTCAATTTACCTTAAACCTAATAACTAAAAACCTAAACAATCTATTAACCTTTTGACACTGCAAAATTACTACACTTTTTCTGTTTGCACAAACATTTAGCGGAAAATTCACGCAATTTTAAGATATTTTTAAATTGTATCGATAAAATGTGTCCGTACACAACAAATTTTTAACATCAAATCCCCGTTCCCGATTATCAATCGTAACAAAACCCGCAAGTTTGGTGAGAATCTGACATCGGAGACGCCCCTGCACGCGCAAACCTCCAATACAAGCGTGCCGAAAACGGAAAAGTTATAAGCAGAAGCATTGTTTTTAGGCACAGGAGTGGGTCAATCGGAAAAAAATGCGTAAGTTTGTAGCTCAAAAAGAAACATACGATCCGTAAATATGAGAGTGCTGATAGTAAACACAAGCGAAAGTACGGGAGGCGCAGCCGTGGCAGCCCACCGCCTCATGGAAGCCTTGAACAATAATGGAGTGAAAGCGAAGATGCTCGTCGCCGAGAAGCATTCCGACAGCATTTCGGTTGTCGGCATGCAGCGACACCTTGCCGCACGCTGGCATTTCCTGTGGGAACGCTGGTGCATATTCTGCCACCTCATGTTCTCGCGGCAACACCTCTTCGACATCGACATGGCCAATTCGGGCTTCGACATCACCCACACGCCGGAGTTCAAGGAAGCCGATGTGGTGCATCTGCACTGGGTGAACCAGGGCATGCTCTCGCTGAAATCGGTGCGTAAGATTCTCCGCAGCGGCAAACCCGTGGTGTGGACCATGCACGACCTGTGGCCCGCCACGGCCATCTGCCATTACGCCCGTGCCTGCCACGCCTTCAAGACGGGCTGCCACGACTGCCCGCTGCTGCCCGGACACGGCTCGAAGAACGACCTTTCGGAAAAGATATGGAAGCGCAAGAAGCAGCTCTACCACGCAAGCAACATACACTTCGTGACATGCAGCCGCTGGCTTGAGGGCGAAGCAAGGCAGAGCGCGCTCATGACGGGGCAGCGCGTGACGAACATACCCAACGCCATCGACACGCGCACGTTCCGTCCCGCCGACAGGAATGAGGCACGCCGCCTCGCCCGTCTGCCCGAGGGCAAGCGCGTGATACTCTTCGTGTCGCAGAAAGTCACCGACGAACGCAAGGGAATGGCATACTTCGTGGAGGCGATGCAAAAGCTCGTGGAGCAGCATCCCGGAATGCGCGACGACACGGTGGTGGCACTCCTCGGCTCACACTCCGACGAGGTGGCGGCGCAGATGCCCGTGCCGGCATACCCGTTGGGATATGTCGCCGACGAGAAGAGCATAGCCGCCATCTACAACTCCGCCGATGTGTATGTGCTGCCGTCGCTTGAGGACAACCTGCCCAACACCATCATGGAGGCAATGGCGTGCGGCGTGCCGTGCGTGGGATTCCGTGTCGGCGGCATACCGGAGATGATCGACCACCTGCGCAACGGCTATGTGGCGCACTTCAAGGACTCCGCCGACCTCGCCGAGGGCATACACTGGACCCTCTGCACTGCCGACCCCGGCGCACTGCGTGCCAATGCCGTGACGAAAGTGGTGCAGAACTACTCGCAGCAGAGCGTCGCCATGCGCTACATCGAGGTGTATAACGAACTGATTGCGCTCAAGAGATATATAATATAGGTATATTCAACATCCTTCACGACACGTTCGTGACCCGACCATTGAAACAGAACTGAACAATGATACGATTTTCAATCATAACCTGCACTTATAACGCCGAACATGTTCTGCAGCGCACCCTCGACAGCGTGGCGCAGCAGTCGTGGCAGCAGGTGGAGCACATCATAGTGGATGGAGCTTCGAAAGACGGCACGGTGGGCGTGATAAGGCATTACGCCGACACCACACGGACCGACGAGGACTGCGAGCACACCGTGGTCTGGACATCCGAACCCGACCGCGGACTCTACGACGCCATGAACAAAGGCATAGCCCGTGCCACGGGCGACTACATAGTGTTTCTCAACGCCGGCGACGTGTTTCCGTCGCCGGCGACACTCGAACACATATTCACCGATGTGAACGAGCGGTGCGACAGCGTGCTGCCTGCCGTGCTTTACGGCGACACCGACATCGTGGACGACGACGGACGCTTCCTGCGCCACCGCCGCCTTGCACCGCCCGACAACCTCAGCTGGCGGTCGTTCCGCCACGGAATGCTCGTGTGCCACCAGGCGTTCTATGTGCGGACGGACATAGCCAAGGCCGAGAACTACGACCTGCGCTACCGCTTTTCGGCGGATGTGGACTGGTGCATACGCGTGATGAAGCGTGCCGAAAAGATGCAGCTGCAACTCCTGCGACTACCCGAAGTGGTGGTGAACTACCTCGACGGCGGCATGACCAACCACAACCACCGCGCCTCTCTCATGGAGCGTTTCCGCATAATGTGCCGCCATTACGGCACGGTGCGCACCATAGGCATACACGCATGGTTCGTGCTTCGTGCCCTGCTGAAGAAGTAAATGCCCGGCGCAAAGACACAACCGCAATGGTAAAAAAATGATAAAAATTTTGTCATGTCGGGAAAAAGCAGTACTTTCGCATCCGGTTAATGACAGGGGCGTAGCCCAGCTGGTTTAGAGCGCTGCAGTCACATTGCAGAGGTCATCGGTTCGAGCCCGATCGTCCCTACCATCATTAAAGACAAAGAGAGCACCGACGCCTTGTCGATGCTCTCTTTTTTTCGTGTATAAGTAATGTCCCGTGGTGACGGATGGCGGGGTTTACTGCTTCCACCGCCATGTCTTGGCAAGGCGTCGCCCAATCTTTCCCACCACCAAGGTTATCTTCTGCGGCGACATCTCCTTTCCCGCAATGATCAGAATCACCGCCGTAAGAATGAGCACCATGCCCGCAGCGAGGCGCATGGTGAAGTTCTCGCCGAAGCACACCACACCTATCGCCACCGCCGTGATAGGCTCGATGGCACCCATAATGGCAGTAGGGGTGGAGCCGATGTCGCGCACCGACACAGCCATGAGCACCAGCGAAAGCACCGTGGGCACCCATGCCAGCTGCAAGGCATACGCCCACTGGCGCGGCGTGGTGAGCCACTGTATCTGCTCACCCAACACCAGAGTGTAGCCGAGGATGGTGAACATGCCGAAGAAAAGCACATAGAACGTGAGCTTTACCGACGACATCCGAAGCGGCGACTTGTTTACCACAACTATATATACGGCGTAGGTGAGCGATGAAAGCATCACAAGCGTCACGCCCCAGAGACTCAGCGCAGTGCCGTCGCCGGAGCGGTTGAGCAGCGCAATGCCCGCCAAGGCAAGCGTGATGGCAAGTATCGTAGTCTTCGTCACCTTCTCCTTGAACATCGTCGCCATGATGACCGCCACCATGACGGGATAGACAAAGAGCAGCGTCGATGCCACTCCCACATCCATGAAAAGGAAACTGAAGTAAAGAGTCGTCGATGACGTGCTCATGAATACGCCCAACAGTGCAAGGATGCCAAGCTCGCGGCGTGTCACCGCAAAGCTCTTGCGCTGCACGGCCATCATTATGCCGAGCGTAAGGCACGCAAGGGCGAAACGGTAGAAGAGCGTCGCACTTGCCGAAATGCCGTCGTTGTACAGATTGATTGCGCCCAAGGGGTTGGTGCCGTAGCACACCGCCGCCCCGATTCCGCATAGTGTTCCTCTCAATCGTGTGTTCATTTCAATTTTGTTGTTATTTACGTTTTTCGTTTAGCGAAGTTTCGCAAACCACTGATTTTGCACCCGTGTCCCGCACATCTTGGATATGCGTGCCTCAAATAGTTTGTGCAAAGGTACTGCTTTTTTCTGAGCGTTATTTTGCGAATGTGATTATTTTGTGTAATTTTGCCGTCGAAGACTGTACCGGCGGGCAACAGTATTCATTTTTCGATGGAATATTAGCGTTTGCTATTCGTCATGCGCGTTGGAACGTAGGAAATTTCAATAAGGTGCATCTGATAAACGAAAATAGCGAGCGTCCGCATACGCGTGGACGTTACTTGTCGTTTATCACAGCACTTCCTACGGCTGCAACGCGGACAGGTTTCGTCCACGTTTTGCGTCCGTAGGGACAGGCATGATAACGGTGGCGGCGCATTTTAAATAAAACAAATGTTCAACTCTAAACTTAAAATGCTATGCAAAAGAACAGATCCATGAAGAGTCTGCTGGCGGCCGCAGTTGCCGTTTCAGCAGCGATGTCTTTCACCTCGTGTGCCTCCATCATTTCCGGCGGTGCACCGAAAATAACCATTGACGGCAATGCAAAGGAACCCGTCACCATCGTCACACAGAAGCAGGTCTATGACAACGTGACACTGCCGGCAGTTGTGAGAGTGAAGGGTCACGCAATCGACGGTCAGAGAGTGCAGATAAAATCGGAAAACTACATATACAAGGACATCGTGCTTGAGAAGAAGGTGAACAGCTGGACTTTTGGCAATATTCTTCTTGGCGGAATTCCGGGATGGATTATCGACCTTGCAACCAATGCCGTAAGCCAACCGCAGCAAAAGCACTACTACATTGAAGCCCAGCCGAAAGGTGAAAACGGGAAGTAAAAAATGAAAAAGCATCCGCCAAAGTCGTGTGAAACTTGGCGGATGCTTTTTGTATCATAGCGATTCTGCTGGAGAATCAGACTTTGTCTTATTCGTTTTCAGGAGCCTTGTCGATGAGGTCCATGAACTGGTCGAGCTTCGGAGTGATGATGATCTGAGTGCGGCGGTTGCGCTGCTTGCCCACTTCCGTGCTGTTGGCAGTAACGGGGTTGTACTCGCCACGGCCACCGGCAGTGAGGCGTTTTGGATCTACACCATACTGGTTCTGCAATGCCTGAACCACGCTTGAGGCACGGAGACAGGAGAGGTCCCAGTTGTTGCGGATGTTCTTCATCGAAGCTGCGCTGGCGTTTACAGGTACATTGTCGGTGTTACCCTCGATGAGCACCTCGTAGTCCTTGTAGTCGGTGATGATTTTCGCAATCTTGCTGAGTGTCTCTGCGGCACGGTCGTTAATCTCGTAAGAACCGCTCTTGTAGAGCATGTTGTCGGCAAGCGAGATATATACCACACCCTTGAGCACCTGCACATCCACCTCTTTCATCTCCTCGCGGGAGAGAGAACGTGTGAGGTTGTTGGTGAGCACCATGTTCAGAGAGTCCGACTTCGACTTCACTTCCACCAAGTGGCGGATGTACTGGTTCGATTCGTTAATCTGATCAACGAGCTTGGAGATGTTCACGTTGTTGGAATTGGCGTTGGTGAGACTCTTGTCGAGCGAGTTCTGCAGCGCGGCGTAGTCCTTCTTGGCCTGTGCGAGCTGCTCTTCGAGCGATGCCACGCGTGCCTTCTGTGCCGCGAGGTCCTCCTTTGCGTTCTGATAGTTGCCTGTCAGTTCCTTGTTCTCAAGGCGGCAGTTTTCCAGATCCTTCTTACTTGCGCAGCTTGTGAATGCCAGCAAGCCGGCGAACATTGCAATAGCAAATACGTTTGTCTTTTTCATATCTTTCCTTTTCTTTTGTTGTTTTCAAACGGTGTTTATGTTGCAAAACTACGATTAAAATGTTAGATTCGCTAAAATGTTGAATGTCTTTAATTTATTTTAACTTGTATGCCGATAATTTGCATATTCCCCAGGGATTGGTTATATTTGCATACTGGAAAAATCATTGCGTTAATCAAACCATAGACTGATGAAGATTTATCATGGAAGCAGTGTGGTCGTGGAACCGTCATACTATATTGCACGCAGTTATTTCATGGGAGGCTTCTATTGAAAAGGCGACAAACGAAAAAAACAAGAAACGAACATAAATGAAAATCAACAATCTGAAACAACTGACAGTGGCGGCAATGCTGCTGCTGACAGCCGCCAACGTATCGGCAAAGGACAACATCGACTATGTCGATCCGTTCATCGGTACCACCAATTTCAGCGTGTGCAACCCCGGAGCGGTGCGTCCGCACGGACTCATGTCGGTGGTGCCGTTCAATGTTATGGGCTCCGACATCAACCAATGGGACAAGGACAAACGCTGGTGGTCGGCTCCGTACGAATACAGCAACAAGTACTTCACGGGTTTCGCACATGTCACTCTGAGCGGAGTGGGATGCCCCGAAATGGGAACGCTGCTCACAATGCCCACCACGGGTGAGCTGAATGTGGACTACCGGAGCTATGGTTCGGAATATACCGACGAGGTGGCGCATCCCGGCTACTACTCCAACCGCCTCACAAAGTACGGCATACGCTGCGAGGTGACATCTACTCCGCGCTCCAGTGTGGAACGCTACACCTTCCCGAAAGGGCAGGGCAACCTGCTGTTCAACCTCGGCAACGGTCTGACCAACGAGATAGGAGCGACACTGCGACGCGTGAGCGACACCGAGTTTGAGGGATTCCGTCTGCTCGGCACGTTCTGTTACAACCCCGATGCGGTGTTCCCTATGTATTTCGTGGTGCGCGTCAGCAAGCAACCGAAGCAGAGCGGCTACTGGAAGAAGCAGCCGGAGATGAAGGGAGCAGCCGCCGAATGGGACCAGTACAGCGGCAAGTACAAGCTTTATCCACGTTATGGACGCGACATCGCAGGCAACGACATAGGCTATTACATGACTTTCGACTGCGCCGAGGAGACTCAGGTGGAAGTGCAGGTGGGCGTGTCGTTCGTCTCAATAGCCAATGCACGCGAGAATCTTGAGGCTGAACAGTCCGTATGCGACTTCAATGCCGTGGCCCGTGAAGCACGCGCCGACTGGGCACGCACACTCGACCGCGTGACAGTGGAGGGCGGAACCGAGGAGCAGCGACGCGTGTTCTACACCGCACTCTATCACACACAGATTCACCCGACAGTGCTTCAGGATGTGAACGGACAGTATCCGAAGATGGAAGGCGACGAGATTCTCACAACAAAAGGCAACCGCTACACCGTGTTCTCGCTCTGGGACACTTACCGCAACCTCTCGCAGCTTGAGACTTTGCTCTATCCCGACAAGCAGATTGACATGGTGAACTCCATGATTGACATGTACAAGGAGTGGGGATGGATGCCGAAATGGGAACTCTTCGGGCGTGAGACATGGACAATGGAGGGCGACCCGTCGATACCCGTAATCACCGATACTTACCTGAAAGGACTTCCCGGAATCGACATCGAGACCGCCTACCGTGCCTTCCGCACCTCCGCCACACTGCCGGGAAAGGACAACAGAATGCGCCCCGACATCGACTCGTACTACGAAAAGGGCTACATTCCCATGGGAGCATACGCCGCCGACCTTTCAGGCGACAACTCCGTGTCGCACGCATTGGAGTATTATGTGGCGGATAATGCTCTTTCGTTGCTTGCCGGCAAGCTCGGAAAGAAGGACGACGCACGCCTCTTCCGTCAGCGAAGCCTTGGCTACAAGCACTATTACAGCAAGGAATCGGGCACATTGCGCCCTATAACGAAGGATGGAAAGTTCCTCTCTCCGTTCAATCCGGAGGATGGTGCCGACTTCAGCAACGCTCCGGGATTCCACGAGGGAAGCGCATGGAACTACACTTTCTACGTCCCTCACGACGTGGCAGGGCTTGCCAAGCTCATGGGCGGACGGAAAACGTTCGTGGACAAGTTGCAGATGGTGTTCGACAAGGGACTCTACGACCCTGCCAACGAGCCTGACATAGCCTATCCCTACCTCTTCTCTTACTTCAAAGGCGAGGAATGGCGCACACAGAAGACCGTGCGGCAGCTCATCGACAAGTACTACACGGCACGCCCGGACGGTATTCCCGGCAACGAGGACTGCGGCACAATGTCGTCGTGGGTGATATTCTCCATGATGGGACTCTATCCCGACTGTCCCGGAAATCCATCATATACGCTCACAACGCCGGTGTTCTCGAAGGTGACTCTGCACCTCGATCCGAAGTATTATCCCGATGGTGACATAACAATCACCACCGACCGCACTTCCGGCGAGCAGCTCTATATCGACAGAATGACGCTTGGCGGCAAGCCGCTCAATGCCTACCGCATCTCGCACGCCGACCTCGTGAAGGGCAGAAACCTTGATATGAAGCTGAAGAAATAACGGCATTCAAGGCGTGTCAATGCCTTCGTTGTTTTGATACACATTATATATAAAAAGTTATCGGACACCAGTCTTTGTAGCTGATGTCCGATAACTTTTTTCTTTTTCCTCATGATTGGTTTCCCCGTTGCTTCCGAAAAGTTGCGCTTGCGGCACTTCGCCGCCCCTTAGAAGCGTGTCATGAATTCCACGACAATCTTGTCCTTCTCCGATGGCCGCGCCACGTTGTCGTTGCGGTAGAAGTATTTCTCGAAGTTGAGGCGTATGTCGCTGATGAACGGTTTCTTCAGACTCAGCGTCACCCCACCCGTCAGTCGCGAACGCTGGTGGTCGTTGATGGTGAGCTTTCCGTCGGCGTTGCGGGTGCCGTCGCTGTGGTCTGACATGTAGTCGTAGCGCACAAGCGGCGTCACATAGCGTATGATGCCGCGGCGTACGGGTATGTCGTAGCTTGCGAACGAGTCGAAGGCATGCACCGCACGGAATGCGTTGTCGGCGTAATGCTTGTACAGGTATTCCGCTTCGATGTGCAGACCGTTCCGCTGCCAGTATGCGCCGGCGTCGTACATCATTATTCCTATGCCGTCGGGCTTTATCTTCTGCGTGCTCAGGGTGATGTTCATCCCGTGCGGCAGGAACATCTGTGCCTTGGCGGAGAAGTTCACGCTGTTGGTCCAGAAGTCCTTCTGGTTGGTCAGACCGCTGCCGTTGAAGAGTCCGGCTTCAAGTATTATTGGGAAGCCGGCATTGATGTTGTAGCCGATGGCGGCACCCACATCGCGCACGTTGCCCACCTGCTTGGCGATGAACGAGCGGTTGGCGAAATACTGCTGATGCGGCGAACGGTGTGCGTCGATTGTGAACGGTACACGCATCTGACCTATCGTGAACTGCAGTCCGGTCAGTGGCTTGAGCCGTGTGTAGGCGTCGAGCATCTTTATCTTGCCCTCGTCGCAGAGGTCGATTTCAGCCTTATATATAATAATAGGTGAAAGTTGGCCGTCCACACTTATTCGCGCGTTGCGCACTTCAAAGCGTCCTTCGTCTTCTTCCGTCTGGTATTCGTACTTTGAACGGATTGTCCCGTGTATGTTTACGGGCGACGCTTTATCCTCGTTCTTTTCTGCTTTTTCCTGCGCCCATGCCGTGTCCGGCTGCATGGCGAGCACTGCCGCTGCTGCGGCGATGATGACTTTGGGGAACTTCATGCTCTTGATTTTTCGGCAAAGTTCGCAATATTTCATTTCTGCATGGTGTCAAACACATTTCGTTTTTGTTACAAAGCAAAGAACACTTTCTCCTAAAATTCCGGCAAAGCCTAACTCTCGCTAACTCCAATTGATTTTTATGCACCTTAAACCAAAATCGGTCATTAGATTTTTCACTCTGCTTCGTCTTTGTTTTGAGTAGCTTGCAACGCCCGTGTTGAAGGCATAGCGGGCTATGTCGAAACACGGATGGCGGCAAGATGACAAAACAAAGGCGGAGAAGAGTGGAAAAGAAAGACAAATTCTCTTACAACACGCTTGTTTTGGTCTAATGACCTATTTGGGTTAAAATGCTTTTCTTCTGTTTGCTTTATGTGTGGTTTCTGGTTGTAGGTTGCTTCTAAATCAGACAGTTATCGTTGCTCGTCGTCTAACTCGTAGAACTTCACCCAGTCCACTTCCATCTCTACCGGCAGCTGCTTCGGGTCGGCCTTGCCCACCCATGCGCCCTCTATCTGCATATCGACAAGCAGGTAGAAAGACTCGCCGAACGGATACTGACCCTCGTCGGTGGTCTCGATGCGCGGATAGGCGAACGATGTGCGCCCGTTTATGGAGAACACGAGCGAGTCGGGAAGTATCTCCACGGCGTAGGTGTTGAAGCCGTTGCGGTCGATGGGCAGGGTGGAGCCGTGCGGCGGATTCTGGTCCTTCTTCAGCGTGTGCGTGTAGTATGAGTGGACGGTCTGGTAGGCAATGGTGTCGTGGTTGAGGTGTTCCATTATGTCAATCTCGCCTCCCTCCGGCCATTTTATGTCTCTGTCGGGCAGCATCCAGATGGCAGGCCACGCTCCTTGCGCACTGCCGAACTTGGCACGCACCTCCACCTTGCCGTAGGCTATCGTGCGTTTGTATCTGGTGTAGAGTCCGCCGGTGACGTAACGCGCTGTGTCGGCACTGGGATTCGTGTTCACTGCGCCACGCAGTATCAGCTTGCCGTCGCGCACGGCATACAGAGAGTCGGCTTCCGACATGTGGCGTTTCCAGTCGGCATTGCCGCGCGGAATCTTCGACCACGAGCTGCTGTCGTAGGTGCTGCCGTTGAAATGGTCTTCCCATACGAGGCGGTACTTGTGGGGCGTCGAGGCGAATGCCGATGCGCTGATGAGCAGTGCGGCGATGGTTGTGATTATCTTCATAAGCAGTTTCTTGTTGTCGTTTCGCAATGTTGTTTGCTGCCCGAATACGGGTGATAGCGCATCGGGAGGTCGAGCCAGTTGGCCTTTTTCAGGATGCTGCGCGTGTGCGTAAACGTCTCAAAGCTCTGTTTTCCGTGGTAGCAGCCCATGCCGGAGGCCCCGACGCCGCCGAACGGCATGTGCGATGTGGCCAGATGAACGATCGTATCGTTGATGCAGCCGCCGCCGAACGAGCACGTGTCGAGAATTTTCCGTTCGTCGGCGCGGTTTTTCGTGAAGAGGTAGAGCGCGAGCGGCTTTTCCCGGCTGCGGATGAAGCGGATGCACTCGTCAAGGCTTTCGTAGGTCATCACGGGCAGCACCGGCCCGAAAATTTCCTCCTGCATGATGGGGCTCTCGGGCGAGACGCCGGTCAGGACCGTCGGCGCGATGAAGCGCGTCTCATCGTCGGTCTCGCCGCCGATCGCGGCGGTCTGCCCCGCGAGCAGACCCTTCACGCGGTGATAATGCTTCTCATTGACGATGACCGGCATTTCATCAAAACGGCCGTCCGGGAAGAATTCTGCCAGCGCCTTGCGGTAGGCATCGAGAAACGCCGCTTCCACCGACTTGTGGACGAAGCAATAGTCCGGCTCCACGCAGGTCTGTCCGGCGTTGAGCACCTTGCCGAACGCGATACGCCGCGCCGCGACAGGGATGTCCGCGCTTTCAGTGACGATGACGGGGCTTTTGCCGCCGAGCTCGAGGCAGACAGGCGTGAGATATTTCGCGGCGCTCTGCATGACGACGCGGCCCACGGCGGGCGAACCGGTGAAGAAGATGAAATCGAACCGCTCGTCGAGCAGGGCCTTGTTCTCCTCGCGCCCGCCCTCGACGACGGCGATGTATTCCGGGTCGAACGTCTCGCCGAGCAGCTTTGCCAGCGCGCGGCTCGTCGCCGGGGCGTAGGCCGAGGGCTTGACGACGGCGCAGTTGCCGCCGGAGATCGCGCCGATCAGCGGCTCGAGGCAGAGCTGGATCGGATAGTTCCACGGCGCGAGGATCAGGCAGACGCCATACGGCTCCGGCGCGCAGAAGCTCCGGGACGGGAACTGCGCCAGCGGCGTCGGCACGCGCGTCTCGCGCATCCATGAACGCAGGTGCTTCAGATGGAAACGAATTTCATCGAGCACCATGCCCGTCTCGGTCATGTAGACCTCCATCGGGGCCTTGCGGAAGTCGGCAGCCATCGCCTCGGCCAGCGCCCGCTCGTTCGCCTGTACGGCGGCCTGCAACTTCTTCAGCGAGGCGAGGCGGAACTCCGCACTGCGCGTCGCGCCTGTTTCAAAATAGGCCCGCTGGGCCTGTACCAGTTCCGGCGTCGTCATGGCGTCATTCCTCCTCTTCATAGTCGAGCAGCGCGCGGCTGAGCGCGAGAATTTCCGGCTCGTCCAGCGAATTTTCGAACGTGACCGTTCCGCGCACGCCGCTTTCGTTCAGGCCGTCCGCGGCCTCCAGCCGGCGGCGGAGCTGCATCGCGATGCCATAGCTGCCGTCGATGATCTCGGGCGTCCGCCCGACGATGCGGCGGATGGCCCCCTGCAGGAACGAATAATGCGTGCAGCCGAGGACAACGGCGTCGACCGGGACCTTGAGATACGGCGAGAGCTTTTCAAAGAGATATGCCGAGAGCTGTTCGCCGCGCAGAATGCCCTGCTCGACGAACTCCATCAGGCCGCTGCACGGGATGGGGATGATCTCGGCCTGCTGTTCATACTGCGCGCGGAGCGCCTGGAATTTCTGTTCCTTGACGGTCATGGCCGTCGCCATGACGAGGATACGGCCGCCTGGATGCCGCTCGACCGCGGGCTTGAGCGCCGGCTCCGTGCCGATGATGGGCACGTCCGGAAATTCGGCGCGCAGTGTATTGGCCGCGGCGGAAGTCGCCGTGTTGCAGGCGATGACGATGGCCTTCGCGCCCTCGTCCAGCAGGTGCCGCACGATCGCGCGGCTGCGCGCCGTCACCTCGTCCACGGTTTTCACACCGTAGGGCGCGTGGAGTGAGTCGCCATAGTAGAGATAGTTTTCCTCCGGCAGCAGACGAACCGTCTCCCGCAGGACGCTGATCCCACCGAGGCCGGAATCGAAAAATGCAATGGGTCTTAGATCTGCCATATCATGCCTCCTCGGTCAAAAATACAAAGCGGCACCGCACGATTCGGTAATTGTGTGGTGTTGCCATAAATTTTATTTTACCACGTTTTCGTCAAAGCGCAAGGGGAAACGGCACGCACCGCCCTCCGCCGTTTTTCCAGTTGACATCTATCCGCCCTTCGGACTATAATCGAAGAAGAGAGAAAATAGAATGGAGGAGTTTTCTATGGTAAACACGATCTATCAGAAATCGTTTGCCGCGCTGATGAAGCGGCCGTTCCGCTTGTGGGGCATTTCGCTGCTGGGCGCGCTGCTCTGCTGGCTTGCGGGCATCGGCTTCGCGGGCATTCTCGCGGTCGGCTTCGCCATCGCCTGGGCCATCGACGTGAGCCTTGCGATGATCTTCCTGCACACGTATCAGACTGGGGAGGAGCCGCACACGGCCGACCTGTTCCAGACATTCCGCAAGGATCGCTTCCTGCGCGTGGTCGGCGGGATGGCATGGATGAGCCTCTGGATCTTCCTCTGGTCGCTGATCCCGGTCGTGGGCATCGTGTTCGGCGTGATCCGGATGTATGAATACCGCTTCGTGCCCTACATCCTCATGACGCGCGACGACGTCAAGCCCACCGACGCGCTCCGCGTCTCCAGGGAGCAGACGATGGGCTATAAGGGCAAGATGTTCTGGGCCGACGTGATCCCCGTGCTGCTGTGGATCGCGGTGGTGCTGGTGCTCTCACTGCTGGGGATCATCCCGTATCTCGGGGTGCTGTTCCGGGTGATCTTGTTCCTGTTCAACATTGTCTACGGCCTGTTCCTGAACCTGTTCTATGGCATCCAGCACGCGGCGTTCTACGCCGAGCTTCAGGATGCGGCCAGCCCCGCGCCCGCCGCGCCCGTTGTCCCGCCGGTGATCCCCGCACCGCAGGCCCCGAAGGCGGAGGAACCGGTCAAGGAGTCCGAAGCGCCGCAGGCGGAAGCACCCGCCGAGGAAACAAAACCGGCAGAAGAAGCGAATGAAGCGCCTGCGTCTGCGGAAGCAGCAGCGGAGCCGGAAGCGCCCCATACCTGCCCGGTCTGCGGGATGCCCGTCCAGCTCGACGAGAAGTTCTGCACCAGCTGCGGCCATAAGCTCTGATTCGTCAGAACCAACCTATCTGAACCAAAACCCAGCCTGAGATCGTTGATCTCAGGCTGGGTTTTTAGATCGCAGAAAGGACTTCGCCGATCTTGTCGCGGAAGATGAGATTTGCCTGGCCGTCATACGGCGTGGCGTCGCGGTTGATGAGGACGAGCTTATCGCCGGTATAATAATCGATCAGGCCCGCCGCGGGATAGACCGTCAGCGATGTGCCGCCGACGATCAATACATCCGCTGCGCCGATCGCCTCGATCGCACCGCGCAGCGTTCGCTGGTCGAGCCCCTCCTCATAGAGCACGACATCCGGCTTGATGAGTCCGCCGCACGTGCAGTGCGGCACACCGTCGGAATGCAGGATGTAGTCCGCATCGTAGAATTTTCCGCACGACTGGCAGTAATTGCGCAGCGTCGAGCCGTGCAGCTCAAAGACATTCCGGCTGCCCGCCTTCTGGTGCAGGCCGTCGATGTTCTGCGTCACGACCGCGCGCAGCTTTCCCTCGCGCTCCCAGCGGGCGAGCGTTTTGTGCGCGGCGTTCGGCTCCACATCCGGCGCAAGCAGCTTTTCTCGATAAAAGCGGTAGAAATAGTCGGTGTGCGCATAGAAAAAGTGGTGGCTTAGGATGGTTTCCGGCGGATAATCGAACTTCTGGTGATAAAGTCCATCCACGCTCCGGAAATCGGGAATGCCGGACTCGGTCGACACGCCCGCACCGCCGAAGAAGACAATATTACTACTTCCGGTAATCCAGGTTCTTAGGGTCTCGAGATCGGAACTGTTCATTTTCTGCCTCCAATTCCGCAATAAATTTGCGTTCTGCCCGCGTTTTGTATGGAAAACGCAGCTTTTGGAACATATCGGGCCGCAGCTCCATTGTGCGGAGAATGGCCTGTTTTTTCCGCCAGCGGTCTACCTTTTCGTGGTTGCCCGAGAGCAGCACCTCCGGCACAGTCAGGCCGTGCCATTCCTCAGGCCGCGAATACTGCGGGTATTCGAGCAGTCCGTCCCAGTGGCTCTCGTCCGTGAAGCAGACCTCGTCGCCGAGCACGCCCGGCACGAGGCGCGACACCGCGTCCACCACGCACATCGCCGGCAGCTCGCCGCCGGTCAGCACGAAGTCGCCGACTGAGATCTCCTCATCCACGCATTCGTCGAGAAACCGCTGGTCGACGCCCTCATAGTGCCCGCAGACGAGGATCAGCGCATCATAGTCCCGCCGGAGCTGCTTGGCCTTCTCCTGCTGAAACACCGCGCCGCACGGCGAGAGATAGATCGTGTGCGCGGGCGCGCCGAGCTCGTCGCAGATGGCCGCCCAGCAGCGGTAGAGCGGGTCGCACTGCATCACCGCGCCGCGTCCGCCGCCGTAGGGATAGTCGTCCACCTGATTCTGCTTGTTCGTGGTGTAGTCCCGGATCTGATGCGTGTGGATCTCGATGAGGCCCTTTTTCTGTGCGCGG
>OIWU01001552.1_pt1 | contig 22084 bp, 19 predicted proteins | sample 1587711 | NCBI WGS metagenome assembly OIWU01 (sample SAMEA3888909, study PRJEB22519) | human gut metagenome | biome: human gut; feature: human-associated habitat; material: faeces | place: Denmark | collected 2010 | reverse complement strand
TTTGGAACAAAATCCCTCGCTGACCACTCTTGCGATTTAATCAGAGGTTCCCTAATTATTTGCGTTTTTGTCTCTACCCTAACTATTGACATATAGCCAGAAATGAACCGCACCCCATTCGTTGTCCGACGAATGGGGTGCGGTCGGTTTTATCGGCTGCTGTTTCCGGTTTATAATTCGACCCACTGCTGCGTGCAGGCGGAGGTAAGGATCGCGCTGCACAGCACCATCTCGCGCAAACCGTCCGCGAAGGTCGCGTATTGTCCGTTCTGTGCGGCCGCGTAGATCTGGCGGAAATTATGCTTAAATGCGTCCGGAAAACCCTCCACATGGCCTCCGGGATAAGAATCCACTTCGCGCGCACCGGAGGAGAGCAGGGACGGATCCTTGGCTGCAATGCGGTTAAAACCGTCGCGCCGTCCGATCCAAAGTTCGTTGAGCCGCTCGGTGTCCAGATGCAGCGCCTGCCGCGTTCCCGCAACGGAGAGCGTCATCTGATTTTTTCTTCCGGCGAACATCTGCGAGACGACAAGGCTCCCCTTCACGCCGCCCTCCAGCTCCATGAGAATCTGCGCGTAATCCTCCGTGTGCACGCGGAAGGGTTCTCCCTTCGACGCCGCACCGGAAAACGTCTCCGCCTTGCCCGTCGGGCGGAAGCGCTCGGGGTAGAACGTCGCAAAGTCGGCAAGGACGCGCGTGATGCGTCTGCCGGTCACATATTCCGCCGTGTCAAGCCAGTGCGAGCCGATGTCTGCCACGGCGCGCGACGCGCCGCCGTCCGCCGTCTCCAGACGCCAGCTGTAATCCGTCGGGTAGAGCAGCCAATCTTGCAGATATTCGCCGTGCACCGACAGCAGACGGCCAAGATCGCCCGCCGCGACCATTTCCTTCATCTGCCGAACCATCGGATAGCAGCGCGAATGGAAATTGACGGCATGAATGCGGCCGTTCTCCCGCGCAAGGCGGCAAAGCTCCTTCGCCTCACCAACGGTGACGGCCAGCGGTTTTTCGCACACGACGTTGACACCGTGCGTCAGCGCGTAGGAGGCGATCGCAAAGTGCGTCTGGTTCGGCGTGCAGACGTGCACAAAATCGAGGTCACACTCGTCGATCATCCTGCGATAGTCGTCGTAGGCCTTCTGGACGTACAGTCTCTTCGCAAGGGACGCGCAGTCGACATCATTGCATAGCGCGACGACCTGCACGTTGCCAAGGCGGCGCAGCGCCTCAATATGTGCGGCGCCGATAAAACCCACGCCGATCACACCGGTTCTGAATTGTTTCATGTCCAGCCTCCTATTCCAGTATAAATCGCAGTGCCTGCGGCGGACATATTTGCTCGCAGGCAGGCCGCAGCCCATGCCGCACGCGGTCGATGCAGCCGTCGCATTTTTCGATCCTTCCGTCGGCATCAAAACGGATTGCGTCAAAGGGGCACGCCTGCGCGCATTTTCCGCAGCCGATGCAGGCCTCCTTGTTTGCAAGGACCAGCCCGCGCTCCCTTGTAAAGCAGCCGACGGGGCAGACCTCCATGCAGCGCGCCTTTGCGCAGTGCATACAGCCGTGCATTTTCCTTGAGAACGTCCAGCGCTCCCCTGTTTTCTTCTCCGTTTCCGTAACGCTGCGCCAAGCGCAGACCTTGCCCCGGCCGCGCGGCAGGTCGTTCTCGTCGATGCACGCGACCGCGCAGGCCTGGCACGCGCTGCACGCCTTCGGATCAAACCGTACCATGCTCGCCCTCCTCCCGCACACGAACGATCCGGCAGTGCGTCAGCCGGAAAGACGGGAACCCCGTATAGGGATCCAGATTCTGATTGCTGTAAAGATCGTTGATATCCGCCTCGGAATAGCTATGGAAGGCGTAAACGTCGTCGGGGCGCACCTTCGCGGTGCACTTTGCCCGCAGGATAACGCTGCCAAGTTCGTTTTCTACGCGCACGCGATCCCCGTTTTCGATCCCGTATGCGCGTGCCGTATCCGGATGCAGCTCCAAAACCGGCTCCGGAACGAAGTCGCGCAGCATTTTCACATGGTTCAGGCGCGAATTGAGCGCGGTCGGGAAGCGCACCCCGCTGATCAGGTGCAGCGGATAGCGCGCATCGGCATACGGATCCGGCGTTTCCCACGTGGGGATCGCAGGCAGATCGGGGCAGTAGCGCTCGACAAGACCGGAGGCGATCTCAAACTTGCCGCTCGGCGTGTCGTAGCCCTTCGCCGTGTAATCTCCGGGAATGTATTTTTTATAGTTTTTCATCTTCACCGGCAGATCGTGTGCCTGCAACGTCGCTGTCGTCCAGCCGGTATCTTGCAGGATCGCGTCGACCCAGTCCTGATAGGGATGCTTTTGCAGCAGCTCGTCGTCCATGTCCAGCTTCGGCGCAAGGAGTTGCAAAATCTCCAGATCGGACTTGCTCTCCCCCACGCGTGCGACGGCAGGTCTGGAATAGTAGCCATAGCCGTTGGGGTAGCAGCGAAATTCCTCGCGTTCAAAGCTCGTGCAGGCGGGCAGCACAATGTCGGCCAGCTTCGCCGTATCGGTCAAAAACAGCTCACTGAGCGCGAAAAAGTCTGTATCGTGAAGGATCGCCTGCCGCAGCTGCTCCGGCTGCGGGAACATTCGATAATTCATGCCCATGCCGAAAATACCATGGATCCGGAACTCGCGCTCACCGCGCAGGTACGCAGGCAGCTCATTGGCCTGCGCTTCGTTATAGGTGTTCCACAGTGGGAAGCGCTCATTTCCGATCTTCGGCGCGCCCTTGGGGTAGCGCGACCACATAAACTCCGCCTCGTGCGTTTCATAGCCGGCGTAACGATGGTTGTATGTGTAAAAAATGGGCAGGCAGCCGCCCTCGCGATCGTAATTTCCGGTCAGCGCGTTGAGACAGGTAATGGCGCGATAGCTCTGAAAGCCGTTGTATTTCTGCGTGATGGTTCCTGCCGTTTCGGAGATCGCGGCACGCTTTGCCGTGGCATAGAGCTTGGTCGCCTCGAAGATCAGCTCCTCCGGCGCGCCGGTAATCTGACTGACACGCTTTAGGTCAAACTGCTTTACATATTCCGCCCACTGCGCGAAACCGACCGTGTGCTCCTGCAAAAACGCGCGATCCTCCCACCCGTTTTGAAGGATCAGGTTCGCCATGCCGAGCGCAAGCGCGCCGTCGGTGCCCGGGTGGATCTGCAAGAACAGATCCGCCAGGTTTTCCGTCGCGGGCGTGGTGCGCACGTCAATAATGACGATCTTCATACCCTCCCGCTTGCGCTGCAAAAAATACGGCACGTTGGGTGAGTTGGAATAATAGGGATTCAGCCCCCAGCCCAAAAGGACGTCGGCATGGTCGGTATCGGGCCACGAGAGCGTTCCGACATTCGCGTCCCACGCAAGATGGGTCGCCGTCTGGCAGGTGCAGCCATCGCCGACGAGGCTCGGCGAACCGAAGGAAAACGCAAGACGCGACAGATACGTCTTCTGCCATTTCCCGTAGCCGTTCATGAACAAGACGCTGTGCGCTCCGTGCTCCCGCTTGATGCGGTTGAGCCGCTGTGCGACCGTGTCTATGGCCTCCTGCCACGAGATCTCTTCGAACTGACCGCTGCCGCGCGGACCGACGCGCCGCAGCGGGTGCAAAACGCGGTCGTCCCGATAGATATAATCCTTATATGCCGCGCCCTTGGTGCAGAGCCTTCCCCTGCTGTAGGGATGCTCCGGACAGCCCTCCACCTTGATGAGCCTGCCGTCTTTCACGTAGGCATTGACACCGCAGTGATGCTGCGGCGAGCAGATGTCGCACGTGGTTTTACATATTTGGATGCCCTCTGAGGGGATCTTGTTTGCCATTGCCGTTCACCCCATATAGCTCGCGATATACTTCCGACTGATCTCAATGGATTTCAGAATATCCTCCGTGCAGGACTCAAAGGCCTTGTCCTCGATCTCGATGCAAACATAGCCGTCATAGCGAATGTCATGCAGGGCGGAGACGAATTTGCCCCAGTCGATGTCGCCCTGTCCGAGGATCTTCGGGATATGGAAGCGTGCGGGATAGTTAAACATACCGTAGCGATAGACACCCTCCGCATTCATCTTGACATCCTTCAAATGCACGTGTAAAATGCGCTCTTTGTATTCATACAGCGGACGGATGTAGTCCGTCCCCTGCAGGAGCATATGGGAAGGATCATAGTTCAGACCGAAATTCGGCAGCGGGATCTTTTCGAACATAATGTCCCAGATATAGGGGCAGTGCGCCAGATTGGTGCCGTTGGGCCACTCGTCTCTTGTGTAGTACATGGGGCAGTTCTCGATCGCGATCTCAACGCCCCGCTCGTAGGCGTACTGCACGATCGGCGGCCACAGCTCCAGCATCAGCGCGATGTTTTCCTCCGGACACTTTGTTGTGTCGCGCCCGATAAAGGTCGTAACGCGATTGACCTGCATCAGCGCAGCCGCGTCGATCACGCGGTTGAGGTGCCGGGTATAAAAGTCCCGCTTTTCAAGGTCGGCATCCATCGGGTTCGGATAGTAGGCAAGCGCGGAGATCTCGACACCGCGCTGCGCCGCGTAGTCGCGGTAGTAGGCGGCCTTTTCCTTCGTGAGCGTGCCGACGTCGATATGCGTCACGCCGGCATAGCGGCGAATCGCCTTTCCGATCGGCCAGCAGGCGACCTCGACGCAGGTCATGTTATACTGCGCAGCGCAATCAATGAGCTGCTCAAATGTATAGTCGGCAAGAATCGAGCTGACAAGTCCCAGCTTCATTATGTGCAAATCCTCCTAATTTTTTTACTGACGCACCGCTTTGTCTCTGTTATACAGGGTCAGCACGCCGATGATCACAAGTCCTTTGATAATATTCTGAATGCAGTCCTTTACGCTGAGCACCGCAAGGCAGTTATTGAGCACCACCATGAACAGCGCTCCCGCGATCGTCCCGAAATAAGAGCCTTTGCCGCCGGTCAGCACCGTGCCGCCAATCACGACCGCCACGATCCCCTGCATGGTATACACGTCCAGCATAGAGGTGGAAACGTATGTAAAATATCCCGCGGCGATGAAGCCGGAGAGGCAGTAAAGGATGCCCGCAAGCACATAGGTCAGAACGACCACGCGGCCGCTTGCGATGCCCGCGTAGCGTGCAACGGAGCTGCTGTCGCCCACCAGATAGAGCCTGCGGCCGTACTTGGTATGGCGCAGGAGCAGAAAGAGCAGCAGCGCCAGCGCGGCACAGTAAAACAGCACTGCGGGGAAAATGCCGAGCACACGGTAAGAAAGCGCCCTGCTCAGCGATGGCGCGGCCGATCCGGTCGGTTTTCCCTCCGTAATGATAAATTGCAAACGCGTGACCACATTGGATATCGCGTAGGTGATGATCATAGACGGCAGCTTAATACGCGTCACACCGATCCCGTTGAGCAGTCCGAAAAACGCGCCGAGAAGAATGCTCATCAGCACGCACAAAAGGACGTTCTGGTCTTTTCCGTTCATCATCTGCACGGATAGGATCGACGTGAGCGACATGATGGAACCGGCTGACAGGTCGATGCCGGAGCCGGTCAGGACGACCATGGTCTGACCCGCGCCAGAAATGGCTAAGAGCGAAGTCAGCGCAAGGATCGAGCCGAAGGCATTTTTATTGAGCGACTTCGGATTGAGCAGGATATTGACCGCAAAGACCGCTGCGGCCATCAGCAGCGCCATCAGCACCACATTTTTTTGCACGAAGCTCTGCGCCCGTTGGCGAAGCGGATTTTTAGTCTGCATCCTTCTTTTCCTCCCTTAGCGCAAGGTATTTTATCTGCTGCCTGATCGAGTTCATCATTGCGCGGTTGGCAAAGACCGTCAGCACGAGTGCCAGCAGGATGATCATGTCGGAGGCAAAGTTTTGCCAATAGGTCGTGACGGAAAAGCCCGGGATCCTGCGGCAGAGCAGATTAAAGGTCTGCGAAACGCCGTTTTGCGTCAACACCAGGATCAGCGCCCCGAAGAACGCGCAGGAGAGGCTCCCCCAGCCACCGCTGAGCGCGATCCCGCCGAGGATGCAGGCGGCGACCGTCTTGAGGCCGTACACCTCGCCCGCGTTGGGGTCGCCGGAGGCAGTCATCGCCGTCATGCACAGGCCGGCAATGCCGTTGATCACGCCGGCGATCAGGTAGGTCTTCATGCGCGTTGCGGAAGTGTTGACGCCGGAGGAATAGGCGTGGCGCAAATTTCCGCCGGTCGCGTAGAGCGCCCTTCCAAAGCGCGTGCGCTTCAAATAGACCCAGAAAAGCAGCACGCCGGCAAGGATCAACGCGGAGAATGGAAGGAAACCAAGAAGGAGCGAATCGTACGTTTTGTAGATGTACGAGGGCACCGTCCCCTGCGGCTTGGGCATGATCAGGACGTTCAACCCCTTGACGACGAACACCATCGCATAGCACGAAAGCAACACGGGAATGCGGAGATATGTCGTGATCAGGCCGTTAAACAGCGAAACGGCCACGCAGGCGAGCACCGCCAGCACCCAGCTGACCCAGAGCGGCGTGCCGAAGGTCTGCGGCAGCATGATCGCAATGACATTGCCCAGCGATACCTGCGCACCAACGGAAAAGTCGACCACGCCGCTCATCATCAGCAAGCCTTGCGACATCGTGATAAGGATCAGCGGGGTGTTTTTTGCGATGATCGTATTGATGTTGTTGACATAGAAGAATTTTTCGGGCGTCTGGATGACGACGTTGAGCGCAAAAATGAACAGGAAGATCATCAGGCCGGAAAAATAGGGTGCGGATTTCAGCCGCAGCAAGCTCTTTTTCATTGCTTATCTCCCTCCGTCATTCCGATCATGGCACGCACAAGGTTTTCCTCCGTGCGCCGTTCCCCCGTCAAAACGTCGACCGCCTTGCCCTCATAGAATACATAGATCCGATTGCACACGGACAGCAGCTCCTCGCTGTCGCTGGAGACCAGAACGACCCCCATGCCCTGTTCGCTGCAATCGTGCAAGATCCGGTGGATCTCGCGTCTTGAATTGATATCGACCCCCTTGGTCGGATCGTTGAGCAGCAGGAGCTTCGGCTGCACCGCCACGCTGCGCGCCACCGCGAGCTTCTGCTGATTTCCGCCGGAGAGTGAACTTGCGCTGTCGTCCAGCGCGCCGATCTTGATCGCGTAGCGCTGCACCGCCTCCTGTGCCGCGCGGCGCACACTGCGGTTGGACACCCAGTGCCAGGCGCTGCCCAGCGCCATCTCGCCCGCCGTAAGGTTCTCTTCGATGCTGCGCAGAGAAAAGACCGCTTCCCGCGTCCGGTCACCGGAAACATAACAGATGCCGCGGCGAACCGCACGATCCGTACTGCGCAGCTTCACGGGCTTCCCCTCAAAGCGCAGCGTCCCCTTCTCTGGCTGTAGCGCCCCGTAGAGCGCCTTAATGTACTGCGTCTGTCCCTGTCCCTCCAGGCCGCCGATGCCGACGATCTCCCCTTTGTTTACATGGAGACTGATGCCCTTGACCTGCGGATGGAGCACCAGTTCTTCCGCGCTCAGAAGCGCCGCCGTTTCCACGGGCGCGGGTGCGGCGCAGCTCTCGCCCTCACCGCTGACGCACGTGCCCGTCATGTAGAACACGACGTCGTTCAGGGGCAGGCGATCCATCGCCTCTTGGATCACCGTTTCGCCGTTTCGGAAGATCGTCGCACGGTCGCACAGACGGTAGATCTCATTCATGCGGTGCGTCACGATCAGGATACTCGTTCCCTTCTCGCGCTCCTCCCGCAAAACCGCAAACAGCGCCTCGACCTCATCGTGGTGCAGCGCAGCCGTCACCTCGTCGAGCAAGAGGAACTTCGGCGCGCGTTCCAGCGCCTTCGCAACCTCTACCATGCTCTGCTCCGACGGAGAAATGTTTTGCACGAGTGCTTCGGGACTGCATTTGATCTGCAGTCGGTCAAGCAGTGCGCAAACCCTTTCGCGCTGCCTGCGGCGGTCGATCAGTCCTGCCTTTCCACATAGCTCATGGCCAAGGAGGATATTGTCCATGACGCTCATCTGCGGCAGGAGGCTCAGCTCCTGATAGGCAACGGCGATCCCGAAGCGCCGTGCGTCAAAAACGGAATTGATCTGGATCGGTTCCCCGTCGAGAAGCATCTGCCCCGCATTTGCCCTCAGCACGCCGCCCATTATTTTTACGATGGTAGATTTCCCGGAGCCGTTAGAACCAAGTAAAGCCTGGATCTCTCCTGGCTTTACCTGTAAGGAGGCTCCATTGAGTGCTCTTACGCTACCAAAGTGTTTTTCTATGCCGCGCATTTCAAACACGGTAATGCCTCCCTTGTATTTTTTACTTCTTGAAATACGCCTCTCTGACTTCGTCAAGCGTCAGCCAACCGGTCGCAACCGCAGTGTCGGCAAGGCCTTCCAGATCCGCAAGTCTCTCGTCCTTGGTCTCATAGGTGATCGTCCAGTTCGGAGCCGCGACGATATTGCCCTCGGAATTGAGCTTGCTCTCGTCGATCTGACCGCCCTGTGCAAGGCAGAGGGCAACGTTCAGCGCCGTTACGCCGATTCCGGGAGGGTTGGCGATGCAGAAGAACGGAAGTACCTCCTCGTTCTCGTTGATCTTGCACAGACGGCGGATCGCACCGACCGTGATGTCACCGGAGATCGCCTTCGGATAACCGACTTTATTGTCCTCCAGCGCGTTGAGGATTCCGTTGAGCGCGATCTGGCTCAAAATGCCGTCATACTCGATGCCGCTGGAAATAACCTCACTCATTTTCTGGTAGGAAGTCGCATCGTTCCATTCGTTGTAAGCCTCGAAGACGATCTCAATGCCGCCCTCTTCAAGCACCTTGCGGTATGCGCTCTCACGCAGCTCGGAAGCGGAGTTGCCCTGTTTGCCGTTGAACATAACGACCTTTGCGCCTGCACCCAGCGTATCGACCATGAATTGTGCCTGCTGCTGTGCCCATGCGTACTGGTCGTTTACCACACTGATAACCTTATCGGAGGAGTAAACACAGTCGGCGCAGACGACGGTGATGCCCGCGTCAAGCGCTTTTTCGATCTCGGCGTCGATGCCGGTGCTGGAGATGGGGTTGATGATAAGGATGTCCACGCCGTCGTTGATGCACTGCTGGATCTGCTGCGACTGCGTTGCGGCGTCGCCGTTGGAGCAGTAGGTATAGTACTCGGAGATCAGGCCGCTTTCTTTGTACTGCGCCACAACGGTGTTCAGGTTCTCTTCATAAATTGCACGGAACGGGGTGTCGAGCGTGGGATTGTGGGAAGCAACGACAAAGCCCTTTTCCTTTGGCGTGTCGTCCTTCTTGTCTGCCTTTTTGGTGCAGGCTGCCAAGGTCAGCAGCATTGCGCAGGCCAATACGAGCGCGATTACTTTTTTCATGTTCATTGCCTCCTGTTTATTTTCATTTTTTCATAGCGGCTTCTTAATTGTACATCACTATTTTCATTTTTTCAAGTCGTTCTTTGCATTTTTCTGCTCTTGTTTTACGTTTTCGTCTGATAATACAAATTTTATCGTATCATTTTGTTCAATTTGCCAAATTCGTGAAAAATTTTTCATAAATTTCATTTTCAGCCTTTACATTCTTTTCATTCTTTGCTATAATCGTGTCATCACGAGGCAGTCGATGCAAGGAGAGTTAAGAACCATGGAAAAGAAAGCAACGATTTCGGACGTCGCCAAATTGTCCGGCGTATCCGTCGCAACCGTCTCCCGCGCTCTTAACCATCCGCACCTATTAAAGGAAACGACATTGCAGCGCGTTTATCGCGCCGTCAAGGAGACCGGCTTTGACAACCTCGCGCCGCTCCTTCGGCCGGAAGACGTCCTCCCCGCCAGAAACAAGCTGTTTTTGATCGTTGTCCCCCACCTGCAAAACCTCTTTTACTCCAAGGTGATCACCGGCATTTCCGATTCCGCGCTGCGTCAGAATTCGCAGGCCATTATCTATCAAACCAGCAGCGCCTTTCATCCTGACGCGCTTTTTTCGCTCGTCGAAGCGCTGCGTCCCTCCGGGCTTGTTTTGCTCGACCCGGTTCTGGACGCGGAGCGCCTTACACAGATCGACGCCATCGTGCCGACCGTCCAATGCTGCGAGTTTTTGCCCGACTGCAATGTCTCATACGTCTCCATCGACGACTTTAGCGCAACAAAAAGCCTGATCCAGCTGATGCTCAACAAGGGGCTGCGCCGCATTGCTCTGCTCAACGGCCCGCAGCGCTTTAAGTACGCACGTCAGCGCAAGGAGGGTTATCTCTCGGCCTATAAAGACCTTGGGCTTGTGCCGGAGGAATCTCTCATGGTCACCCTGCCGGACATCTCTTACGCGGCCGCTTTTTCCGTCATGACACAGCTGCTGGGCTGCTCCAACCCGCCCGATTCCTGCTTTGCCGTTTCCGATATTTTGGCCGCGGCAGCACTCAAGGCGGCAAAACGTGCCGGACTGCGCGTACCGGAGGATTTCCGCATCGCCGGCTTTGACAACACCTATCTCTCCACACTCTGCGACCCTGCGATCACAACGGTCAGTCAGCCCGGCTATCAGCTTGGCTTTGTCGCAGGCGAGCTGCTCATGGAAAAGATCGCAAATCCGGAAGCTCCGCCCAGCCAGATCCTGCTCGACACGGAGCTGATCATCCGCGACTCCCTATGACGGCAGAGTTTACGAGTTTCCTCCTCATGGGCGGTAAAAGCCGCCGCATGGGGCAAAACAAGGCGGAGCTGCTCTATGACGGACTTCCCTTTTGGCGGCGCATCGCGTCCGCACTCGCGCCGAACGTGTATATCTCCGCAGACAAAGGCAGCTTTCCGCTCCCTGTCGTCAAAGACGAGCGTCCGAACTGCGGCGCGCTTGGGGCGATGATCTCCTGCCTGCGGCTGTGCCCGACGGAGCTTGCATTTTTCTGTGCCTGCGATATGCCGCTTGTCACGCGTGCGCTGCCGGAGTTTCTTGCAAACAGCATCCCGCCGGATGCGCAGGCCGCGATACCACAAGCGCAGGACGGTCGCCTCTATCCCTTGTGCGGACTTTACCGTCGGGAAATCCTCCCGCTTATGGAAGCGCAGCTGCAGCGCGGCGAGCTTCGCATCATGCGCCTGCTCTCCCTATGCCGCGTTACCATTCTCCTCCCGCCGAACCATTGGCAGCTGCGCAACATCAATACGCCGGAGGAATACCGGCAGCTGCTCACCGAACCACCGACACGGAAAGACGCTGACAGACCATAATGGCCTGTCGGCGTCTGCATTTTTATTCTTTCGTCAGTGTGCAGCGGACTGTGATCCGTTTCTTTCCGCCGATCGTGCAGGTAAACAGCGTCAGATCCCAATCGCCGCCGGTCATTTCCGCAACGGAGGTGGAAGACAACGTCTCGATCTCAAATCATATCGGAACGCATTGCCGTCAACACCGGTAAACACGACCGGGGCGCCCTGCGACAGATCTCTCAGATAGCCAAAATGGCTGTAATAATTATGGGCGGCATCCATCACATAGCCTTCCGGCGCGGCGATTTCACGGACCACATACTCGCCATAGGGGATACCTGTAAAGGAGAAGCTGCCGCCCTCTGCGGAAACGGTGGTCAGGATAAGCTCGGTGCCGCCAGTAAGGAACAGGCCGATGGTAGCTCCGGCCAGCGCCTTGCCGTCCTCATCCTTCTTCATGCCGTAGATCATCTCGTTGGTAATGCTCTTTCCGTCATTGACGGCAAGCTCTACCACGGGAATTTCCTGACCGGCATAGGCAAAGGTCACAGGGTACTTCTCATCAGAGAGCATATAGTGACTGTCGGTGCTGATTTCTCTGACATAGTAGCTGCCGAAGGGAACATCGCTCTTGAGCACGGCTTTCCCGTTTTCGTCAAGGGACAAAATCTCAATCAATCCGTCCGCAGGAATGACAGAGCCGTCTGCTGCGGTAAGCTCCTCGGCGGCATAGAAGCCGAAGGTCACGGCGGAAGGCTCGTTATTCATACCGATACCGAACTGCTTATTCTGCTCCAGCACCTTGGAAAGAGAAATCCGCGCCTTCTGTCTGTCGTTGCAGAAGCTGGCGGCGGTTTCGGTGATCTCAATTTCCTGCCCGGCGTAGACAAGCTCTGCGGTATGGGCGTCCTTGTTGATGACCATGCCATCGGGGGCGTTCATCTCGGTGATTTCGTACTTACCCAGATACAGCGGCTGGCTCGACTATGTCCTGACCGACGGGAGCTACCGCCGCCGCGAGGTGATCCGCTGCCAAACCGTCGGCGAGGAGCTCCGTCTGACCTTTACCGGCGTGCCCTACGGTACTTATTCGCTCGAGGAGAGCGGGATTTCCGTCTGCAAATTGACAATTTCTGCCAATAATACGCAGGCGGAAATCGCGCTGCCGTAGCAAATATGATGTAAGCGCCGCAGCCGTGTAATAAAAATAGACAAAATCCTTTCGACGCCGCAGAAGAATTCGTAAAAAACTGCCAAAAAATTTATCGGAACTGCTTGAAAATTTTTTTGATTTGTGCTACAATTTCATTATGCGAAATGCTTCGCATAAAATAAAGAGGAGGGATATCATGGAAAAGTTTTTCAGGCTAAAGGAAAACAAAACCACGGTGCGTACCGAAATTGTAGCCGGTATCACCACATTCATGGCAATGGCGTACATCCTCATGGTCAACGCCGGCATGTTCGGAGACCTTGACGGTCAAGCCGGTCCGATGTATAACGCTGTTTACATCGCGACTGCCATCTCCGCCGTGTTCGGCACGCTGCTCATCGGCCTTTTGGCACGACTTCCCCTTGCACAGGCCTCCGGCATGGGCCTCAACGCATTCTTCGTCTATACCATTTGCTTCGGTCTGGGCTTCACCTACGAGAACGCTCTGGTCATGGTCCTTGTTGACGGCCTCGTCTTCATCCTCCTGACCGTCACCGGTCTCCGCAAGCTCATCTTCGAAGCCATTCCCAAGGCGGTTAAGGGCGCCATCGCAGCCGGCATCGGTCTGTTTATCGCCTTTATCGGCATGCAGAATGTCGGCCTTGTCGTCGATGACGGCGCAACCCTGGTCAACCTGCACTCGTTCAACATCGTGTTCGGCAATGTCACCTGGGGCGATATTATGCCTGTGATCGTTACCATTCTTGCCGTTGTTGTCATCGGCGCGCTGTCCAAGAAGCAGGTCAAGGGCGCTGTGTTCTGGGGCATCATCGGCGGTGCCGTTCTTTACTACCTTCTCGGTTTCACCGTTGCCGGCTTCTATGACGGCTTTGCAGCAAGCCTGTCCTTCGACCCGATTGCGCCGTTCAAGGACTTCTTCAACATCGGCTTCGGCGCCGTGTTTACCAAGGGCTTTGACTTCTCCGCATGGATCGCAGCCAACAGCGTGGGCAGCTTTGTTCTCACCTTCATCTGCTCCATGCTTGCCTTCTGCATGGTCGATATGTTCGATACCCTCGGCACGCTGTTCGGCGCCTGCTCCGTCGGCGGCCTGCTCGACAAGGACGGCAATGTTCCCCGTATGGAAAAGGCGATGCTGGCGGACGCTGTTGCGACCTGCTTCGGCGCAGTTTGCGGCACCTCCACCGTCACCACCTTCGTCGAATCCTCCGCTGGTGTTGCCGAGGGCGGCCGTACCGGCCTGACCTCCGTCGCCTGCGCTGCGATGTTCCTCATCACCATGTTCCTCGCGCCGATCGCGCGCCTGATCCCGTCCTGTGCGACGGCTGCCGCGCTGATCTATGTCGGCATCCTCATGATCGGCGGCGTCAAGGACATCGAGTGGGGCGATCCCACCACCGCGGTTCCTGCGTTCCTCACCATGGCGATCATGCCGCTTACCTACAATATCTCCTACGGTATTGCCTTCGGCCTGATCTCCTACATCCTGATCAAGCTCTTCTCCGGCAAGATCAAGGAAATCAAGGCAGGCACCTGGATCATCGGCATTCTCTTCACCGTAATGTTCTTCGTTTCCCACTAATTGCACATGCCACAAAGCCGGGGGTCGCAAGGCCCTCGGCTTTTCTGCGCTGTCCGCGCCGCGGCGCGGTGAGCGGGAAAGAATCCAGTGCCGGGGTGGCGGAGTGATTTCAAATTTTTTCACAGATTTGGAACCTTTTACCGCGATTTCCGTCAAAAGGGTTCTTCAAAAAATGCGAAAGTGGAAATGATCATGAAACTCCACAAGCTTACCGCAGTGCTGCTGTTGCTGGCGGCTCTGGTACAGCTGGCAGGCTGCGCCGGGGGTGGCGCGAGCGTCCAACCCTCCGCAGCCTCTGAGCAGCTGCCGGACGAGCCCACTTCCTCGCCTGTATCGGAGGAGCCTGTGTCCGCTTCCGTATCAGAGGACTCTGTGCTCCCGCCCGCGCAGGAGGCCACCTTCACGCAGACCTCAGCCGATTTTGCCGCCGAGCTCCTGCACCACAGCTTTCAGACGAACGAAAACACGACGCTTTCGCCCTACAGCGTGCTGACGGCGCTGGCCATGGCGGCGGGCGGTGCAAACGGCGAGACGCTGCGTGAAATGGAGACTGTGTTCGGCCTGCCCATTGACCGGCTGAACAGCGCGCTGAAGGATTGCCGCGCGCTGCCCGGTGAGGAGCTGCTCACCTCCAATTCCCTCTGGATCCGCGACGATATCGACGTGCTTCCCGAATTTCTGGAATCCAACGAGAGCTTCTACGGCGCGGAGATCTATCGGGCGCCCTTTGACGGCACGACCGTCAAAACGATCAACAACTGGATCGCTGAGCATACGAAGGATCGCCTGAAGGAGGTCATCGACAGCCTCGATCCCACGGCCGCGCTCTGCCTCGTCAATGCGCTGACCTTTGACGACAAGTGGCAGGACGAATTCGAGGAGAATAACATCCGGGAAAAGGAAGTCATCAGACGCCCAATAGCGAATCGGGTCCATGGGAATCTCACCTCTGCCGGGTTCTCCGCCAGCTCCGTAGAGAAGTATCATTATCCCTGCTGCGTTTTATGGCCGTATCCGTAGCAAGCGGATATTTCAGAATGGTTCGGAAACGCTCGTCTCCTTGCTTCCCGTTATCACCCGGATGGGCAGGAGGGTCATGGCGTACCTTCATTCGGCTGAAGTTTTCGCCTCCGCGCAGGAATGTATCTGATGAATGTATATGAATTTTTCAAGGTTCACGGAAGGCTCATAGTCTTCTCACTTTCCCTTTGCCGAATTTTTTTGCGATTTTCCCGCTGCTTTTACTACTTTTCTAAGGAACCTCTGAATAAATCGGCAGCGGCGCTCAGCGGGTCTTTTGCCCCAACTTATCGGTTTGAAAATCTTGAAATACGTAAAGGATTCCTGCAATTTCCAAACCTCAATTTGGAACAAAATCCCTCGCTGACCGCTCTTGCAATTTAATCAGAGGTTCCCTAAAATATTTTGGCTCAGCTTCACTAACCGGCCAATAAAATAGCGTAAACGCCCTGCGGCAGCACTGCACAAAAGAAAAATTCAAGTCCACATTGCGTATCTGCGTATATTCTCTTGACCAGGTGGGAATGTTATGATAAAATATGATTAACCGTAGATTTTCCTTAAAATCAGGAGGCGCATTATGGCATACATTACACGAGAGCTTGAGCGCAAGTTCTTAAAGCTCAATGATTTTTTCAAGGTTATCCTTGTTACGGGCGCAAGGCAGGTCGGCAAAACGACGATGTTAAAGCACCTTGCAGGGAGCGACAGGACCTATGTCACGATGGACAATACAATGGCGAGAGAGCTCGCACAGTCTGACCCCGTGCTGTTCTTTCAGACCTATAAGCCGCCGATCCTTATTGATGAGGTGCAGAAAGCGCCGGAGCTGTTCGAGCAAATCAAAATTATTTGCGATGAGAGTGACGAAAAAGGTCTCATTTGGCTGACCGGTTCGCAGCAGTACAATATACGCGAGACACTCGCCGGAAGAATCGGCATTTTGGAGCTGTACAGCTTGTCCGCAAGAGAAAAAGCAGGACTTTTGTTTGACACAGATTTGGACTTCTCGCTCGCTACTCTGCAGGCAAGGCAGCGTAAACTGCCCAAAAATGATGTGATTCAAGTTTTCAATCATATTTGGGAAGGCGGTATGCCCCAGGTGCAGGGTGTGGATGACGAACTTAGGCAGGAATATTTCAATTCCTACGTTGACACCTATTTGATGCGTGATGCTACCGAAGCCGGCGGCATCACCGACACCGTCCGTTTCCGCAAGTTTCTTGTGGGCTGTGCTTCTCTTGTTTCGGAACAGGTCAATTACTCCACATTGGCTGAATCTGCCGACATTGCACCGAGTACCGCAAAAGAGTGGCTGAAAATCCTCGTTGGATTGAACATCATCTATCTGTTAGCCCCCTATTCCAACAACGAGCTCAAACGCCTCAGCAAAACACCGAAGCTGTATTTCTGCGACACAGGACTATGTGCGTATCTTTCCATGTGGCTAACGCCGGATACGCTGCGAAACGGCGCTGCAAGCGGCCATTACTACGAGAACTATATTGTGATGGAGCTGGTCAAGAACTACGCCTACGCAAAGTCCAAGGTAAACCTCGCTTACTTCCGGGATTCCAATGCAAAGGAAATTGATGTGTTCGTTGAGGAAAACAATGTCATTCATCCGTTGGAAATCAAAAAGAGTGCAGCGCCCGACCGACGGGAGATCAAAAAGTACAGCGTAATTGACAAGGCTTCTTTGATCCGTGGCAACGGCGGCATCATCTGTATGTGCCAGGAGCCGATCCCGATTGACGCGGATAACTGTTTTATTCCGAGCAACCTAATCTAATCTGTATCCAAGCACCTGCTTCGGCAGGTGCATTTTCTATGTCAAACCAGTCGTATCGTTCCTATTTATTTTGATGGTGTCGGTCGTAAGTGACAATTGATTTTAAAAAAATGAGATGGCACAGGGTGCCATCTCCAGAAATTAAGTTGTTAGGGAAGCTCTGATTAAATTGCAAGAGTGGTCAGCGAGGGATTTTGTTCCAAATTGAGGTTTGGAAATCGCAGGAATCCTTTACGTATTTCAAGATTTTCAAACCGATAAGCTGGGACAAAAGACTCGCTGAGCGCCGCAGCTGATTGATTCAGAGGTTCCCTAGTATGAGGAGCCTCCGAATCGCCCGTCCAACCGGCTGTTCCCGTTTTTTCTTCGTCAACAAAGCTCCCGCTTTCGAAAATCGAAAACGGGAGCTTTCGCTCTATTTTGTGAAAAATCGGAAGGACGTCCACTCGTGCAGCGTCTCGCCTCTTCTCAGAATCGGTGACGGGAAGGCCGCGCAGTTCACGGCATTGGGGAAATGCTGCGTTTCGAGGCAGACTCCGTGCGCCGCGCCATAGACCGCGCCGCCCTTCCCTCTGCGCTCCGTCAGCCATCCAGACGTGTAAAGCTGCATTCCCTCCATGGACGTGCTCAGCTCCAGCCCGATGCCCGTCGCCGGGCACCAAAGCTCCGCCGCCCGCCGCTGCGGGTCGCTGAGGACGTAGTTGTGGTCATAGCCGCGCCCACCGTTGAAGCCCGCGTCTCGAATGCGGCTGCCCAGCTCGGTCGGCGTACGCAGATCCAGCGGCGTTCCCTCAACGGGCGCAAGCGTTCCGAGCGGGATGTTTGCGCCGTCCGTGGGAGTGTAGCGATCGGCGTGCACCGTCAGCACGTGCTCGTTCACCGTGCCGCTGCCGTGGCCACCCAGATTGAAATAGGTGTGGTTCGTGAGATTTACGACCGTGCTCCGCTCGGCAGTCGCGCGGTAGACCACGGTGAGCTTGCCCTGCGCCAGCCGGTAGGTGACCTCCGCGCGGACCGCTCCGGGGAAGCCCTCCTCCCCGTCCGGTGAGGTATAGGAGAATGTGACGGCGTCCTCGGCGCAGGAATATGCCCACAGCTTCTTATGGAAGCCCTCTTTTCCGCCGTGCAGGCAGTTTTTCCCCTCGTTGGCCGTCACGCGGAAGGCCGTGCCGTCGATCGAAAAGCACGCCCCACCGATGCGGTTGGCGCAGCGTCCGATGGTGCCGCCGAGACAGGCGTCCATGGTGCGGTAGCTTTCCGCGTCGTCATAGCCGAGGCAAATGTCCGTTTTGTTCCCGTTTCTGTCCGGCACGAGGATGGCACGAACCGCCGCGCCATAGGGCAGCAGCTCCACCGCGCAGACGCCGTCAGAAAGCTCGATCAGAGGAAGCTCCCTGCCGCCGCAGGTGCCGAACGGCTTCAGCCGATACACGGCTCAGCCCTCATAGCCGTTGGGATGGCTGCTGTGCCATGCCCACGCGTCGGAAACGATCTGATCCAGCCCAAGCGCCGGATGCCAGCCGAGCCGCTCGGCGGCCTTCTTGTTTGAGGCGATCAGAACCGAGGGGTCGCCGCCGCGGCGCGGCTCCGCCGTCGCCCGGATCTCTCTGCCGGTGATGCGCCGCGCCGTTTCGATGATCTGTCTGACGGAATAGCCGTTCCCGCTGCCCAGATTGAAAACGTCGCTCTCGCCGCCGCGCGCCAGATATTCCAGCGCCAGCAGGTGCGCCTGCGCAAGATCCTTCACATGGATATAGTCGCGGACGCACGTGCCGTCCGGCGTGGGATAATCCTCTCCGTAGATGCCGATGTGGTCGCGCTGCCCCAGTGCGGTTTTCATCACGAGCGGGATCAGATGGGATTCCGGGTCGTGATCCTCGCCGATGCCCGCCTCGGTGTCGGAGCCGGCGGCGTTAAAATAGCGCAGCGCCACATAATGAATGCCATAGGCTCTGTCGCACCATTTCAGCATATTTTCGATCGCCAGCTTCGTTGCGCCGTAGGGATTGGTCGGCTCCGTGCGGTCGCTCTCCTCGATAGGCTGCTTCTCCGGCTCGCCGTAGGTCGCGGCCGTCGAGGAAAAGACGATCTTGTCCACGCCGTGCGCACTCATGGCCGACAGCAGCGAGACCGCACCCTCCACGTTGTTTTCATAGTATTTCAGCGGATCGGTCACGCTCTCCCCCACCAAAGAAAAGGCCGCGAAATTAATGACGCCGTCGATATGGTTTTCCCCGAACACGCGGTTCAGGAAGGCTGCGTCGCGCAGATCGCCCACATAGAGCCTGCGCGCGCCCTTGACGGATTGCCAGTGCCCGGTGCGCAGATTGTCCGCGACAACCACCTCATAGCCGCGCTTGACCAGCAGCGCCACCATGTGACTGCCGATATAGCCGGCTCCCCCGGCTACCAAAATGGTTTTCATATGCACATCCTCCTCGTAGATCAAACGCTTTGGACAAATTTCATAAAGGCCTCGCGCCCCTGCGGTGTGCACTTGAAGACGCCGGCGTGCTCCAAGACCGTTGCAAAAACCGCGCCGACCTCCTGCCGCAGAAGCTCATGCACGTTTTCCTCCGTGAAGGCGTGGCGCGCTCTGAGCTGCTCTGCCCAGTCGGCGTGCTTCGCAAGCGTCTCGTCCGCGCGCAGGTCGTCTCCGCGCACCAACGCCTGCGCCACGCCGTTCAGCTCGTCCTTGAGCCGCGCGGGGAGCACCGCCAGTCCCATGACCTCGATCAGGCCGATGTTCTCCTTCTTGATGTGGTGCAGCTCCTGATGGGGATGGTAGACACCCAGCGGATATTCCTCCGTGGTGATGTTGTTGCGCAAGACCAGATCCAGCTCGAACTTCCCCTGCCGCATACGGGCGATGGGCGTGATGGTATTATGCGGCTCGCCGTCGGTCTGTGCAAACAGGAAGGCGTCCTCATCCGTGTATCCCCGCCACGCGGTGAGAATGCGGTCGGCCAGCTCCACGAGCCGACGGTCGTCGGCGCAGCGCAGACGGATGACGGACATGGGCCACTTGACGATGCCCGCCTCCACGTCCGCAAACTCGCGGAACGTGATCGGCTGCTCAATCGGCGCCGTCTCCATGGCAAAGGTGTAGCGGCCGCCCTGAAAATGATCGTGGCTCAGGATGGAGCCGCCCACGATGGGCAGATCGGCATTGCTGCCGACAAAATAGTGCGGAAACTGCTTGACAAAGTCCAGCAGCTTGCGGAACGTGGCCTTTTCGATCCGCATGGGGGTATGCCGGCCGTTGAAAACGATGCAGTGCTCGTTATAATAAACATACGGGCTATACTGAAGGAACCAATCCTCCTGATTGATCGTCACGGGAATGATCCGGTGATTCTGCCGGGCTGGATGGTTGAGCCGTCCGGCATACCCCTCGTTCTGCCTGCAAAGCAGGCACTTGGGATAGCCCGTCTGCGGCGCAGCCTTCGCCGCGGCAATGGCCTTCGGATCCTTCTCCGGCTTGGAGAGGTTGATCGTGATGTCCAGCTCTCCATAGGCAGTCGCTGCCTTCCATTTCACGTCCCGCGCAATGCGGTAGCGGCGGATATAGTCGGTGTCCTGACTGAAGCGGTAAAACCAGTCCGTCGCCTCCGACGGAGCTTGGCGGTAGCGCTCCCGGAACGTGCGGATGACCTGCGAGGGTCGGGGTGTCAGCCGCCCCATCAGCTCAGTGTCAAACAGGTCGCGGCTGACAGTCCCGTCCTGAATGCGCCCCTGTGCCGCCGCCTGATCCAGCAGCTCCTTCAGGATCTCCTCAAGCGGGCGCTCCTGCGCCTGCGGCGGCTCCTCCCACGCGTCCATTCCCATGGCTTGCAGCAGAGAGTTGACCGCCCACGTGCGGTCCTCTTCCTCGATCAGACCCGTGCGGCACGCATAGGCCACCAGATCTTTAATGGCTTGGTTCGTCATGGCTCGTTCTCCTTATCCCAATCGGATGCCGCCCGCCGGGCGGATCATCACCACATGGCAGCGCCCCTGTCCGAGCGCCGCCTCCGTTGTTTCCTTGAATTTTGAAAGCATATCCAGCGGAACAAACGCCTGCGCGGTGCCGCCGAAGCCGCCGCCGTGCACGCGGACTGCGCCGCGCCCCTCAAGAATGCGCTCGCACAGGGCAATGGTCACCATCAGCTCCTGCGCCGCAGCACTCCCGGTAGGGATGATATTCTGCAAATACATGGCCGACGAGCGCCCCGACTCGCGCACCAGCTCCAAAAAGCGGTCAAAATCGCCCCTGCCGAGCGCCTGCTTTTCCTCTTGCGCGCGGCGGTTTTCGGCGTAGACATGGAACGCGCGGTTCACGGCGCGATCTCCCGCCGCAGCTCTGACCTCAGGCAGCCTTGCAAGGAACGCCTCCTCCGGAACGTCCCGCAGCACCTCCCTGTCAAAGACGCGGCAGACCGCCCGCAGCTCGTCGGTAATGGAGCGGTACTCGGCCGTCAGCCCCTCGTGACCGGCGCCGGAGTCCAGAATGCACAAGGCATATCCATAAGATTGCAGTTCCACGTCCAGCCGCTCCACCGCCGGGTGCGCCGTGTCGGCAAAGTCGATGAACACCACGCCGCCCACCGAGGAGGCCGTCTGATCCATCAGGCCGCAGGGCTTGCCGAAATACACGTTTTCCGCATACTGCCCGATCTGCGCCAGCTCCACCGGCGTGCAGTGGCCGTCCCAAAAAAGCTCGTTGAGCATTGTCCCGATCAGCACCTCATAGGCAGCCGAGGAGCTCAGGCCGCTCCCCTTTGGCACATTGGAGATCATGTAGACGTCCAGCCCGCCGGCGCGCAGGTCGCAGCCCAGCGCGCTCATGCGCGCCGCGACGCCGCGGATCAGCGCCGCCGAGGTGTCGCGCTCGTTGTCTCTCGGCTCCGGCTCGCGAAGGTCGACCTCCGTCAGCGGGTAGCCCTGCGAGAGCACGCGGATGACGCTGCTCCCGTTGGGCGCGGCGGCCGCGAGAATGTCCAAATCGACGGCGGCGGCCAGGACGCAGCCATGCTGATGGTCGGTGTGATTGCCTCCCAACTCCGTGCGGCCGGGCGCGCTGAAGAGCGCCTCCGCCGGGCGGCGGAAGGTGCGCGCGAAGCCCTCCATGACCTCTGTGCAGCGCTCGCGCGCCCGTTCGGCGCCCTCCGCGCCGTAAAGCCGCGCAAGCGTTTCTTCGAACGCGGTCTGCTGCAAATATGCCTCCAGCCCAGTGTGTGTCATTGCTTGTTGCCTCCTTGTTGTCGTTGCTCTAGGGAACCTCTGAATCAATCAGCTGCGGCGCTCAGCGGGTCTTTTGCCCCAAC
>OIWU01001530.1_pt1 | contig 22388 bp, 20 predicted proteins | sample 1587711 | NCBI WGS metagenome assembly OIWU01 (sample SAMEA3888909, study PRJEB22519) | human gut metagenome | biome: human gut; feature: human-associated habitat; material: faeces | place: Denmark | collected 2010 | reverse complement strand
GCAAGATCGCCATCACCGGCCTGTCGGAGTATTCCTACGGCACCCTGACCGGCACTGTTACCTCCATCGACAGTGACGTGACCTCCAGCACCAACGGGTCCTACTACAAGATGACCATCAAGCCGGATAACACCTATGTCGTGAGCACCAGCGGCGACAAGGTGGATCTTTCCAACGGCATGAGCGTCACCGCCCGTGTGGAGTACGATGAACTGACTTACTTTGACTATGTGATGGAGGCCCTGGGCGTGCTGTTCCGCTAAGCGCCCGCCGATTCCACGCCCAAGAGGTACGAAAGAATGAAACTGAACCCGAAACAGCTGGCCGCCAGCGCGGCTCTGCTGGGTGTGCTGGCCTGTGCCGCCGCCCTGCCTGCGTCGGCTGCCGGCCCTGTTACCACGCCGCTGGCCCTCACGCTGCCCAAGGTGAGCTTTCCCTGGGATAAAGTTACCGCCGAGAGCATCGAGACCGGCAGCTACGATGCCGCCCCGCTGGCGGGCACGGCCCAGCAGCTCTCCCCGGTGACCACCCCCGCCAATGCCGCCAGCAAGAACGGCGTGACCTATGTCTCTGATAACCCCAATGTTGTCTCGGTGGACAGTGAGGGCGTGGCGCAGGCTGTGGGCCTGGGCACGGCCAACATCACCGCCACCTGCGGCGGGGTGAGCTGCACCTATACCATCACCCCCCAGCCGGATGCCAGCATGATCGCCACCGAAATGGATATCACCCTTGCATCCAGCACCATTGCCGTGGGCGAGACCACCAGCCTTTCGCTGGCAGTGCTGCCTACCTCGGCAGCCAACTATATCAACGTCAGCCTGAGCTCTTCCAATGAGAAGGTGGCCACCGTCAACAACTTTGGCAAGGTGACCGGCGTTGCCCCCGGAAAGGCCACCATCACCGCCACGGATGGCAACGTGAGCTGCACGGCCACCGTTACGGTGGTTGCGGCCAACACCAGCACCGTCTCCAGCCAGTCCATCTCCCTGAACACCAACTATGTGGTGCTCAAGCCGGGCTCTTCCAAGACCATCACCGGCAAGGTGTCGCCGGCCTCTGCCAGCCAGAGCCTGACCTTCAAGAGCCAGGACAAGAGCATTGCCACCGTCAGCGGTTCCGGTGTCATCACCGGCGTTGCCACGGGTGCCACCTCCGTGGTGGTCTCCAACGGCACCGCCTCCACCTCGGTCACGGTCATCGTCAACCGCACCGCATCCACCTCCGGCAGCAGCAGCGATACCAGCGGTGAGGGCACCGAGGACAACGTCACCACCGATGCCACCGTTGCCGCCATCCAGAACGCCGCAGGGGAGGAAGTGTCCCTCTATCAGAGCGACGTGCCTGCCATCACCGGCGAGATCCTGAGCGCCCTGCGCACCACGGGCCGCAGCCTGATCGTGCTGGACGAGGATTATACCCTGCGGATCGATGGCACCAGCATCAAGAGCACCCAGGGCGGGTTCAGCACCGCCCTGACCTTTGCCCCCGATGAAAACGGCCTGAGCTTCCAGCTGGGCGAAAGCGGCGCGCTGCCCTGTGTGGTGCAGATCACCCTGACCGGTGAGAACGCCGCTTACAGCCGCCTGTATCTGCACAACACTGCCAGCGAAAAGTGGCAGTTCCTGAACAGCTACAAGGATGGCACCATCACTGCCGATACGGCTGGCAGCTACCTGCTGACCAACCAGAATCTGCGCTTCACCAATATCAACTGGACCTTCTTCATCGCCGCCGGTGCGCTGACCGTGGTCTGCCTGATCGTGTATATCGCCGTCAAGAAACGGTATTGGTTCTGGTAATTATAACTGTGCGTAATAAAACCTCCCGCTCATTCGAGTGGGAGGTTTTTGTGTTTATCGGAAGTTCTTGACAATTAAAATACAATATGATATGATTTTGATATCAGAAAGAAACTTCCGAACCCTGTAAAGGAGGGACATTTTATGGAAGAGAAGATCTTACAGACCAAGAAGAACGGCATGACCATGCTTCTGCTGACCCTGCTGGGTTATGTGGCTGCGGTTGTGGTGGGCGGCATCGGTTTTGTAATGCTGTATACCACCTTCCTGGGTTTTATCCCGCTGGCGATCGCTGTCATCTATGCCATCATCGGTATTTTCCTGTTCGCGGGCCTGAAAGTCCTCAAGCCCGAGGAAGCGCTGGTGCTGACCCTGTTCGGTGATTACATCGGCACCCTGAAGGGACAGGGCTTTTACTGGGTGAACCCCTTCTGCACCGCCGTCAACCCTGCCGCCGGTACCCGCCTGAGCCAGAGCGGAGACGTGAACAGCAAGGAGAACAGCGTGGCTGCGCTGTTTGGCAATAACGGCCAGAATGCTCAGATGAGCGTCGAGTCCATGAGCAAAAAGATCTCCCTCAAGATGATGACCCTGAACAACTCCCGCCAGAAGATCAACGATTGTCTGGGCAACCCGGTGGAGATCGGCATTGCAGTCATCTGGCGCGTGACCGATACCGCTAAGGCAGTGTTCAATGTGGATAACTACAAGGAATACCTCTCCCTGCAGTGCGACAGCGCCCTGCGCAACGTGGTGCGGGTGTACCCCTATGATGTTTCTCCCAACGTGGACACCACCGGCGACGGCGTAGCTGACGAGGGCAGCCTGCGCGGCTCCTCCGAGGTGGTGGCAGCCCGCATCCGGGACGAGATCCAGAAGAACGTGGCCGAGGCAGGTATCGAAGTGGTGGAGGCTCGCATCACCTATCTGGCCTATGCACCGGAGATCGCAGCGGTCATGTTGCGCCGCCAACAAGCTGCCGCAATCATCTCTGCACGCGAAAAGATTGTTGAAGGAGCGGTCACGATGGTTCGGATGGCCCTTGACAAATTGGCGGACGAAAAGATCGTCGATCTGGACGAAGATAAAAAGGCGGCTATGGTAAGCAATTTGCTCGTCGTACTATGCGCCGACGAACAGGCCAAACCGGTCGTAAATACGGGAACTTTACATCAATAAAGGCAAAACGTTTCGGATGGCCGGCGAGGGAAAACAGAAGACATTCGTACTGCGGATCGATGCCCGACGGATGGAGGCGATCGAGAAGTGGGCTGCAGATGAGTTTCGCAGTGTCAACGGGCAGTTGCTCTACATCATCGATCAGGCTTTGAAGAAGAACCGGCGATGGAAAGAGACGGCAACGAAGGTCGCCGAAAAGAACGAATAATTTTAATTAAGAAGGGTGGTTCGATGATCGAAACGCAACAGTGAATCGGGCACCCGTAGGGATAAAACAGATACTATATGTTGGAGGTTCGAAATTTGCATGCCACCGTAGACGGAAAGGAGATTCTCCGAGGAATCAACCTGACGGTGCGTGCCGGAGAGGTCCATGCGATCATGGGACCGAACGGATCGGGGAAAAGTACCTTTGCGTCGGTACTCGCAGGTAACGAAAAATATGAAGTAACAGAAGGTGAGGTTCTTTTCGACGGCAAGGACCTACTGTCGATGAGCATCGAAGAGCGCGGGCGCGCCGGACTGTTTTTGGGATTTCAATATCCGGTCGAGATTCCCGGAGTGAGCATGGCCAACTTTCTGAAATATGCTCTGAACGAAAAGCGGAAATATCAGGGATTGGAGCCCCTTTCGTCGGCGGAATTTCTGCGTATGATGCGCGAAAAGGCCAAAATCGTCGAGATCGACAGCAAACTGACCAGCCGTTCGGTGAACGAAGGTTTTTCGGGAGGAGAGAAGAAGAAGAACGAGATCTTCCAAATGGCCATGTTCGAACCAAAACTGGCGATCCTCGACGAAACCGACAGCGGGCTCGACATCGATGCCCTGCGTATCGTGGCGACCGGAGTGGCCAAGCTCAAACGCCCCGACAACGCTACGATCGTCATCACGCACTATCAACGGCTGCTCGACTACATCGTTCCCGATGTTGTGCATGTACTCTACAAAGGCCGTATCATCTACTCGGCCGGTAAAGAGCTGGCCCTGAAACTCGAGGAACAAGGATACGACTGGCTGATCAATCAATATGAAAAGTAAGACGATGAACGGAGCTTTGGAGAAAAAATGGGTCGATCTCTATCTGGCCAATGCCGACATCATTGCTGAGGGATTACCTCCGGTGATCAATCGGGCACGTGCCGAAGCTTTGGAGATCTTCAATCTGTCGGGATTTCCGGCCAAAGGTTCGGCCAACGGCGACAGATACCACTATACCGACCTGCAACGCCTGTACGACCGGGATTTCGAATACTACTTCATGCCGTCCTACCGGCACGTAACCTTACCCCCGGCAAGAGACGAACACTATGCGGTGTCGTTTCTGAACGGTTTTTGCATCGACTCGGAGGCCCTGACCCGCTTAGATAACGGAGTCATATTCGGATCTTTGGCCGCAGCCGCCCGGGAGGTTCCCGAATTGGTCGAAAAGGCTTATAACCGATTGGCCGGGAAAGAGAACGACGCCATCACCGCTTTCAACACGGTGTTTGCTCAAGACGGTGTCTTCGTCTACGTTCCCCAAAACATCCAAGTGGAGCGTCCGATCGATATTCGATTCGCCTACTATGCCGAAGGGGAGTCACTGGCCGGATTTACACGGAACCTGCTCCTTTTCGAACCGGGCAGCCAAGCCCAGATCCTCATGGAAAATCTGTCGCTGAACGAAGGTGCATATTGCGATTGCGCAGTCAGTGAAATATCGGTCGGCGAACGGGCCCATATCGAGCTCGTCGAAGACTTCCGGCTGAATGCACATTCGGCCTCGATCTCCTCGAACTATGCCCGACAACAGACAGACAGTCACCTCTATTCGCTTTCGGTTGCATTGGACGGACAACTGATCCGTGGAGACCGCCGGGTCGAATTGAACGGAGCAGGCGCCGACAACCACATGGACGGCCTGATGCTCTGCAGCGAAGGACAACACATCGACTTCACGACCGATATTCGGCATACGGCTCCCGATTGTACGAGTAAAGAGTCGTTCCGAGCCATCGCCTCCGGAGACGGACGAGGCATCTTCTGCGGGCGGATCTATGTGGCTCCGGGCGCACAACGGACCCAAGCCTTCCAACAGAGCAACAACCTGTTGCTGAGCGAAAATGCCCATATCGATGCCAAGCCGCAACTGGAAATATACGCCGACGATGTAAAATGTAGCCACGGTGCTACGGTCGGTCAGCTGAACGAAGAGGCCGTGTATTATATGCGGCAACGGGGTATCTCGGAGGAGACCGCCCGTCGGCTGCAGATCATCGGATTTGTCGGACAGCTGCTCGGTCACATTCCGATTGCTGCCGTTATCGAACAATTCGAGACCCTCGTTACCGAGAAAATAGAACGAATGTAATGGACTGGAATGTAGAAAAAATACGAGAGGAGTTTCCCGTTCTCTCCCGGCAGGTGTACGGAAAGCCACTGGCCTACCTCGACAATGGAGCAACGGCCCAAAAGCCCCGCTGCGTCATCGACAAGATCGACCGAATGCATCGGGAAATGAACGCCAACGTTCATCGGGGCGCCCACTACATGAGCGAAGTCTGCACGGAGGAGTACGAAGCGGCACGTCGTGCCGTAGCCGACTTTATCGGAGCCGGTTCAACCCGAGAGATCGTATTTACCGCAGGAGCGACCGCCTCGATCAACACGGTGGCTTACAGCTTCGGAGAGCGCTTTATCGGAGCGGGAGACAACGTCATCACCACCGAAATGGAGCACCACTCCAACATCGTCCCGTGGCAGCTGATCTGCGGACGGAAAGGAGCGGAGCTCCGGGTTATCCCTTTCGATGACGACGGACGGCTAAAGATCGAAACGCTCGATCAACTGATCGACAACCGGACACGTATTGTCTGCATCACCCAAGCCTCAAACGTACTGGGTACCTGTCCCGATCTGAAGAAAGTGATCGAAACGGCCCATGCTGCAGGAGTTCCGGTCCTTGTCGACGGATGTCAGGGTGTTGTACACGGTGGGGTGAACGTACAGGAGTTGGATTGTGACTTCTACGCCTTCTCGGGACACAAGCTATATGGGCCGACCGGTATCGGTGTACTCTACGGCAAGGAGCGACTGCTCGACGAGATGCCCCCGTTCATGGGAGGAGGCGATATGGTCGGAACCGTCTCCTTCTCGGGAACGACCTATGCCGAACTGCCGCTCAAGTTCGAAGCGGGAACCACCAACTACATCGGAGCCATCGGTCTCGCAGAGGCTATCGGTTTTCTGAACGGCCTCGATCTTCACGCTGCGACAGCGTATGAAACCATGTTGAAGGATTATGCCGAACAACAGCTGGGGGCGATCGACGATTTACGGATCTACGGAACCCAGCCCGACAAGTGCAGCATCGTATCGTTCGGAGCAGAGGGCGTCCATCCCTACGACATCGGGGTCATCCTCGACAAGCTGGGCATCGCCATCCGGACCGGAACCCACTGCGCAGAACCGGTCATGACCCACTATGGGATCACCTCGATGGCCCGTGCATCGTTTGCTTTCTACAATACGCGCGAAGAAGTGGACCGTCTGGCCGAAGGAGTTACCCGAGCCCTGCACATGCTTCGCGCATAACCCAAAAGATTTTATTTGAACTGCTATTCCCCAAGATCATGGCCTTAATCGTTCTGGAAGGGCTCGACGGAGCCGGAAAATCGACACAAGTCAACAAGTTGCAGCAGATGTTAGCCTCCTGCGGCATCGGTTATGAATACCTCCACTTTCCCCGCTTCGACGCTCCGATATACGGAGAGTTGATCGCCCGATTTCTTCGGGGCGAATTGGGAGAGGTCGGAGTGGTCGATCCCTACATCGTAGCACTACTCTATGCCGGCGACCGGGCCGATGCTGCCCCAATGATTCGGAACTGGTTAGATGCAGGCAAATGCGTCATTCTCGATCGCTATGTATATTCGAATGTAGCCTATCAGTGTGCAAAAATTTCGGATCATGAAGAGCAAAAAAAGCTGCGCGACTGGATCGTCGATTTAGAGTACGGCTACCACCGGATTCCACGTCCCGATGTCTCGATCTTTTTGGATGTTCCGTTCGATTTCACCCGTCGGAAGTTGGAGGAGAACCGACAGGGTGCTGACCGCGAATATCTGCACGGCCGACAGGACATTCACGAAGCCTCCCTGACGCTTCAACAGCGCGTCCGCGAAGTCTATCTGGCCCAAACGGCGTATGACGACCGATTCCGCATTGTGTCGTGCGTAGGCTCTGACGGAGGAATGCTTCCTCCCGAAACGATCTTCACCCGTATCGAAGCGGAGGTCAAACCTCTTCTTCCCGTACGGTAAATTAAGGCCGGCTTACAAAGTACTTCGCTATACTGCGAAACAACCCCCTGTGGTTTTAGTAGCATAGATATCTCACAACCGATATTTATGCTACTCTTTTTTTATACCCTCTTTATATCGCTCTGTATGACCCGGTAAAAGATATCCTTCACTCTATCCGTTCGGGACGTCTTGTTTCTTTTGCCGATAAAATGTCGATAAAATTTTCCTGCCGGCCAAATTCCGAAACAGGGTTATTCCGATCTTTGTAATAGTAATATAAAAAATAAACGATTGTGAATTTAGGCATCATAGAATTAGAAGAGATGGAGTTCAGGGCCTTTCACGGCTGCTATCCGCTTGAACGAATCGTAGGAAATCGTTTCTTGGTGAACGTTACGATCAAAGCCGACCTCTCGCTTCCGGCTGCCAGCGATAACGTGAACGACACGATCAACTTCCTCTCCGTATACGAAACCGTCCGCGACGAAATGAAGATTGAATCGCACATTCTGGAACATGTGGCCCAAAGGGTCATCGACGCCATCTACTGCCGGTTTCCACAAAGTCAGTACGTTCGGGTCAAAATCTCCAAAATAGCCCCTCCCCTCGGAGGAAAAATCAGGAAGGTTTCGGTAACCCTTGAAAAATAACTTTTTACATAAAGTGTTAATAAAATATTGATAAGATTCGAACACCCCTCTTTTGCATGACAAGAAGAGTTCGTAATCTTGTAGTGGAATTTCAGACTCACCGCCGCGATAGCGGATGAGTCGATAGAATTAACTGAGGAATTGTAAATCATGTCAGACGTAAAACAGAACAACGGGACCACAAACATGACCGTTTATCAGTATGCCGACGCGGTAGAAGAAGCGAAAAAATATTTTAAAGGAGATGACCTCGCCGCTACGGTGTGGGTAAGCAAGTATGCCTTGAAAGATTCCATGGGCAATCTGTACGAAAAATCTCCCGAACAAATGCACCACCGGATCGCTTCGGAAATCGAACGGATCGAAAAACGGTATCCCAATCCAATGTCTGCCGAAGAGGTCTATGATTTACTGAAAGGATTCCGCTATCTGATTCCTCAAGGCGGCCCGATGACCGGTATCGGCAATAACCTGCAGATCGCCTCGCTGTCGAACTGTTTCGTGATCGGACACCGCCATCCGGCCGATTCCTACGGAGGAATCATCCGCATCGACGAAGAGCAGGTACAACTTATGAAACGTCGCGGGGGCGTAGGACATGACCTCTCGCACATCCGTCCGACCGGAAGTCCCGTGCTGAACAGCGCACTGACTTCGACCGGTATCGTACCCTTCATGGAACGTTACTCCAATTCGACCCGCGAGGTGGCTCAAGATGGACGCCGGGGCGCCCTGATGCTCTCCCTGTCGATCAAACATCCCGATGCGGAAAACTTTATCGACGCCAAGGTCGAAACCGGAAAGGTTACCGGAGCCAATGTCTCGATAAAAATCGACGACGAATTCATGCAGACGGTGATCAAGGGCGGCAAATATCATCAGCAATTCCCGATCGATTCGGATAAACCGATGTACGAAAGAGACATCGACGCCCGGGCTCTGTGGGGCAAGATTGTCCACAACGCATGGAAATCAGCTGAACCCGGTGTACTCTTCTGGGATACGGTCATTCGGGAGTCGATCCCCGACTGCTATGCCGATTTGGGATTCCGCACCGTATCGACCAATCCGTGCGGCGAGATTCCGCTCTGCCCCTACGACAGCTGCCGGTTGTTGGCTATCAACCTCTATGGATACGTCGATAAACCATTTACCGCCGAGGCTTCGTTCAACTTCGAGAAATTCAAGAAACACGTCAACGCAGCCATGCGGATGATGGACGATATCATCGATCTTGAGCTTGAAAAGGTAGATGCCATCATCAAAAAGATTCAGGGCGATCCTGAAGATGCAGACATCCGTCGCGTCGAACTGGAACTCTGGGAAAAGATTAAAGAGAAAGCGATACAAGGTCGTCGCACAGGTTTAGGCATTACGGCCGAAGGCGATATGCTGGCCGCTTTAGGCTACCGATACGGAACCGAAGAGGCGATCGACTTCGCCGTCAAGATCCAGAAGACTTTGGCTCTGGCGGCCTATCGGGCTTCGGTAGAGATGGCCAAAGAGCGCGGAGCATTCCCGATCTACGATGCCGAACGGGAGAAGAACAACCCGATGATTCTCCGTATCAAGGAGGCCGATCCGGCACTCTACGACGATATGGTTCAGTATGGACGACGCAATATCGCCATCCTGACGATCGCGCCTACGGGAACCACCAGCCTGATGTCCCAAACCACATCGGGTATCGAACCCGTATTCCGGCCGGTATATACCCGCCGTCGGAAGGTAAACCCGAGCGACAAGGATGTAAGGGTAACCTTTGTAGACGAAGTGGGCGACTCATGGGAAGAATACAATGTATTCCACCACAAGTTCCTCGTATGGCTCGAGGTCAACGGCTACAATGTCGATGAGGTCAAAAACATGTCACAAGCCGAAATCGACGCCTTGGTTGCCAAATCACCCTACTATAAGGCCACTGCAAACGACATCGACTGGGTCAATAAGGTGAAGATGCAGGGTGCCATCCAGAAGTGGGTGGACCACTCGATCTCCGTTACGGTCAACCTGCCGAACTCCATCTCCGAAGAGATGGTCGGAAAGGTCTATCTGACGGCATGGGAGTATGGCTGCAAAGGGGTTACGGTCTATCGGGACGGTTCGCGAGACGGAGTCCTGGTAGAGAAGAAAAAGAAAAAACAGGCCAAAACAGAAGAGGGAGCGCCGATGAGCGCCGACGGGTATCGTCCTCCTTTGAAACGCCCGATCGAACTGGCCGCCGACATCGTTCGGTTCAAGAACGGAGACGAGGATTGGATCGCCTTCGTCGGCATCTACAACGACCGCCCGTATGAGATTTTCACCGGTAAGATGGAGGAGGACGCCATGTTTATCCCGAAAAAGATCAAAAAGGGCGTTATTCTCAAAGTCAAGGAACCGGACGGCACCAAACGATATGACTTCCAATACAAAGACAAATACGGTTATACCAATACCATCGGAGGAATCTCAAGATTGTTTAACAAGGAGTTTTGGAACTATGCCAAGCTGATTTCGGGCGTGTTGCGTAACGGTATGCCGATTCTGGACGTAGTTACGCTGATCGAATCGCTCCGGTTGGACAGCGAAAGCATCAATACGTGGAAAACCGGTGTTGCCCGTGCCTTGAAACAATATATTGCCAACGGAACAAAATCCAAAGAGAAATGTCCGAATTGCGGACAGGAGACTTTGGTCTACCAAAACAGCTGTCCGGTATGTATGAGCTGCGGCTATTCCAAGTGCGGATAGCCTCCCGACAGACCGGGAAAAGCAACTGTTTCCCCGCAGGTTTGGGAAGAGACGGAGTCCGATTCATAAATTTTCCGTCCTTCCCGAAACCGGAGGGAAAATCCCCAAGAACCTAATTTAATCCGGTACAAATGATTAAAACCGATTTTACAAAAGATAAGGAGCTGGACCTCGAACTGGACGATACGGTAGCCGAAGGCGAATACTCCAATTTGGTCGTTATTTCGCACTCAACGTCAGAATTCGTTCTGGATTTCGTACGGCTGATGCCCGGGGTGTCGAAAGCGCGCGTAAAGAGCCGCATCGTACTCGCTCCGGAACACGCCAAACGCCTGCTCCTCTCCCTGCAAGAGAACATCGAACGTTACGAAGCCTTGGTCGGTAAGATACAGCTTCCTACCCTGCCTTCGGACGAAGCCAATCTGACAATGAATTTCCTTGCAGGAGAAGCCTAAACATACAAAAGATTAACCCTCGCGGAGAGAGCTGAGCATTATACGCGTCTCTCTATAGCGATCTGCCGATCTAAAACAAGGTACTCTGCTGCGTCGGAGGAACCAAACCGAGGTGTGTATAGGCCAACTCGGTAACTTCACGTCCGCGGGGCGTTCTCTTCAGGAAGCCCTCCTTGATCAGGAACGGCTCATAAACCTCCTCAATCGTTCCCGCGTCCTCGCTCACTGCCGTCGCAATCGTACCCAACCCGACCGGGCCACCGCCAAATTTATCGATAATCGTCGTCAGGATCTTGTTGTCCATCCGGTCGAGTCCACGCGAGTCGATATTGAGCGCATCGAGCGCATAACGCGTGATTTTCACGTCGATCCGTCCACCGCCTTTGACCATGGCAAAATCACGAACCCGCCGCAGTAGGGCATTGGCAATTCGCGGAGTACCCCGACTTCGCAAAGCGATTTCGTGCGCCGCATCGTCATCGATCGGAATCTGAAGAATCGAAGCCGAACGCTTGACAATACCGCTCAGAACCTTGCTGTCGTAATACTCCAAATGACACTGGATACCGAAACGGGCACGCAGCGGACTGGTCAGCAAACCACTCCGGGTCGTCGCTCCGATCAGTGTAAAAGGATTCAGTTCGATCTGAATCGAACGGGCACTCGGTCCCTTGTCGAGCATGATGTCGATCTTATAGTCCTCCATTGCCGAGTAAAGATACTCCTCAACGATCGGGCTCAATCGGTGAATCTCATCGATAAAGAGCACATCGCCGCTCTCGAGATTGGTCAATAGTCCGGCCAGATCGCCCGGTTTATCGAGCACCGGTCCCGAGGTCATCTTCAGGGTGGCCCCCATCTCGTTGCTGATAATATTGGCAAGTGTTGTTTTCCCGAGGCCGGGAGGCCCGTGCAACAAGACGTGATCGAGCGCCTCTCCCCGCATCAAAGCCGCTTTGATGAAAACCGTCAGGTTATCGATAATCTTATCCTGTCCGCTGAACGTTTTCAGATCCTGCGGACGGATCTTATTCTCGAAGTCCAAATCGGTCTCTATATTCCGGATGTCTTTCATCGATGTCGGTTCTTACCCGACAAAAATAAGAATTATTTGCGAAAGCACGCTAATGAATCCCGTTCCACTCGTAACGGGGCGTATCAATGTCCAAGAGGGAAAGAATCCGTTCGACGATCGTCATACACAGAGACTCTATATCGACCGGACAGGAATAAAACGAAGGTGCTGCGGGGCAAACGATAGCTCCCGCCTCTGAAAGACGCAGAAGGTTCTGCAGATGAATCGTACTCATCGGAGCCTCACGAGGGACCAAAATCAGCCTTCTCCGCTCTTTGAGCATCACGTCCGCCGCGCGACAAATCAGGTTATCCGAAGTTCCCGCCGCTATTCGGCCTGCCGTTCCCATCGAACAGGGCACCACAACCATCGCATCGTAACGAGCCGAACCGGAAGCCGGCGGCGCAAACATCTCTCCACAATCGTACCGCGTAAAACGTGGATCGCGCATCCAATCGTCCGAGTCCTCGAATACAGCGACCTGCGATCCGTTCTCCGAAGCGATCAGTGCAATCTCGCCCACGGATTCGATCCGGCTCAGGCGCTCGCACAACAGCCGAGCGTAAATCGAACCGCTCGCTCCGGTTACAGCAACGATCAATTTCCTCTTTCTATCCATAGCTACAACTCGATAATCGAGCACTTCAGGTCGTTATCCCGAAGATACTGGAGCGTCCGTGGCAGGGCATAACGCAAATTACGAAAAGATTTTACCGAGTCGTGGAAAACGACGATCGACCCTCCGCGCACATAGCGGGTCACGTTATGCAGACACTGACGGGGCGACACCCACGGACTGTAATCCCGACTCAACACATCCCACATGATCAGATTGTAACGTTCACTCAAACGTCGTGCTTGAGAGGGCGTAATCCGTGCATAAGGTGGGCGAAACAGATCGGTATGCAGTATATCGTTCGCAAAGTCTACATCCTCGATGTAGCGTTCGAGACTCATGCTCCACCCCTTCTGGTGGCTATACGTATGATTGCCGATGGCATGTCCGCCCTCCACGATCATGCGAAAAAGATGTGGATACTGTTCGGCATTCTTCCCCAGACAAAAGAAGGTGGCTTTTGCATTGTATTCGGCCAGTTGATCGAGAATCCACTCCGTGATGCCGGGAGTCGGACCATCGTCAAACGTCAGATAAACCTCCCCGTCGGCTTCTGGCATCGACCAGATCATCGACGGGAAAAGACGACGTATGAATTTCGGCGGTTGTATGCGCATGATTTTCGGAGGTCCCGACCGGAATGTAACCGTGTCGGAATACAAATAATACTGATTTCGAACTCGCGACAAAGGTATATGTTTTATGCCAATTGTCAAATCGATAACGGCAAAGTGTTTGCAGTCGATTTCCCTCGTAAAACAATCTTGGTCAAAAATGAAACAATATTTTTCATTCCGGACAAAAAAAGTTAATTTCGGTCGATAATTTTTGTTCCGGCAGGACCGTTATCGAATAAAAATCATCTGTACGAAAACCAAACTCCCCCGAGCACTATGTTTGACAGAAAAATCTATATCGAACGGCGCAAAGCGCTTCATGAACGCCTCTCCAGCGGATTGGTTCTGCTGCCGGGCAACGACGAATCGGCAGCCAACTATCCGGACAACACCTACCGGTTCCGCCAAGACAGTACGTTTCTCTACTTTTTCGGACTGAACCGCCCGAAAACGGTCGGGCTTCTCGATCTGGATTCGGGAGAGGACATCCTCTACGGCGACGATACCTCATTGGAAGATATTATCTGGACCGGTCCTCAACCGACCCTCACCGAATGGGCCTACCAAGTAGGAGTCGAGCACACGCAACCGATCAGCCACCTCTACAAACGGATCGAGGCCGCAGCGGCAAAGGGCCGAAGAATCCACTACCTGCCCCCCTACCGGGCAGAAACGATCCTACATGTCGGACGGCTGTTGGGCTTAATGCCGGATCGGGTCGCCGCCCATGCCTCCGTCGAATTGGCCCGGGCAGTCGTCGCTTTGCGCGAGGTAAAAGCCCGTTGCGAGATCGAAGAGATCGAATTCGCCTGCGGCATCGCCTCCCGCATGCACCGACTGGCCATGCGGATGTGCCGGCCGGGAACCAGCGAACGCGAAATTGCCGGAGCTATCGAGGGCGTGGCCCTGCAATACGGAGCCGGAGTATCATTTCCCTCGATCGTCACACAGAACGGACAAACCCTCCATAACCACGACTATTCGGATACGTTGCAAAGCGGTCGGTTGATGCTGGTCGACGCCGGAGCCGAAACCACCATGAACTATTGCAGCGACTTTACCCGGACTTTTCCCGTAAGCGGGTACTTCACTCCCAAACAAAAGGAGATCTACGACATTGTTCTGGCCGCCAACCGGAAGGTCTTCGAGTTGGCCCATCCGGGCGCCTATTACTACCAGATGCACAACGAAGCGGCAAGGGTCATCGCCGAGGGGCTCCGTTCGTTGGGTCTGATGCGCGGGAACATGGAGGACGCCGTAGCCGTCGGGGCCCAAGCGCTCTTTATGCCGCATGGACTCGGTCACCAGATGGGGCTCGACGTTCACGACATGGAGAATATCGGAGAGAAATACGTGGGCTACGACGAAGAGACACTCCGCAGTTCGACGCCCGGACTCTCTTCGCTGCGCATGGGGAAACGGCTTCGCGAAGGGCACGTCATAACCGTCGAACCGGGCATCTATTTCATCCCGGATCTGATCGACAAATGGGAGGTCGAAGGATTCGGACGGGACTTTATCAATTTTGCCAAGGTCCGCGAATACCTCGACTTCGGCGGCATACGGATCGAGGACAACATGTTGATCACCCCATACGGCAACCGGCTGTTGGGTAACGATCGTCCGCCGGTAACGACCTCCGAGATAGAATCCTATATGAACAATAACTAACAAAAATAAACAAAGAGCCGGAAACCTCGATGGTTTCCGGCTCCTTTCTCTATTCAAATTGTTCCTTTACTCTTCGCACGGTTCGATCCGAAGCAGTTTGGCCTCCGGTGCTTGTGTAAAGTTGAACCTTAATCCCTTATCCAACAACCGGGCTCCATCGTACGTCTCGCTCCGACCGGAATCCATGTCGGTAATCCGATAACTTTTTTCTCGATCAATCCCTTTCAACCGACATACTCCCGAATCATAAATCGACTCCGCCCGGTTGAACATCTGTATGAATCCGGTTCCGGTCTCCGGCCGGAAAAACATCCAACCGATCCAAACATCGTTCTGAAGACTATATTCGGTCAACGGATAAAAATCACCGCGATAGTCGTCACGTATCTCCTCCCATTGAGCCAACAATTTGCGCAATAAAGGATAATCAGCATCCTTGATCCGAGCATCCAAGTTTAACACGATCGACGGGCTCATGTTGCTCCGGAAATCATAGGCCGTAATCCGATTCACACCTGCTCCGGTGAAGGGAATCCACTCCGAAAGCCCATAAGTCTGCCCTTGTACACCACGCGGTTCAAAGGCGTAATCACTCCGCCACAACGGAACAGCACGACGCAAATTCTCCAATTCGAGCCGTTTGCCTCCTGCCGCACAGATATCAATCAACATCTCGGGGTGGCGCCGCCGCAACTCATCCATATACTTCAGATAACCGATCACATGTTTGATCTCGGTGATTCCCTGTCGGTCAGGTTGCTGCCGATCTGCTTCATCCCAAAAACTTGCAGACATGACCGCAAAATCCTGTCGATAGAGGTCAATATCTTCGCTTTTCAGCAAGCTGTCCACATGATCAGTCATCCACTCTAAAGCTTCAGGATTGCCATAATTGAAAAAACGTGTCGGTCCCGTCCCAAGCGTCCACTCCGGATGGTGCTCATAAATCCAACTCCCTTCGGTCACCCGTTCCGGTTCGAACCACAGTAGCGTTTTCACACCTTTACTGTGCGCATGATCGCTGATAGCCCGTAATCCGTTCGGATACCGTTTCGGATCGGGGTACCATGTTCCGAGCAGATCCTGCCAACTTCCTCCCTTGTTCGGATACCAACCGGCATCCATCCACCAATAATCCAACTGAATATCCTCCTCCAGATAGCGGTCAATAAATTCGATCTGATCCTTGTCCGTGGCATGAAACATCTCCGCAAAAAAAGAAGAACTGGCGGCTTCGAGAATCGGTTCGGGCAAATCCCCTCCCGGACGCGGTAAATTATGATCGTACATCCAGCGCCGCCACTGATTCTGCGCTCCCTCCCGATTGCCCTGCCAAAACATCAACACCACAAGCGGCGTCCGAACTTCTTCTCCCGGTTCGAGATAAAAACGAGTATGGATCTGGCCGACTTGCGCCGTCAGTGTCGTATCGGCCGTACGGGCAAACGATGCCTTCCAACGGGCAGGCCACCCTACGGCAGCTATCACTCCCTCCGTACCCTCTTTCCGTTCGATATTGAAAAACGGCAGATTCTGAGCCGTCGGGAAACCGGCCCAAAATGCCCCCAGCTCTCTGCTCCGTCCGACATCCAACTTTTCCCGTAAGGGCTGAAATTCCCGAGCTCCGTCTCCATCGATTCCCGAGGCTCCTCCGACATTATAGTTTAAATAAACGGTCTCTCCAGAACCGACCGTAAAAGGAAGGTCAAGCGCCATCAGGTTCTCGAAAATTCCCGTATTCGTCTTCCCATTATTTTTGACATACACGGTCCATTCGACGGCTGGATAATCCGTGTAATGGACGATTTCACAACGAACCTCTATCTTTCGTTGCGGATCGGTATAGGTACGTATCTCCTCTATTCTGCCTTGCTTATCCTGTTTGGTCTTGACATCGAGCCGGCAAGCTGGTAACCACGTATCGGACGACTCTCCGTCATACAGAAAACTCAACGGCAACGTGGCTGCATCAGCAAATTGCTGTTCGCTCCAATCCATCATCTCTTGCACCGGAACCGAAACCTCTTTAGCTGCTCCGGATGTAAAAGACAAAAGAGTGGCAAACAAAAAAATTATACTTGTTCTAATTTGATGTTTTCTCATAACTCTACGGGTTAAAATAGTTTATAAGGTTAAAACTAACGTCTTTCTTCGAAAAAACAAAAATACAAGTCCCCTTTAAAACCTGTTTTGCAATACCAACCGACTAAATTCTTATCGGTTTATCGCACCGAAACTGAGCTTTGTCTTCCGAACAAGCAGAAACAAGAAAATTGATTTACAATTTTCTGTGATTTTATTTCTTGACTCTACCTGTAAGCTATACACTAAACGTCAATGTTTTACATAACAACGCATACCCTCTTCGTTTTCAACAGAAACTATTTTTCTGAAATTTATTAACAAAATTGTTGAAAAAGGAAAATTCATCCCCTATATTTGCATTAACAAAATTGTTAACTACACAATGGACACAACCAAGAAAAGACACACGGATAACAAAGAAGCGGATATTTTGCATGCAGCCGAACGGGAATTTCTGTCAAAAGGATATGCAGGAGCCCGCACAACGGCGATAGCCGAAGCCGCCGGAGTTACACATGCCATGCTTCACTACTATTTCCGTACAAAAGAGCAACTCTTCAAACGGATACTCGACGAAAAACTCCGCCTGATGGGTCAGTCGGTTTTGGCCGCTTTCGGACAACCCGAACTCCCCCTTATGGCCCGTATAAAAGATGGTATCGAACGCCATTTCGATTTCATCGCCGCGAATCCTGAACTGCCTTTGTTCATCGTCAACGAAATTTTTGCACATTCCGAACGCTATGAACTGATGCAGGAGAACATCCGGGCGTTGCTCAACCCGTTGCAATACAGTCTTCAACAAGAATTGGACGAATCGGCTGCGCGGAACGATACGGAACCGATAGATGCCCGTATGTTGTTGATCGATATTATTTCGCTCAATGTTTTCGCCTTCATCGCCTTCCCGATCATACAACCTCTTTTGGGAGATTTGACGGCAGACCGGGAACATTTCTTCGCACAACGCAAACAGGAAAACATAGAAACGATCATGCGTCGACTCAAAAAATTATAACCTCATGAAACGAATTATCTTATCGATCCTGTTCGCCGGATTTTCGGCCTCGGTTTTCGCCCAAATGACACTCGAAACGTGCCAAGAGTTGGCCCGCGAACACTATCCCGAGGTAAAACAGTACGATCTGATCCGCCTGACCGAACAGTACGACCTTTCGAATGCGGCACGGGCTTGGCTGCCTCAGCTCTCGCTATCGGCACAAGCGACATGGCAAAACGAGGTTCCCGAATTTCCCGAAGCCCTGTCCGGCATGCTGTCTCAAGCCGGAGTGACCATACCGGGACTGAAAAAGGACCAATACAAGGTAGGACTTGAACTGAATCAAACGATATGGGACGGTGGAAAATCGAATGCCGACAAACGACTCGCCCGTACGGAAGCAGCCGAACAACGTGCCATGACAGACGTCGACCTATATACTTTAAAAAAACGTGTAAACGAACTTTATTTCGGGATTTTATTACTCGAGGAAAAACTCTCGCAAACCTACCGAACGATAGCTCTTCTTGAAAGTAATCTCGACAAGATGCGCTCCTTGGTTACAAACGGGACAGCCCTTGCGAGCGATGTCGATGCCGTAGAGGCAGAACTGCTCACTGCCCGCCAACAGGCTACGCAAATAGAGGCTTCACGTACGAGCTATCGCAAAATGCTGGAGCTGTTCATCGGAGAACCGTTACAGGAAAATCTGCTTCGGCCCGAATTCGAGGAAATGGCAACAACTGAATTGACCCGTCCCGAACTTGCCTTGTTCGACGCCAAAAAAAATAGGCTCGCTGCACAAGAAGCCCTCATAAAAAGTTCGACGAGGCCCAAATTCGGATTTTTTGCCCAAGGATATTACGGCTACCCGAGTATGGACTATTTCGCCAGCATGATGTCGAATGAATGGCGATGGAACCTTCTCACAGGCATCCGAATGTCCTGGAATTTCGGTGCCTATTACACGAAAAAGAACTCACTGAACAAGCTCCGTACGGCTCAGCAGTCGATCGACCTGCAACGCGATGTTTTCCGCTTCGAGACCAACCTGCAAGTCGCGCAGGAGACCGGAGATATCGCTCGCTTACGTAAAACCATAGCCAATGACGCCCGCATTGTCTCACTCCGACAGTCTGTTCGCGAGGCTGCCGAATCGAAACTCCGTAACGGAATAATCGACACGAATGATCTGCTGCAAAAGATTACCGACGAGGCTGCGGCTCGGTCCGCCCAGTCGGTGCACGAAATCGAACTGCTGAAAGCACTCTACGAATTGAAACATACGATTAACCAATAAAAACAATAAACCATGAAACGATCGACAATGTACCTTCTGCTGCTGATATTGGCAGGATGCAGTCGAAGCGAATCTTTCGACGCGACAGGGACCTTCGAAGCTACGGAAGTAACGGTATCGGCCGAAGCCTCCGGACGCATTCTAGCGTTCAACGTAAACGAAGGGGACCGAATAGAACAAGGCCAAACGGTCGGCACTATCGACACGGTACAACTCTACTTGCAAAAAATGCAACTGGAGCGGCAGATCGCATCGGTACGCAGCAACCGGCCCGATATTTCGAAACAGGTAACGGCATTACAAGAACAGATCGCTCAGCAGGAGACCGAACGAACCCGTGTAAAACGGTTGCTCGATGACGGTGCCGCCACAACAAAGCAACTGGATGACATCGATGCCTCGCTCAAAATCCTGAATGGACAGTTGGAGGCAACTCTCTCGACACTACGTAACAACACGGCATCGATCGACGAAAACAGCTCCTCGATCGAGCTGCAAATCGCACAAGTCGAAGACCACTTGGCCAAATGCCGGATCGTATCGCCCGTCACAGGCACCGTTCTGGCCAAATATGCCGAAACCGGAGAACTGGCCTCAACAGGACGCCCCCTGATGAAGGTCGCCGACCTCGACCACATTTACCTCCGGGCCTATTTCACCTCCGAACAACTGGCCGCCCTGCAACTTGGACAAGAGGTAACCGTAACGGCCGACTTCGGAGCCGACGAACAATACGAGTATCCGGGACGCATCGTCTGGATCGCTTCAGAAAGCGAATTTACCCCTAAGAATATCCAGACCCGAAACACGCGGGCAAACTTGGTCTATGCGGTAAAAATCGCGGTCGAAAACGACGGACGGCTGAAAATCGGACTCTACGGCGAAGTAAACCTTTAACAGCACATACCATGAATTTCTCCAATGCGATAGAGATAAAGGGATTGACCAAACGCTATGGCCCGGTCGTCGCTCTCGATCGAATCCGGCTGGAGGTACATCGCGGCGAACTGTTCGGATTGATCGGCCCCGATGGAGCTGGGAAAACAACACTGTTCCGGCTGCTGACCACCCTGATCGATCCCGACGAGGGTCAAGCCTCGGTCAACGGCATGGACATCGCAACCGAATACAGGAACATCCGCAAGACGATCGGTTACATGCCGGGCCGTTTCTCGCTCTATCCCGACCTGACGGTCGACGAGAACCTCGCTTTTTTCGCTGCACTCTTCGGAACAAACCTCCGCGACAGCCACGATCTTATCGATCCGATCTACCGTCAAATCAAACCCTTTCGCACGCGGCGCGCAGGGAAACTCTCGGGAGGCATGAAACAAAAGCTAGCCCTCTGTTGTGCACTGATCCACCGGCCCTCGGTCCTGTTCCTCGACGAACCGACCACAGGAGTCGATGCCGTATCACGCAGCGAATTTTGGGACATGCTTGCTGAATTGAAAGCAAAAAGGATCTCGATCCTCGTATCGACTCCCTATATGGACGAAGCGAACCGTTGTGACCGAATCGCCCTGATCAACGAAGGAAAAGTTTTAGGCATCGACACTCCGCAAGGCATTGTATCCGGATTCAATGCTCCGCTCTTTGCACTTCACGGCGACAACATGTTCGGACTACTAAAAGCAGCCCGCTGCTATGCGGGGGTCCGAACATGTTATCCTTTCGGACAGACCCATCATCTGGTCACTGAATCAGGTTTCAATGCAGTCCGTTTTCTCGAAACGCTCTCAGCGGAGGGTTTTTCAGCCATAGAATTATATCCGGTCGAGGCCGGAATAGAAGACGTATTCATACAACGCATGGAAAATGAATCGGGACAAAGTCATATCGGTTAAAAACCTCAGTAAAAAATTCGGCGAATTTATCGCAGTAGACCGTATCTCGTTCGAGGTTGAACGGGGAGAGATTTTCGGTTTCCTCGGAGCCAACGGAGCCGGGAAGACAACTGCCATGCGAATGCTTTGCGGATTGAGTTATCCCACATCCGGCAGCGGTACGGTCGCAGGATACGACGTAATGACCCAAGGTGAAGAGATCAAACGACACATCGGCTACATGAGCCAACGCTTTTCGCTTTATGAGGACCTGACCGTCTGGGAAAACATCAGACTCTATGCCGGAATCTACGGATTGAACCGCCGCCAAACCCTGCGCCGGACCGTCGAATTGCTCGACCGCCTGCAATTCCGTTCAGAGATCCGTACACGGGTCGGATCGCTGCCACTCGGATGGAAACAGAAACTCGCCTTTTCGGTAGCAACACTCCACCGTCCCGAAGTGGTCTTTCTCGATGAACCCACCGGCGGGGTCGATCCGGTGACCCGTCGCCAATTCTGGGAGTTGATCTATGAAGCCGCAGCTGCCGGCACAACCGTCTTCGTCACCACTCACTACATGGATGAAGCCGAATACTGCTCGCGCGTATCGATCATGGTCGACGGACAGATACGAGCCTTGGATACCCCAACCCTATTAAAACAACAATTTGCCGCAAAGAGCATGGACGAGGTGTTCCGTACGTTGGCTCGCGACGCAAAACGAGGAGAATAATACGACACTACTATGGGAGGTTTTTTGTCATTCGTCCGGAAAGAGACGCTACACATCATCCGCGATCCACGCACCATGCTCGTCGTTCTGTTGATGCCGATCGTCCAGATGACACTCTTCGGATTCGCCATTTCAACCGAGATCAACAACATCGATTTCGCAGTCGTTGCACCGAACCGCACATCCGCCATCAGGCAACAAGTGGAACGATTGGCAGCCAATACCTATTTTACCTATAAAGGTTTCATCTCTCCGAAAGAAACAGACGAGGTGTTGCGTCGTGGAGAGGCAGATGTCGTAGTAGTTTTTGCTGACGACTATGACCGAAAAACCCTCTCTTCAGCCTTATCACCAACTGAT
>OIWU01001518.1_pt1 | contig 22524 bp, 16 predicted proteins | sample 1587711 | NCBI WGS metagenome assembly OIWU01 (sample SAMEA3888909, study PRJEB22519) | human gut metagenome | biome: human gut; feature: human-associated habitat; material: faeces | place: Denmark | collected 2010 | reverse complement strand
ATCCCCGTCGTCCACCGCGCCGCCGCGCTCGCGGAGCTGCTGGCGCCGCGTCGGCTCGTCGCCGTCGCGGGCACGTGCGGCAAGTCCACCGTCACGGCCATCCTCGGCCATCTGCTCGCGGAGAGTGGATTCGACCCCGTTGTCGTGAACGGGGCGCAGGTCGTGGGCTGGGACGCGGGCGGCACGCGCGTCGGCTCCACGCGGAAGGGAACGGGTGCGTACGCCGTCGCCGAGGTGGACGAGAGCGACAAGTCGCTCGTCGCGTTCAAGCCCTTTGCCGCCGTCGTCACGAACGCCTCCGCCGACCACTATTCGAAGGCGGAGATGGACGCGGTCTTCGACGCCTTCGTGCGCGGGGTGCCGGGGCCCGTGATCGATGGTCGCCGCACGCCGATGGTCCCCTCCGCCGCCGCCCGCACGATTCCGCTGCCCGGCGAACACAACGCCGTGAACGCCGAGTGCGCGCTGCGCATGGCGGCGGCGCTGGGGGCGGATCCGGCGCGCCTTGCCGCCGCGATCCGCACGTTCCCCGGGGTCGAGCGCCGCCTGCAGCGGGTGGGGACCTGCGGCGGGGCGGTTGTCTACGACGACTACGCGCACAACCCGGAGAAGCTGCACGCGATGCTCGCGACGCTGCAGGCGGCCTACCCGAAGGGTGTGGCCGTGGTGTGGCGTCCGCACGGCTACGCGCCGCTCCGGAAGATGCTGGAGGCGCTGGCGGCGATGTTCCGCGCAACGCTCCGCCCGTGCGACGAACTGCTCGTGCTGCCCGTCTACGATGCCGGGGGCACGACGGACCGCTCGCTCAATTCGGATGCGCTCGTGGCGCGGCTGAACGCTTCGCCCGTGCGGTTCGTTGAAGGTCTTGAAGACGCGGAGACCCATCTCCGCACGCACGCGCCGGCGTTCGGCGCATTGGTTGTGGCCGGCGCGCGCGACCCGGGGCTTCCGGTTCTCGCCCGCCGCCTCGCGGGAAAGGAATGAAGACGATGAAACTGAACCTCGTGTTCGCGCTCGCCGCCGTGCTGGCGGCTTCGCCCCTCTTGCCGGTTGCCGCCGCAGAGGAGAAAAAGGATGCCGCCGCCGCCGAGGCCGCGGGCCCCACGCCGGAGCAGCTGAAGGCGCGCAAGGCGAAGAAACCCTCCTACACCAAGCTCGTCGAAGCGCAGGCCGTGGCGGAGAAGTGCGCTCAGCCCCTCCTCGTGGCGCTTTTCCCGGAGGGCCGCCCGGACGTCCAGTTCCTCAAGCAGAAGATCATCAACCGCAAGGAATTCAGCAAGGACTTCGCGAAGGCGAACTGCGTCCTCGCGTTCATGAAGATCAAGCCGGACAACAGGGACGCGAAGAAGATCGAGACGCGCGGCCTGAAGGAGCCCGAGCTCAAGTTCCTGGAGAACTTCGCCGTCTCGGAAAAGGCCATCGCGCAGGCGAAGCAGCAGAACAAGGACGAGCCGAAGTTCACGGACATGGCGTGCTACCCGGCCGTGATCTGCGTGGACGCGACGGGACAGAAGGAACTCTTCCGTCTTGCGGCCTACGACAAGGAGGGCGGGTTCGGCGTGTGGCTTTCGCAGGTCGTCGACAGCTTCCGCGCGGCCGGCATCGAGCCGACCATCTCGCCGCTCGTGAACAAGATCATCGAGAACCCCGACGACCCCAAGAAGTGGAAATAGTCCCGATGTCCGCAGTCCCTCCGTCGTTCGACTATCCCCGGTGCCGCCTCGTGCGGGGCTCGCAGGCCTCGCTCGACGCGGCGCTCGCGCGTTTCCACGCCCAGCCCGTGGACGAGGTGCGCCTCGCCGAGCGGAGCGGGTGGCCCGCCCGGCGCACGACGCTCGCCGCCGAGGTGTCCGTGGCGGGGAAGGGGACGTATCGCGGGCGGGAGAGGCGCACGCTCACCTTCGCGCCGTCGGCGAAGCCAGGATGGTGGATCCGGCGCACGGATCTGCCGGAGCAGCTGGACACCGCCGTCGACATCGCGAACCTCTGGGAGTCCGCCGGACGCCTTGTGCTGCGCAGCGGCTCCGCCCACAACTACCTGCGCATGGTGGAGCACATCGTCGCGCTCAAGGGCGGGCTCGGCCTCGACAACGTGGTGCTCAAGACGAACTCGGGCGATCCGCCGCTCTTCGACGACTCCTCCCTGCCGATGGTGGAGGCGGTCCAGAAGGCCGGCCTCGTCGAGATGGACGAGGCGGCGTCCTACGTCACCGTGAAGGAGCCGCTGGCCTTCGGGGGCGCGCGCGGCGACTTCCTCCTCTTCCTGCCGGACGACGGGTCGCGGCGTCTGCGCCTCGACGTGGCGATCAACTGGAACACGGTCATCGGCGACCAGCGCATCGTCTTCGACGTCACGCCCGAGACGTTCCGCTACGGCTCCTACGCCCGCACGAATGCGACGCACCGCCAGTTCCAGATCGTGAAGCTCTTCGGCTGGGCGCGCGCCGACTGGCGCCACCTCGGCTACGACATGAACAACATCCTCATCCACGGGCATCGGAAGTGGTACAACGAACCGCGCTTCCCGCTCGCGGGGACGGACAAGTTCCTGGAGCCGGTGTGGCACCGCGCCACGCTCGATCTGCTCGCGGCCCTCACGCTGACGGGCCCCGACCGCTTCGTCGGCACGGTCGTCTCCTACCGGGCCGGCCACACGCAGGACTGCGACGCCGTCCGCGCCCTCTACCGCAACGACCTGCTCGTGGAGGCGTAGCCCTTCACCTTCGTCGCGCGGCGCATCCCCCGCATTGCGCCGTGCATTTTCCACTTGCGGGATGACGCCAAAAAAACTATAATTCGCATCAAACGAAACGCACGAAAAGGATTTGACATGAAGAAGATTCTGATGGCTTTCTGTGTCGCGCTCGCCTGTTCGGCCGCCCTGGCCCAGGATGCGGGGACCTCCACGGGCAACGCGCCCGCCGCCAAGCCCTCGACGACGGCGGCCTGGCCGGTGTGGTTGGCATTCAACTCGACGAAGGACATCGACGTGATCGGCCTGCGCCTCACGCTGCCCTATGGCGCGTGCGAGAGCGTGACGGGGCTTGACCTCGGCATCTACGGCCGGTGCCGCTACTTCGAGGGTCTGCAGGTGAACATCCTCCGCAACGAGGCCAAGGACGTCATGTCCGGCATCCAGGCGGGCGTCTACAACACCGCCGGGCGCGGCGACCTGACGGGCTTTCAGGTGGGGCTTTTCAACGAGGCCTGCACGCTGCGCGGCGTCCAGGTCGGCCTCATCAACCTCGCCGAGCGCGTGGAGGGCTTCCAGGTGGGCCTCATCAACCGCGCCGACTCGGCGTACGGCTTCCAGGTGGGCGGCGTGAACATCATCCGCGACAGCGAGCTCGCCTTCTGCCCGATCGTGAACATCGGCTTCGACATCTTCCCCAACTACTGATTCGGCAATGCACATCCGTCCGTTTTCAGCCGTGCGGCCGACGCCTGAGAAGGCGTCGGCCGTTGCCGCAGTTCCCTACGACGTCGTCGACACGGCCGAGGCCCGCGCGCTGGCGGCGGGGAACCCGGCGAGCTTCCTCCATGTGTCGCGCCCCGAGATCGACATGCCGGACGGGACGGACTGCGCGTCGGAGGCCGCCTACGCCCAGGCGAAGAAGGCGCTCGACGCCCTCCTCGCCTCGGGGACGCTCGTGCGGGACCCCGACCCGAAGTTCTACGCCTACCGCCAGGTCATGGGCAACCACGCCCAGACGGGCATCGTGGCGACCTTCGACACGAAGGACTACCTCGCGGGCGTGCTGAAGCAGCACGAGAAGACGCGCCAGGACAAGGAGGACGACCGCACGCGCCACATTGAGATCCTGCACGCGCACACCGGCCCCGCGTTCCTCACCTACAAGGACGATCCCGCCCTCGACGCGCTCGTCGCAGAGGCCTGTGCGGGCGCGCCGCTCTACGACTTCGTTGCGCCGGACGGCATCCGCCACACGGTGTGGGAAATCGCCTATGGGCATGAATGCCGGGCGGACGAACTGGTGGAGCTCTTCGCGCGCATTCCCGTCGCCTATATCGCGGACGGCCACCACCGCAGCGCGGCCGCGAGCCGCTACGCCCGGGAGCAGGGCTTCGCGGGCGAGAGCCGCTGGTTCCTCGCCGTGGCCTTCCCCGCCTCGCAGCTGCGGATCCTGCCCTACAACCGCCTCGTCGCGGACCTGAACGGCCTCACGGCCGGGCAGTTCCTCGAACAGGTGAAGGCGCGCTTCACGGTGACGGCGGCCGCCGACGGCGTGCCGGCGGCCGGGCGGCATGCGCGGATGTTCCTCGCGGGGGCGTGGTACGACCTCGCGTGGGAGGTGCCCGCCGGAACGGACGTCGTTTCGGCTCTCGACGTCTCGGTGCTGCAGGACCGTCTGCTCGCGCCCGTGCTGGGCATCGGCGACCCGCGCACGTCGCCGCGCATTTCGTTCATGGGCGGGGTGCGTCCGCTCGCCGAACTCCAGGAGCGGGTTGCGGACGGGCGGGACGCCGTGGCGTTCTCGATGTATCCCGTGACCGTGGGCGAGATGATGGCCATTGCCGACGCGGGGGCGGTGATGCCGCCGAAGTCGACCTGGTTCGAACCGAAGCTGCGGTCGGGGCTTTTCGTCCACGCCGTCTGATGCGATGCATAATCCTCGTGCATACTGGCGTTTTCTGAAGCGGAAGATGGTCAGGGAGCCCCTGACGCCCGAGGCGATCGCCGCCGGGTGGGCGCTGGGGATGTTCGTGGGGTGCGCAATCCCGTTCGGCCTCCAGCTCGTCGTCTCCGTGCCGCTCGCGCTCATGATGCGCGTTTCGAAGGTGGGGGCGACGGTGGGGACGCTCGTCACGAACCCGGTGACGATTTTCTTCATCTATCCGGCGCAGACGTGGTTCGTGAACCGCCTGCTGTTCAACGGGTCGCTCTCGTTCGACCGCCTCATGCAGGTGGAATGGACGTGGGAGGCCGTGCGCAGGCTCGGCGCCGAGGCGATGGCGTCCTTCTTCCTGGGCGGCTTCCTCCTCGCCATCGTCCTCACGCCCCCCACCTATTTCATCGTCAAGCGCGTCGTGACGACGTACCGCCGGACGCGGGAGCAGAAGCGGCATGGAACGGCCCGGTGACGATCGGCTCGCGGCGCTGATGCGCACGGCGGCGCGGCGGCGGCTCGACGCCGTTCTCCTCTTCGGCGAGGCGAACGTGCGCGCGCTCACGGGCGTCGCGTGCGACAATTGCTGCCTGGCGCTCGTGCGCGCCCCGACCGCTTCGTCCTTTTCGACCGTCTTCATCACCGACTTCCGCTACGTGCCGATGGTGCATCGCGTGGCGCCGGGCCTGAAGACGGTGGAGCTGGCGCGCGGCGTCTCCTTCGCCGCCGCCGCGAAGGACGTCTGCGCGAAGGCGCGCGCCGGGCAGCCCGTGCGCCGGATCGGCTACGAGGGGACGCTCGCCACGTGGCGCTATCTGGAGCTGCGGAAGGAATTCCCCCGCGTAACGCCCATCGACGTGGACGGGGACGTGAAGTCGCTGCGCGCCGTGAAGACGGTGGAGGAGATCACGCGCATCGCGGCGGCGGAGGCGCTGAACGACGAAATCTGGGCGCGGGCGCAGAAGGACATCAGGCCCAACATGACGGAGAAGGACATCCAGCGCGTCATCCGCGCGTGGATGAACGCGCTCGGCGACGGCGAGGCGTTCGAGACGATCGTCTGCGCGGGGGCGAACGCGGCGGAATGCCACCACGTGCCGGACGGCACGGTCTGGCGGAAGGGCGAACCGCTGCTCGTCGACATGGGCGTGAAGCTCGACGGCGTCTGCAGCGACATGACCCGCTGCCTGAAGCCCTCCCGCTCCCCCGATCCGGAGTACGACCGTGTCTACGACATCGTGCTGGAGGCGAACCGGGCGGCGATCGCGGCGGCGAGGCCGGGGATGACGACGGGCGCGCTCGACAAGGTGGCGCGCGACATCATCCGGAAGGCCGGGTACGCCAAGGCGTTCGGGCATTCGCTGGGGCACGGCGTGGGGTACGAGATCCACGAGCTGCCCATGGCGCGCCCGAAGGACGGGACGGTGCTGGAGCCGGGGATGCTCGTGACGATCGAGCCGGGCATCTACCTGGAAGGGCGCCTCGGCGTGCGCATCGAAGACCTTGTGCTGATCACCACGACGGGGTGCGAGGTGCTCTCGCACAGCCGCAAGTAAGGAGAAGAGAACATGAAGAAAGCGACAATCGAAACCTCGATGGGCTCCATCACGCTGGAGCTGGACGACGCGAAGGCGCCGGTGACGGTGGCGAACTTCCTCGCCTACGCGAAGGACGGCCACTACGACGGCACGATCTTCCACCGCGTGATCGACGGGTTCATGATCCAGGGCGGCGGCTTCACGAAGGCGATGGATCAGAAGCCGACGAAGGCGCCGATCAAGAACGAGGCGGCGAACGGTCTTCGGAACGCGCGTGGCACGGTCGCGATGGCGCGCACGATGGTGGTCGATTCCGCCACGAGCCAGTTCTTCATCAACCTCGTCGACAACGGCTTCCTCGACTACCGCGGACCCGACCCGCGCACGTTCGGCTATGCGGTGTTCGGACGGGTGACGGACGGCATGGACGTGGTGGACAGGATTGCGAAGGTGAAGACCGGCTTCGCGGGTCCCCATCAGAACGTCCCCGAGGAGCCCGTCGTCATCAAGAAGGTCCACGTTGCCGCCGAGGCCCCGAAGCCCGACGCGAAGTAGCGCGATCGATGGCGGACGGCGTGGAGATGGAGACGGTCGACGGCACCGTCAAGTCCGTCGTGTTCCGGAACGACGAGACGGGCTTCACCATTCTCCACGTCACCCCCGCCGAGACGGACGGGGCGTTCCGCCTCGCCGCGCGCGAGATCACCGTCCTGGGAACCTGCGCGGCCGCCTGGGAAGGCGAGGAGCTGCATGCGACGGGGGAGTGGGTCGACGACCCCGTGCGCGGACGCCAGTTCAAGGCGAAGTCCGTCGAATGCATTCCGCCGAAGTCCGTCGAGGGCGTGCGCCGCTACCTCGCGAGCGGGCTCATCCGCGGCATCGGCCCCGTCCTCGCAAACCGCATCGTCGACCGCTTCGGCGCGGAGACGATCGACGTCCTCGACCACCACTCGGGGCGCCTGCGCGAGATCCCCAAGGTGGGCCCGAAGAAGATCGCCTCCATCGTGCAGGGCTGGCGCGAGGGCAAGGGCACGCGCGAGGTGATGATCTTCACGCAGACGTATGGCATCTCCGCAGGGAAGGCGGCGAAGATCTACCGCACCTACGGACCCGATTCCGTCGCGATCATCAAGCGCGACCCCTACCGCCTCTGCCGCGACATCTGGGGCATCGGCTTCGCGACGGCGGACCGCATTGCGCTCGCCGTCGGCCTCCCGAAGGATTCGCCCCTGCGCGCGCGCGCCGCCATCGTCTTCACGCTGCGGACGGAGGCGGACGAGGCGGGGCACTGCTGGACGTCCGAGCCCGACCTGCTCCTTCACGCGCAGGAACTCGTCGGCATCTCCGTCGAGACGCTCGCCGAGGCGCTGAAGCACGAACTCGACGCGGGGCGCGTCGTCAAGGAGGGCGACCGCCTCTACCTGCGCGACCTCTGGGTCGCCGAGCGGCGCGTCGCCGCGAAGCTGAAGGACCTGCTCGCGTCGCCGCCCGCCTTCGCCCCCATCGACCCCGACCGGGCGGTCGCGTGGTGGGAGAGGAAGACGGGCTTCACGCTCGCGCCCGCGCAGCTGCGCGCCGTGCGCGCGTCGGTGGGCTCGAAGGTCTCCATCGTGACGGGCGGCCCCGGCGTGGGCAAGACGACGATCATCCGCGCGCTCGTCGAGATCTTTCAGGCGCGCACGGGCGTCCACAAAATCACCGTGCAGCTCGGCGCGCCGACGGGCCGCGCCGCGAAGCGCATGGCGGAGTCGACGGGCGCGCCCGCGCAGACCCTGCACCGCCTCCTCAAGTACAATCCGCAGACGAACGCATTCACCTACAACGAGGAGAGGCCGCTCGCGGGGGACGTCTTCATCTTCGACGAGATGTCGATGGTGGACATCCGCCTCATGGCCGACCTCGTCGTCGCCCTGCCGCGCCGGGCGACGCTCATCCTCGTGGGCGATACGGACCAGCTGCCTTCCGTCGGCCCCGGCAACGTCCTCCGCGACCTCATCGCCTCGCAGACGATCCCCACCTCGCAGCTGACCGAGATCTTCCGCCAGGACAGCTCGGGCCTCATCGTCCGAAACGCCCACCACGTCAACGCGGGCGAGCCCTTCGAGACGCGCGCGGGCGCGAGCGACTTCTACTTCGTCGCCCAGGACGATCCGGCGAAGGCGCTGGACCTCGTGCTGGATTTCATGGTCACGCGCATTCCCCGCCACTTCCATCTGGAGCCTCTGCAGGACGTGCAGGTTCTCACGCCGATGCGGCGGAACCTCCTCGGCGCGGAAAACCTCAACGCCGCCATCCAGAAGCGTCTGAACGGTACGGGACCGGGTGTGGTGCGCGGCGGGATGGAGTTCCGCGCGGGGGACCGCGTGATGCAGCTCAGGAACAACTACGACAAGGACGTCTACAACGGCGACGTGGGGTTTGTCCAGTCCGTCGAGCCGGCGGAGCGCACGCTCGTTGTCCTCTTCGACGGCCGCCCCGTCGAGTACCGCGCGGCCGACCTCGACGAACTCACGCTCGCCTACGCGACGACGATCCACAAGTCGCAGGGCAGCGAGTACCCGGCCGTCATCGTCCTTCTCCACCGCCAGCACTACATGATGCTGCAGCGCAACCTCCTCTACACGGCGATCACGCGCGGCAAGAAGCTCGTCCTCGTCATCGGCTCGCCCTGGGCCGTGAAGCAGGCCATCGAGACGAACGTCGTGCGCGCGCGCCGTACCTCCCTCGCCGAACGCTTGCGGGGCGACGCCGGGGGGGCGGCGGCGCCGTGACGGCGGACCCGAAGCCGGAACTCTGGCTTGCGCCCCTGCGCGGCGTGACGATCCGCGCCTTCCGCACGGCGTTCGCCGAACCGATCCGCGAAGCGGGTTTCGCGGGCGCCTTCGCGCCGTTCATCCCCGCGAACCCCGGTCTGCGCGTCCACGACCGGATGCTCGCCGACCTCGCCCCGTTCCCCCCTCCTGCCGGCTTCCCGCTCATCCCGCAGGTCATCACGAAGGACGCGGGCGCGCTGCGGGATCTGCTGAAGGGGCTGAAGGCGCGGGGCTTCGCCCGGGCGGACCTGAACGCGGGTTGCCCGTTCCCGATGATCCGCCGGCGCGGACGCGGCTCGGGCCTCTTCCGCGCGCCCGACGTGCTGGAGCGTCTGCTTGCGGCGGGGTGCGACGAGATGGGACCGGGCCGGTTCTCGCTTAAGACGCGCCTCGGCCTGGAACGGACGGATGAACTCCTCGCGCTCATGCCGCGCATCAACCGCTATCCGCTCGCCGTCCTCACCGTCCACGCCCGCACCGCGCACCAGATGTACACGGGCGTCTGCGATCTGGCGGCCTTCGCGTCCGTCGCCGCCGCCTCGACCAACCCCGTCATGTACAATGGGGACTGGGCGACGGGCGACGTGCCGCCCGCGCCCCGCGTGATGGTCGGGCGGTCGTTCATCCGCTCGCTCGGCGCGCGGGAGGACGTGGACGGCCTGCTGGGGCGGTACATCGATCTCTCGTGCGCGGAGCTGTGCGGCGACCATCCGGTCCTTGGGCGCATGAAGGAACTGATTTCGTATTGGACGGAGATTCCGCGCTGGCGCCGCCTCTGGCCCCTCGTCAAGATCTGCCGCACGGTGGAGGAGCTGAGAGGACTCCTGAAGGGGAGTGCCTGCGGCGCTTAACGCGGAGGAAACGGAGTTTGGGAGACACGGAGATGTTTGAGAGAAATGTGAAAATAGCGAGCGGAGCGCTGTCGTTTCACTCTCCGTGCCACCCTTCCTCCGTTACCTCCGCGTTGAGCGAAAGCAACAGAACGAGACAAGGGCGGCATCTCCCTCATATTGGGGGCTCCGTTCGTTCCCTCCACTCAATGCGGACGGTTTTTCGTTTCGGGTAATATCAAGATTTCATAAAGTCCCGCGTCTGGTCTTGTAGAATGAAAATGTTCAATACAATCTATATGGATTGGTTGATGGAGTTGATGGCTTTTGTGGCCATCGTCCTACTCGGCATCTGTTTCGTTCTGAAAATGCGTGATTGGAGAATCAGTCCTTTTTGCGAGGTGACGCGGTTGATGCGACGTCCGTGGTTCGAGGTCGTTCTGTTGCTCTTCTTCGTTGGCGGGTTTGTTCAATACGGATCTACCAAAGGAATGAATGGAGCTAATCGCAATCAACTTATGGGGCAGATGCGAACTCCGGCCCAGACCATTGTCCCGATTGCCACCGACTCGATGGGGAACTCATTTCAGACAAATTTTCTTTCGATAACGAATCTTTGCTTTTGGGGAATTGAGCACGGGGGCGAGACGGTTTCGCTTGGAATTGCGTGGCCTGCGACCATATCATTCACAAACAATTGTATCGATATCTTTGGGAGCCATCAATTAACGGGCAATGGCTGGTGGCGGCTTGCGCAGCTTGATGTTAGCCAGATTGGATCCAATGCCATTGTTGAATTTGCGTATGCGGATCTTCCGACGACCGTTATGCATAAGCTGGCGTTTTATCGTCTGGCAACCCAAGACGATTCGGATGGAGATGGTTTGACCGATAAGGTGGAAGAATGGGTCTTAGGTACGAACCCGTTATTGCCAGATACGGATAATGACGGGTTGCCAGATGGTGATGAACTTGAGACTGATCCAAGGCTGGTGGATTCGGATGGTGATGGAATCTCAGATGGAGATGAAAGTGGATATATTGTTAAGGGTTCCTCCTTTGAATGGTACGACACCACTGGGTGGACAACGACATATGCTTATCAGCCGGACGGGGGATTGCACAGTTATTTTAGTACGGTTGTAATGGCTGCGCTGTCTAATAATCCTCTTATGTTTGGTATTGGTTTGACAGGAGCGATGTGTTTTGACGTCGGCAGTGTCTATTTGTATTCCCCAAGTAGTGGGAGTGCGTGGATGTTCCCAGAATGCGTTTACCCGCTAAACGAAAATCATTATAGGATGGGAGATGTTATGGTTGCACCATATTGGTGTGGGTCATCGTTGCTTTACGGTGATCAAACGTCCTATATGAGGACAGGCATTGTAGCTAGCAATAATTGCTTTGTTGTTGAATACCACAATGTCAAGTTGTCATGGCTTTCAAATGAGAGAATGACCTATCAAGTCATTGTTCCGGGTGGAACAGGGAACGTTGTTCGGGTCAGCTACCTTTCTTCAGATATCTGGATTGATGGTGCGAATGCTGTTGTGGGGGTGCAGAATAAAAGAATAGCGACAACAAACGGTTGTTATAACTTAACGTGGGATTTCTCCGAACGGGGGCCTATCCTGCCCAGGACGACCATGGCATACCATTTGGGGCATGGGACAAATCCATTGTGCCGTGACACAGATGGAGATGGGTTTGATGACGGTTTTGAGATAATGGTTTTTCACAGTGACCCCCTGTCGGAGGATGGTGATGAAGATGGCTTGACTGACGCTCAGGAATATGCAATCGGAACCGATCCAAAATCCGCTGACAGTGATGGCGATAATCTGCCAGACAAATGGGAGCATGACAATGGTCTCAATCCTCTGTCTGCAAACGGAGTTGATGGGGGTACAGGTGATCCTGATGGAGATGGATTGAACAACTGGCGTGAGAAATCACTCGGGACGTTTCCGACAAACGCTGATTCTGATGCAGACGGAGTTTACGATGGAACTGAGATGTCTTTGGGAACAGATCCGTTGTCCCAAGATTCTGACGACGATGGACTGGAAGATGGAATGGAAGTCAACCTGATTCATTCCAATCCGCTATCCAACGATAGCGATGGAGATGGTTTATTGGATGCTGATGAGGTTGGCAGAGGAACGAGCCCCATTAGCGATGACTCAGATGGCGATGGACTTAAGGATGGCTATGAGGTGACGTGGGGTCTGAATCCGTTAAGCGGTAGTGGAAATGATGGGGCATCTGCCGATCTGGATCAGGATGGGTTGACGAATCTACAGGAACAATCCGCAGGTAGTGATCCATTGGATCCAGATTCAGATGACGACGGCCTTAACGATGGCTTGGAGGTCTCTATTGGGACCAGCCCTCTTTTGTCTGATAGTGATTATGATGGGCTTTCAGATTTTCAGGAAAGGGACATTGGTACGATTCCAACCCAACCGGATACTGATGGTGATGGTATGAACGATGGTTGGGAATTGGCTTTTGGTTGTATGCGTCCCGCAGTTCAGACCAATGGTGATGTGACGACGTTCAATCCTCTGGTCCACAATTCCAATGATTCCGACCCGAACAACGATTATACGGCGGATCCAGACGGAGATGGATTAACGAATGGACAAGAAAGTGACATGGGAACGAATCCCTGTCTTGCGGATACGGATGGAGATGGTATCGTTGATGGTGAGGAGATTTCGCAACGTAGTGATCCAAACGACGTTACCGATTCAGGTGTTGCGCACAGCCGAGTGGTTTTGTCATTTTGTTTTGGGGATCATAGTGGGAGCCACTCTGAGAAATATTGTCTCAAGTTGGTACCGATCGCAGGATCTGGGCTTGGCGCGACCCCTCGGGCGCACTCGTATGTAAATGCGAATTATGGCGAATGCGAGACAAAGCTAGTCGTGTTGCTTCCTGGTTGGAAATATGACGTAACCTTGGCCCATGCTGGTACAAATCTGCCGGAAGGCCCAGATTATGATTATACCCTGACCTGTGTCCCGTGTGCAGGGGTGGTGCTTGAAGGTACAAATAGTTTCTTTGGCGTATACGAGAATATCGGGAATACGTTTACTGCGAGTAAAAAAGTCGCCAACGTATCCATTGTGAAATCGATTCTTAAGTCCAATGGTGAGGTATTGGACAATGGGGGATATGTCCATATTTCAGATGTTCCACAGATGCCAGAGTTGGAATTGTCGTTGTATCCGTTGAATCTCCCTGGGAATGTACAGGCGTCTTGCATAGTCGATTACAGGAGAAGCCCCGCAGCACAATCGACACGGTATCCAGAGGGCTCTTTGAAATCGTTTAAGGCGAATGAACCATGGGCGATATCGTCGTCATTTGGGGCGGATTTCCGTGGTGGCAGGGGAGTTGTCAGCAGCGTGTATGCGGGTACAACCTATACAAATATTGTATACATTCGTGGTGACAATCCAACGGTAACGGCGGTTGAGATGGCTATGGGGACATCTCCCTGGTATGTAAGGGCTATCGCAAAACGAGAGTCTGGACGGCAGAATGGACGATATTATTGTCAGTTCAATGAGATAGGGAACCTTGGACCTAATTGGACGGATATCCGCCGTTGTCCAAATTTCGGAAGACCAAATGGCTGGGGCATATTTCAGATTGACCCGCCCGTCAACTGTGAAACACTATGGAATTGGCGTACAAACGTCGAACAGGGGAAAGCGACGATTAATCAGTGCATTCGCGAGGCGACGGCGTGGATTAATTCACAAGTTCAACAACAAATGTCCGAAGATCCGAGTCAGCCCATTGCGAGTCAGGTCTTTACGATTGGTGGGATAGATTTCCGGCAGGGTACGTCAAGGACGCCTATCGACGCATGTGCGATTCAACGGTACAATGGTGCATCCCGGTGGGTCATATATTGGCAAAACAGAACGTCTACAACGCCAGGTCGCTGGAGAGTCAGACAGGCGTCAACACAGTACATCAATAATGTTCTGCCATTAGTCGAGTAAAGGATAAACACATTATGAGAAACATCCTCACGGTTGGTTTGTTGTTGTTTGCTACCTTGTCCTTTTCGGAGGAAATGGAATCCGTCGTTCGCGAGAATTGTCAAACAAATGTCCTCTACACGTGGGAAGGTGAGTTCAGGGTCTGTGAAGTGGGCCCACTACTGACAAACGACCTGTATGTCTGTACATTTACCAATGGGAATTGCGAGGGGACGCTCGTGGAAATATATGCGTACCATTCAAATGGATTGGTCCGGGTGTTCCAATCCGACAGAAATGTAAAGGGCGTAACCCCGGTCGTGTTGCAGATGGGTGTGGACGCCAATTCACCCAGCTCCTTGATATGGGGATTGTGGCGACATCCCGGAAACGGTGGAAGCATGCAATACAATGTATATGAATACACCGACTTGACGATGCGGACATTGGTCGCCTTTGAATATATGGAGACAACCGGCGGACATTCCTGGTTCCTGGTCGACGGAGATGGGGAATTGGGAGCAAGCACGAACCTGGACTTTACGGCCAACAGACCTCTGTGGACGAATCGGCGAACGCGATACGGAAATGGTATAATGGGCGGCGGTCATGGCAGGTAACAGAAATCTACACGATTCCGCGAAGAACAAGCAGGACGAGTTCTACACGAACCTTACGCTCGTCGAGGACGAGCTGAAGCACTACCGAGCCCACTTCCGGGGCGCGCGCGTCCTGTGCAACTGCGACGACCCCTACGAGAGCAATTTCTTCAAGTACTTCGCGATGAACTTCAATGTACTGGGTTTGAAGAGCCTGACGGCGACCTGCTACGCGACCTCCCCCGTCGTCTGCACACAGCTCGACCTCTTCGGGGACGGGACGGTCGTGAAGCCGAGGCGGGGCCGGGACGCTTCGCGCCGGCATCAGCCCTACAAGATCGTCATCACCGAGGTGAGGGACGAGAACCAGGACGGGCGCATCGACCTTTCCGACGTTGAATGGCTCATCCGCAACAGGAAGAACGTGCTGACGCGGCTCGCGGGTGACGGCGACTTCCGCTCGCCCGAATGCGTTGCGCTCCTCGACGAGGCCGACATCGTCGTGACGAACCCGCCGTTCTCGCTTTTCCGCGAGTACATGGCCCTCTTGATGGAACACGGCAAGCGCTTCCTCGTCATTGGCAACATGAACGCCGTCACCTATCGCGAAATCTTTCCGCTTATCAAGGCGAACCGGGTCTGGCTCGGTAACAAGGCGGGCCACTTCTGGTTCAAGGTGCCCGACCACTACGAAGCGAAGGCGACGGACTTCAGGATCGACGCGGACGGGCAGAAGTGGCGGCGCATGGGCAACATCTGCTGGTTCACCAACCTCGACTTCCCGAAACGCCACGAGAAGCTGCTCCTCTGGAAGAGGTATACGCCCGAAGCCTACCCGAAGTACGACAACTACGACGCGATCGAAGTCGCCAAGACCGCCGACATCCCGTGCGACTGGTACGAGGCGATGGGGGTGCCGATCACATTCATTGATAAGTATAATCCCGAACAATTTGAGTTGCTTGGCATTGACAAGGAGTTTACGACGGACGGAGGCCGTTTCTTGTTAGCCAAGGATAGTTATACGGGGGGGGGGGCGTTTATATGCTCGTCTCGTGATAAGAAGGAAGCTTTGAGGGAGATCCTGATTAACGAGTATGGCTATAGGGAAGATGAACTTGAATACAGAAGTGGTTTCATGGGAGTCCCCATCACCTTCATGCAATACTATAATCCAGAACAGTTTGAAATAGTTGGCGCAACCGAGAGTGAAGGAGTCGGTTTCTCGGAAGGGCTTTGGGATGCGACGAGTGGCGTGGCGCAACCGTTGGTTAACGGTGGAAAGAAGTACAAGCGCATCTTCATCCGCCGCAAGGGGGAGGTCTGCGGTGCCTAATGCGGAGATAACGGAGGAAGGGAGACGCGGAGATGTTTATGGAAAGAGCCAGGTACAGGGCCCGGACGTGACAAGCGTGTCCCCCCCGTCTAGGGTTGCGGCTTCACGGGAGGGACGCAATTCATTGCGTCCGGTCTCCACCATCTCCGTCGGCTATCGCGTGAAGTCGTTGCGTGGTACGTAGTTCAGAAGGAGGACAAAGAAATGAAGATCGAGCTTCACAGGATTCCCGTGCGCGAGGTCGTCGCGGGCTACGTCGATTCGGCGGAGAATGGCGTCAGGGGTTTCGGCGGCAGGCTGAACATCCGCCCTGCGTTCCAGCGCGAGTTCATCTACCGGGACCGGCAGCGCGACGAGGTGATTCGCACCGTGCGGCGCGGCTTCCCCCTGAACGTCATGTACTGGGTGAAGGGTGACGACGGCGGTTATGAGGTGCTGGACGGGCAGCAGCGGACGATCTCTCTCTGCCAGTACGTGCAGGGCGAATTCTCCATCGATCACTGGGGATTCGCCAACCTGACGGCGGACGAGCAGAGGCAGATTCTTGACTATCCGCTCATGGTCTACGTCTGCGAGGGATCTGACCGCGAAAAGCTCGACTGGTTCAAGATCATCAACATCGCGGGCGAACGCCTCGCGGACCAGGAACTGCGCAACGCCGTCTACACGGGCGAATGGCTCACCGAGGCGAAGAGGTACTTCAGCAAGACGGGTTGTCCCGCCGCGCAGATCGCCGACAGGTATCTTGCCGGCGCGGCCATCCGCCAGGACTACCTGGAGACGGCGCTTGGCTGGATCGCGGCGCGAAACGGGTACGAGATTGAGGACTACATGGCCGCACACCAGCACGACACGAACGCAAGCGAGCTGTGGCTTTACTTCCAGGGCGTCGTCAACTGGGTCAACGCAACGTTCCCGAACACGCGCGCCAAGCTCATGAAGGGGTTGCCGTGGGGGCTTTACTTCAACAGGTTCGGCGACCGGGCACAGGACCCCAAGGCGCTGGAGAGGCGTCTCCTCGAACTCCTTGACGACGAGGACGTTACGAACCAGCGTGGCATTTACGAGTACCTTCTCGACGACGATCCGCGGCACCTGAGCATTCGCGCGTTCTCGCCGAAGATGGCGCGCGCGGCCTACGAACGGCAGAAGGGCGTGTGCGCCAAGTGCGGCAAGACGTTCGCGATCGAACAGATGCAGGCCGACCACATCACGCCGTGGTCGAAGGGCGGCAAGACGACGGCGGAGAACTGCCAGATGCTCTGCGCCGACTGCAACCGCCGAAAGGGCAACGCCTGATGTGTGGTGTCGTACTCTCTTCTGTCCCCGTGCCGCTTGCGGTTGTCGGCGGCGGCGCGGCGGGGATGTTCGCCGCGTCCGTCGCGGTCCAGCGCGGCCTCGGCTGCCTCGTCTTCGAACGCAAGATGCGGCTCGGGTCGAAGGTGCTGATGACGGCGAACGGGCGCTGCAACTTCACGAAGGACATCCCGGTGGAGCGGATGCTCGTGGACCTCGGGGAGCCGGTGGCGTCGTTCGCGCGGACCGCGCTGGCGGCGTGTCCGCCCCTTCGGATCGCGGGTGGGTTCCGCACGCTCGGCGTCGCCGTCAAGCGCATGGCGGACGGGCGGCTCTTCCCGGCGAGCGAAAAGGCGGCCGACATCGTGCATGCCTTCGGCGACCTGCTGCGCGACCGGGAGGTGCCGCTTCTGGTGAATGCGCCCGTGACGGGCATCGTGCCGCTGGAACGGGGCTTCCGCGTCGCGACGAGGGGATTCACGGTGGAGGCCGAGAACGTGCTCGTGGCGACGGGCGGCGTGTCGTTCCCGAAGACGGGGAGCGTGGGGGACGGACAGAACTTCGCGCGCGCGCTGGGACACCGCGTCGTGCCGCCGCGCGCGGGGCTCGTGGGGTACGAGATGCGTCCGCCCCGCCTCGCGCGCTACGAGAACGCGGAGGCGCGCGTGCGGGCGCAGGGCGCCGTGCGGTGTGCGTACCGGGGCGAGGTCGAATTCGAGCGGTGGGGCGTGGGCGGTGCGGCGGTCTACAACTGCCAGCGCTGGGCGGCGCGGAACGTCACGGGGCCCTACGAGGTGGAACTTCTCTTCGGCGGGGAACGGCTCGTCCTCAGGAACCCGGTGGCGCGTCCCGTGAAGGAGGCCATCGTCACGCTCGGCGGCGTGGCGCTGGACGACGTCAACCCCGCGACGATGGAGTCGCGGAAGGTGCCGGGGCTCTACTTCGCGGGCGAGGTGCTGGACATCGACGGTCCGACGGGCGGCTACAACCTCACGCTCGCCTTCGCGACGGCGCGCCTCGCCGTGTCCTCCATCGTGAAGTGATTCAGGGGATGTCCCGGCGGCGTCCCTTGGGCGCGCGGGCGTCCCCGATGTCGTCCCTTTGGCGCGGCGCGCCGGGGACGTCGCGCCCTACCATGGGTGCGGACAGGACGTTGGGCGTGGTAGGGGCCGACGTCCCCGGCGGCCCGCGTGCCCGATGTGTCCGCGCGGGTGTCCCCGATGTCGTCCACGGCCACGTCCCCGGCCACCAAATATGCTATAATTTCTGCCCTTATGTCAGACAGCACGCTTACACACGTACGCAACATCGGCATCGTCGCCCACATCGACGCGGGCAAGACCACGACGACCGAGCGCATCCTCTTCTACACCGGCAAGATCCACAAGACCGGCGAGGTCCACGAGGGGGACACCACGACGGACTTCATGGTCCAGGAGAAGGAGCGCGGCATCACCATCCAGTCCGCCGCGATCTCCTGCACGTGGAAGGACTGGGCGATCAACATCATCGACACGCCCGGCCATGTGGACTTCACGATGGAGGTGGAGCGCTCGCTGCGCGTCCTCGACGGCGCCGTGTGCGTGTTCTGCGCCGTGGGCGGCGTGCAGCCGCAGAGCGAGACGGTGTGGCGCCAGGCGGACCGCTACCACGTGCCGCGCGTCGCGTTCGTGAACAAGATGGATCGCATGGGGGCGGACTTCGGCCGCGTGGTGGAGGAGATCCGCACGAAGCTGCGCGCGAACGCGGCCCCCGTCGAACTGCCCATCGGCAAGGAGGAGGGGTTCCAGGGCGTCGTCGACCTGCTGGAGATGAAGGGCATCGTCTACGACGAGGCGAGCGAGGGCAAGACCTTCACCGTGGGCGAGATTCCCGCCGGACTGAAGGACGACGCCGAGCTTGCGCGCGCCGAGCTGTGCGAGAAGATCGCGGACCTCGACGAGGGCGTGATGGAGGCCTACCTCGAAAAGGGCGACCTCACGGCGGACGAACTGCGCGCGGCGATCCGCCGCCAGGTCGTCGCGGGGGCGTTCGTGCCGGTCCTCTGCGGCACGGCGTTCAAGGACAAGGGCATCCAGCCGCTCCTGGACGCAATCGGGCTCTACCTGCCCGCGCCGACGGACCGTCCGCCGGTCGAGGCGACGGACCTCAAGAGCGGCGCGAAGGTCACGCGCCGGCAGGATCCGGCGGAACCCCTCGCGGCGCTCGTCTTCAAGATCGCGACGGACCCCTACGTGGGCCGCCTCTACTTCGTGCGCGTCTATTCGGGCGTCCTCAAGAAGGGCGCGAACGCCTTCAACCCCCGCACGAAGAAGCGCGAGCGCATCATGAAGATCGTGCGCCTCTTCGCCGACCAGCAGATCGAGGTGGACCATCTCGCCGCCGGCGACATCGGTGCCCTCGTCGGCCTCAAGGAATGCACGACGGGCGACACGCTCTGCGCCGAGATGAAGCCGCTCTACCTGGAACGCATCACCGCGCCCCAGCCCGTGATGTTCCTCGCCATCGAGCCGAAGAGCGGGGCGGACAAGGACAAGCTCGTCGCCTCGATGGAACAGCTCGCGGCAGAGGACCCCACCTGCCAGGTGCGGCAGGACGAGGAGACGGGCCAGACGATCCTCTCCGGCATGGGCGAACTCCACCTCGAAATCCTCGTGGACCGACTGAAGCGCGAGTTCAAGTGCGCCGCGAACGTCGGCAAGCCGATGGTGAGCTACGTCGAGACGGTGACGGCGCCCGCCGTGAAGGCGTTCACCTTCGACCGCGAACTGGGCGGCAAGCGCCACGCGGTGACGCTCGCGATCGAGATCCGTCCGCTCGAACGCGGGAAGGGCGTGCAGGTCGACGTGTCGCGTGACTTCCGGAACACGCTTCCAGACCCGAAGCTCGCCGACGTCGTCGTGCAGGGCCTGCGGGACGGCGTGGCGACGGGCGTCCTCGCGCGTTTCCCGATGACCGACCTCGCCGTGTGCGCCGTCCGCTGCACGCTCGTCGACCCCGAGATCTCGGACGAGATCGCCTTCCGCAGCGCGGCCGTGATGGGCTTCCGCGAGGCCGCCGAGGCGGCGGCGCCGGAATTCCTCGAACCGATCATGAAGCTGGAGATCACGACGCCCCCCGAGAGCGTGGGCGAAGTGCTCGGCGACCTGAACGCGCGGCGTGGCACGGTGCTCGACATGGAGCAGCGCGGCGACATGCAGATCGTCCACGCGCGCGTGCCGATGGCGCAGATGTTCGGCTATTCGACGGCGATCCGCTCGCTCACGAAGGGCCGCGCCTCCTATTCGATGGAGCCGAGCGACTTCGCGCTCGTGCCCCGGAACGTCCGCGAGGAGCTGCTGGCGCGATGAAGAATCCGTTTTTCTCCATCGGGGCATTCCCCGATTTCCCGAATCTGACGCCGGCGGCGGCCGACGAGGCGCTGCCGCAGCTTCTGGCCGCCGCGCGCGCGCGGGTGGACGAACTGGAGGCGTCCGCCCCGGCGACGTGGGAAGGCTACGTCGTGGCGCTCGACGATGCGCAGCGTCCCCTCTGGGAGGCGTGGGGCATCGTCTCGCACCTGCAGAGCGTCTGCAACTCCGAGGCGTGGCGGAAGGTCGAGGAAAAATACCAGGGCGACATCGTGGCGTTCTCCCTGCGCGTGGGGCAGTCCCGCCGTTTCTACGACCTTGCGAAGACGCTCCTTGCCCGGCTGCCGCCGGACGCGGCGACCCGCCGCCGCATCCTGGAGAAGACGATCCGGGGGGCGGAGCTCGCGGGCGTGGCGCTTGAGGGCGCACGGCAGGCGCGCTTCAACGAGATCCAGGCCGCACTCGCGAAACTCGCGAACGACTTCCACAACCACGTCCTCGACGCGACGAAGGGCTTTTCGCTCATGCTCGCGACGCCGGTCGAGGTCGAGGGGCTACCCGCCCAGCTGAAGGCGATGATGGCGGGCACGAACGACCCGGAGAAGGGTCCCTGGCGGGTGACCGTCGAGGATGCGGTCTACCTGCCGTTCATGAAGCATTCGCGCAACCGGCCCGTGCGCGAGGCGCTGTTCCGCGCGCGCGCCACGCGCGCGTCCTCGGGGGATCTCGACAACACGCCGCTCATCGCGCGCATCCTCGCGCTGCGGAAGGAACTGGCGGCGCTGCTGGGGTTCGGGAACTACGCGGAGCTGTCGCTCGCGTCGAAGACCGCGCCGTCTGTCGCCGCCGTCTACGCGATGATCGACGCGCTTGCCGCCGCGTCGCGTCCCGTCGCCGCGCGGGAGCGGGACGATCTGGCGGCGTTCGCCGCTGCGAACGGATTCGCGGGCGCGCTCGAACCGTGGGACGTCGCGTTCTGGAGCGAGCGCCGACGCGAGAAGCTGTACGCCTACTCCGAGGAGGAGTTGTCGCGCTACTTCAACCTGCCCGTCGTGCTGAAGGGCCTCTTCTCGCTCACCGAACGCCTTTTCGGCGTGACGGTGGAGCCAATGGGGCGTCCCGTTCCCGTGTGGCAGGAGGACGTGCGCGTCTTCCGCGTGCGCGACGCGGCGGGCGCCGAGATCGCGCAGTTCTACTTCGACCCCTACTCGCGCCCCGAGACGAAGGGCGGCGGCGCGTGGATGAACGAGTTCCGCGCCCGTGAACGGCGCGCGGACGGCACGCTGCGCACGCCGCTCGCCGTCATCTGCTGCAACCAGGCGCGTCCCGACGCGCAGGGCCGCGCCCTCATGCGCTTCTCGGAGGTCGAGACGCTGTTCCACGAGTTCGGCCACGCGCTGCAGCACATGCTCACGACGGTGGACGACGTGGACGCATCGGGCCTCAACCTCATTGACTGGGACGCCGTGGAGGTCGCCTCGCAGTTCATGGAGAACTGGTGCTACGACGCGAAGACGGTCAAGGCGTTCGCCCGCCACGTCGAGACGCACGCACCGATCCCCGACGCGCTCCTCGCGCGCGTGCGCGCTGCGAAGAACGACCGCGCCGCGACGGCCTCCCTGCGCCAGCTCGCGTTCGCGCGGCTCGACATGGCCCTGCACGTCGATCCGCCCGCCGACCCGAACGCGCTCAAGGCGCGGATCTTCGCCGACGACATGCCGGGCGCCACCGTGCCCGAAGACCGCTTCCTCAACGCCTTCACGCACATCTTCGCGGGCGGCTACGCCGCCGGGTACTACGGCTACAAGTGGAGCGAGGTGATGAGCGCGGACGTCTTCGGCGCGTTCGAGGAGGCCGGACTGGACGACGAGGAGGCCGTCCGGCGCGTGGGACGCCGCTACCGCGAGACGTTCCTCGCGCTCGGCGGCAGCGTGGACCCGATGGAGGTGTTCCGCCGCTTCCGCGGCCGCGCGCCGTCCCCCGAGGCCCTGCTGCGCCAGACGGGGCTGAAATGACGCTGGGGACGTCCGACGCCCCGTTCGCCCGCGTGGACGTGGCGCGGCAGGTCCTGACCGTGACGTGCGGCGGACGGGTCGTGCGGGCCTACCGCGTCTCGACGGCGGCGGCGGGCGTGAG
>OIWU01001506.1_pt1 | contig 22631 bp, 20 predicted proteins | sample 1587711 | NCBI WGS metagenome assembly OIWU01 (sample SAMEA3888909, study PRJEB22519) | human gut metagenome | biome: human gut; feature: human-associated habitat; material: faeces | place: Denmark | collected 2010 | reverse complement strand
GCCGCACCTCGCTCGCCGTATCGGCACTTAGAATTATGCGGTATTGCCCTATACTCTGATTATAATCGGATAATCCGGCTTTACCTCATTTTTGCGTGAAACGCCGGTTATTCTGCGTGAAATACAGCGGCGGCCGCCGCAAAAAAAGCGGAGGCTCACCGGGAGCCTCCGTGATAACTTGTTATGCTTTTGCGCCTGCTGGGGCTGCGGTGTTGCATTATCAGCAATGACGCCGCGCAGGACCTTGATTTGCCGCCAAACCGTCTTTATGGGTATGATGGCTGCATTGCCGGGTCTTTCATTGTTTGTGGGGATAGTGATGACGGCCTTATCAGTCTGACCGATGAACAGATGGCCTATTATGAAAAGCTCTACCACCACCCAATCGTCTTTCTCCCCACGACGCACGGCCTACTGCCGATGAAATGCACCCCCGAACAGTATGAGCAGTTCCAGCGTGACGGCAACAAACTGAAAGTCAAGCCCATCGACTACGGGGAGCGCTAACACCATGATTCTACACAGACAAAAAGCGGGGTGCCGACCGCCGTAGAAATCAAGAAGCACAACTTTTATATAAAATAGGAGGATACCACCATGACCGACCCCAAATTTATGACCCCTCCCCATCGTAGGGCATACTTAACCCACCTTAACCGCTGCAAGGTGATGGACAGCTACCCGGAATATACGCGCCAGTTGGATGATGTGGTAATTGACGATGCCCGGAATTAAAGCAAAGCGCAAGCAGCTTGTGCGCAAAACACTTATGCGGGCCAAGGTGCAGGGTGAACGCGCTGCCGAGCAGCGGCAGGAATCACCCGAAGAATACGCACAAACCGAGGTGCAGCAGGGCATTTCCGATGTAGCTGCCCGTACAGGCAACACCGCCAAAAGCACTGCCCGCATGAGCTACCGCAAGTTTCGTGCAATGCAGGAGAAGCGGAAAAATCTCACCTTGCAGGGCAGCACCCAATCCGCATCAAAGCTGACTGAAAAAGAGAAAGTCACTGTTCCCACGCAGACCGAGCGCAGGGAACTGTTCAAAAAGCAGCGTTTCCGGCAAAAGGCCATCTCAGCCAAAATGCCGCCGCAAGCAGCTACCGTACCTGCCGCCCAGCCAGCGCCGCCCTGCCGAGCTCAAATGCAGCAGCACTTAAAGCGGCAGCACCTGACCCGCGAGGCCGTGCGCCGCTATCTGCAAAAGCAGACGGCTGCCACAGCGGCGGGCAATACCGCTCCTCTCGTTACTCAAGCGCCCAAGCTGCCCACAATCAGCAATAAACAAACCACGGTTGAAGCAATCAGCCGTGGCGTTCATTATATCGCAGCCAAAATCAAAGCCCTGCTCTCCCAAACTGTGCGGCACGCCGCGCAATCGCTGCTGGCCCTGCTGGGTGCGGGCAGCGTGGTGTTGGTACTGGCAATGGTCATTGGCGCGGCTGCAGCGGTGATCGGCTCACCGATGGGCATCTTGTTTGCCGATGAATCCGGCGATCCCAACAGCATCCCTATTGCCGAAATCGTAGCCGACACCAACGCCGACTTCGGCGCGACCATCAATGAAATCGTATCCGCCCACCCGGAGTGCAGCGAAACCACCATCACCTACGACTACGAGGACGGTCATACATGGGCAAGCTACTGGCCGGAGGTGCTGGCCATCTTTGCAGTACATACCAACCTCAACTCTGATAGCGACGTTGTCGTTATCAATGCCGCCCAAAAGCAGCGTATTCAAGACATATTTTGGTCGATGCACGAGATCACCTACGAGGTCGAAGAAGTAGACACCACTCCCGAACCCACCGAGGACGACCCCGACCCGGAGCAGCAGACTGAATACATCCTGCATATCACCGTCAACAGCAAAACCGTGGATGAACTGGCTGAGTTGTACAATTTCACCCAAGACCAAAAAGACATATTGCACGAACTTCTCTCCGATGAAATGCGCCCTACGCTGCTTGCCCTCTGCGGCGGCATCGGCATCATCGAGGATGGCGAGTTATGCTGGCCGCTGCCCGGCCACACCTATATTTCCTGCAATTTTGGTGATGACGATGCTTACGGTAATTCCGGGCATCGCGGTACGGACATTCCCGCGCCGGAGGGTACGCCGATCCTCGCCGCCCACAGCGGCACGGTCATTATCTCCGGCTGGAACAACAGCTACGGCAACCAAGTTTTGCTGGACAACGGCGCGGGCCTGTCCACGCGGTACGCCCACATGACGCAAACTGCCGTTACCGCAGGGGAAGCGGTAACGGCAGGGCAGGTTATAGGTTATGTAGGCAATACCGGCGACAGCACAGGTTTCCATCTGCATTTCGAGGTGATACAAAACGGCGTGAGAATGAACCCCTTGGATTTAGTGGTCGCACAGTAATGGTAGTGCGCTGGTGTTTCGGTAGCTATTGTACAGAAAAATCAACAAAATTTAAGAAAGTGTCTTGAATAATTTTGCACATACTGTATACTTAAATGTGAAAAGGCAAAACACTACACTCAAAATTAGACAGGGCAGGTGCAAAATGTACAAAATTTTGATCGTCGATGATGAATCCATCGAGCGCGAAGGCATTTCTTTCCTGATTGAAAAATATAAACTACCGTTGGAGGTCGCACAGGCAACCAACGGGAAAACGGCGCTCGAATATATGCGAACCCACCCCGTCGACATTTTACTTACGGATGTAAAAATGCCGCAGATGGACGGCTTGGAGCTGGCACGGCACACTTTTGAAAAATACCCCGATGTGCGTATCCTCGTTTTCAGCGCCTACGGGGAGTTTGAGTTTGCCAAAAAGGCGATGGCGGCGCAGGCTGTCAGCTACCTGCTAAAACCCATCGAGGTCGATGAGTTCCAGCGCGTTATGGCACAGATTCTGGCACAGTGCGATGAGCTGGCTGAAAAGAAAAAAGATGAGCAGCAGCGCGGCGAGGAATATCGTCAACAACTTTTATTCCGCCTTGTGACAGGAACGGGCTTGGGGAAAGCACACATTACGGAAGAATGGTTTTCTGGACAGACGCTTTGCTTACTTCATGTGCAGACCGAGAATGACTACTTTGCTACAAATGAAGATGCGTTTTGTCAAATGCTGAAGGATTGTACGAAATATAAGTTTGAATACATCAATACTTACCCCGATGAAGCATTCGTCCTCTTTTACAGCAAATATGATTTGTCTGATCGTCTGGGCGATAAGCTAAAAGGCATACAGGAAAAACTCCGGCAGAATGGCTGCGAGGCATCGCTGCTGTTGGGCATAGATTTCACCGGCTTGGAGAATATCTCTGCCCGTGCGCAAGCGTTGTCAAGAATTCGCAACGAACTGTATGAAGCACCCGATGCGCTCCTGCTGGAGAAGGAGATCGGTGAGTCGGTCAGCTACTATGCAGAAGCCATAGAAAAGCTCCGTGCCGAGGTGCAGGCCGCATTGAATGAACATCACCCGGAGATTTTTCTGTCCACGGTACAACGCCTGATACAGCAGCTTGGGCAGAACCGTTCTTTGAGCAAGATGTATATGTATCATGTCCTGTATGATCTGCTCGCGCAGATGTACCGTGCTTACGGCATACAGGACCGCAACGAAATTGGGCGCGGTATCAATCGGGTTTTAAGCTGCAATACGGCAGCAGCCATGTGCGGTGTGCTGGAAGAAATCATGGCATCTTTGCAGGGAACACCAGAACCGCAAACGGAGGACAGCTCCGCTATCATTCGTCAGGTGCAGAAAATTGTGGATGCCGAATACGGCGAACCGTTAAGCCTGGAATACATCGCGGAAAAAGTATATATTACGCCTTCGTACCTGAGTTACATCTTTAAGCAGATGACGGGGCAGAATCTTATCAAATACATCACAGACCTGCGTATGTACAAGGCGCGGCGCATGGTAGCAGATGGCAATTTGAAAATTTCCCAAATTGCCAGGAACTGCGGTTACGACAACCCCTCCTACTTCAATAAGCTGTTCAAGAACTATTTCGGCGTAACGCCCCGCCAGTACAGGGAGGGCGAACGCGATGAAAGCATTGTATAAATGGTTCGCCTATAAGCTGCCTATTCGCAGTAAGCTGCTGATCAGCTTTAGTATTTTGGTTATGGTGCCGATCCTTGTGCTGGGCATTTACAGCTACCAGCAGTCGAAGGAAAACACCGAACGCCAAATTCGCAGCACGATGGAAAGCAACCTGACGCGCCTGACCTCAGAACTGGATACCCGCTTCCAGCGGGAGGGCTCCACGGTGAGGTTTCTTGCCTACAACCTGACATTCCGCAACGCGCTGGAAAATAGTGGCCACAACGCCTCCACGATGGCGCAGGTCATGAACACCTCGGTGGAGCCGACCTTCTGGTACTTTATCGCAGGGGACGCCTATGTCAAGGGAATGGAGGTCTACTCCACAAAAGTCCGCGACAAAATCGGCAACTTCCTGCTGCCGGTGGATGATACCGTAAGCCAGCAGGCTTGGTATCAGCAGGCGCTGGACAGCTATGCGACCCACTGGACCTACGATGGGACGGAGATTTGTGCCAACCGTGCGATTCTCGATACGAATTCCAGCAGTGAGGTCATTGCGGTGCTGCGGATGTTCTGTTATCCGGCCTCGCTGCTGGATGCCACTGACAGTATGAATTATCTGGACAATGGCATCCGTATCGTGGACGAAAACGGTCAGACCGTCTATGCCCGCAACAGCGGCGTGGATGCTTTGGACGAAGCCGTGCGCCTGCTGGCTGAGGATGGCAGCGAGACCGCTGCACTTGAACAGGGGATGCTCTATAAAAGCCGAATGGAAGTCAGCGATTGGAGCATTTATTACTATCTGGACAAAGCAAACATCACAAAAGAATTGCAGCCGATTTTGAATACAACGATTTTAGTGGTGTTGATTTGCCTGTTCCTTTCCATTGCCGTCATTAACCTACTGGCTACAGCCCTGACCCGCCGCATCCTGAAATTACAGGAATACGCAGAATATGTGGCAGAAGGACATCTGGATAAGGAACTTTCCACCACGGATACCGATGAAATCGGCGTGGTGACAAACAGCATGGGGCAGATGACGCACCGGCTGAATGATATGATCCATCAGGTCTATACGATGGAGATCGAAAAGAAAGCCAGTGAGCTGCGCGCCCTACAGGCGATGATCAACCCGCATTTCCTGTACAACAGTCTGTCCAACATCAAGTGGAAGGCGCTGCGCTCCGGCAATGATGACATCAGCGAGATAACGGGATTGCTGGCAAAATTCTACCGCACCTGCCTGAACAACGGTCAGCCTTTAACCACGGTGCGCTCGGAGCTGGAAAACATCAAGGCGTATGTGCGTATCCAACAGCTGACCCATGACAACGGCTTTGATGCCGAATACGACATTGAGGAAAGCCAGCTTGATTACCGGATGCTCAACTTCATGCTGCAGCCCATCGTGGAAAATGCCGTCAAGCACGGCTTAGAGTATGAAGAGGAGGACGGAAAAGGGCATATCCGCATCGAATGCCGCGGCGAGGATGAGTTTATCGTGTTCCGCGTCATCAACAATGGCGGCGCTATCGACCTGCAAAAGGTGGCCGAAGTCATGCGCACCCCCGGTACAGGGTACGGTATTTATAATATCTGTGAGCGCATTGAGCTGTACTACGGCTCCGGCAGCGGGCTTTTCCCATCAATCACAGAGGACGGCGAGACCTGCTTCACCTTGAAATTGAACCGCACATTGGAAAAAGAAACACCCACTGAAGCCTGATTGCACCCCACCGATACAATTTCTGTCGGTGGGGTGTTCTGTAAAATAGTGTTAGTTTTCGAAAAAATGTTCTATTTCGCATTTTGGACATTTCGGGTACAATAAAGCCATCGAAAGCAGAACACACTGCAAGGAGGAAAACAAACATGAAAAAAGCAATCGCATCCGTGCTCGCAGCGTCGATGGCTCTGTCCCTCGCCGCCTGCGGTGGCTCCTCTACCGCCACCTCTGGCAGCACCGCCACTGAGAGCACTGCCAGCAGCACTACGGCAGAAAGCACCGCTTCCGGTGACAAGGTTACGCTGCGCATGACCTACTGGAACAGCGAAGATACCGTCAAGGCACTGCTTGACTATCTGGGCGAGGCGGTTCCCGATGTTCAGATCGAGTATCAGTTCATCGACAACTCCAACTACGACACCATCGTGGACACCCAGCTTTCCGCCGGTGAAGGTCCCGACATCATCTGCGAATCTCCCGCTTCTGCCCTGAAGCACGCAAAACTTGGTTATCTGGCCGATGTGAGCGACCTTGGCGCTAAGTTCTCTGATGCCGGTACTTCCGTTTACAGCTATGACGGCAAGACCTATGCGCTGCCCGGCATCTCTTGGTTCGAGGGCATCTACTACAATGTTGACCTGTTCGAGCAGAACAACATTGCACTGCCCACCACATTTGACGAGTATCTGGATGTCTGCAAGAAGTTCCAGGATCTCGGCATCAAGCCGCTGGCTGCCGGTCTGAAATCCTGGGAGCCGATGCTGAAGAACTCCATGGCGTTCGTCACTGCCGAGTACCTCTCCACCGATGAGGGCAAAGACTTCGGCGGCAAATACCGCGAAGGCGAGACCACGCTGAACGGCACTTGGAACCCGTACCTCGAAAAGTGGAGCGAAATGATTACCAGCGGTGTTTACACCACCGATATGACCGGTATCGACCATGATCAGGCTCTGGAAGAGTTCGCCACCGGCAACGCCGCTATGTTCTGCTCCGGTCCGTGGGATCTGGAGGCTATCCAGTCCAAGAACCCCGACCTCAACCTCAACATGATGCCTTTCTACGGCACCAAGGCCAGCGCAGGCTGGCTGATCGGCGGCCCCGGCTGCGGCTTCGCCGTTAATGAGAACAGCGCCAACAAGGACGCTGCCCTCAAGGTTCTGGCTGCTATCGCTACCGAGGAAGGTCAGAAGGCCCTGTGGGAGAACAATCAGGGCGGTTCCTCCTACATGAGCGGCGTTTCCTTCGACCTGCCTGAGGTCTACTCCAGCGTTTCCACCGCCATCAATGCCGGCAATGTCTACTGCCCCTGGAATGAGTGGGGTGCTGCCGCCGGTGCGCACGAGGACTACGGCACCGAGATGCAGAAGTACCTGCTGGGTGAGGAAGACCTCTCCGCCGCGCTCTCCAATGTCGATGCTGCCGTTGCTGAGCTGCTGAGCAAGTAATCCAATCCGTAACTACAGCCTCAAACTTTCAATCGAGGGTTTGAGGCTCTTTTTTTCAAAAAACGGAGGTCAGAAATGCCTACTAAGACCCAAAAGAAGTATGTGCCCGGTTCGTTGGGCAAATACTTTGCCATGTTTGTGGCACCGGCGCTGATCGTGTATCTGGTGTTCAGCATTGTGCCGTTCCTGTTTACGATCTATTACAGCTTTACCGATTATACCGATATGAACCCCGTAAATCTGCACTTTACGGGTCTTGCAAACTACATAAAAGTCCTTGGCTCCCCGCTGATGCGTACAGCCATCAAAAACTCCTTGATTTACGCCGTGGTGCTGACCGGTGCGCAGGTCGTGCTGGGTCTGCCGCTGGCTGTCATCCTGAATATGAAGCTGCGCACCCGGAATCTGCTGCGCGCAACCTTCTTCTTCCCGGCAGTATTCTCCTCGCTGATTATCGGCTACCTGTGGAACTTTATCCTTTCTTCCTCCAACTACGGTCTTATCAACAACCTGCTGGCTAAAGTGGGGCTGCCGACCTTCAACTTCTTCACCTCACAAAACGCACTTTACTCTGTCCTGCTCACGCAGATCTGGCAGTGGACCGGCTGGGCGATGGTCATCTTCCTCGCCAACCTGCAGAGCATTTCGGGCGATTTGTATGAGGCAGCCGAGATCGACGGTGCCAGCGGCTTCACCCGCTTTTTCCGTATCACACTGCCGCTCATGTGCCCCTCGGTCAAGATCGTGGCTGTCACCGGCCTGATCGGCGGCATGAAGGCATTCGATGTTATCTACTCGATGACCAGCGGTGGTCCCGGCGATGCCACCCAGACCGTTATGATGGTCATGATGCGCAAGGGCATCTCGGACGGCTTCTACAATCAGGGCGCGGCGTTCGGCGTTTGCTTCTTCGTTGTCGTTATGATTCTGAGTGCCATCATGAACACGATTATGCAGAAATGGAGTGACTCTATTCAATGAATACGCGCAAATTTGAAAGACGCGGCCTGATCATTACCGAAACATTGATGGTCTTGCTCGCCGTTCTCTGGGCTGTCCCTATTTACTATCTGATCGTCACAACGCTGAAATCTCCTGCGGAGGCTACCGCCAGCCCACTGGCGCTGCCCAGCACTATCAATCTGCAAAACTACATTGATGCATGGCAGAAGATGGAATTTCCCCGTGCCTTTGCCAACACGCTGTTTATCACGGCAATGAGCGTCTTTCTCATCGTGCTGTTCGGCAGTATGGCCGGGTATGCACTGGCGCGCACAAGCTCCAAGCTCGGCGGTCGGCTGTTCCTGTTCTTTCTGGCCGGTCTGGTCGTGCCATTTCAGATGAACATTGTCAGCTTGTACAAGATCGTCAAAGCACTGCACCTGATGAACAGCCCCTTCGCCGTCATTCTTGTCGATGTGGCTGTGAATATGCCGCAGGCGGTGTTCCTCTTCCGTGAATTCGTTCACTCTACGGTGCCTGTTGAACTGGAGGAGGCTGCTGAAATCGACGGCTGCGGCACGATGCAGAAGTTCTTCACCATCGTATTCCCGCTGCTCAAGCCTGTAATGGCTACCGTTATCATCATCGTCACGCTGAATGTCTGGAACGAGTTTATGACCCCGCTGCTTTTCCTGCAGAGCCGTGCCAACGATGTCATCCTGCAGGAGGTTTCCCGCAACATCGGTCAGTTCTCTACTGACTGGACGGCTATGTTCCCGATGATGATGCTGGGCGTTGCACCCTTGATGATTTTTTATCTGTTCATGCAGAAGTATATTATTGCCGGTGTTGCTGCCGGTGCTGTGAAGGGGTAATTGAAAATGAAAATCACAGATTTTGGTAAAATCATGGTAATCGTTCCCCATCAGGACGATGAGCTGCTTTTGACGGCCGGTGTGCTGTATTCGGCTGCCCATGCGGGGCTGAACCCCCGTGTGGTAATGGTGACCAACGGCGACTACGGCTGCCACGACCACAGCGTAGGCTATGCGCGTCTGCGTGAAACGCTGGCGGGCGTGGAACTGCTGGGGGTTCCCGCTGAGCAGGTGACCTTCCTCGGTTATGCCGATACCGGTATGCCGCGGGCGGAGAGCTTTCTTGCGGGCTTGTATGACGAAACCGATGAGAACAAGGTTCATCCCTCCCACTGCGGCACGGAAACCTACGGTCTGCCCGAAAAGCCGGATTTCCACGCGCAGCGCTTCGGCAAGCCTGCGCCGTATACAAAAGCCGGCTTTGTGCAGGACCTGAAAGCTGTACTCGATGAAATCGACCCGGACAGCATCATTACCACTGCACTTTGCGATACCCACGGCGACCACAGCGGGCTGTATCAGTTTATCTGCGATGAACTGCGCAGCCGCCGTGAGGCTGGCAAAAAGGTCCCGACCCTCTATAGCGGCATTGTCCATTCGCCCGCAGGGGATGAAAACTGGCCGCTGCGTGACGGTGTGCGCCCGCTGACCTGCCCGGAGGGGCTGGAAAGTGCCAGCACATTGCGCTGGGAGGACCGTATCGTTCTGCCCGTTCCGCAGGAAATGCTGAACGAAGATCTGGCGCAGAACCTCAAGCACCGCGCCATTTCCTGCCACAAAACGGCCTTAAAACCGGATGCCGTTGATTTTCTGTATTCGTTTGTAAAAGCAGACGAGGTATTCTGGAAAGTAGACCTGTAAGGAGAATTTGCAATGGATACCAACAAAAAACCAATTTATCCCTTTGAGCCTTGGAATGTATCGGAAGATCACCTTGACCTTGCGATGAACTACCGCAATGAAACGACCTTTGCGCTTTCCAACGGCTATATCGGCACCCGCGGCACCCATGAGGAAGCCTACGATTTTGACGAGCAGCACGGCTTGGAGGGCAATTTCCTCAATGGTCTGTACGAGCAGGAACACGTCCGCTACGGCGAGTGGAACTTCGGTTTCCCGACGGAGAGCCAGACGATCCTGAATGTGCCGAACTGCAAGACGATTCGTCTTGTTGTTGACGGAGAGGAACTGGACATCCGTACCGGCACACTGCAGAATTACCGCCGCACACTGGATATGAAGCACGGTCAGGTCGTGCGCAGCTTTGAATGGACCTCTCCCAAAGGTAAAACGGTCCGGGTGGAAAACACCCGCTTTGTCAGCCTTGCACACAAAAACCGCATGGCGCAGCGCTACAGCGTTACCCCTGTGAACTTCAGCGGTACGCTGACGCTGCACAGCGCACTGGACGCCGATGTGGAAAACCACACCCGTACCACAAATCCGCTGGTGGACTACGGTCCGTTTGGGCGTCATCTGCTGCCCGATGCGCTGACCGCCGATGACAAAACCATGACCTGCCAAAGCACCGCTGTCAACAGCAAGCTGGCGATGGCCTGCGGCTCGGTGCATCTGCTCTCGGAGGCGGCAGCTGTGACCCGGCATCAGGTCAACGAAGCCGATGCCTGGATCGAATACGATTTTGCTGCCGCGCAGGGTCACACGATCACACTGGAAAAGCTGACCGTCTACACCGACTCCCTCGATATGGACAAGGACGCCATGCTCCCGTTTGTGAATGAGGAACTGGCAGCATTTGCTGCGGACGGTTACAGCAAGGAATTTGCCGCCCACGCTGCCCTGATGGAGCATTTCTGGGAAACTGCAGACATTCGCGTGGATGGCGATGTGCCTCTGCAGCAGGGGCTGCGCTTCAACCTGTACCATATCATGCAGGCATCGGGCCGTGATGGCAGAACAGGTATGGGCGCCAAAGGTTTGTCCGGCGAAGGGTATGAGGGTCACTACTTCTGGGACACCGAAATGTATGTCCTGCCGGTCTTTGTCTATACCCAGCCGGAGCTTGCGCGCAGTCTGCTGGACTATCGCTACAGCACCCTGGATAAAGCGCGTGACCGTGCCCGTGTACTGGGGCATCCCATCGGTGCACTGTATCCTTGGCGCACGATCAACGGTGAGGAAGCATCTACCTACTTCCCGCTGGGTACGGCACAGTACCACATCAATGCAGATGTGGCCTATGCGTTCCAACTCTATGTTGCTGTCACCAACGATATTGACTACCTTGCCGACAAAGCAGCCGAGGTTCTGTGCGAAACAGCCCGCGTCTGGGCGGATGTAGGCTGCTTTGCCGAGTGCCGCGGCGGCAAATACTGCATCTGCTCCGTGACCGGTCCCGATGAATATAATGCCATTGTGGACAATAACTTCTATACGAACCTGATGGCGCAGCAGAATCTGTATGCCGCAGTGAAGGCGCTGGAAACGCTGAAAGAACAGCGCCCCGATGCGTACCAAAAGCTGATTGAAAAAATCCATCTTGACCCGGACGAGCCTGCCCTTTGGAAAAAGACTGCCGATGCGATGTATTTTGCCTATGATGAAAAGCGGCAGGTCTATTTGCAGGACGATGGCTTTATGCTTCGCAAGCCGTGGGATGATTCCCGTATTCCGCCGGAAAAGCGGCACCTTCTGTACGAAAACTACCACCCGCTGTTCATCTACCGCCAGCGAATGAGCAAGCAGGCAGATGCCATCATGGGTATGATGCTGTACAGTGCGTTGTTTACCGATGAGGAGCTGCTGCGCAATTACGACTTCTATCAGACCGTAACGCTGCATCATTCTTCGCTTTCCACCTGCATTTTTGGTATTCTGGCAAGCCGCATCGGACGCCACGAGGACGCCTACACCTATTTTGCCCAGTCTGCCCGTATGGATCTGGATGATTACCATGACAACTTCTACGCTGGTATCCATGCCGCCAATATGGCCGGCACATGGCAGAGCATTGTGTTTGGCTTTGCCGGTCTGCGTCTTGTAAACGGCGTGCCGGAGTTCAAATTCTATATTCCCGAAGCGTGGAACGGCTATCACTTCACTGTGAAAATCAAAGAGTCCGTGCTGGCGGTGGATGTGCTACCGGATGGCTGGACCATCACGCTGCAAAGCGGCGATGCCGTCAACTTCCTTGTCGAGGGCAAGCCTTACGAACTGACCGAGAAAGGGGCAACCTGCCATGAAGCACTATAAAGCGATCTTTTTTGATTGGGACGGCACAGCGGTTCTCTCCCGCAAAGCGCCTGTCGAGGATGCCGTCAACGCGATGCGCCCGCTGCTGGATAAAGGGGTGAAGCTCTGCATCGTCAGCGGCACGACCTACGAGAACATTGCAGGCGGCAAGCTGCACAGCTATTTTACGCCGAAGCAGCTGGAAAACCTGTACCTTGGTCTGGGACGCGGCGCGTTCGACTATGGGTATGATGCCGTAGGGCAGCCGACCATCCTTGTTGACCGTGTGCCCGATGCCAAGGGCATTCTTGCCGTACACGATGCCTGCTACCGTATCCACCGCGAGCTGTTGGAAAAATACGGCATGAACACTGATATTGTTTTCAGCCGCCCGAATTACTGCAAGATCGACCTGATGCCCGCCAATAACCGCGGCGAGAATCTGTTTTTGCAGGAGGGCGAGGCTGCCCGCCTGCAGCACATCCTGCAGCAGCACGGTATTGACAGCATTGAAACGGTCATTGCGATGGCAGAATCCTTCGGTACGCCGGAAATGCCGCTGCGCGCCACCACCGATGCAAAATATCTGGAGGTCGGTCCCACCGGCAAAAGTGATAACGTGGACGCATTGTTTGCCCGTTTTGGCTTTGCTGCCGAGGATTGCTGCTTCTGGGGCGATGAGTTCATCGGTGTAACGGATTCCATTTTCGGCAGTGATGCCGGTATGCTGACCGAAACGACCCAAAACAGCGATTTCTACGATGTCTCCGACTTGGAAGGCGTAAGACCCGGACAGGTAAAGCAACTTGGCGGCGGCATCCAAACCTTCTTGAATTTTCTGCGTGAGCAGTGAACGATAGGAAATAGCGTAACATATGCAAAATACATCGAATTTCTTATAAGCCATAGTCCCCAACAGCGGGCAACTCCCATACTGCGAAAAACGATGTAGGAGCAATTGCATTAGCTTTTCGGCCCGACAGCTAAATTGCTGTCGGGTCTTTCTTTGTGTCTGTCTTTGATAATATGCGCGTTAAAACGTAAGATTTATTGCGCCCGCGCACCTCCGGTTTTGAGCTTCTTTTCAATGAAACTCAAAATTCAGGAGGTTTACGATGGCAAAGAAAAATATTGCCGATAAGTATTGGATTTACGGCGAGGATGCAGAATTAGCCGCGCGCCTTACTAGCTATTTGACAAGAGTGGTATACAATCAGCGAGCAAATTATATCCGCGCACTAATGAAGATTAAGGAACATGAGTGCTCGATTGAAGATTGTGATTCGGATATTGAATCTCAATCCATGCGCTCAGGTAATTCATTGGAGGAAAGTATTGAATCCAAGCTAATGTGGGAAGCTATTCGAAAATATTTGCCCAAACTGGAACTGAAAGAGTGCGAGGTTATGATAGCCTTGTACATTGACCGTCTTTCCGTTACGGCTACGGCTGCTAAGTTGAGAGTTGATGCCAGTACGGTCAGGCGCCGCCGTGACAGCGCCTGTGACAAAATTCGCAAAGCAATGGAGCAAAAATAAAATGGGAATGTTCAAAAACACCCTTTTGCTGGCCCAGCAGGGTAATGAAAAGGCAATGGAGAAATTGCTTAATCGCTACGATCCTCTGCTGAAAAAGTGCAGCATTATACAAGGACACTTCGATGAAGATTTATATCAGTCCTTGATTCTTGAATTTGTGCGGGCTGTATCCGCATTCAAAATTTAACTAAAAAAGTGGCTGCCGCAATTCAGTGCGGCGGCCACTTTCTCTTTTAGGCTGATTCCATATCGTTATTATCTGTCCACAGTTCACACTGGGTCATAACGGTTTGCACGGCATCGTCCATCCCTTCCGGCGGGTAGCGGTGCCTTTTGAGCAAACGCTTTATCATCATACGCATCTTGGCTCGCGCAGAATCACGCTTTTGCCAATCTATAGTACGGTTCTTTCGCAATGTATCTGCCAGTTCTTTAGTGATAGCAATAAGTTCCGTGTTTTCGTAGAAGTCCTTGATTGCCTGCGGCTTTGTCAACGCATCATAGAATGCCAATTCATCTGCCGTTAAGCCAAGCTGCTCTCCCTCTTTGTTGGCTGTTGCCATCTGTTTTGCAAGGTTCAAAAGCTCCTCTATGACCTGCTCGTTGGTCAGCATACCATTAAGATAAGAGTTCATTGCCCGCCGCATAATTTCGCTGAACTTCTGCGACTTTACCACATTGGTGTGACGGTAAATCTGCACCTGCTCCGCAATCAATTTTTTCAGCAATTCTACAGCAAGGTTCTTTTCCTTCATCTTTGAAATTTCCTCAAGGAATTTCGGATCAAAAAGAGAAAATTCCTTATCGGCATCGGAGAACAGGTTAATAACGCCATCGCTTTGTATACTTGCTTTCAACAACTCATTGATGCGGGCGTTCATCTCAGGCAGGGAAATCTTTTTGCCCTCGCCTTGGTTCATCAGTCTGGTAACAAGTACGCGGACAGATTCAAAGAATGCGGCCTCAATGCGCATATCTTTTTCTGCAAGGGAAGAACACAACGATAGCGCCTGCTTTAACAGCAGAGCTTCTTTCAAGAAGTCCTCACGCTCACGCTCTTTATCAACACCAACAATAAAGTTTACCGCACCGCTGATGGCCTTAGAACGCTCCAAATTGGAGCCGGTTATAAACTTAGAGTAATCATACTCGTGGAACAAGTCGCGGCAGATAGACAGTTTCTCTAGGAAGCGTGGATAGGCAACTTTGGCAACATCGGTGTCGCCGTAGTTTTTCTTGTCGCGGGCGGTGTAATCATTCATTGCCTGTTTCAGCGCTGAGGCAATTCCAACATAATCAACAACAAGGCCGCCTTCTTTATCCCCGAACACACGGTTTACTCTGGCGATGGCTTGCATCAGGTTGTATCCTTGCATCGGCTTGTACACATACATTGTGGCAAGGGACGGTACGTCAAAGCCGGTCAGCCACATATCAACGACGATTGCAATTTTCAGCGGACTATCATTGTCCTTAAATTCTTTTGCCAGTTCATCCTTGTGGTGCTTGTTGCCAATAATTTTATTCCATTCTTCGGGGTCCTTGTTGCTGCCGGTCATAACAACTGCAACTTTTTCTTTCCAGCCGGGGCGCAGCTGTAAAATGCGCTCGTAAATTTTCATTGCAATCGGGCGGGAATAGGCCACGATCATTGCCTTGCCGGTCAACAGGTTTTCGCGGTAATTCTCATAGTGATTGAGTATATCCTCTACAAGCGAATTTATAGTCTTATCATTGCCGAGTATGGCCTCCATCTGGCCGAGTTCCTGCTTGCTCTTTTCGATAACTTCCGGGTCGGCATTGTTCGCCATAATGTCGTATTCCTGATCGATGAGCTTTAATGTTTTCTCGTCCAGTTTCAGCTTGATAACACGGCTCTCGTAATAAACGGGCCTTGTAGCACCGTCCTCTACGGCCTGTGTCATATCGTAAATGTCTATGTAGTCGCCAAACACCTCGCGGGTGTTGCGGTCTTTCATGGAAATCGGCGTGCCGGTAAATCCGATATAGGTTGCGTTCGGCAGAGCATTGCGGATAACGCGGGCAGCGCCAATTTTAAGCTCACCTGTTTTGGCATCCACCTTTTCCTTTAAGCCGTATTGACCTCGGTGTGCCTCATCAGCCATAACCACAATGTTTCTGCGTTCAGAAAGGCAGTCGAAGGATTCCTCGAACTTTTGCATCGTGGTAAAAATGATGCCGTTCGCTTTTCTGCCATTCAGCAATTCTTTCAGATGCGCCCGGCTTTGGGCGTGTACCGGCTCCTGCCGAAGGAAGTTTTTGCACTTGGCAAACTGACCGTAAAGCTGGTCGTCCAAATCGTTGCGGTCCGTGATAACGACAATTGTAGGGCTGTCCAGCGCGTCTTGTAAGCGGTGCGCATAAAACACCATTGACAGGGATTTGCCGCTGCCCTGCGTGTGCCAGAATACGCCGCCCTTGCCGTCTGTCTGCGTTGCGTGCTTAGTGGACGCTATAGCCTTATTGACGGCAAAATACTGGTGATACCCGGCCAAAATCTTGAACTGCTTCGTCCCTTCATTGGAAAAGCAGATGAAGTTTTTGATAATGTCCAAAAAGCGCTGCTTTTCAAAGATGCCCTCAAAGAACGTGTCAAACTGCGCATATTGGGTGTTTTCGTAGCTGCCGTCTTTCGTTTTCCATTCCATAAAGCGATCTTCGCCGGAGGTAATGGTTCCTGCCTTGGAAGTCATAAGGTCGCTCATTACACAGATACAGTTATAAATAAACATCGAGGGGATCTCGTGCATATAATTCCGAATCTGCGTATAGGCTTCGGAAGCATCTGTTTCCTCACGAGAGGGTGACTTCAGTTCGACCAGCACAACCGGCATACCATTTAAGAACAGCAAGACATCGGGGCGCTTGTTGCTGTTTTCAATAAAGGTCCACTGGTTGGCAACCACAAAGGAGTTGTTGTCGGGATTGCTGTAATCCACAAGGTAGACCAGCCCGGAGCGTTCCTCACCTTTGACAAAATAGCGCACTTCTACACCGTGCTGCAGGTAGTCCATAAAGAGCGCGTTTTTCTGCACCAGTTCAGCGTTCTCAAAGTTCTTTAATTTATAAAGGGCATCTGCAATCGCATCTTCCGGCATAGTTGGATTCAGTCGGTGCAGGGCTTCGTCCAGTTCTTCTTCGTACAGGGGGCTTTTGAAGTCACGCTCCAAATCCGGCGCGTAAACGTGCCGATACCCCATATTCTGAAAAAGCTCTATGACAGAATTTTCATAGTCCGCTTCGGTATAAAAGGCAGCCATTTTGTATCAACTCCCTATTATGTGGTGGGTACGAAATTTTGGTTAAACAAGAATTTACTTCAGCAAGCACAAAGCATTTTCGCACAAGAGTTTCTTGTGCTAGATGCCATCCCAGACGGCTGGCAAGAAAGCTCCCTGCTTGGCATTGCCGACTACCTCAATGGTCTCGCTATGCAAAAGTATCGTCCAAAGGACGATGAGCAAGGCTTACCCGTCCTTAAAATCAAGGAGCTACGTCAAGGCTCCTGCGATGCCAACAGCGAATTATGCTCTTCCTCCATTAAGCCAGAATATATTGTTCATGACGGCGATGTAATATTCTCATGGTCTGGCAGTCTCCTTGTTGATTTTTGGTGCGGAGGAACTTGCGGTTTGAATCAACATCTATTTAAAGTCACATCCTCCGTTTACGATAAATGGTTCTATTACGCATGGACAAGTCACCATTTGCAAAAATTTGCAGCTATCGCTGCAGACATGGCCACAACGATGGGGCATATCAAGCGCGAAGAACTGGCAAAAGCAGAAGTGTTGATTCCTTCGCAATTCGACTATGACCGCATAGGTGGTCTGCTTGCTCCTCTGTACGACCTTGTTATTGCAAATCGTATAGAGAACCGTAAACTTGCATCACTACGTGATGAACTACTTCCGCAGCTTATGTCAGGACAGCTTGATGTTTCGGAGGTGTCGCTATGAATAAAAAAGAGTTGAGGATTCCCTTCAATGCTCCTCTCAACGAGGTGGATACAGAATTGCAGACCTATGGTTGCCGTCAAAACAATCCCGACATCTGTGGGAGCAATGGTCTTGCAGATGTCTGTGCTTTTGTAAGCAAGGATGGAATCTGTAGAAAACCGTCTCGCGCATGGAAAAAGCAGTACCAGAAGCTCAAAGATTAAGCCGCTAAATTCTTGTTTACCATTGTTCCCTCCCACCAACGGCGGGAGTTATAAACCAACGAACTGCCGTTGAGTCGTTCTCTGGAATAACCCTATAAGGAGAATGACTTATGAAGCAGAAAATCATTACTGACATTGTGCAGCAAATGCTGCCCCATCTCGACAACGCGCAGTTGCAGCAGCTCCAAAAAGTATTAGACCACACCTTGTTCGACTGTGAAATCACAGGAACGCAAGTGGAAACAAACAAGGAAAATCCCAAACTTATAGATGCGTTCGTGTCGGCAAAGCGGATTGAGGGCTGCTCGGAAAAGACGCTGAAGTATTACCGTACTACGATTGAAGCGATGGCAGCCACTGTAGGAAAAGGCGTTCGCCATATCCAAACAGAGGATTTGCGGGCCTATTTGACCCATTATCAGAACCGGAATAAATCAAGCCGCGTGACGATCGATAATATCCGCCGAATCCTGTCGAGCTTCTTTTCTTGGTTGGAGGACGAGGATTACATTTTGAAAAGCCCTGTCCGCCGCATCCACAAAGTAAAAACGGCAACCAACATAAAAGAAACCTACACGGACGAGGAACTGGAAACAATGCGCGACAACTGCACGGAGCTGCGCGATCTGGCAATTATTGATATGCTGGCCTCTACCGGAATGCGTATCGGCGAAATGGTGCTGCTAAATAAGGCAGACATAAATTTCAACGAGCGTGAATGTGTGGTTTTCGGCAAAGGTGATAAAGAACGTGTTGTCTACTTTGACGCACGCACAAAAATCCATCTGCAAAATTATATTGCTAGCCGAACCGACAGCAACCCGGCATTGTTTGTAACGTTACGTTCTCCGCACGAAAGAATCAGCATAGGCGGTATTGAAACACGCCTGCGGGAGATGGGCAAAGCGCTGGCAATCAAAAAAGTGCATCCCCACAAGTTCAGAAGAACCCTTGCAACAATGGCGATTGATAAAGAAATGCCGATAGAGCAGCTTCAGCGGCTGCTTGGGCATAAGCGAATTGACACAACCTTGCAATATGCTATGGTTAAGCAGAGCAATGTTAAACAGGCTCATAGGAAATACATAGGCTAGGAAGGTGACATGATGGAAATCTGTAAATTAAGTGATATAGCAAAATTTACAACAGGAAAATTAAACTCAAACGCTGCCGAAGCAGGAGGAAACTATCCTTTTTTTACTTGCTCACCGGAGCCCTTGAGAATAAATACATACGCATTTAATACAGAAGCAATTATCCTTGCGGGTAATAACGCAGAGGGAAATTTTCATATACAATATTATGAGGGGAAATTCAATGCGTATCAAAGAACATACGTGATTGAATCATGTGATGCATCGAGGGTGAATCTGCGGTATTTATACTATGCATTAAAAATGTGTTTGCATCATTTTAAACAGATTTCCCAAGGAACGGCCACAAAATTTTTAACCGCAAAAATACTTAATGGATTTGAACTCCCAATCCCTACAATAGAAAAGCAAAATAAAATTGCTTCATTACTGGGAAATTTAGACAAGAAAATCGAATCCAATGAAATTATAAACAAGAATTTAGCGGCTTAGAGGTCGAGATTGGAAATGTCCAATTCGCCCGACATTAGCTTTGGCAGTAATGAATCCCTAAGTGCAGAAAGGTGTTTGTTCTCTGCTTCGAGAACCTCTTGCTCCTTAAATACAGGTTCGCAAAAGTCATTAAAAAGCTGGATAGTATTGACATCAGGCATAACAGTAGGGACAGATTTCATTGCTGATCCTGATATTTCCTTGAAAGTTGATCCGGAAGCCATCCCTTCTATTGTCGGAAGAAGATTTTTCAGCAAGAAATACACATAAGCTGTGCCGATATTCTTTTTTGGAATAACAGATTTAAATCCCTGATTAGTAGTGACCTCGTTTTGAGCTATGGCCATATACCCTATTGGAGCTCTAGAACTGAAAAGTATGGTTCCAGCAGGCATCTTTGCAGCACTGCTCTTGGAAAACCCCAACTCAGAGATATCATTTTCTCCGTGAGAGATAAATTTCGACTTATCCACTGATAAATCTTTCGGCGTTATCCATGCAATGCCTTGGTCAGCATAATACTCCAGCTTCGATTTTGAAGGCGTACCACCTGCAACGATAGAGCCGATATCGGAGAGGGTACATTCCTGCCAATTAGAATCAGCATTAACAACGAAAAGTTCATTAAAATACGCTTGAGCTTGTTGCTCTAAATTCTTGTTTATCTTGTCGTTTAGCTCAATTTTGTTATCAAGAGCAGACATCACAGTGGCGATCTTGCGTTGTTCATCTATGGGTGGATAAGCGATAGGCACTTCACCCATAAATTTAGTGTTAATTGATGGCATAGTCGCCCCAGTAGCTATTCCACGCACAAATTGCTTTGTTGATTCAAGCGTGAAATAGTAATAGAGATACTGCGAATCAATTTCAATACATGGACGTACTCTAAGGCATCGTCCAGAAAACATCCATCCATTGTATTCACGGCTAACATATGAGCAACGATCTACCGAGCCAACACGGCTAAAGACCACATCTCCCTCTCGCAAAATATATTTGCTAAGGCGTTCTTTATCAATCTCAGAAACGCATGGCAAATTTTGCTCAGTAAATCGTTTTTGGCCCAAATGTTCAACTGTTACAATCGGTGTGCCATTTTGAACATAATCTTCTTTATGTAACTGACTGCCAAAAGGTCCCGTTTGAATATCCGCGAGAGCAGAAAGAGGCTTTGTTGTAAACTCAGATTTCATACCCAATCGCCCCCAGCTTCTTTCTGATTTCATCTTCCAGTTCGTGGGACTTCTTGAACATATCTGACAATTCAGAGGTAAGGCGCGCCATCTTTTCCTCAAACGGCTCGCCGTCATTTTCCTGTTCCTCAATACCGACATAGCGGCCGGGCGTAAGGATATAATCCTGCTTTGCAATATCCTCAGTAGTGGCAACCTTGCAAAAGCCCTGCACATCCTCTAATGTATCGTTCTGGAACGCTTCAAAGGTATCGGCAAGTTTCTGTATATCCTCCTCGGCAAAATCTCGATGCTTACGGTCTACCATGTGCCCCATCTTGCGGGCGTCGATAAACAAGGTTTTGCCGGGCTGCTTTTTGCCCTTCGTGATAAACCACAGTGTAACAGGGATAGTCACGCTGTAAAAAAGCTGGGTAGGCATAGCAATAATGCCTTCGATAAGATCCGCTTCAATAATATTCTTACGAATTTCGCCCTCGCCGCTGCTTTGGGTAGAGAGCGCACCGTTTGCCAGCACCAAGCCGATCTTTCCACTCGGTGCAAGATGATGGATCATATGCTGAATCCACGCATAGTTGGCGTTGCCAGCGGGCGGTGTACCGTATTTCCAGCGCTTGTCCTCTAACAGTTTTTCCTGATTCCACGGATGATAGTTGAATGGCGGATTGGCAAGGATAAAATCAGCCTTTAGTGTGGGGTGCAAATCGTTTGTGAAAGTATCCGCATTGTACGGTCCCAGATCGGCATCAATGCCGCGAATCGCCATATTCATCTTGGCCATCTTCCATGTGTCCGGGTTGGCTTCTTGACCGTACACGGAGATAGCACCGCGCTTATGTCCGTGTGCTTCAATAAATTTCTCGCTCTGCACGAACATACCGCCGCTGCCACAGCAGCAGTCATATACACGGCAGTTATCAAACGGGCGCAGAATCGAGACTAGCGTTTTAACTATGCTGGAGGGTGTATAGAATTCGCCGCCGCCAACGCCCTCTTTTTCAGCAAACTGCGCAATGCAATATTCATATGTGCGGCCAAGCAAATCTTCACTTGCGGTGGCATCACTCATATCAATATTGTTTGTAAAAATATCAACAACATCGCCCAAAACCTGCTTGTCCAAATCAGGGCTGGCATAGTTTTTGGGCAACACGTTTTTCAGCTTTTTGTTTTCGGCTTCAATAGCGCGCATTGCGTTGTCAATGATCGTGCCGATTTCAGGCGTGTGCGCCTTTGAGGAAATATTGTTCCAGCGAGCCTCCTCCGGCACAAAGAACACATTGTCCATCTCGTATGCATCGCGGTCATCTTCGAAGCCATCGCCTTCAGCAATCAGCTTTTCGCGTTGCCGGTCAAAGGCAGCGGAGATATAACGCAGAAAAATCAGGCCAATGATTACCTTTCTGTACTCAGCAGCGGGAATATGCCCCCAAAGAACGCAGGCGGCATCCCACAGTTGCTTTTCGAACCCGATATTGGCAGTCGTTTTTTCAGCCATTGTGCAGTCCTCCAATGTAAGTGTCAAGTACCGGCGGGCAGTGGTATTCTATACGGCAACGAAATTGTACAAAAACCATCTGCACAATTTACCTATGCGGTGCCCTGCACAGTTTTTATACTATATTTAGCTTTATTATAGCAAAATTTGATAGCTTTTGGGGGCTTATAGTAAAAATTATAAAAATTTTTTTGATTTTTTTGCACGATTTGGCTTTTAATTGCGATGATATATATAGAGGGACAAAAAAGACCCTCTCCCCTTGAGAACCTTAAAAACAAAATATCCGAATCACCGGCTACATAAAACTGGCCCTGCCGCAACCCAAGGAGCGCTTCGGCAGGTGCGTCCCGGCTCTGACGCGATGATACTGCTTTCACGGCGGTGGAGCGCCCCCCAGAGGCGGG
>OIWU01001505.1_pt1 | contig 22638 bp, 19 predicted proteins | sample 1587711 | NCBI WGS metagenome assembly OIWU01 (sample SAMEA3888909, study PRJEB22519) | human gut metagenome | biome: human gut; feature: human-associated habitat; material: faeces | place: Denmark | collected 2010 | reverse complement strand
ATGCCGCGACATCTTCTTTTGGCGATGCCAAGGAGGATGATTTCTACAACATCATCAATCATATTGATAAGCAGTGCATCATCGTAACCAAGGACTTCTTGGATCGCTCTGAACTTCGCATGGATGATATAAACAAATTGGAATGTCCAGTATATCGCATCCAAAAGGCTGAAGGCTACAATAAAGATGACCTTTCGACTATCAGAACAACCGTAGTAAAAGTGAAGTAATATGGAAAAGTTATATGATCTTTGGGCAAATCGTAATCCCGAATACGAGATAAAGTACGATGATTCTATCATTAAGACTTTCTGCGACTACGGTAGAGGTACAACTGTATTTCAGGAGGCAAGAGGAAAAATCTTCGGCGCAGGATATGAAATACTTATTATTGCTTTCTTTATTGGACTTTATAAAAACCAGCGGAAACCTCTCGTGGGAGATACATCGAAACGAAAGGTTTTGGGTCAGCCTATAAAGTTCTGGGGGAATCTGGATTCGAAACCCGGTCGCGTATCATACTCCAATATTAGGAAGTATATCTTCGCCGCACTGGTCGCAAGGAGCGATGTGGACTATATTGCCCTTGATAAAGGAGAAATAACAAATCGTAAGGCAGTGGACATTCTGATGACCACAATGGAGGAATATATAAATTGGGGCCTGGATTTTATGTCTGAAAAGATGGAGGATAACCCCAATTACTTCTTCAAAGATACGGCATTTCTTCGCGTGTTCCTTGACATGCTTCCCAAGTATGCTACGGCACAGAAGGTGGATATAGAGGCAGAGTTCGGAGACGATGACGCTCCTGAATCATTGGACTAAACTACAATGGACCAACCCAAAATCACAAAACTTCTTCGTCTGATGAAACTATTGACCGGCAATGTTAGCCGGACAATAGATCAGGTTGCTGCTGAGCTTGGCATCACCCCTCGCACGGTGTACCGGTACATCGACACCATCCGGGAGGCGGGGTTTGTGGTGAACAAACTCTACGGCAATGTCTATGCGATGGGGAAGGTCCAGCGAGGACTGACGGATTTCAACCGTCTGATTTATTTCACCGAGGAGGAGGCGTACATCACGGCGCAGCTGATTGCCGGCATTGACAACAACAACGTCCTCAAGCGGGACCTACAGCGGAAATTGGCCAGTGTGTACGATTCAACGAGTACCGGCAATTACATCGACAATCCTGCCAACGCCGCCAATGTGGAGGCCCTCACAGATGGCATCAAGGCAAAGAAGCAGGTCATCCTCCGGCAGTACCAGTCTGCCCATAGCGACGAGTCTCACGACCGCCTGGTGGAGCCAATAGAGTTCACTGCCAATATGATTGACATCTGGGCCTACGACGTGGACAAGGGCGAGAACCGTGTATTCAAGGTTTCCCGCATTCAGGAGGTCGATGTCACGGACACGCCCTGGGCATTCGCACTAAAACACAAGGCCCTTCGCCCCGATGTGTTCCGGATGACAGGCACCTTGAAGGAGAAGATTACCCTGGAACTCAACACCCGCGCCAAAAGTTTGCTGGTTGAGGAATACCCCTTGGCCGAAAAAGATTTGAAGAGAGTAGATGGCAAATGGGTGCTTTCCACCGAAATCCACAGCCTCGAAGGAGCCGGACGCTTCGTTCTGGGTCTCGCCGCCGACATCAAGATTCTGGAAGGTGACAAGTTGAAGGACTACATCAAGAAATACGACAAGAAGTATATTCAGAAACTGTAGAAAAGGAGGCAGCAGATGACGAAAAGAAAACTGGCTGGTTGGGATGGCTCCTCGCAATAAGTTTTCCGGCGAGGTATGTAATCCCGTTTTTCATCATCTTCCTAATCGTTTATCCGGGCACCGAAAGCGTGACATTCCTCGTACTCACCATTCTGAGCGCCCTAATATATGTAATTGCTATAGTCCTCTTACTGATAAAATTCAGTAAGCCTGCTGACCCTTTTTATGTAAGTTTGCAATTAACTTATAGTTAAAACGTAAAAATATTATAATCATGAATTACTGGTTACATAGAATTACTGGCGGTGATAATGCCATCCCTCTTTCGGAAGAACTCTTCAAGAAGGGATATATCTCTATTGGCTGGAGTGACTTCTCCGATGAAGCAGATTTAAAAACTATTAGATCTGGATGGGAACCGTTTGAAACATTATTTGCCAGCGGGAATCCTATTCCGAGAAATCGATACAACCTTTGGCGTTTCGTCAATGAAATGAAACCAGGGGATATTGTGGTCGTCCCGTTCTCATACACTTTTGCTGTTTGTGAAATCGCCGATGATGTTGTTTATACCAATGAAACAATAGACCCTGAATTACTTGTGGACTGGAATAATAAGCGAGTGAGCAAAGATGAGGAGGGCTTCCTTAGGTATGATGAGAAGACTTATGTTGACTTGGGTTTTTATCGAAGAATTAAGTTTACTGTAACGGAGCGTATTCCTCGTGCAGAGTATGCTGACCAGGCATTATTCTCCAGATTGAAGATCCGTCAGACTAATGCAGATATATCAGATCTTAAAGACTCTATAGAAGAAGCTATCCGGAGATTTCAAGCGAAGAAACCGATTCACTTAAAGGCATCCATCGTTGAAGAAACTTGGAAGACGGTTTTACAGAACATTCATAAGCTGCAAAACGATATGAAGTTTGAACAACTTGTAGAGTGGTATCTGAAATCAATCGGAGGAACAGGCATATATACTCCAGTTAAAAACGAGTCACCTACTGAGGATGGGGATGCAGATAGAGTAGCTTTCTTTGAAAAGATTGGCGTGGCAATAATGGTTCAAGCTAAGAAGCATACCGATCAAACAAATTCTTGGGCAGTTGATCAAATCAAATTATTCAAAAAAAACCATGTATTTGACCGCTACAAAACAATTTTATGGGTAATTTCCACTTGTGACTCTTTCTCTGAAGAAGCTCTTAATCTTGCAGAAGAGAATCAGGTTCGCCTCATCAATGGAGAGGAATTCGCAAAAATGATTATAGAGGTCGGCTTGGATGGTTTAACGCTTTAATCATTTGTTCTCAATAGTTCAACGCCTTGCAAAAGCTGGGCGTTGTTTTTTGTTCCTGTCACTCTTTGGCATATTCGTGCCGTATCTTCGCGGCATGAAACAGAAGGAACAAGAGCCCGAGTATCGTTCGATGAACGAGGTCCGGCTCAAATATGAACTCATCAAGCTCGAGAAGAAGATTCTCGACATTACCAGCGATCCCACCGGCTACAGGCACTATTGCCCGTTTCAAATCGATAATCCTGACCAGCAATGACACTCAAAGGCCTGATTCTCAAATACGAGTTCGACACCATAGTGCCGGATTTGATCAAAATTGAAAGCCCCGTCAAAGACAATTTGTACGCCTTCAAAGAGGCTTTCGATACACTCCGCCGTATGCCCCCGGGAGATGCTGGAGGAGAGCAGATAGTCGTAAGTGAGCACGTGGAGACTGATGATGACGGCTCCGAAATGGAAAGGTACCTGCACGCGTCCAACTGTGAAGGAGAAATCTGGGAGTCTGCTCTTGCAAAAGAGGTGGTCTTGCAGGCTGACATCACGGAAGCCAGAGCGCTTGCGCTGATCCTTTGGCATATTACCTTCTATGGTTTCACTCCGGAACATGAATACTTCTCCAGATATGACAGAGCGAAGAACAAGTATGAATTTAAGGCCTCAATCCTGCAATATCATCAGTTCTGCAACTATGCCCGAGTCAGGCGCGAAAAGATTATTTCGGGCCGCATCCCCAGTTGCGCGCTGACAATGGAGGAATGGGACATCTACCATGCAAGGGAGGCACGACGCAACAGGGCAAAGCGGATGCGGGACGCCCGGCAGGACCACCAGATAGAAAAGTATGAGCGTATGGGCAAGATCCAAAGGCTGATAGACAGCATCGTGACCACCAGCTGGGATTCCGACTACGCGGATTACAAATACCTCTTCGACACGAAGGAAATCCGCGTGTTTGAATTCTACTCAAGGACGACGCGCAAAGAGACCCGGGCGCAGTATATTGTCGATAATTTCGTCAAATACTTCGACGAAGACCTGTCCCAATATAAACGTACGGACATGGTCATCTCCTCAAGAGAAGAGCACGGAGTCACATTCGATGAAATGCATTCCCTCTGCGCGGCCATTTACCCCCGTACAGGCCTGATTTTGGACAAAGAGGAGCATCCCGCTCACCCAGCACCGCTTAGGCCGAGATACCATGTCCATTTTGCCACGGACCCCGACCTTGGCGAGGACCTGTATGTCCAACTGATCTGCAGCCGATAGAATTTGAAGTGTCCACCAAAAGCCCAGCCATCATTGTAAGCGTATATAAACTATGTAATCGGCAAAAAATAAGTTGCCGCAGATTTGGCAAAGATTTTTGTGGATAGATTTCTTTTTGAAGAAGGAGTGTGCCGGTGCACATGACTGATAAAAAAGGAATATTTTGTGTATATTTGCGTCTGGCCGCTTCGGTGACCAGACACATTCGACTAATAACAAACTCTATATGTCCAACAAACTACAGGAACTTACCGACAAGCTCTACAACGAGGGACTGTCGAAAGGCAAGGAGGAGGGAGAACTCCTTCTTGCCAAGGCACATAAAGAAGCCGACGAGATCGTGGCCAAGGCCAGGGCAGAAGCCGCATCCATAATGGAGAAGGCGGAGAGCGACGCCTCCGGCCTGAAGGCCAAGGCCGAATCAGATATCAGGATGGCCGCGTCCCAGAGCCTCCAGACAGCCAAGAAGAGCATCGAGGACCTCCTGCTCGGCTCCCTCGTCTCCGACAAGGTCAAAGAATCCCTCTCAGACCCGGAGTTCATCAAGAAGATAATCGTGGCCGTAGCAGACAAGTTCAACGCCGAGGAGAGCTGCGACCTCTCCCTCGTCCTCCCCACCACGCTCCAGTCGGAGCTTGAGCCGTGGGTCAAGGACGGCCTGCAGAAGCAGCTCGGCAAGGGCGTACAGGCGCAGTTCTCCAAAAGGATCGCCGGCGGCTTCACCATCGGCCCCAAGGAGGGCAGTTGGTATGTGAGCCTGAGCGACGAGACGTTCCGCGAGCTCATCGCCGAATACATCCGCCCGGTGACAAGGAAGATTCTCTTCGGGCAGGATGAATAACTACGAATACATCATAGCGGGACTCCCCCTCCTGCAGAGCGGCTCTCCCAAGGGCTGGCACATTGACTGCGCCGCCCTCATAGGGGACATACGCTCCAATCTCTCCGCGAGGGACAATGCCCTGCTGGACTTCTTCCTCTCCGGCTACGATCAGGACAGCCTCGGCGCGGCGTTCTACGAGACCGCCCTCTCCCACCGCAACCGCTTCATACGCGAGTTCTTCACCTACGACCTCATGGTCCGCAACACCAAGGTGGATTGGATCAACTCCACTGTCGGCCGCCCGGAAGGCACGGACGTCATCAAGATGGACAGCGGTCTGGAAGACGAGGAACTGATGCGCCAGGAAGTGCGCGCCGTACTCGACTGCGGAGACATCATCCGCAGGGAGAGAGGCCTCGACGACCTGATGTGGCGCAAGGCGGACGAGCTGACACTCTGGTCGCTCTTCGACATGAGCGTCATCCTGGCCTTCACGGCCAAGCTCAAGGTCGTGGAGAGATGGGAGAAGCTGGATCCGGAGACAGGGCAGGAGTATTTCCGCAAACTCGTCCAGGAGATCCGGGCGACATACGACAACAAAAAAAACACTGATATACAATGAAGACAACAGGAAAGGTGACGGGCATCGTCTCAAACCTCGTGACGGTGGCCGTAGACGGGCCTGTGGCTGAGAACGAGCTCTGCCATATCGACCTGGACGGGACACAGCTCCTCGCCGAGGTCATCAAGGTCAACGGCGACAAGGCTTCCGTGCAGGTCTTCGAGAGCACCCGCGCCCTGAAGAACGGCGACAAGGTCGAGTTCCTGGGCAAGATGCTTGAGGCCACTCTCGGACCTGGACTTCTGTCCAGCGTCTACGACGGACTGCAGAACAACCTCGCCACCATGACAGACGTTTTCCTCAAGAGAGGAGAATACACGGATCCGCTGGACCGCGAGAAGCTCTGGGACTTCACCCCTGTCGCAAAGGCCGGTGACAAGGTCGCCGCCGCCGACTGGCTGGGAGAGGTCAAGGAAGGATGGCTGCCGCACAAGATAATGGTGCCGTTCAGCTTCAAGGGCGAGTACACCGTCAAGTCCGTCGCCCCGGCCGGGCAATACAATGTCGACACCGTGATCGCCACGCTCACAGGCCCGGAAGGGGACGTGGATGTGACCATGACCCAGAAATGGCCTGTCAAGGTGGCCGTCAAGGCATACCGCGAGAAGCCGCGCCCGGAGAAGATAATGGAGACCGGAGTGCGCGTGATCGACAGTTTCAACCCTATCGCCGAAGGCGGCACGGGCTTCATCCCGGGGCCTTTCGGCTGCGGCAAGACCGTGCTCCAGCACGCCATAGCCAAGCAGGGCGAGGCAGACGTGATAGTGATGGCGGCATGCGGAGAGCGCGCCAACGAGGTCGTGGAGATATTCACGGAGTTCCCTGAACTCGTGGACCCTCACACCGGCCGCAAACTCATGGAGCGCACCACCATCATCTGCAACACCTCCAACATGCCTGTGGCGGCCCGCGAGGCGTCCGTCTACACGGCCATGACCATCTGCGAATACTACCGCGCGATGGGCCTGCGCTGCCTGCTGCTCGCCGACTCGACTTCCCGCTGGGCCCAGGCCCTCAGGGAGATGTCCAACCGTATGGAGGAGCTCCCGGGCGCGGACGCGTTCCCTGTCGACCTCTCGGCCATCATCTCCAACTTCTACGCCCGCGCCGGCATGGTCCGGCTCGGCAACGGCAAGACAGGCGCCATCACATTCATCGGCACCGTCTCCCCTGCCGGAGGCAACCTCAAGGAACCTGTGACCGAGTCCACCAAGAAGGCCGCGCGCTGCTTCTACGCCCTCGAGCAGAGCCGCGCCGACCAGAAGCGCTATCCGGCCGTCAACCCTATCGAATCCTACTCCAAGTATCTCGAATACCCTGAGATCATCGCCTGGCTCGATGACAAGATCGAGAAAGGCTGGGTGGACAAGATTCTCAAAGCCAAGAACATAGTCCGCCGCGGCAAGGAGATGGCCGACCAGATCAACATCCTCGGCGACGACGGAGTACCTATGAGTTACCACGAGTCCTTCTGGAAGTCGGAGCTCATCGACTTCGCCTTCCTGCAGCAGGACGCGTTCGACGCCATCGACGCGGTGTCCTCCATGGAAAGGCAGAAATTCATGCTGGACCTGATTCTCGACATCTGCGACAAGACTTTCGACTTCGACGATTTCGAATCCTGCCGCGGCTTCTTCAAGCAGATTATCAACATACTCAAGCAGATGAACTACTCGGAGTATCAGGGTGAAAAGTTCAAGGAATATCAGCGGCAGCTGAGCAAACTTCTCTCATAAAATGGCAGTCAAAGCATATCAACGCACATACACGCGCCTCAGCGCGATCACCAAGGCCACTGTGTCACTCAAGGCCGACGGAGTCGGCAACGACGAGCTGGCCACAGTGGACGGCAGGCTCGCCCAGATAGTCAAGACCAAGGGGGACACTGTCACACTGCAGGTATTCTCCGGCACGGAAGGCATCCCTACGGACGCCGAGGTCTCGTTCCTCGGAGCGCCTCCGACCCTGAAAGTCAGCGAGCAGCTCTCGGGACGCTTCTTCAACGCCTACGGCAAGCCTCTCGACGGAGGCCCTGAGGTCGAGGGAGAAGTACGCGAGATCGGCGGTCCGTCCGTCAACCCGTACAGGCGCCGCCAGCCTTCGGAGCTCATCCCTACCGGAATCGCAGGCATCGACCTCAACAACACCCTCGTCTCCGGGCAGAAGATCCCGTTCTTCGCAAACCCTGACCAGCCGTACAACAAGGTGATGGCCGACGTGGCGATGAGGGCCGACGTGGACAAGATCATCCTCGGAGGAATGGGTCTGTCCAACGATGACTACCTCTTCTTCCGCCGCGAGTTCGAGTCAGCCGGCGCACTGGACAGGATCGTCTCCTTCGTCAACACCACGGAGGACCCTCCTGTGGAGCGTCTGCTCATCCCTGACATGGCGCTCGCCGCGGCCGAGTACTTCGCCGTGGACAAGAACGAGAAGGTGCTCGTGCTCCTGACGGACATGACCCTCTACGCCGACGCCCTGTCCATCGTGTCCAACCGTATGGACCAGATCCCGTCCAAGGACTCCATGCCTGGTTCGCTCTACTCCGACCTCGCCAAGATATACGAGAAGGCCGTGCAGCTCCCGTCAGGCGGCTCCATCACCATCATCGCGGTGACCACCCTCAACGACGGGGACATCACCCACGCGATCCCGGACAACACCGGCTATATCACTGAAGGCCAGCTCTTCCTGCGCGCCGACTCCGACTCGGGCAAGGTCATCGTGGACCCGTTCCGCTCGCTCAGCCGACTCAAGCAGCTCGTCCAGGGCAAGAAGACGCGCGAGGACCACTCCCAGGTGATGAACGCCGGAGTGCGCCTCTACGCCGACGCCCAGAACGCCAAGACCAAGCTCGAGAACGGTTTCGACCTCTCCGACTACGACCTCCGCTGTCTGGACTACGCCAAGGAGTACGCCACCCGCCTGCTCTCCATCGATGTCAACATCACCGTGGAGCAGATGCTCGACACCGCCTGGGAGATATTCGCCAAGTACTTCTCTCCGGCAGAGACAGGTATAAGGCAGTCATTGATAGACAAATACTGGAAGAGATAACATACTGTGGCCATTAAATTCCAATACAACAAGACTTCTCTGACGAATCTGGGCAAGCAGCTCAAGGTGCGCCAGAACGCCCTGCCGACCCTCAAGAACAAGGAGTCGGCGCTGCGTACTGCCGTACAGGCCGCCAAGAACGAGTCGCGCAGACTTGAGGCGGAGCTTGAGAAGGCGCTTGCAGGCTACAAGGACATCTCGGCCCTGTGGAACGAGTTCGAACCGGGCCTGATACGCATCACGGACGTGGACCTGCGCACCGTCAAGGTCGCGGGAGTCAAGACCCCGCAGCTGGACAAGATCCACTACGAGATCCGCCCGTTCAACGCCTTCGTCAAGCCGGCCTGGTTCGCCGACGGCATCAGGATACTCCAGGATCTGACACGAATAGGCATCGAGTCCGAAATCTTCGAGCAGAAGCGGCAGATTCTTGAATTCAACCGCAAGAAGACCACCCAGAAGGTCAACCTCTACGAGAAGGTGCAGATCCCGGGCTACCAGGAGGCCATACGCAAGATCAAGAGATATATGGAGGATGAGGAGAACCTCTCGAAGGCCGCATCCAAGATAGTCAAGACCCGTCACGAAGAAGAGGAAGAGGCAGAGCAATGATCACTTCAATGACCAAATACTCCTTCATTCTCCTCAAAGGAGAGAAGGACGGATTCCTGGACAGGCTCCAGGAATTGGGGGTGGTGGACATCAGCCGCTCGCAGAAGCCCGTGGACGATGTCTCCGGACGCATTGTCGCCGACATAGACGAGACCCGCGCCCTGATAAAGTGCATCACCGCCGGCTCTGACGCGCATCTCGTGGAACTTCAGGCAGACAGGCTCACGCTTGCCCGCAAACTTGACGAGGTAAGTGTCTGGGGCGACTACGACCGGGAGAAGCTCGCAGAGCTCGGAGCCAGGTTCTACCGCGTGCCGAAAAAGCAGTTCAATCCGCAGTGGGAGCAGCAATACGCTCTCCAGACCGTCGCGGAGAAGGACGGCAGCGTCTGGTTCGTCATCGTCGGCGACAATGCCGGCTTCCCTTACAAGGAGCTTCCTGCCCCGGAAAAGACCGCGGCGGAAGTCCGCTACGATCTTGAGAGGCTCGATGCCAGGATCTCAAGCTACAGCTCGGAACTGGAGAAGCGCCGCGCCGAGATCCCGTCGCTCGAAGGGAAGATCCATAAGCTCTACGCCGACCTCAGCCTCTATCTGGCGGGGATAACCGGCAAGAGCGCCGCAGAGGACAGCCTGCTGGTCTTCGAGGGTTTCGCCCCTTCGGAAGACGACGACAGGCTCAAGGCGGTCTTCGACGACATGGACATCTACTGGGAGGCCGAGCCGGCCCGTACAGCCGACAATCCTCCTATCAAACTCAAGAACAACTGGTTCGTACGCCAGTTCGAGCCGCTTACCGCGATGTACGGAATGCCTGTCTACGATGAGTTCGACCCGACGGTGTTCCTCAGCATATTCTTCTTGCTCTTCTTCTCCATCTGTATGGGCGACATGGGCTACGGCCTGCTGCTCATACTCATAGGCCTGGCCCTCAAGGGCAAGGACGGAGGACTCGGCAAGATGTGGAGCCTGATCGTCACTCTCGGCGCAGGCACCGTGGCAGTAGGATTCGTCATGGGAGGACTCTTCGGAGTCAGCCTTCCTGACCAGAGCTGGGTGCCGGGATGGATGAAGAAATGCATGATTACCGGCGACATCCAGTTCGGCGGCAACGCCTACTCGAAGCAGATGGCTCTCTCTCTGGTCATCGGCGTCGTGCACATCTGCCTCGCCATGATCACGAAAGCCGTCTGGGCCGTCAAACGCTCCGGGTTCAAGGACAGTCTCGGGACCCTCGGATGGACCCTGCTCATCGTGGGCGGAGTCACGGGCATCACTTTCGGAGCCGCCGGCATACTGCCGCAGACGGCGATGAAGCTCCTGCTCATAGGCATAGCGGCCATCTCGGCTCTCGGCATCTTCGTATTCAACCGCTGGGGCCGCAACCCTCTCCTCAACATGGGCGTCGGGCTGTGGGACACCTACAGCATGGCCTCAGGCCTGATGAGCGATGTGCTCAGCTATGTCCGCCTGTACGCTCTCGGACTCTCCGGCAGCATGCTCGGGCAGACTTTCAACCTGCTCGCCGACATGGTCAAGGGCACAGACCCGACCTGGCAGTGGGTGCCGTTCGTGCTCATACTCATAATCGGCCACGCGCTCAACCTCGCCATGAGTTGTCTGGGAGCCTTCGTGCACCCGTTGCGACTCAACTTCGTGGAGTTCTTCAAGAACTCCGGCTACGAGGGCATGGGAGCGGCCTACAATCCACTTGAAAAGTAAATAAAACAAATTAAAACACAAACAATTATGCTTAACACAATTCTTGGTTACGTCGGTCTCGGACTCATGTTCTGTCTGGCCTGTATCGGATCAGCCTACGGCACGACCATCGCGGGCAACGCCGCAGAAGGTGCTCTCAAAAAGATGCCGGAGAAGTCATCAACCTATATGATTCTCTCCGCCATCCCGGCCACCCAGGGTCTCTACGGCTTCCTCGCTTTCGTGCTCTGGCTCGGCAAGGACTTCGCCGGCAACGGGCTTCTCTACTTCAGCGTCGGCATCAGCGTCGGTGTGGTCTGCCTCGTCTCAGGTATCCGCCAGGGACAGGTCTGCGCCAACGGTATCATCGGCACCAGCCAGGGGCACAATGTGATGACCCAGACGATGATCTACGCCGCCCTTCCTGAGTTCTACGCCATCCTCGCCCTCATCGCATCCATCCTCATCGGATAATGCCCTGAATATATGAAGAGGCTCTTATTGGCTCTTATGGCTCTGGCTGCAGTCTCTTGCGGCCGGAGCCTTTGCGATAGTGACTTGAGATACAAGCTGTCCGGGTCAGATGTCATCATCGACGCCTCAGACCTGCTGGACGACATACCGCGCCAGCACCTGGTCAAGGACGCACGCTCTCTCGGCGTGGACTGGCTCTACAACGATTTCGCCATCCAGTTCCGCACGCATGCCGGATTCACCATCTCCAACTACTTCAAGGACATCACCTACCCGGAAAGCGGGACCTATCACCTCTATGTCAGGGCTGTCGGCTCCGGCGACGGACGCGGCGCCTTCCGCCTCAGGGTCAACGACGCCTATGTGGACGGCAGCTTCGGGGACACAGCGGGAGCCGTACTGACAAAGGCGGCCAGTTTCGAAGCGAAGAAGGGAGAGACGGCCCAGCTGATGATCACCCGCATCACCGGCACACCGTCACTCGACTGCATAGTCCTCTCCAAGGACCCGGACCTCAGCGACGACAAGCTCAAGGAGAAGCAGTTCCCGGACTACATGGCGCTGCTCCACGAATACGACCTCGGTGAAGGCCGCGGGGCCGTGAAATTCGGAGACCTCACGGGAGACGGCAAGACCGATTTCGTGGCCTTCTCGCCCGGATACTCCGCCTACGCCTATGACAACTCCGGAGCTCTCCTCTGGAGCTGGGAGGCACCGGAGGAGAACACGCGCAAGAGAGCCGAATTCGAAGCCCCCGGACTCATCTGGGACTTCGACAGCGACGGGCGCTGCGAACTCGTCCACTGGCGTGAAGACGCCGACGGGGAATGGCTCGTCATAGCCGACGGGCGCACTGGCGAAATCCTCAGGAAGACGGCCTGGCCGACAGCCCCGCACCCGCATGTCTACAACAACTTCCGGCTCGCGATAGCGAACACCGACGGCATATACCCCTCCTCGATCCTCCTCTACTCCGACTGCGGTGTCTTCATGACCTACGGCATCTACGACAGCGGGCTGCAGGAGCAGTGGAGACATGTCGTCAACACACGCAAGGACCACCTCGGCCACTATTTCTATGCCCACGACCTCGACCATGACGGGATAGACGAGATTGTCGGCGGATGGAGGGTGGTGGACGCCAAGGGCAACATCATCTGGAGCCGTCTGGAAGACATCTACGACAACCACGACCACGCGGACAGCTACTGTTTCGAGGACATGGACGGGGACGGGACAGATGAAATCGTGATTGCCGCCTGCGACCTCGGGGCGCAGGTGAGGGACGCTTTCACTGGCGAACTCCTCACGGCCGCCCCTGCCGAGCACACCCAGCAGATCACCGCAGGACACTTCCTCAAGGGATACAAGGAGCCGCAGATCGCCGCAGGAGCCAGAATCTACCGCAACCGCACCTACGACCCGTATCTGCTGTCACAGGTCTACTGGATCGACAGCAAGGGCAAGCTCATCAGCCGCTGGCCGTCAAACGGCCTCAACGGCAACCCGGACATAATGAAGGGCGACTTCTACGGAAACGGCACGGACGTCTGCTTCTGGTACAAGTTCCTGATGCAGCCGGACGGGCGCGGCAAGCTCTGCTGCAGCGGAGACATCTACCATTGCTTCGACTTCGAGCGCAACGGCGCAGCACAGCTCATCACCCGCAGCGGCTCGAAGATGCAGGTCTGGGGATGGAAATTCGCCAAGGCCGGCAAGCCGGACAACGACCCGGACCACCTCAAGGAGACAGTCGCCAACCACACTCACTATTAGACAGATTCGACAACCCCAGAAACATGAAGAAATCAGCCGCCATAATACTGGCCGCCACGGTTGCACTTGCGTGCTCGTCGCCGAAGGACCGCATCGATCTCGCCGGCAACTGGCAGGTCAGCCTCGACAGCCTGGAGACCTTCCAGCCCATAGTCCTCCCGGGGACAACGGACCTCGCCGGACTCGGCACCCCAAACACACTTGAGCCGGGCATCACCCACCCGCAGATCAACAGGCTCACAAGGAAGCATTCATTCCTCGGGGCCGCATGGTACGAAAGGACTTTCACTGTACCGCCTTCCATGGCCGGGAAGCCGCTTGCTATCACCCTGGAAAGGGTGATCTGGCAGAGCCAGGTCTGGATAGACGGCAAGCGGCTTCCCGGCGCGGAGGAAAGTCTGACCACCCCTCACAGGTATATGCTGCAGGATGGGCTTAAGGAAGGCGAGCATACGATACGCATCAGAATCGACAACCGCAAGCGCTACGACATCTCATGGAATGACCTTGCACATTCATATACCAATGATACTCAGGTCATCTGGAACGGCATTCTGGGGGAGATCTCGATCAGGGCCCTGGAGAGCATAGATGTGGCGCAGGTCGATGTCTATCCGGATGTAGCCACAAAAACTGCGAGGATAGTGGCCAGGCTCACCGCGACGGCGGACGCTCCGCCGACAGCGGAAGTCAGGTTCAAGGTGGACGGCAGACCTGCCCGGACAAGGGAAGTCAGCATCAACTGGCAGGAAACCATCGTGGAGCAGGTCGTGGAGTTGGGCCCGGACGCGGCTCTCTGGGATGAGTTCAACCCGGCTCTTCACACGGTCAAGGTAAGTTGCGGCAAATCATCAGAAGCGGTCACATTCGGCCTCAGGGAGTTCAAGGCCGCAGGCAGCCGCTTCGAAGTCAACGGGCGGAGAGTTTTCCTCAGAGGCACATTGGACTGCTGCATATTCCCGCTGACCGGCAACCCGCCGCTCGACGAAGATGGCTGGGAAAAAGAGTTCGAGGTCTGCCGTGAATGGGGCATAAACCACATACGTTTCCACTCCTGGTGTCCACCGGACGCAGCCTTCCGGGTAGCGGACCGCATGGGCTTCTATCTCCAGGTCGAACTCCCGGACTGGGCCCGCACCATCGGGCAGGAGGATGTGGACGCATTCCTCAAAAGCGAATATGACAGGATCATCTGGAATTACGGCAATCACCCGTCTTTCTGCATGCTTACCTGCGGCAACGAACTCGACAGGGGATACGACTTCCTCAACAGCCTGCTCGCCTACATGAAGAATAAGGATCCGAGGCATGTATACACAAACAGCTCCTATTCGATGGGCGCAGGCCACAAAGGACATCCTGAACCGGAAGACCAGTATATGGTGGCCTCAAGATCCTACCTCGGACAGGTACGCGGACAGGACTACATAGGCTCCCGGGAGCCGAACTTCAACAGCGACTATTCGGCAACTGCCGTCGACTTCGGGATTCCGTTTGTCTCGCACGAAATCGGCCAGTATTCGGTCTATCCTGACATGTCCGAAATCGAGAAATACACCGGAACTCTCATTCCGCTCAACTTCATGGGGATCAAGAACATCCTTAAAGAAAAAGGCTTGCTTGACCGAGCCGCCGACTGGACGATGGCGTCCGGAAAACTCGCGGCCATCTTATACAAGGAAGAAGTCGAGAGGGCTCTGAGAACCCCTGGATTGGCCGGTTTCCAGATGCTGGGCCTCCAGGATTTCAGCGGCCAGTCAACCGCACTCGTCGGGCTTGTTGACGCTTTCTGGGACAGCAAGGGCCTCGTCCCGCCGGAGTGGTTCGCCGGAGCCTGCTCCCCGGTAACTCCCCTCGCCCGCTTCGAAAAAGCCTGCTGGACAAACAGGGAAACGTTCTCCTCCCCGATAGAGATTGCCAATTATGGCCCGGAAGACCTCCACTCCGATATCAGATGGACACTCTCTGACGGGAGTACCTCCGTTGCATCCGGCATCATCAAAGGAGCAGAGATTCCTACCGGCGGCAACACAAGGCTTGACGAGGGCGTGAGAGCGTCGCTTACAGGCATCAACAAGGCCACAGAGCTCACGCTGACCATCTCCGTGGACAAGACACGGTGGACGAACAGCTGGAGTGTGTGGGTATATCCGGATGTCGAACCGGAACTTGGTGATGTCATACTGGCGCGCACTTATGCAGAGGCAACCGACGCCCTCGCAAAGGGAGGCAAAGTCCTCTTGGCTGCAGATCCGAGAGAACTCAATGGCGCGGCAGGAAAGTTCCCGCCCGTATTCTGGAGTCCGGTGTTCTTCCCTAAAGAGGCCGGAACGATGGGGATACTCTGCAATCCTTCCCACCCTGCCCTCGCGATGTTCCCTACCGAGATGCACAGCGACTGGCAATGGTGGAACCTCGTTGTACGCTCCAAAGCGATGGTCATAGACAACATCCCGGAAGTAGGGGCCATCGTGGAAGCCGTAGACAATTTTGTACAGAACCGCAGGCTCGCCTATATATTTGAGACACGGTACGGAGAAGGCCGCCTCTTGATGTGTTCGATGGACCTTCTCGGCGAGAAGAATTCAGCTAAGCCTGAAGTGAGACAGCTCCTTGGAAGCCTTCTGTCCTATATGAACTCCGAAGCCTTCGACCCGGCTTCAAGCATAGGCGAGGAGGAGTTCAAAGCACTGTTCCGATAGCGTCAGCGAGTATTGAGCATCCGATAACCCTCAACGCACCCTGACGATGGCGGCGTCGGAGGCGCCGACCTCATCCAGGCTCCAGGAAGAGCAGCCGCAGACAGGCTCGAGCTCCGGAGGCACAGCTACGCGCAGCCCGCGCACGGCGGCATCGGAGAAATTGCAGAACACGAGCCACGCCCCGGCGTCATCGTAGCGCAGGAAGGCGAAGTGCCGGTCCGCATCGAAGCCCGGAGAATCAAGGTTGCAGTAACACAGGTCCCAGGACTTGCCGCTCCTGAACACCGGCATCGCAGCGTAGCCCAGCATCTGCCTGTACCGTGAGAGCACAGTGGACTCCTCCGGAAGCAGCCCCCCGGTGCCGTGGACGGCCTGATATAGCCGGCCTATGGAAGCGGGATGCGTGATGTCGAAGATGGAAGTGCGCCCGTTGCCGCTCTCGGCGGCATTCTCCCCCACCTCCTGGCCGAAATAGAGCATGAACGACGCGTCGTTGAAGAGCATCGACACGGCCAGCGCGGCCCAGGCGCGGGACGGGGATCCGAGGAAAAAGCCGGACGCGACCCTCTGCTCATCGTGGTTCTCAAGGAAATTGAGCATCCGCGGCTGGAGATCCCCGAGGAACTGCCAGTTCCAGGTGATGGCCCGGGCAGTCAGACTCCCGGCGCAGATTCCGCGCAGGCTGTCATACAGGCCGGACTTGTCGTAGAGCAGGTCGAAGCCGACCTCTTCTATGTATTTACGGTAGTTGTCCTTCCCGTAGACCTCCGCCACGAAGAGGGTCTGCGGGGCATCCCGCCTGACAGCGGCAAGCAGTTCCCCGAGGGCCTCAGGCGGCACGAGCTCCACCATGTCGCAGCGGAAGCCGTCGACCCCGCGCGCAATCCAGAAGCGCAATATGTCCAGCATCGCGGCGCGGGTGGCAGGAGAGCTCCAGTCGTTCTTGAGGGTGTCTGTCCAGTCAGCGTCGCAATAGTCAAAATGCACTATCGGGCCCTGATAATCACGGGCTACATGATTGGGAATATAATCTATAAGCAGCTTGAGGCCGGCCGCGTGCACCCTCCCGACCAGCGAGTCGAACTCTTCCATCCGGCGCGACGGACAATCGGCAAGATATGGATTGACATCCTTCCAGTCGCTGACCGAGTACGGGCAGCCCGGGTTCCCCTTGACGAAATCCCGGCCGCTGGCGTGACGCGGAATCCCCGTAAGCCAGAGGCAGTCAACCCCGAGAGACTTGATGTACTTGAGAGTAGGCTCATCCCAGGAAGAGAATCCCGGCTTGCCCCACAGACGGGCCAGAGCCTGATAGATAATGAGTTTCATTGTATGTCAGAAAGGATAACCCACGCCGAAATGGACGGCGAAACCGTCCCGGCGCAGCCATTTTGAAGGTCCGAGCCATCGGCTCCCAGCATCGCGGGACGGGTCATGGAGCTTGAAGCCCATGTCGAAGCGCAGGAGAATGAAGTCCATGTTGAGCCTCAAGCCAAGTCCCCAGTCGGCAGCGAGGCTCTCAAGCCGCAACTCGTCGATGTCCTCGTGCTGCCAGACATTTCCGGCCTCGGCGAAAAGCGCGCCCTCAAGTTTCCACAGCATCTTGAAGCGGTACTCCATGTCGGCTTCTATCTTGATGTCTCCCGTCTGGTTGGGGATGATGAAGAACGTGTCCATCTTGCTGAACCCCGGCCCGAGCGTCCTGACCTGCCAGCCGCGCATGCTGCTCGCTCCGCCGCAGTAGAACTGCTTCTCGAACGGAAGCGCCACCGAGTTGCCGTAAGCCCGCCCGACGCCTCCGTCAAGCCTGAACGCCAGCGCCTGGCTGTCGTTGCCCCCGAAACGGAAAGTCTTGCCCAGAGAGAGAGCCAGCTTCACATACTGGTTGTACGGCAAGCCATATAAAGTCCGCTGTCCCAGGGAGTTGAGCGGCAACTGGCCATTGAACAGGGAGATGAGGTTGCCAGCCACATCCACCGACACCCGGGCGTAATGATAAGGGGTCTTGGGCACGATGTCGGAGTTGGTCGTATAGTAGAATGTCCCGCCTACCCCCGCGTCTATCTGGTCTTCGAACGAATCCCAGAGGTAAGGGTTGCCCTTGAGGGTCTCCAGGAAATCCTCGCCTATGGCATAGAGTTTCACGAGGTTGAGCTGGAGCGGGTAGAACTGGTAGAAAACCTTCCTCCCCGACTGGCCCGTGTATCCGTATGACAATCCGGCTATGCTCCGGCGGTACTCCGGACGGTTCTGGTAGTTGAAGCTGGCCTTGATCTCGGTACGCGGGATGTTGTCCCGTCCCTCTATCCACCTGTTGCTGTATCCAAGCGCCTTCGGGAAGCTGACGGAGGCGGACATCCCATACTCGGCGGAGCGCACGTCCGTGCCTGGCTTGAACTGCCAGTTCCCGGTGAAACCGAGGTTCAACAGTTCCCCGCCCCGGAAGAGGTTCTTGTGGAAGAATGTCAGCTGCGGCGATGTCCCGAGCAGGCCGGAGGAGTTGGACGAGGCTTCAAGGTTGACCTTGAACCCGAACACATTGGAGCCGCTCAGACGGATGTCACAGTCCACCACGGCGCTGTCCGCCGGCGTCATCTCGATGTTGACATTGTTGAACACGTTGAATCCCGAGAAACGGTAATAGGTGGAATTCACCAGTTTCTCGCTGTACAGCTCGCCCGGCCGGATGTTGTTGAAACTCGCCAGGACCGGTTCACGGAAACGTATCGTCGAAGGGTAGTGGATCCTCACGTCCCCGATTCTGTACTTGACCGGAGGCACTGCGCTCAAAGGGCTCTCGTTGCGCGTGTAATTCTTTATCCTGTAATAGAGTACCGTCCTGTCTCCCAGCGTGTCGGCCTCGAAGAAGTAGTGATTCTTGTTGAAGTTGTAGTAGCCCAGGTTCCTGAAATACGCGGCTCCCCTCTCCGTCTCGGCAGATAGGGCCTTCTCTGACAGGGGGCTGCCGACACGGATGCTGACAGCGGCGCTGTCCCTGCGGAAGTCCTCCGCGAACTCCCCTTCCGGAACTTCAAAGACCAGGCTGTCTATACGGTGTCGCCGCCCGGGCTCCACGACATATCGCACGGCCGCCTTCTTCCCCTTGAATTCAACTTCAGGGGTGACCTTGGCATCATAATAGCCAAGGTAAACGAGCCTTGTGCGCATAGCCGAGGCCGAAGACTGCATCTGGACAGGGTCGAACACCACTGGCGCCGTGCCTATCTTCTCCCAGAAGGAATTGATCCCCCGCCCGCTGCCATTCGACCAGTTGTAGACCCCCACGAAAGGATTCCACCCAAAGATGGAGGAATTGGGCTGCTGGCGCACATACGATGAGACCTCCGAGGCACGCGGCCCGTCATCGCCGCGCACGCTCACCTTGCTGGAGGAGAGCAGGTAACGCCCCTCCGGCAGACGGCTGGTGGTGCTGCAGGAGACGAGCAGGAGAAGCAGCAGGAGCGGGGATTTCCTCATAACTGCCTCCGTCTGAATTCCGAGAGCGTGACGGCGGTGGCGATGGCCACATTGAGTGACTCGGCGCCGCTCCCCCCGAACGACGGGATGAGGAGCCTGCCGGTAAGCAGTTCCCGCACCTGCGGGCTGATGCCAACGGACTCATTTCCCATCACCACAAGTCCCTCAGGGACAATGCTCTCCTTATATATGTCCACTCCGTCCAGCACTGTCCCGTAGACCTCCATGCCGGCGTCCCGGAAGCGTCTGCATATATCTGTCAACCCGGCGGAGAGGACTTTCACGCGGAACACGGATCCCATCGAAGCCTGCACCACCTTGGGGTTGTACAGGTCCACGCAGTCTTCTGACGCGAAAACTGTCCGCACCCCGAACCAGTCCGCGATGCGGATGATGGTGCCGAGATTGCCCGGGTCACGCACGGAGTCAAGCGCGAGATAAAGTTCCTTCCGGAGGGTCTGCGGGAGGGCCGTCCTGTCCGGAATCCTCAGCACGGCGAGCACAGGGGACGGACTTGAGAGCTGGCTGATGCGCGACATGGCATTCTCGCCTATGTCCGCTGTCCGCCATATCCCGGCAAGTTCCAGCCCCGAACGGATGGCTTCGTCCACCATCTTCTCCCCTTCCACGACAAACTCTCCGCTCGCTTCGCGGTATTTCTTCTCACGGAGCGAGCGGATGTGCTTTATCTCGGCGTTTGTGATCATCTAGTCCACGAATCTGATCTTGCTGAGGTCTCTCGGCTTCGCGTCCGGGGCCTCGTCAGGATAGCCCACACCTATCATATATAGGAGCGAGTAATCTTCACTGAAGCCGAGCCTGGCGATAAACGCCCTTCCGGCCTCGCTGTCTTTGAGGAAACGTACCGGCCCTCCGAGGCACACGGTGCCGAGCCCGATGGAGTGCGCGGCCAGCATAATGTTCTCTCCCAGAAGGCCTGCGTTGACTCCGTCATCCCCCGCAGGGACGGCGACGCAGATTACGGCCGGGGCGTTACGGAACATGTTCTTGAAACCCGGATCACGCTCAAGCAACTGCGGATTGGCCTTCTTGTACTCTTCGGAGATGGCCGCGATGCTCTCGGCGTTGTCCACGATGCGCACCTCCCACCTCTGGGCGTTCATCCCGTTCGGGGCGTTGACACCGCACTCGGCGATGAGCTGGAGTTTCTCCCTCTCGACCGGGGTGTCCTTGTATTTCCTGATGGAACGACGGCTCATTATGGCTTCTATCACGGGGTTCTGCCCGTCGTCCTGCTTGACTGCCTCACCGCCATGTCCACAGGAGGCGAGGCAAAGGGCGGCAATGGCCGCCGCTGTGATTGAAAGATACTTTGTCATAACTTTGCTAAGTTAGCAAAAATTTTCATATATTTGCGCCGGAAATTTGAGTTTGACATGAACATCGGATCCATAGGAGTTCTCACATCCGGAGGCGACGCCCCCGGGATGAACGCCTGCGTCAGGGCGGTCACAAGAGCGGCGATTTTCGAAGGCTGGAAAGTCTACGGCATATACCGCGGCTATGAGGGCCTCATAATGGGCAACATAAAGGAACTCTCCACCGAGAGCGTGAGCAACACCATCCAGCGCGGCGGCACCATCCTCAAGACAGCGCGCAGCACTGAATTCCGCACCCCGGAAGGGAGGAAGAAGGCCCACGACAATGTGGAGAAGTTCGGCATCGACGCCCTCGTCGTCGTAGGCGGCAACGGTTCACTGGCCGGCGCGCAGATTTTCGCCAGCGAGTATGACATTCCCGTGATCGGGCTTCCGGGGACGATCGACAACGACCTCTACGGCACGGATTCGACCATAGGCTACGACACGGCGCTCAACACCATCATGCAGTGCGTGGACAAGATACGCGACACGGCGACCAGCCACGACCGCATCTTCTTCGTCGAGGTGATGGGCAGAGACGCAGGTTTCCTCACGCAGAACAGCGCCATCGCTTCCGGAGCGGAGGCCGCTATCATCCCTGAGGACAACACGGACATCGACCAGCTCGCGACCTTCATCGGACGCGGCATCCGCAAGAGCAAGAACAGCAGCATCGTCCTTGTCTCAGAGAAGGACGGCGGCGCGATGCACTATGCGGAGCGTGTACGCAAGGAGTATCCGGAGTACGACGTGAGGGTCTCCATACTCGGACACCTTCAGCGCGGAGGCACTCCGACAGCCTACGACAGGATTCTCGCAAGCCGTCTCGGCATAGCCTCCATCGAGGCGCTCAAGGAAGGCCAGAGGAATGTGATGGTGGGCATCAAGAACGACCAGATCGTCTATGTCCCTATCTCCAGGGCCATCAAGATGGACAAACCTATTGACAAGGAGCTCATCAATGTGCTGAGCATACTGTCAATATAGATTCATACGCGGCTTCGCGCGAGCCGTTTCAGCCGGGCCTCGGGCCCGGGACATGGGGTATTAGCTCAGTTGGTAGAGCGTCAGGTTCGCAATCTGAAGGTCAGGGGTTCGACCCCCCTATGCTCCACAAGAGGGTCAGCCTTTCCGGCTGACCCTCTGTCGATTTTGGACGGGGCATGTCCTCGTGCCCTGAGGCGCTGCGCAAGCGCGCCATCTCGACCCCGGTCACTATTATACTCGAGGCCCTGCGGCGCCCAAGCCGCTTTCCGACTCTGCCGCCACCAACCTCTTTTGTCACTCCCACCAACCTCTTTGTCACTGCCACCAACCTCTTTTATCCAGATTACCCTTTGCCACCGCAAAGTCCCGCGGCCGTCTGCCGGTCCGCTGATGCGGACTTCTGCACATCCCGCCTCTACCATCGACCCGGTTTCCGCACGCAAAAAGCTCCCCGCCACCCAGAATATCACCCCGCCACATCAGGCTATCGGCTCAATTCGGTTTCCGCGCCGCATCAGCCGGCCTGAAGTGTTTTCGTTTGGGTCGGTTCGGTTTACGCGCCGCATCAGCCGGCCTGAAGATTTCCGTCTGGGTCGATTCGGTTCACGCGCCGCATCAGCCGGCCTGAAGTGTTTTCGTCTGGGTCGGTCATGACGGGAGGCCCTGCAGGGCCCTCTACGCGGTGTGCTCATGACCGACCCACCCTGCCAGACCCCG
>OIWU01001454.1_pt1 | contig 23246 bp, 24 predicted proteins | sample 1587711 | NCBI WGS metagenome assembly OIWU01 (sample SAMEA3888909, study PRJEB22519) | human gut metagenome | biome: human gut; feature: human-associated habitat; material: faeces | place: Denmark | collected 2010 | reverse complement strand
GCGGGGTCTGCGGTAGCTCTTGGATTTGTTGACATCCAGCATGGCCTGCACCCGCGCCCAATCGCTGCCCGCGATGATGCCGGGGTGCTTACCCACCGCCACGATCCATTCCTCCATGGGGCGGATCTGGTTTGCCTTGCCGGGGCGCTGAAGGGTGCGGTTATATGCCATGATACCGTGCTCGCCGTCGAATTCCGAACGCTCGGCGAACAGGTCAACATTGTTTTCTTTCAGATACTGATACGCCGTCTCGTCGGCGATCATGTAGACCGGGTTCGTGAGAATGCCCCGGATGGCAAAGCGGGTGAACTGCTTGCCGCGCTTCGTGACGCAGCGATGCTCCAACAGGTACTGGTCGGTCTTACTTAGAGAGCCTGTCTCCATGAATACGGAGAAAATCGTTTTAACCAACTGAATTTCCTCTGGAATAGGCCCCAGCTTGCAGGCTTTTTTCACCTTGCCGTCCACCGTCACGCTGGACAGGCTTTCAGAGGCATATCCGGTGGGGGTCGTTCCACCCAGCCAGCGTCCGGTCTTGGACAGCTCATGCATGTTGTCCCGGATACGCTCGGCAATAGTCTCCCGCTCCAACTGGGAGAAGACGGACGCAATATACATCATGGCACGGCCCATGGGGGAAGACGTGTCGAACTGCTCGCGGATGGAAATGAAATCAATGTGCCGATCGCCCAGATCCTCGATGAGCTTTGCAAAGTCACCGATGTTGCGGCTGATGCGGTCAAGTCGATAGACCACGATGGCCGCAAACACGATCTCCTGCGAATCCTTCATCATTTTCTTGAACTGCGGGCGCTCCAGATTGCCGCCAGAAAATCCCTCGTCCTCATACACCAGCGCATTTTTCGCCGCTTTCTCACCAAAGTGCACGGCAATATACTGTCGGCACAGCTCAATCTGGTTCTCGATACTCTCGCCCTTCCCGGTAAATTTGGATTTGCGGGAATAGATAATATATTGCTTCTCCTGTGGCTTGTCTTTCATTTTCATATCGGCACCTCACGTTATTCGTTAGGATGTTAGAAATATTATGACGGATTGGAATCCATTAGAAAGGGGGGGCTATAGAAGAATATGAAAATATTTCTGAGAAAATGTTCTCTTTCTCCGGTTTTGAGCAAGAATCATGTCCTTGCGCGCCGTCAGCGTACGCTTCCACATTCTGCCAGCATGAGACGACAAAACAATATCCGCGGGCATATCAATCACGTGATAAATCGACTCACAATAAATCTATCTCATATTTCCAGGAAAATCGCTCCAAGACACGTCACTGTCCGTCAGAGTTTCTTCACCAAAACCACGGTGGATGCCGCAAAGGAGTTTTTCTCCGGATGCTGTTTTGGGAGTATGTTTGGCGTTGCTCCATCTGCATAAATGGCGATGGCGGTGAAATTTTGACTGAACTGTCATGACGGGGCGATCCCTAACAATTTGCATATGTAATTCGGCATTTACTGATTTCGGTAATATGCCTAGATGGCACGGGACGTCAAAAAAGAGCAACCCCCGAAACACTACGGTTTCGGGGGTTGACTGTGCCAACAACTCTTTTAAAGTTCAACAAATCACAGAACAATTTTTTTTTCTAATTAAAACGCTGGGAATATGGTCATTGCTATCGCAGTACCAAGCACGCCACGAATTATACCGTGAACAATACCAGCCTTAAACACTGTCTTTGCGCTGTAGCCGCCGGCGTTCATCGCCATGGGAACTACAGCAGTAGACAAAGGCGTGATAAGGGAGGACATAGAGGCCAGGGCACACAGGATCACGGGGCCTCTGGGATCACAGCCCATCGCACCGCAGGTGATGACCGCCAGTGGAACCAGGACGGTGCTGACAGCACGGTTATACAGTAAAGACGTCATGATATAACCGACCGCATAAAACGCAAACCCTATAATATAACCGTTTGTCACACCGCTCAGCACTCCAGCCAGCCAATTGCCAAGCTGTTCCGCCGCGCCGGTTTCCGCCAGGGCGGAACCCAAAACGGTGACACCGATGTAGAGCAAAATCGTACTCATATTCAGGTTATCGATCGCTTCCCTCTCTGTCAGAACGCCGGAAATTACAACTACCACAGCACCAGCCAGAGTGATCTGCCAAGAGGGGAGCCCAGCCATCAGACCAATGATCACTGCGATAAATACACCATACCCCAGCACCTCGCGCATCGGACTAAGGGGTTCTTTCTCCTGCATTTTCCGCGCTGTGACATTGCCCAGGGCCGTCTCAGGATTGTCAGGCAACATTTTGGGAGTGATAAAAACAGCAACCAACATTGTAACAATGCCTACCGGCAGAAAGACCAGTGTTTCGCTCCACATGCCAAGCTGACTGGCGGTCCAGCCATAAGATTCCAGATAGCCGTTTTGGGTGACATACCAGGCGGCATAGGGGCCGATAGGTTCAATAATAAAACTTGTGGACACACAGGCAACGGCAATAGGGTACATCATCTTGGATGGGCTAATCTTCATGCGGTCACACATATTCTGTACCAAGGGATACACCAGCGCAAAGAGGGCCACAATGCTGGGCACAAACTGACCCAGAATACAGGTGATGACCATATATGTAGCCAGCACCTTGGTAAAGGAGCCGTCCGTCACCTTATACAGCATCTGGGATATCCGATTGATCATCTGAGTACGGGTCAGACCCGCAGCTACCACGAACATAGAAGCCATAGTGACAACCGTTGAGTTGCCAAAAGAACTCAGCGCAGTTTTGGACTCTACACATCCAGTCACCACCAACAGCACCACAATCAGCATTGCGCTGAACGACATGGGGATCTTCTTGATGAAAAACAGTACGATCATCAGGGCGAAGAGCAGCAGACAAAGTGTCATTTGATTCATAGATATTCCTCCTGTTAAAATATTCGTGAAACCGTCAAGAGATATGAGGTTTTACATCGTCTGGGATTGGGGAATCATATTTCCGGCCTCCGGTGCGCCTGTACAGTTCCTCCTGTGCTCTCCGGAGGATGTCCTGATTCTCCAATACATCAATGGCAGATCCAGCCATCACCTTTGCAGCGTAGAGCATCCCTTTCTTGGCCATCGAGCTTTTCCCCACAGCCACCATCTGCCAGGAGTGCATTGCCACTCCGGCGGGCATGGTCGCCGCATTGATCTGGGCGACCGGGCAGTTCCAGCTTACATCACCCACATCAGAGGAAACAAAGCCCTGCCGCTCCCGTGCCAGAGGCAGTGGGACTGCATGGATCAGGGAATCCATATCCGCCTGAAAGCGCTTTTGATCCTCTGGATCCGTTGCCTCTGCCGCCAGTGCATCAAAATAAGTGCTGGTTTTCGTTAATGTCGCCCGGAACTGTCGGGCCTGTTCCAAATCCGCATCGTCAAAAGCCTGCGGAGGTATCTGCTCCAGATTACGCTGCATGACATGATTGAGCTCTGTGTTGATAATCGAATTTGAACACGCTTTGATGAATTCAATATCCACTGTAGTTTCCGTCATCAAGGCCGCCCCCTGGGCTATGTTGTTTACCCGTCTGTAAAGCTCCTTGACCTGGGGGAGCTGTCGTGCCCGCAGAAGATAAAGCCCTTCCGCATAGGCCTGTACTGTTCCGGGAGCGTTTCCCCCAGAATTTGTAATGGCGTAATGGATCCGGGTGTCCGTGGGAACATGCTCCCGGAGATACTGTACACCAGTATTCATCAACTCCAGAGCATCCAGCGCACTGCGGCCCAATTCAGGGGTCATGGCCGCATGGGAGGCCACTCCGTGGAAGTGGTAGCAGATCTGGTAATTGGCCATGGTGCTTTCCGTGGCCACGCTATTGACTTCGCCGGGATGCCAGCAAAAAGCCGCGTCCACCCCATCAAATACACCGTCCCGCGCCATAAACCCTTTTCCGGAACCGCCCTCCTCAGCCGGACACCCAAAAAACTTTACAGTACCTGGCAGTTTATTATCCTCCAGATACTTTTTTACGCCAAGCGCCGCAGCCAGCGCGCCTACCCCCAACAGGTTATGTCCACAGCCGTGGCCTGGTCCGCCCTCCGTTACAGGGCACATTCTGGTAACATTGGCCTGCTGACTCAAACCGGGCAGCGCATCAAATTCGCCCAAGAAACCAATGACAGGTTTTCCGCTTCCATAAGTGCCAGAGAATGCAGTTTCAATGCCCGCTAGTCCCTGTTCCACTTGGAATCCCAGTTTCTCCAGCATGCGGCAGTATAAGCGGGCAGCAAAATGCTCATGATAGCCCGTTTCCGGATGATCCCACAGCGCATCACTCATGGACTCCAGCAACTCCTTGCAGGCATCAATGTTTTCCAGCGCTGATTGTTTTTTCAACTCCATTCGATTGCTCCTTTCCCATTTCATTTACTGCATATCTTTATATAATTAAAGACATATTTTGGAAACAACATAATTATACAATTTCTGCCTAATTTTAGCAAGTATCGAATATATACCATTTTTATTTTCTCTGTTTTATATAAATATTAGACTTTATCATTGTATAAAACGACATATTAAGGTCTAATTATGGTCATATTTCAGTCATATAAGGCTTTGGTAGTGATTTGCGACATATTTTCCGACACTCTCTTGCCCCTGAGGACTTTATCAGATATAATATAAATTAGAATTTATGATCCCGCTGGGATTTTCTGATTCCCGGCAGGCAAAAGGAGATAATATATGTATTCCGTTGGTGTATTCACTACAGAGCGATCCCTGCGCCACATCATGCTTATCGACCAGAAAATGCAAGAGCACAGCAATATTACCTATCTGCCCTACTCATCCCCTGAACACCTCAAATATCTCTATGAGCAGAACAGCAACCGTTTTGATGGATTCCTGTTTACAGGTTCTTACCCATATAATGTTTTGCGCAAAGAATTTGGCCCGCTGAGCAAGCCTCATGCACATTGCAATGTCTCTGACCGGGATTATTATAAGCTCATCGCCCAGATGGCCGTCCAGCAACCTGGTTTGGACTTTTCCAGGGTCTATTTTGACCGTCCAGAAATCCCTGTTGATTTCCATCATATTTTTCTAAAGCAGGGGGTTCCACTGCTGGGTAGCGCTCCAATCGACTGGAATATGGTAGCCGCCACAGATTGGTACGTCCCCCTAAAGGATTATTATCTGAGCGTATGGAACAGCGGAAAGGTTGATCTTCTGGTTACACGTTTTGGAAGTATGGATGATTATTTTCGCCAGCATCAAATCAACTTCCGATATCTGGCTCCCTCTCCAGAATCAATGTTGGAAGCCTTTCACGGCCTTCTCATGCAGCTCCAGGCCGGTGAGATGCATGACACCTCTGCATGTCTTGGATTGGTTCGTTCCCCCAATGCGTTATCAAACGAACAGCATAGCGCTTTGGAGATCCAACTTCAAAATTGTAACAAGCTGTTTAGTATGCCGTTTTTAGTCTATGAACATGGCGACCACTTTGAACTGACCGCAAATGTCTCCGTATTAAAGGATATCTCTCAGCAGTATACTGTCTGCCCCGTCACCGCTTTTTTGGAAAGCAGGCTGGATTTTGACGTTTGTATAGGGTGGGGATGTTCCAGCAATGTAATTGATGCCCATCGAAACGCCCAGCGCGCTGTGAAAGAAGCGCTGCTGTGCAAAAGCTCATCTGCTTTTATTGTTATGGACGATAACAGGATCATTGGCCCATTGTCCAGCCCCCGACGCATCGACTACAGCGACGCACCCAGTCAGCCTCTCTCTAAGCTTGCTGACCGTTTGTCTATCTCTCCGCTATACTTGAGCAAAATATCCGCTGTCCTCTCACAGCGGGGAGACGATACACTGTCCGCCGAAGAACTGGCCTATTTTCTCAATGTCACATCCCGCAGTGCCTCCCGCATTTTATCCAAGCTTGAGGCTGGAGGATTAGCTGTTGTGCAGTATCATCGCCAGCTTAATTTACGTGGACGTCCCGCCAAAATCTATAAAATATACCTGCAGGATATTCCGCAAATATAAGAGTCATTCCCTTGCCCCTTACTATTGTGGACGTTATCAGCAGATGTGTATGGCTATGAAAATCCGTCCAAAAAGTGTGCCACTGTATCCAAGGCAAGTAATCAAACTTCGTGTGCACTCCACATTGGAAATTACGGAGTTCTACTAGCTAAAATAACTTACGGTAAGCAAAAGGCTTCAGAGCAAAACTGATTCCCAACGGGGCTATCGGCTGTTCCAAACACCTTATGCAAGCCTTCGCAGATATTCTTCCATGTTCAGATACTCAATGTCATCGACCACATAGCTCTCCCCTCGATAGAGGACGAACATTCCGGTGATCAGACCGTAGCGGTGCTCCACCTGGGCGCAAGCACCGCTGCGGATCAGCGCGTCTGAGCATAACGCAAACCTGGCTGCACAGGTTACAACCACCACCTCGATGATATGAGTGGTGGTTTAATATTATTAGCCCTCCTAAGGTCTATGCCACTGCTCGCCCCGAAGGGCGGTATCGCAAGCACTATTACCGGCTCTACTATAAAACGATGCTGCCGGAAACTTCTCTTCCCGATTCTTCTGCTTGCTCTTTATATATTTCCGTACGTTTTCCTCTTTTATATTGCCGATTGTCTCTACATAGTATCCTCTTGCCCAGAATGCTTTATTCCACCTATTTCGTAGCTTTGAATGTCTGTCATAAATTCTTTTTCCTCAATCGTTTTCCTTTATGAACACAGAAGTACATTCTCCACCAACCACAGTTCGCAAGCGGCAATATGATTTCCCATATAAATAAGAAAACAGGCTCTATCTGTCTACATACATATTGGAAATCACGCATAGATTGAAGCAGCAAATGCTCTGGAAAGGATGGCTGCGATGGAAGTGTTTCTGATTTTCCCCAAATCACAGCAGGCAAAGCAGGAGCTGGTAAAGGAGCTGGCGAAGTTTCAGTCCGGGCAGATACTGAAAAATGTACAGAAGCTGCCCTGCTCCACGGAGCAGAAGCTGGAACTGGTAGATGCAACGATGAAGCACTTGAAGGGACAGAGGTGATACATACGCAAATAGCTTTGATTTACTCCTTCGTATCTTAGCCCCGTCCTGCTTCTTCATAATGAATGTAAGTGCTGCGGTCGATGTCTGCATAGTCCGCCACACTGCGCTGGCGAAGTCCTCTCTGATAGCGATACCACCGCAGCTTATCCGCGATTTCTATGATCTCGGATGTATCTGAAAACCGCAGATTGAACCTCCCGGCATCCAAAAACTTGTGAGGGAGAACGACCGGGAACTTGAGAATTCGGAGCGGCGCAGCTTTTAACGAACCTGCATCATTCGCTGCCAATATATAGCTGCAGACCTTCAGGCGGCAGAACATAGCTCCATTTTGCACCAAAAGTTTCATGATTTTCCACTTGAAACTCCCGATTGTTCCGTTACGTTAGCATAGCATTCTCCACACATTTCGCCGCATATGTGGCAAGTCGTGATCCTTTCTCCACATTAAAGGTATTTACTGCCTTTATAAGTCCTATGGTCCCCACCGACAGGAGATCATCCATATCGTATCCGGTCTGCTGGTACTTCTTTATGACATGGGCAACAAGACGGAGATTCCGGTTGATCAGCACTTCTCTCGCTTCCAGGTCGCCCTCTTTGTAACGCTTCAGGTACTCCCGCTCTTCCTGTATGCTCAGTGGTTTCGGAAATGTCTTCAAAGAAAGCCGCCTTAAGCTTCATTACCTTATTTTATGCGGGCGGATCTGTTCAGGTGCTTTTACAATTTCGATTGTTTTTCCTTTACATCAAGATCTGGATCTGCGGTCTTTCTTGCCTGTATCTCATCGTATCCGCGCCGGATGCTCACCTTTTTTTTGTTAATTTTTCGTATCGTTACTACTATTTTTTTGCAAAAATCTTGCATATTTTTACCGGCAGGAGTACAACAAATTGATTTTATAAAATTTTTATAATTTTAATCTGTGTTCTCGCAGTTTTAACGCTCTGCGCCATCGGTTATGCTTACAAGTGGAACGCGGTTCATCCGGACCAGGCGTTAAAGGGCGCGACAGCGATCTTCGGCGGCGGTATCGCTCACATGATCGACGATATCATCCCGGGAAGCTACAGCATCTTAAACTCTTTACTGGTACTTACATATTCCGCGTTCTGTCTTACTTCCCTTGATACCGCAACACGTCTTGCGCGTTTCATGTTCCAGGAATTCTGGCTTGAGCCGGGTGAAACTGCTGCCGACATCAAAGAGGGCTGGAAAAAGGTTATGGTAAATCCGTACTTCGCTACGATCCTCACAGTTGTCCTTGGCATCCTTCTCGGCATGAACGGATATGGAAAGATCTGGGGACTGTTCGGAGCTGCCAACCAGCTTCTCGCGGGTATCGGCCTCTTAGCCGTTGCCACATAGCTCGGAAACATGGGCAAAAACAACAAGATGTTCCTGATCCCGATGGCATTCATGATCATCGTTACGATCACCTCCCTTGCACTCACAGTTAAGAACCAGATCGGCATGATTGCCGCAGGCGGCGCTGACTGGGGTCCGTGGGCACAGACGATCCTCGGAATCCTTCTGATCTTCCTTGCGATCATCCTTGTTATTGAAGGTGTACAGACACTGTCCAGACAGAAGGCGGCCAAGGCTTAAGTGCCGGGTAAATGATCAGATATTTTAAGAATTGAAAAAGACACGTCATACAGGTTTTAAGTGAAACCTGTATGGCGTGTCTTTTGTTTTACCGGATCTTTTAATCCCGATTTTTCTGTTGTCTGTCAACCGTCCGCCTTTCCATGCGCGGCTTTACAGTGGAATTTTTCTGCCACTTTCCAACCTGCCTGTGGACTGGCAACTCTACAAATAGTTATTTTACCAAAGTTCATACTCCCCAACTGCTTTTGTGAGCTCTTCCCTAAAATCCGGATGAGCGATCTTTATTAATTCTTTTGCACGCTCTTCTACCGTAAGTCCCCTAAGCCATGCGATTCCATATTCGGTAACAACATAGTCCACATCATTTCTGGATGTTGTTACAACTGCTCCTTCATGAAGGAACGGAACAATTTTTGATTTTAATACTTTATTACCGTTCTCGTCCTTTGCATAATATGTGGAATGCATTGCCAGAATTGACTTTCCTCCCGGTGACATCTGTGCGCCCTGAACCGTCTCAGACTGTCCGCCTGTTCCGGACCACTGATGATATCCAACGGTCTCGGAAGCCGCCTGCCCCATAAGGTCCATCTCCAGTGTCGTGTTGATTGATACAAATTTATTGTTCTTTCCGATCGTATATGGATCGTTCGAAAACGTGCTTGACTTAAACAATACGCTCGGATTATCATCAAGGAAATCATATAGTCTCTGGGATCCCATCGTAAAAGAACATACTGAATAACCGTTGTAAAATCCTTTCTGTGAATTATCAACTGCCCCACACTCGATCAAGTCGACCATAGTCTCCGTGAACATTTCTGTATGAATTCCAAGATGCTTTTTTGTTTTCAGTTCATTTGCAACTGCGTTCGGAATGTTTCCGATTCCAAGCTGGATCGTTGAACCATCTTCCACCAGCGATGCTACATTCTTTCCAATCTTCTCGTCCACATCCGTATACGGAACGACCACCGCAGTCGGAATCGGTCTGTCACTTTCAACAAGGACATCTGCCTCTGAAACGTGAACCAGTGTATCCCCAAATGTCCTCGGATAATTTTTATTTACCTCAAGAATCACATATGCCCCTGCGTTAATCAAATCACGCTCATAAATCGCGCTGATGGAAAGTGTCATATATCCACAGTCATCCATCGGAGAAACTGTCGCCATGACCACCGGTCTTCTTCCCTCAAAGCGTACCCGATCCAAAGTCTTTTTTAAGACGGTTGTGGAACACTGCGGAACTGCGCTGACAAGCTTATTCGGTCTTTCTTTTCTCAATGCGGCGCTGAAAAACCATCCATGATGGGACATGATCTTCTTCATTTCCGGATCATGCAGCGCCGGATAATCCATCGGAAGACAAGTGTTTAATATAATATCCCGAACTCCTGTATCTTTTAAATGCTGCAATTCCTGTAAAATTCCTACAGGCTCCGCTGCTGCCTGGGCTGTAAAGATCCAATCACGATTCCGAATCATTTCTATCGCGCCTGCCGCTGTTTTCTTTTTCTGATTATATAAATCTATGTATTTGCTCATATATTTCCTCCATGCTGATATTTATTTAACCGTTAAAACCACATCGGAAATGTTCCGATTGAATTCATGATAAGGATCAGGATAAAGCTTACCACTCCCGCAATGGTCGATGGAATACATACAGCTTTTACAGTATCTCCAACAGTCAGTCCAGACGCGTCCTTCATATACCAGAAGGTTACATCTGTCGGAATAAGAAGGACAAGCTGTCCAATTCCGCAGATAAGACCAAATGCCATTAAAGAAGCTCCGCTGTCAACGAATGTTGACATGAACAGTGAGATTGCTGTGGATCCAGCAACTGTTCCAGCTCCGGTTCCCGCATGAAGGGCTACAAGAAGGATCAGGGCAAGCCACAACAAGTTGATACTCGTATTAGAAAGCATTCCCACGATATATTCACCAACACCTGCTGCCTGAAGAACTCCTGCATAAACGTTTGCGAAACCAAGCATGGTAAGTACAGTTCCGGATTCCTTGATTCCGTCCGCAAAGATCACAGTTGAAGCTCTCGGAAGATAATTTCGAAGTGTCCACATAGAAATCATAGTGATGATAAACATGGATATTCCGGTATTACCGATAAAGGAAAGAAATCCTCTCATAAAGCTGCCATCCGGCGTAAAATACGGTGCGAAAGAACCAATTGTGATCGTTGCGATCGGAATAAGAATAAGGGCAAGAACTAATAATGCAGATGGTTTTGTCGGATCTGCGCTTAAATCAATTGCCTCAGCATCGATCTCATCTACGTGTCCTTTTTTCTTGAGATGGTTTGAAAATAAATAAGCAAAGATCGTGCTGACGATCGCGCCAGGTATCGTGATCAAAATTCCATAGATCATATACCAGCCGATATCGATGCCAAGAAGTCCTGCGAAAAGTACCGGACCGGATGTCGGTACGACCGCGCATGCTGTAAGCAGAGACGGAACGACAAATGCTGTGAGGTATGCCGGAACCGGTCTTCCTGTCAGTTTTGACATTGGTCGAAACATTGGAATCACAATTGCGCAGGATGCCAGAAGTCCTACCGGAATGGAAAGGATATATCCGACAATTGCCATCGCGATCAGATCATATTTGTTTCCCACAATGCGTACCATGAATTTTGCAAATTCTGTTACACCGCCTGACTCATTTAAATACTGGCTGAATGTAAACGCAAAAACCATCAAGATACCCGTACTGACTAAAATACTTCCGAATGAGCTATTAAACGTTCCGGCAATTGAACCGAAATCAACTCTTCCAATAATGGCTGCCACGATCGCGCCGATAAAAAGACAGAGTGACGGATTCAACTTTTTCGACAGGATCAGGACAATGATCACTGCCAGCGAAATCACGAACGTCCAAAGTAAATACATATCATTCATACATTTTCCTCCTTCGTGTCTTTATGTATTTATTTGCTAAATTCAATATATCAATCTTTGTTTTTTTAGTAAAATTGACAAAATTCATCAACTTTATTCCTAAAATTCATGAGCTCATTCTTGTAAGATTCCCCTCCCAAAAATTTTCCTCTCCGACTCTTTCCTACAGCTATTATCCGGATTTATGGCAACAAAAAAGATCTCCACGCACGGTTCTGATTCGTACGTGAAAATCTTCCTAATAGTTCTGTCATTCTATAAAATTTTTTACAACATTATTCCGGCACATTTCCCAGAAATTCTGCATTGCTGATGTCACCGGTCTGTCTTTTCTCCGAATCACCGACATGCCCCAGCCGAAATCCGGGTCACTCAGATGGATCTGTTTTACTCTGGAATTATTGAATTTTTCAATCAGCGGTCTCGGCAGAATACTGATTCCCTGATTATTTGCTACCATTTCGAAGATAAACTCCCATTGATTGCTTTCAAAGGCAAATACTGGTTCACAGTTTATTTCCCTGAATTTACTCATCACAAAATCATAGTATTTATATTCTTTTCCAACCATAAGAATCGGCTCTCGAATAATTTCAGACGCAGAGACACTCTTTCTGTCCGCAAACGGATGGTCATTTGATACAAGAAGAACCGCCTCTGACTGTACAACCGGCTCTTTTTCAATTCTCTGATCTTCAAACGGCTCAATGACAACACTCATATCAAGTACCCCATCCAGCACCATCTTAATTCCTTCTTCAGTGTTTACTTCTTTTACAAGCAAGCTGCTTGATGGATATTGCCTTTTATATTTATAGATCATAGAGGAAAAGTACATTGCACCGGACGTCGGAGTGATTCCTATGCTGAATTCATCCTTATTCTTTTCAAGTTCACAGAGAAGCTGCTTTGTTTTTTTATCGAAAAAATCCAGTATTTCTGAAGCATAGACAAACACTGTCTCTCCATCTCTTGTGAGCTGAAAGTCTTTAGCTCCCCGATCGATCAAAACGGTACCAAGTTCACTCTCCAAAGACTGAATTGCCTTGCTCAATGCTGACTGTGTCACAAAAAGTTTATTGGCTGCCTTCGTAAAACTCTTTAGCTTTACCGTTTCAGCAAAATATTCCAATTGTCGGTTATTCATAGCAACCCCCCTTTTCCTACCCCAATATGCTTATTGTACCACTCCCTTTCCCTTTCACGCAATGAAAAAAGACACCATACTAGTGTCTTTTTTCATCTTCCTATTCATTCCGAATCGCCGCCAGCGGACTTAATTTCATCGCCCGCAGTGCCGGGAAAAGTCCGGCCAGCATACCGATCAGGACCGCAAAGACCACAGCGGATCCAGATAGCCACAACGGGATCCTTGAGATTGCTCCAGAACCACCCGTCATACTGGAGAAGCTGGCTCCCAGAAACTTATTGATCGCCGCGGAGACGCTGTAGCTTAAGCCAAGTCCCAGAACGCCTCCCATAAATCCGATAAATCCTGCCTCCATCAAAAACATCGTCCGGATATCTCCAAGCGCACATCCCAAAACCTTCAGCACACCGATCTCCTTCGTTCTCTCGTAGATGGACATCATCATCGTGTTCGCGATTCCGATCGCTGCCACAAACAGTGATACAGCACCAATGCCTCCGAGGACCGCCTGGATCATATCCGTCTGCTGCTGGGCCTGTTCGAGCCACTGCATGCTGCTGTAGGCCTCGTAGCCCATATCTGTGATCGCTTTCTGGACCTCCGTCACATGTTCCATATCGTCCACATTCACGTAAACCATATTGTAGACAAAATAATTGTAGGGTTTTCCCTTTTTGTTTGTCGGCTGTCCGGGGATCGGATTCTTCCGGTAGATCTTTTTCAGCTGGGTCTTTAACAGGTCGATATCTGTGTAGATCTGGTATCCATACTCAGAAAGTCCGTTCTCGCCCCCATCAACCAGAGCACAGGCCGGGAAAATATACTTTTTCTGGCTGCTTTCATCCCCGTTTCCCATATTCTGGAACATGGTAAAAAACGGCTTGTGTATAAGATCTACTTTGGAAAGATCCTCGCCGTCCCAGCTTCCCTTTCCGGTCTTACTGTTATAAAAGTTGTCGGAAACCATATTTCCGACGATAAACTCCAGCGTCGCCGCATTCTTGTCCGGAAGTTTTCCCTCCGCCAGCGGAATCTGTTCCAGCTCCTCTCTGGGCATTCCCACAATGTTCGAATATCCCTGATAAACTCCCTGCTTCAGATTCACATCTGTCTCCAGAATCGGTGACACACTCTTCACATGTGGGATCTTCGCAAGCTTCGTCACCGTGGCATCCACGAGGTAATCGTCCTCGGACTGGTTTCCGTATCCGGAACTGATCTGGATCCTTGTGAGACTTCCGAAGGAAGCGTAGGATTCCACGGTATTTTCCTTCAATCCAATTCCCAGAGAGACCATGACTACGATGGAGGCCGTGCCGATGACAACGCCCAGAACGGTAAGTCCCGTCCTGAGTTTTCGTCTGCGCAGGTTATTGATGCTCATGATGAGCAGATCAAAGAATCTCATCGTCCATTCCCGCTTTCTTCTTTTTGCGTCTGATGACCACAAGGATCACAGCTGCAAGGACCACTCCAACGATTCCCACCGGGATCGCGAGATGCTTCAGTTTATCCGTCGTGGACGGTTCCGGCTGTACATCGTCACTGCTCCAGGTATCGTCAACATTGCTTTCATCCATGCTCTGATCCTCATTTACCATAAGCTGGATCTCCTTCTCGACCGTGGAGACTTTTCCGTTCTCATCCTCATATGTAATGGAGAGTTTTACCTTTCCATCATCCGTGGTCGGGGCAATTCCGTTGATCATCGTATCCACGTTTCCGCTTTTTCCGGGTTCGATGTTTCCAACATAAGCCTCATTCTTCTGGATAGAGTCTGCCTCAAAGACCGCGTTCACGTTATAGAGCATGACTTTTCCGGTGTTGTTGATGGAGAACATCACGTTTGACTCTTCGCCTACGGAAATAGCATCCGGCATGACCTCGATGGTGCCGGTATTTAACCGTGCCTCCTGCTTTAATCCAACCGCGATCTTTACGGCTTCCTTCGCATTCTTAAATTCCGGGCTGTCATACTGCTCATTGATCGTGATCGTATAGGAACGCTGTTCCGCTGTGGGACTTGAGGAAAATTTTATCGTCAGCGTGTCAGATGCTCCCGGTGCCAGAGAATTAACAACCACGGAGTTTGAACCGTTCACCGTCGTAAATACCGGACTGTCGCTCACTGTTTCCGACTCGAAGGTAAACAGGATATTGCTTGCAACGATACTGTTGGAAGCGTTTTTCATGCGCACCTTCAGCGTAAAATCCTGTCCGGCATAGATCTCCGCAGGATCCGTCTCAAAGCTGTCGACGATGATACGCGCCTTTGTTCTTTCGTTCTCGCCTGCTTCAGAATCCAGAGAATCATCCTCGTCTTTTCCATAGACCCGCACATAAAAGGTATCCTCAATGGGAGCAGCAAAGTTTCCATTCTCATTTTCCCGGTAACGGATCTTAAACTTGATCGGATAATAGCCGGATTTCGCCTTTTCCCGCACCGCCATGCTGAACGGAATCGCCACCGTCTGATCCGGGTTCATATTTCCCATCTGCCGGTCATAATTTCCGTCATTGATCTCGAACGGAAACTTCGCGATATCCTCAGAGAGCTCCATATCGACACGTACATCGTAGGCGGTCTTATAACCGGTATTTCTCACATTTACATCGAAATTCATGACCTCGGAATAGTTCGCGGACGGGGTGGGCTGATTCTCGCCGAGGGCGAATGCTACCGGCTCGGAGTTGTCCTCATTTGTCTCACTGGTTCCTGTTGTCTTCTTTGTCTCGATCCACGCCATGATCGTCTTTGCGTACTCGGAGGACATTCCGTCCTCGCCCTGAGCGCGCTTTGAGATGTAGATCAGGATCGGATAATAGCCCTCTTCCAGACCTTTTTTTACATTGACATTCAGGTTGACGGTCTTTTTTGCTTTTTTATTTACATGACCAACCTTGTAATGGCGGTTTAAGGAATCCGTCACCTCAAAGGGATAGATCGTCTTCATGGACTGGACGATGCTGCTCTCCTCGCTGTCACGGTCCTCCGTCTTTGTGATCTCATCAGAATAATGGTTCCGGAAATCATCCTCGGAGGCGATCCAGATCTCCGTCTCGATCCAGTCTTTGTCCTCCATGTTCATGAGTGTCACGGAAACGGTTCCGTTTTTTCCGATATATAAAGTCGGCGTTTTTCCGATCACAAGGCGGACGGTATCATTGTCGTCATCCATCCGATATACCTGTGGGATCGTCTCCGCCGCTTCTGTTGTCTCCTTCGCCGCGAATGCAGTTGCCGGGACTGCGCCCATCAGCATACACGCGGCAAGGAATGTTGCCATCCAGCGTAATCCTTTTATTTTCATACTGTTCCTCTCCTCCTGGCTGTTCTATTTTAGTTATTTGTGCCAGCTTTCCATATTTTTGCGTTTATTCCAAAATTTTGTTGATTGTTATTCTGACTTTCTCTCTATCCGGTGTTCTTCTGCTTCCACAACTGTCTCTATTTGCTCTTCTTCTGCCGGATTCTTAGATTTCCCCTCCGCCTGCGCCTCTGCCGCCGCCTGCATGGACTCTTCTAACTGCACCAGGTCCACCTCATGGTGGTTCTCCTCGATGCTCACGATCTTTCCATCGATGATCTTGAAAATCCGGTCCGCGTAGGTCGCTAGATTGTTGTCGTGGGTAACCATCACAAGCGTCTGTTTCTGTTCTCTTACGACCTTCTGCATGAGTTTTAAGACTTCCATCGTTGTCTTCGAATCCAGGTTTCCTGTCGGCTCATCCGCAAAGATGATCTGCGGGTTCATCGCCAAAGCCCTTGCGATCCCGACTCGCTGCTGCTGTCCACCGGACATCTGGTTCGGCATATGGGTCATAAATTTCTCAAGTCCTACAAGCCTTAAATACTGCTTCGCCCGCTTGATCCTCACTGCCCTCGGCATTCCCCGGAATGATAACGGCAGAGCCACATTTTCCACCGCATCCATCGTCCCGATCAGGTTGTAGGACTGGAAGATAAACCCGACCCGCTCTCTTCGGAAGGTCACAAGCTGTTTTTCATTCAACTTTTCTATATGCTTTCCGGCGATCACGATCTCCCCTTTTGTCGGGTGCTCCAGACCTGCCAGCATGTTTAAAAGCGTCGATTTACCGGAACCGGACGGTCCGGTGATCGCGCAGAATTCGCCCCGGTGGATCTCAAAACTCACACCGTTTAACGCGTAAACCTTCTCCTCGCCCATGCGGTAAACCTTATACAGATCTTTTACCTGTATCACCGCATCTTCCTTCTGCTGCATCCGTCCGCCCCCTTCTTCTTAAATTTTTACAGCGTTTTTTCGCCGATTCTTTTTATATTTCAAGTATATCGTTCCCATCGTGTTCTGACTATATAAAATTACTTAATTATTCTTACAATTTCTTACGTTCTTCCAAATCCGCAGAACCCACGGTCAATTCTCTCCGCAGTCATAGAAAAAAGGGAATCTCTCCGGTTTTACTGAAACCGTAGAAATTCCCTTTGCGCCTGTCCTATTCCATTTTTTCTGAATCTGTTTCTTTTACATCTGCCTCTTCTATGTCTGCTTTTTCTTCGTTGTTCGTTTCCGGCTGCAGGTTTTCAACCGTTCTGTCCATATTCCACTGCTCTCCCTGCTTATTTTCCTCCTCACCGGAAAGTCTCCTCTTAAATTCTTTCAGGTACTCTTCCAACGACACATACTGTCCATTATTTACCCGATATGACGGATTCCACATCCGCACGACCCGGACCTCTGCCTCGTCCTTCTTTGTTTCCTTCACCGGTCGGTAGTCCCTGTCCGCAAAGAATACATCTCCCCGGACCAGATCCTTCCATTTCATATAGATCTCACGGTTCTTTTTCTGCTTTTTATTCTGGAAAACTTCCATAACGATCAGGCGGAAGAGATCCTCGCCGCAGCAGACCACGGTCTTTGGATTTAAGAGACGGATCTGCTTCTTGATAAACTCGATATAATACTGGCCGTAGTCCATGCTGATTTCGTCGGCCGCGCCTTTTCCACCGCGCTTATTGATATAGAGGACTGCTGCCTTTTCCCTTAGTTTTTTCCCCGGAAGCCTGCACTCCTCGCCTGGATGTTTTTCCTCCCACAGGATCTTCTGCATGCTTGTGAGATAATCCAGATATTCCACCCGGCCGGAGGGACTTTTTCCGGATAGGAAATCCGCGCGGATGTCCGATGCCACCGGCATCGTCTCGCCCTTCTGGATCATCTTTCTCATATTTGTCTCTTTTAATATGTAAAGCGTCCCGTCATAATGTTCCGGATCCGCGATTCCGTCGACATGAAAATTTCTCTGATCCAGCTCCGGATAGCAGGTGTTCCCAAAGGGATCTTCCTCCATCTGCTGCATCAGCTCCCACAACACATAAAGTTCCTCTATAGAGCGGCATTTCGCGACCTGCCCTTCCAGAACGATCTGTTCCATCGTCTTTCTCATAGTTCCTCCACCGCGCGTTTCCCGCAGTTTTTCATTTGCATTTCTGACTTTCTCCAATGTCCTTTTTCCACGGGATTTCACGAATTTCATCTGGCAGTTCTTCCTGCCCTGCAGAATTTGTCCACTTATTTTTCTTTTGTTTCTCTGCGTTCACTGTTTCATATTTTAACACAATTTTCTTTAAAAAAATAGTGGAAATTCTGTTTCAGATTCGCTATAATAGTGAAAATGTTACAGTACACGGGCACTCCATGCCCGCGCACTGTAACAGGATTTTGCCGATGCTTCGCATTCCGAATCGGCAAAATCCGCGGTCATAACGGTATCATACGGAATTTTCAGTTCAGAAAATTCCTACCCATGAAAAGTAACGTGAAAATGCCTAAGTGCGGTCACATACGATGCGGACCGCCGTGAGGCCTGAAAGGAGATTATAAACATCATGAGACACATGTTAAATCCTCTTGACTTTTCTCTTGAGGAGACGGAAAGTCTTTTAGAACTTGCCGCCGACATTGAGAAAGACCGTTTCCGATACGCACATGTATGCGACGGAAAGAAATTAGCTACTCTCTTCTATGAGCCCAGCACAAGAACCCGTTTAAGCTTTGAAGCTGCCATGTTAAATCTTGGAGGTTCCGTTCTCGGATTTTCCTCCGCTGATTCCAGTTCCGCTTCCAAGGGCGAAAGTGTTTCCGATACAATCCGTGTTATTTCCTGCTACGCAGATATCTGCGCGATGAGACATCCAAAGGAAGGCGCCGCTTATGTAGCCTCCATCAAATCTTCAATTCCTGTTATTAACGCCGGAGACGGCGGTCACCAGCATCCCACCCAGACTTTAACCGATTTATATACGATCCGTTCTTTAAAGGGCAGACTCTCCAATATGACGGTCGGACTCTGCGGAGATCTGAAATTTGGCCGTACCGTTCACTCCCTGATCAACGCGCTGTCCCGCTACGAGGGAATCCGTTTTATCCTGATCTCCCCGCCGGAATTAAAGGTACCGGATTATATCAAGGAGAGTGTCCTTGATGCCAAAAATATCGAGTACCGTGAGACGACCAGTCTTGATGACGCAATGGAAGAACTGGATATCCTCTATATGACAAGAGTCCAGAAGGAACGTTTCTTCAATGAAGAAGACTACATCCGCATGAAGGACTGCTACATTCTTGATAAGGATAAGATGAAGCTTGCGAAACCGGATATGTATGTGCTCCATCCGCTCCCGCGTGTCAATGAAATCTCTGTTGAAGTCGATGATGACCCGCGTGCCGCTTACTTCAGACAGGCCCAGAACGGCGTATATGTCCGTATGGCACTCATTATGACATTACTGGAGGTAGAAAAGCCATGTTAAATATCAGCGGAATTCAAGAAGGTGTTGTCCTTGACCATATCCAGGCGGGAAAAAGCATGGATATCTATCGCTATCTGCGCCTCGGTGAGTTAGACTGCACAGTTGCAATCATCAAGAACGCAAAGAGCAACAAGATGGGAAGAAAAGATATCATCAAGATTGAGGGACCGTTAGACTCCATCAACCTCGATATCCTCGGCTATATTGACCACAACATCACCGTCAACATTATCCGTGACGACAAGATCGCCGAGAAGCGCACCCTGCATCTCCCGAAGATCTTAAAGAACGTGATCCACTGCAAGAACCCGCGCTGTATCACCTCCATCGAGCAGGAGCTGCCGCATATCTTCTATCTTGATGATAAGGATCATGAAGTGTACCGGTGTAGATATTGTGATGAGAAGCACAGCTAATTCCGCTTCCATACATGACGAGATGCTGTAAAACGCAGAAAAGAGAACCGTCCCCCGACTATCCGCCGGGTTTTGGTTCTCTTTTTTTATTATAATCTCGCGATCACAGCATCTACATACTCTTCCGTAGATGCCTCACCATGGAGATCTCTTGTCAGGTGCTTTCCTTCCGCGAGGACCTCATCTACTACTTTTCGGATGCGGGACGCTGTCTCATTTTCACCAAGATACTCAAGCATCATGCATGCAGACCAAAGGAACGCGGTCGGGTTTGCAAGGTGCTTTCCGGCGATATCCGGAGCACTTCCGTGAACGGCTTCGAACATTGCGTAGTCGGCACCGATGTTGCTGGACGGTACAAGACCAAGACCGCCGATCAGGCCGCTGCAAAGATCGGAAAGGATATCACCGTAGAGGTTCTGCATTACCATCACATCAAACTGGTTCGGGTTCATGACAAGCTGCATGCAGGTGTTGTCGATGATCTTGTCATCAGCCTCGATTTCCGGGTAATCCTTTGCGACTTCACGGAAGATCGCGAGGAACATGCCGTCAGACATCTTGAGGATGTTTGCCTTGTGAACGCAGGTAACTTTCTTTCTGCCGTTCTTCTTCGCGTACTCGAAGGCGTCACGGATGATGCGCTCAGATGCTTTCTTTGTAACGATCTTGATCGCGTGAACCGTGTTCTCGTCGATCTGCTCTTCTTTTCCCACATACAAACCTTCGGTATTCTCGCGGAAGATCACGATATCCACGTTCTTAAACGGAGTTTTTACCGCGTCATTGGACTTTACCGGGCGGATATTCGCGTAGAGGTCATACTTGCCGCGCAGGGTAACGTTTAAGGAACGGAAGCCCTTTCCAACCGGAGTCGTGATCGGGGACTTTAAGAGAACCTTTGTGCGCTCGAAGGAAGCATACGCCTCGTCCGGGATCAAGGCACCGTTTCTCTTCCACTCATCCTCGCCGACATTGTAGATCTCATACTCAAGCGGTGCTTTTGCTGCCTCTAAGATCTTTAAGACATTGTCCACTAACTCCGGACCGATTCCATCGCCGCGAAATACTGTTACTGTGTGTTTCATAATTAAAACTCCTCCTGATTTTTAAATTCCCAGCAGACCTGCCGGTATTGTATGTGTCATATGGTATACCTGCTCTTCGGAGATCCCATGATCAAGCAGGTATTGCATATATTCTTCAATTGCAAGCTCCCAGTGCGGATTTTCTGTCTGGCCGCCGTCTGTGTCGACCATGACATTTTTGTATCCGGCTTCTTTGATGATCTCAAGGTTATCCGGCAGATTGCTCTTATACGTTCCGCCGCCCATGTTCTGGGCATAACAGCGCTCCAGGATCACATCGTAGTCCTTTACCATGCGGATCTGATCCTCCATGGTCATTCCCACGACCCACCATTCCGGATGGGTGATTACGATCTTCTTCACTCCAAGGTTTCTGGCCGCCTCCACCACCGTGAAGGATTCCTCCGGTGAGATGTGCGCCGTGCCGAGAACCGCGTCATAGTCACGGACAAGCTCCAGAATCGTTTTCAGCTCCGGAACGATCGTCCCGTCTTTTACGACCTCCACGCACTGGCTCGTGTCCTGCTTCATCTTCTCCAGATGGTTCTTTGCCGACTGGGTCGGAAGCCAGACGACCTTTGCGCCCATGCGGAGTGCCACGTCAACGGCCTTCGGATTTATTCCGCCGACCGCCCGGTTCAGCGTGATCCCACCGAACATAGTGAAGTCGTTCGTCTTTCCATGTACGATCTCGTTGTGGCGGTTACAGAGATATGCCCGGTCCACCGTCGATCCCTGATGAGTCTTGATCACGATGGCCCGCGCGCCTACACGGATCGCGGCTTCCATCAGTTCAAAGTCATCATAGGCGCGAAGGCGCAGATCCGGATTTGTATGAACATGCATGTCGACAACGCCCTTCATAAGATCCATTTTCATCTGCTGTTGTACCCCTCTGATCATTTTTGCTGTTGCTTTCTTACAGGATTCATTTTATACTAAATTTGTTATTAAAAAAAGTCCTAAAATCATATACCCGGTATCGATATTTCCGATGGCTGTTTTGAACGCGATCCGGTACCCTACAGGCCGCGAAATGGAGATACCGCCTGTTATTCCGATAATCTTCTTACCTGCCAAACGACTGAAAGGAAACTATATCCTATGGACCTGAAGGAATTAAACTATGTTGTGACCGTCGCCAACGAGGGAAGTATCTCCCGCGCCGCGGAGAAACTTTTTATGAGCCAGTCCAGCTTAAGCCAGGCGATCCGTGTCCTGGAGCAGGATCTCGGGACCTCTGTCTTCGTCCGCACTACCCGCGGAGTCCGGCCAACTGCCGCCGGAGATGCCTTTATTTCCCACGCAAAGCAGATCCTGCAGCAGTACCGCGCTGCATGCAGTGAGGCCGCAGACATCGAAAATCTCAACGGCGGTACTGTGATCTTCGGGATCAGCACCTACCGCGGCACGTATCTTTTGCCTCCGGTTTTAAAGCGCTTCCGCGCCCTCTATCCAAAAGTCCATGTTGAGATCTGTGAGATGGACAGCATTGACCTCGAGGACCAGCTCCTGGAAGGTCTTCTTGACCTCGCCCTGATCGCTGCCCCGCCGGTCCGGATCAGACACGGCGTTTCGCCGTTCATGCGCGATGAGATCATGATCGTCACTACTGCGGATCATCCGGTCATGGACTTTGCCAGAACATGTGATTCCGCTCCGGAGCTTTCCTGGATCGATCTCAAAGACACTGCCGCCTTCGAATATATTTTCGGACCGCCAAACACTGTACTCGGCCGTGTTGGCCGTCAGGCGCTGCGGGATGCCGGAATCGAGCCCATTGGGCAGGGCACCGATCTCTCCGCCTCCTTCGCCGCCGCTATGGCAAGAGAAGGTGCCGGTCTCGCCTTCACCTACCGTTCCTGCCGTGTCCCGGGAGATCATTTCCGCTATCTCCGGGTAGGAAAAGAAGGTATCTTTCTTGACCTCGCCCTGGCATGGCCCGCCGGAAAGTACCGCTCCAGAGCAGCGTCAGCACTGGCGGAACTGTTTCAGGAGATGGCACCGGAGCTGCTGCAAAGGTGATGGATGCCGGACTACAAAAATGAGCCCGCAGGTATAGAAAAGCTGTTACCGTGGAGTGTTGTGGTCAAGCTTTTTTGTAACACTTGTGGCTAAAAAAGCTTGACCACAACACTTTATACAATATCGCTTCCAAAAGTCTCGGCTGTGCACTGTCTCTTTCTTTCCATATCCGATTG
>OIWU01001452.1_pt1 | contig 23282 bp, 19 predicted proteins | sample 1587711 | NCBI WGS metagenome assembly OIWU01 (sample SAMEA3888909, study PRJEB22519) | human gut metagenome | biome: human gut; feature: human-associated habitat; material: faeces | place: Denmark | collected 2010 | reverse complement strand
TTACATGCAGATGAGAGAGTGCTACGATGAAGGCATTGATGAGCATGAATATGAAACATGCAAACTGAAGTAGAAATAATGAATCCATACGCTTTTTCCTATTTCGTATGTCTCTTCAGGAAGATGCTGTGGTCGATGCAGGCAGGGAGCTCTTCCTTATAGTGGGTAACCATGATCATCGTCTTGTTCTTTCGCTTGCAGAATGCCTCGATGATATCCTTTACCAGGCGGCGGTTTCTGTTGTCAAGACCATGAAGAGGCTCGTCGAGGATGAGGAGCTCGGGATCCTTCACGAAGGCACGTGCCAGAAGTACCAGGCGCTGCTCGCCACTTGACAGCTTCAGGAAACCACGATCTTCCAAACCCTCCAGACCGAATACCTTCATCCAGAAACGGCACTGATCCATATCCTCTTCCTTTGGCTTTACATAGAGACCCACAGAATCGGTAAGACCGCTCGCCACGATGCGGATGGCTGGCATATCACGCTGATAGGAACGGTGAAGCTCTGGAGATACATAGCCGATATGCTTCTTGATATCCCAGATGCTCTCGCCGCTGCCACGAGGATTGCCGAAGAGGGCTATGTCACAGGCGTAGCTCTGCGGATTGTCGGCACATACCAGACTGAGCAGGGTACTCTTGCCGGCACCGTTCTGTCCGCTCAGTGCCCAGCGCTCACCATTGTTAACCGTCCAGTCGAGATCGTTGAGGATGATGCGTTCGCCATACTGGATGCGAACCTTGTTCATCTTCACCACTTCCTGACTGTGATATTCCCGGTCGCTATATGGCAGGTTGATGATGGCTTGTTCTAATTCTTCGCATAATACATGGGCAGGGATGGGGTTGCGTTGTGCCAGATATTCTTCCTTGGTAAGCTTAGGATATACCTTCATATCCTTCACTTCTACCACGTGGGTGATGAAGTCTGGGATGTCATCGCTCTTGCTCAATACGAGGATGATCTGCAGATGATGCTCGGTGGTGAGTGACTTGAGAAGCTCCTTGAGCTGGTCGCGGGTGTCGGCATCCAGACCGATGAACGGGTTGTCCATGATCAGCACGCGAGGCTCTGAGAAAAGGGTAGAGGCAAGCTTGAACTTGCGGAGCTCTCCACTGCTCAGCAGGATGGTGTATTTGTCGAGCAGATGGTGCATGTGGAACAACTCGTAGATGTGTTCCTGCAGCTGTCTGCGCTCCGGCGTATCTTCGCCAGCCATCTGATAAGCCTCTTCCAGCTTATCCTTGACGATAGGCGTGTTCTCATCTATTTCCAGCTGGTTCCAGCGCTGCTGCAGGAAGTAGGTGCGGTCGTTGTCGCCTCCGTAGGTGTCACGGAAGGTGATATACTTGATGTTGTCGCTCACCAGGGGCTTGGTACTAGGAGAAAAGTCGTAATCAGGATCGTGCATCAACAGCGGGTGTCTGCCCACAAGGATGTCCACGAACATCGACTTACCTCCACCATTGGGACCTACGATAGCGATATGCTCGCCGTCGCATGCCTCGAAGTTAACTGGCTCAGCCATACGCCATTCCGGCATACGGGTTACGCCATTCTGAATACTGATAATCTTTTGCATCTCTCTTATTTTTTTTGATATATTGCTTGATAACAGAGTGATATTTCCGGGTAGGGCTACTTGTGCGTGGTACGGTTGATAGCCGCCAGAAGCTTTGCCTGCGGGCCCGTCATACCTGTACCTTTCTCTATGCGGCTGGCGTTCTTGGTAGCAAAATCCTTCCAGCTGCTATAGTGCCTGTCGCCCGTTTCGGGTCTGCCCATCTGCAGGAAATGGCAGTAGGCAGCGCCCAGGGCATCGGTGGCATCCATGTATTTCGGCATCTCGTCTTCCCGGATGTTGAGCATGCGCTGCAGCATCGCCGCCACCTGCTCCTTGGAAGCCTGACCTTGTCCGGTAATCGCCATCTTGATTTTCAGCGGCGCGTACTCGTGGATGGGTACGTCGTGATGGATGGCAGCAGCGATAGCCACTCCCTGCGCCCTGCCGAGCTTGAGCATCGACTGCACATTCTTGCCGAAGAAGGGAGCCTCTATCGCCATCTCGTCGGGCAGATAGGAGTCGATGATGCCAGTCACCCGCTCGAAAATCCTGCCGAGTCGCAAGTAGGGATCTTTCTCCTTGCGCATGTCGATGACACCCATCACCACCAGTTCTGCCTTGTTGCCGATGACGCGTATCACGCCATAGCCCATCACGTTGGTGCCGGGGTCAATGCCCAGGATGATTTTCTCTGTGTTCGATTTCTTCTGAATCATCTGAATGCTGTATCTTCTGAATCCTTGGAATTCTGAATGCTGTATCTTCTGAATCTATCGGTCCATATATGGATTATGAGCCAATTCCTCGCCGATGCTGGTAGCCTCACCGTGACCAGGCAGCACCTGTGTTTCATCCGGCAACATGCCGAGATGGCGCAGGCTGTTGATGATGCGGAACATGCTGCCGCCAGGGAAATCGGTTCTGCCGATGGAGCTCTTGAAGAGGGTATCGCCCGAGAAGAGTACGTGCTCTGCCTCGCAATAGAAGCATACGGAGCCGTTGCTGTGGCCCGGAGTCTCGATGATGGTGAATTCGTGATTGCCGAACTTGATTACCTCATCTTCCTCAAAGAAATGACCGATAGGAGGGAAGTGGGTGTCGAGCTGCATCTGGTAGAATGTCTCTGCCTGATGAGCCAGACCCTTCATCAGCTTCTCATCGCCCTGTGCCACTTCCGGCTTCAGTCCGAACTCCTGGTAGATGGTATCGTTGCCGAAATTATGGTCGAGATGACCATGGGTAACGAGGAGATGAACAGGCTTCAGATTGTTCTTTCTGATATACTCGGTGATCGCCTTGCGCTCTTCAGGATAGAAGGCGCCGCAATCTATGATGACGCACTCGAGGGTGTCATCGCTGACCACGTAGCAGTTTTCCTGCAACATGTTGACTTGGAATCTTTCGATATGTAGCATTTTACTTTTTCTTTAATTTAAGCAGGAACATAAACCAGCTGCTTGTCCTGGCTGAACCACTCCTCATCGAAGAAGGTGCTGAGAGGGGTGATTTCCGAAATCTTGTAATACTGCTTGAGCTCCTCCTTCAGATTGCCGCCCTTGAGGCAGAGCAAACCGTTGGGCAGGGCATTCTGACCAGCCTTCTTGAAGTTCTTCTTGATGATCTTCATCAGGTCGGGCAACTGCATTACGGCACGGCTCACCACGAAGTCGTACTTGCCTTTCTCGTCCTCGCCGCGCAGGTGTTCAGCCACCAGGTTCTTGAGTCCGATAGCGCCAGCCACCTCATTGCACACCTTAATCTTCTTGCCGGTGCCGTCTATGAGCTTGAACTTGCACTCAGGGAAGAGGATGGCGAGCGGGATGCCCGGAAAACCACCGCCGCATCCGAAGTCGAGAATCTCTGAACCCGGGCGGAAGTTGATCGCCTTGGCAATAGCCAGAGAGTGGAGCACATGGTGCTCGTAGAGGTTGTCGATATCCTTGCGGCTGATGACATTGATCTTGGCATTCCAATCGCGATACAGACCGTCGAGGGCAGCGAACTGCTTCTTCTGCTCGTCGGTGAGGTGAGGGAAATATTTCTCTATGATATTCATTCTATCTTGTTTTTGTTTCTTTCTATCTATATTTATTAATGTATTCAAGTTTCGCAAGTATGCTCCACACGCCCTGAAAGGGCAGAAGCTCCTAGCCCAGGGCATCGCCCTGGGTAATGATGGGTGCAAGTCTGTCGCCCTGTAAGGGCAAAAGCCTTCAAATACCAGGCAATATACAAAGCTTTTGCCCTTACAGGGCGCCTTGCTGATTGCTTGTATACCCAGGGCGCTGCCCTGGGCTAGGAGCTTCTGCCCTTTCAGGGCGTGTGGGTGAGATACTTGCGAAACTTCAGTTAATGTATATAAACCGATGCAAAGGTAGTGCAAATTGTAGATAAAACAAAATAAAATTAGCTTTTTTTGTATATTTAGTAGTTATTTCGGGGCTAGTTAGCAAAAAAATGTGTACCTTTGCACCCGAAAAAGATGTTAGATAGTATTTATTTAATATAAAAAGTAATGATAAAAGCAGCATTATTCGACTTAGACGGCGTGGTTTTCGATACCGAAAGCCAGTATTCCGTGTTCTGGGGAATGATAGGCAGGGAGTATCATCCGGAGATGCCTGACTTTGCGCTTCGCATCAAGGGACAGACCCTGGTTCAGATCTACGACAAGTACTTCTCTGATGATGCCACATTCGCTCATATTGATGGATACACCGATTGCAAGTCGGAACAGGCTAAGATAACAGCCCGGCTTGATGAGTTCGAGCAGAATATGTCGTATCCTTACATTCCCGGATTCGAAACTTTCCTGAAAGACGTAAAGGCGCATGGCGTGAAGTGCGCTGTGGTGACGAGCAGCAATCTGCAGAAGATGGAGCAGGTGTATAAGCATCATCCTGAGTTCAAGACCAATTTTGACCGCGTGCTCACCAGCGAAGATTTTGCCAAGAGTAAGCCGGATCCAGACTGTTATCTCAAGGGTGCTGCCTGTTTCGGAGCAAAGCCGGAGGAATGCGTGGGGCTGGAAGACAGCTTCAACGGACTGAAGGCAGTGAGAGCTTCGGGAGCATTTACCCTCGGACTCGCTACTACCAATTCTGCTGAGAGTATCCAGCCATACAGCGACTATGTGATAGCCGATTACAATGGATTCGGATACGATGAACTGGAGAAGATTGTAGAAAGGATAATCAGGAAAATAGACTGATAAGAATAATACTTTTTAGTAAACACAATTATATGGGATATTTATCTACAGACAAAAAGAAAATCACAACCAAGACCTACGCCGAAATGAAGGCGGCAGGTGAGAAGGTTACGATGCTTACTGCCTACGATTTCACTACCGCAGGCATCATTGATGCTGCTGGCATCGATACCATCCTGATAGGTGATTCGGCTAGCAATGTGATGGCTGGAAATGCTGATACATTGCCTATCACCGTAGATCAGATGATTTACCACGCACGCAGTGTGGCCCGCGCCTGCAATCATGCACTCGTGCTCTGTGATATGCCTTTCGGCAGCTATCAGGTTTGCAAGGAAGATGCCTTGCGCAATGCCTGCCGAATGATGAAGGAGACGGGCGTGGATGCGCTGAAGCTGGAAGGTGGCGTGGAAATCCTGGATACTGTTCAGGCACTCATCAATGCCGGTATTCCTGTTTGCGGCCATCTCGGACTTACTCCTCAGAGCGTGAATAAGTTTGGCGGTTACGGCATCCGTGCCAAGGAGGATGCAGAGGCAGAGAAGCTGATCAGCGATGCTAAAGCACTGGATAAGGCTGGCTGTTTTGCCATCGTTCTGGAGAAGGTTCCTGCCAAACTGGCGGCTGAAGTTTCACGTCAGGTAAACGCTGTAACTATCGGTATAGGAGCTGGTAACGGTTGCGATGGACAGGTTTTGGTTTATGCTGATGCGCTCGGTATGACCCAGGGCTTCAAGCCAAAATTCCTGCGTCATTTTGCCCAGGTAGGCGAGGAGATGCAGAAGGGAGTAAAGGCTTATATTGACGCCGTGAAGAGCGTGGAGTATCCAAGCGCAGAAGAGAGCTACTAAGATGGATACGCAAAATACCCCGGTGCATTTTAATCTGTGGCACCGTGACTTCTGGTGTCTCTGCTTCGCCAATCTCTTCCTGATGACGAGCATCTACATGCTCCTCATAAGCATACCTTATTTTATGGCTAAGGAGGGATATTCCGTTACTCAGATGGGCGTGGTTTATGCTGCCTATGGCTTGGGCATCTTTCTCTTGGGTGGCTTCTGCTCCTATCTGGTGCAGCGCTATCGTCGTAATCGGGTATGCCAGATATCCATCCTGGGTGTGGCAGTCAGTCTCGTCGTCCTTTATTATCTGGAAACCTTCTGGAATATCAAGGTGGGCTTCGAGATGCTGGTGGTGATGCGTCTGATTCAGGGTGCTTTCCTGGGCTTGGCAGAGATGTCGCTGGCGAGTACGCTGATTATCGATACCTGTGAATCTTTCCAGCGAACGGAGGCGAATTATATCACCTCCTGGTTTGCCCGCTTTTCCATTGCGGTAGGTCCATTGCTGTCGCTTCTGGTCTATAACGTCTTCAGTATGAAAGTCGTTTTTCCTGTAGCTTCGGTATTGGCATTGGTTGCCTTGGTGCTGGTTTCCAGAGTGAAGTTCCCGTTCAAGGCTCCGTCAGAAAACGTGTCACTCATCAGTAGCGACCGCTTTTTCCTGCCTCAGGGATTTCCGCTGTTCGTCAATATTGTATGCATCATGGTGATACCGGGCTTCTATCTGTCGCTGCCTCATTCTCTCACCGTCTATGCGATGTTTTTTTGCGGACTGTTTCTGGCATTGGTGGCAGAGAAATACGTTTTTGCTGATGCAGAGCTGAAGAGTCAGGTAATCGTGGGACTGATATTGATTGCGGCAGCAGAATTTGTTTCCTTAAGCGAACAGGATTTTGCCGAAGAGATGCTTTTACCTGCCTTGCTTGCCTTGGGAGTGGGTGTCATCGGAAGCCGATTCCTGCTTTTCTACATCAAGCTTGCCAAGCATTGCCAGCGTGGCACCAGTATGAGCTCCTTCTTCCTGGCGTGGGAACTGGGGTTGAGCTTAGGAATCGGATTGGGCTTCTGGCTGGTGAAGGACTTGTATCCGAAGGGCCTTGGTGTGGATCCGATGATCTTGGATCCTGTGCATAAGGAACTTCTGTATCCGACTTTCGGATTGACAGTGGTTTCTCTCCTGATGTATAATTTCCTAGTACATCCATGGTATATGAAGCATCGCAATCGCTGATGCTTCGTGTGCCTGCTTTATTAAAAGTTTCTAAAAATAGCGTTTGTGAAACTTTTTTAATATAATTTAGTTAGCTTTATTCGCTTTTGTGCTCATAATTGAGTACTTTTGCGTTTGATTTGAGAACGGAGGGCATTTTGGAAGTGCCCTTTGTTCAGTTTTTAGAATGAATTAAACGTAAAATTGATAATAAGATTATGGCAGAAGCTATTGATATCCGTGAGTTGAATATCCGGATTGAACAACAGAGTCAGTTCGTTACCAACCTGGTAATGGGCATGAACAAGGTCATCGTAGGTCAGAAGCACCTCGTTGACTGTCTCCTTATCGGTCTTCTCTCTGATGGTCACATTCTCCTGGAAGGTGTACCTGGTCTGGCGAAGACTCTTGCAATCAAAACATTGTCACAGTTGATTAGTGCAGACTATAGCCGCATACAGTTTACACCCGATTTGTTGCCTGCCGACGTGATCGGTACGCAGATCTATTCGCAGAAGGATGAAGCCTTCCATGTGAAGCGAGGACCTGTGTTTGCCAACTTCGTCCTGGCAGATGAGATCAACCGTGCTCCAGCCAAGGTGCAGAGTGCCTTGCTCGAGGCGATGCAGGAACATCAGGTAACCATCGGCGAGCAGACTTTCCATTTGCCTAATCCATTCCTGGTGATGGCTACCCAGAACCCGGTAGAGCAGGAGGGTACCTATCAGTTGCCTGAGGCTCAGGTGGACCGTTTCCTCCTCAAGGTTATCATCGATTATCCTACCATCGAAGAAGAGAAGCTCATCATCCGTGAGAACATCCAGGGCGGTCTGCCTACCGTGACTCCGGTTACTACAGCCGAGGAAATCCTGAAGGCTCGCAGCATCGTCAACGAGGTGTATATCGATGAGAAAATTGAGCAGTATATTGCCGACATCGTCTTCGCTACCCGTTATCCAGACCGTTACGGCCTGGGCGAATTGAAGGATATGATTACCTTTGGCGGCAGTCCTCGTGCCAGCATCTCACTTGCCAAGGCAGCCAGAGCCTACGCCTTCATCAAGCACCGTGGTTACGTGATTCCTGAGGATGTACGTGCCGTGGCTCACGATGTACTCCGCCACCGCATCGGCCTCTCTTATGAGGCAGAGGCAAGCGAAATCACCAGCGAGGAAATCGTCAGCCGCATCATCAACAAGGTTGAAGTGCCTTGATTTAGTTCAAAATTCAAAGTAAATTAAGTTGGATACACAAGATATCTTAAAGAAAGTTCGGAAGATCGAGATCAAGACTCGCGGATTGAGCCAGAACATCTTCGCCGGCCAGTATCATTCTGCCTTCAAGGGTAGGGGAATGGCCTTTGCCGAGGTGCGCGAATATCAGTATGGCGACGACGTGAGAGACATCGACTGGAATGTGACGGCTCGCTTCCATCGCCCTTTCGTCAAGGTCTTTGAAGAAGAGCGAGAGCTTACCGTGATGCTGATGGTGGATGTGAGCGGTTCGCTCGATTTCGGTACCATGCGCCAGATGAAGCGCGACCTGGCTACCGAGATAGCTGCAACCCTTGCCTTCAGTGCCATCCAGAACAACGACAAGATAGGTGTCATCTTCTTTTCCGACAGAATAGAGAAATATATCCCTCCCAAGAAGGGACGCAAGCATATCCTCTACATCATTCGTGAGATGCTCGACTTTCATCCCGAGAGTCAGCGTACTGATATCGGATGTGCCCTGGAATACTTCACGAGGGTGATGAAACGCCATTGCACGGCTTTCGTCATCAGCGACTTCTACGATAGCAAGGACTATCAGCACCAGCTGCAGATAGCCAACCAGAAGCACGATGTGGTGGGAATCCAGGTGTATGATCCACGTGCCAAGCAGCTGCCCGACGTGGGACTGCTCAAGGTGATGGATGCCGAGACGGGACACGAGATGTATATCGATACCAGTTCTAAGAAATTGAGAGTGGCTCACACCCAAAACTGGTTGCGACAGCAGGAGAATCTGCGACAGCTCTTTGCCAAGAGCAAGGTAGATTGGACTTCGGTAGCCACCAACGAGGACTTCTCGAAGGCGCTCCTGATGCTGTTCAAACAGAGAGGCTAAAGTAAGATAACATGAAAATAAAGAATATCATATTGACGATGGCGCTGATGGGTTGCTCTACGCTGGCTTTCGGTCAGACCGTGGAGCAGCGCATGGATTCCCTGCAGCTGCTTATCGGACAGCAGACCATCCTGCACCTCAAGGCTACTGCCCGGAAGGGTGCCAGAATCGTGCTGCCATCCTTCAAGCCTCAGGACCAGATAGTACCTGGTGTAGAGGTGGTGGAGCAGAGCAAGGGCGACACGATGCAGATGGGTGATGACCGCATCCAGGTGAGCCGCGACTATACGCTTACCTCTTTCGATGAGAAGGTGTATGTGGTTCCTGCACTTGATGTGAAGATTGACGGCAAGAGCTATCACGGAAATCCGTTGGCGCTGAAGGTGCTCACCGTTCCGGTAGATACGGTGCATCCTAACCAGTTCTATCCGGCAAAGGGTGTACAGGATAATCCTTTCGAATGGAGTGAGTGGAGCTTCGCCTTCTGGTTGAGCCTGCTGATGATTATCATCTGTGGTGCAATGATTTATCTCCGCAATCGTCTGAAGAAGAACAAGCCTATTATCGCCCGCATCCGCATCGTGAAGAGGGTGCCTGCTCATGAGAAGGCACTGCGTGAAATCAATGACATCAAGCATCATCATACCAGTGCCAGTCAGGAGACTCAGAAAGAGTACTACACCCAGTTGACCAATACGCTGCGTGCCTATATCGTGAGCCGCTTCGGATTCAATGCGATGGAGATGACCAGTGGAGAAATCATCGAGCACCTGCGTGCTTCGGGCGACCAGAAGATGATAGACGAGCTGAGAATGCTCTTCTCTACCGCCGACCTGGTGAAGTTTGCCAAGTACGAGATTCCGATGAACGAGAACGATGCCAACCTGGTGAATGCCATCAACTTCATCGACCAGACGAAGACCGATGAGCAGCCTAAGGAAGAGAAGATCGTTCCAACGCTCAGCACCGAAGACCAGAAGTCGCAGCAGCAGCGCCGACTCATCAAGACCCTGCTCTGGGTGGGCGGCATCAGCGTAGTTGCCATCTTCGGCTACATCGTTTATCAGGTAGCGATGCTCGTGATGTAAATGTCATCAGGCTCAGAAAGAGAGATGGTGATGTAATGTCATCAGGCTCAGAAATCTAGGGCTGGTGATGTAAACAATAAAAAGAAATTAAGAAATGGAATTTGCAAGTAAAGCATATTTTCTGCTGCTCCTGCTGCTGATACCTTATATATTATGGTATTTCCTGGGCAGGAAGAAGAGCGAGCCTACGATGCGCATGAGTAATACCCGCATCTATCAGTATGCTCCCAAGAGCATGCGCGTCAGACTCATCCATCTGCCGATGGTGCTGAGATGCATCTGCTTCGTGCTCATCGTCATCGCCATGGCCCGTCCGCAGACCCACTATTCCTGGGACAACAAGACCGTAGAAGGTATCGATATCATGCTTGCCATGGACGTATCAACCTCTATGCTTGCCGAGGACCTGAAGCCAAACCGTATGGAGGCGGCGAAGGATGTTGCCACTGAGTTTATCTCAGGCCGTCCTACCGACAATATCGGACTCACCATCTTTGCCGGAGAGGCTTTCACGCAATGTCCGATGACCACCGATCATGCCAGTCTGCTCAGACTCCTGCATGACACCCGCACCGATATTGCGGCTCGCGGACTCATCGACGACGGTACCGCTGTGGGTATGGGACTTGCCAACGCCGTGACCCGACTCAAGGATTCCAAGGCAAAGAGCAAGGTGGTAATCCTGCTCACCGACGGTAGTAACAACATGGGTGACATCTCGCCTATGACCGCTGCCGAGATAGCCAAGAGCTACGGCATCAGAGTCTATACCATCGGAGTGGGAACCAATAAGGTGGCGCCTTATCCGATGCCTGTGGCAGGAGGCGTACAGTATGTCAATATCCCGGTGGAAATCGATACCCCGACGCTGCGCGACATCGCTCAGACCACCGATGGAAACTTCTATCGTGCTACGAGTACAGCCGAGTTGAAGAAAATCTACAAGGACATCGACAAGTTGGAGAAGTCTAAGTTTAATGTGAAGCATTTTGCCAAGCGTTATGAGGCCTATCAGCCTTTTGCCCTGGGTGCACTCCTGGTACTGCTCCTGGAGATATTGCTCCGCCTCACTTGGTTCAGAAGAATTCCTTGATGAAAGAGGAGTTTAGACAAAATAGATTATAACATCATATAAATATGTTAAGATTTGAAGATCCTACGTTTCTCTGGCTGCTCTGGCTGATACCGGTGCTCATACTGGTTCGGCTGGTAGGCTGGAGAAGGCGAAAGGCTAAGCTGAAAAGATTGGGCGATCCGGAACTGCTCAAGCAGTTGATGCCCGACATATCCAAATACCGTCCTACGGTGAAGTTTGTGCTGATGCTTGCAGCCTTGGCACTCGTCATCGTGATGGTGGCTCGCCCTCAGATGGGAAGCAAGATTTCTCACGACAAGCGTAATGGCATCGAGACGATGATCTGTCTCGATATCTCCAATTCCATGCTTGCCGAGGATGTGGCTCCTTCCCGTCTTGACAAGAGCAAGATGCTGATAGAGAATCTGGTAGATAACTTCAGCAACGACAAGATCGGACTGATTGTCTTTGCAGGCGATGCTTTCGTGCAGTTGCCTATCACCAGTGATTATGTATCGGCAAAGATGTTCCTGCAGAATATCACACCGGGGCTGATCCAGACTCAGGGTACCAATATCGGCGATGCCATCTCGCTTGCCACCAAGAGTTTTACCCAGCAGGACAATGTGGGTAGAGCCATCATCGTGATTACCGATGGTGAGAACCATGAGGATGGTGCCAAGGAGGCAGCCGAGATTGCCCAGAAGAAGGGCATCAATGTGTTTATCCTCGGTATCGGTAATACCAAGGGTGCTCCTATCCCGATGGGCGATGGCTCTTATCTGAAGGATCACGCAGGCAATACCGTGATGACTGCCCTCAACGAGCAGATGTGCCGCGAACTGGCGCAGGCTGGCAAGGGTCAGTATATCCATGTGGATAATACGAGCGATGCAGAAAAGGCATTGAATGATGACCTTACCAAGTTGCAGAAGGGAGATATGACCAGCGTGATATACAGTGCCTACGATGAACAGTTTCAGGCTGTGGGCATTCTCATCATCCTCCTGCTCATCATCGAGGTCTGCATGCTGGAAGTAAAGAATCCGCTGCTCAGGAACATCAAGTTCTTCAAAAGGGATTCCTTGAAGCTGCCGAAATAAAGCAGCTTCATAAGTCTGGGCTGTCACCTATTCGCCCTGAAAGGGCAGAAGCTCTTAGCCCAGGGCATCGCCCTGGGTAAAGCGAGTAGTAGCAAGGCGCCCTGAAAGGGCAAAAGCTTTAAAATATAGATGTAAAAATGAAGTATATACATTATATAATAGTAACAGTGGCAATGTTGCTGGTGGGTACGGCACAAGTCGGAGCCCAGACTGATCGCAACCTGATCCGTCAGGGTAATCGTGCCTTCAAATCTCAGAAATGGGCAGTGGCAGAAACCCAATATCGCAAGGCTATCTCCAAGAATCAGAAGAATCCACAGGCGATATACAATCTTGGTTGTGCGCTCATGGCGCAGCAGAAAGACTCCATGGCGATACAGCAGTTTACCAATGCTGCCCAGTTGGAAACTAACCGCCTCCGCCGTGCTGCCAGCTATCACAACATGGGCGTGATCATGCAGAACCACCGTGAATATGCCCAGGCCATCGAATACTACAAGATGGCGCTGAGATGCAATCCACAGGACAATGAGACCCGTTATAATCTTGCCCTCTGCAAGAAGTTGCTCAAGAACAATCCGCAAAAGGATCAGAACAAGAACAACAAGGATAAGAACAAGGACAAGAACAAGAAAGATCAGAATAAGGACAAAAACAAAGACAACAAGGATAAAAACGACGATAAGAACAAAAACGACAAGAACAAGAATAAGAATAACAAGAATAATCAGAACCAAAACCAGCCGAACCAGGACAAGATGAGCCGCGAGAATGCCGAGCAGCTCCTGAATGCCGCCGTTCAGCAGGAGCAAGCCACCAAGCGCAAGTTGCAGAAGGCGATGAGCCAGCCACGCAGAAAGGCTTACGACAAGAATTGGTAAAAGATTAGATGAGATAAAAATACGGTTTACATATAATATTTAGCTATTATTTAAGATACGATATGAAAAGAATAGGTTGGTATTTGATATTGCTGATATGCTTGCTAGGCTACCAGGTGCATGCGGTGGCCCAGCATATCTCCGTGTCGGCTCCATCGCACGTAGCGGCTGGAGAAAACTTCCGTGTCGCCTATACCATCAACACCCGTGATGTAGAGGAATTCAGAATGGGTGCAGTGCAGGATGGACTCGAAGTCATCGCAGGCCCTTACACATCCTCGCAATCCAGTTATCAGATGATCAACGGACATACCTCGTCCTCTTCATCTGTAACCATCACCTACACCCTTTATGCGGCAAAGAATGGTACCTTCAACATTGGTGCTTCCCACGCTGTCGTGGGGGGCAGGAGCCTGGCTTCTCACGCCGTGAGGATTACGGTGTCGGGGCACGCCCAGCATACCAATGGCGCTCCTAGCATGCACGGACAGAATAGCTACGACCAACCTCGTATGCGTACCGCAGGCTCTGCCATCTCAGGCAGCGACCTCTTCATCAAGGTGTCTGCCAACAAGAAGAGAGTACACGAGCAGGAACCTATCCTGCTTACCTACAAGGTATATACACAGGTGGAACTCACCCAGCTGGAAGGCAAGATGCCAGACCTGAAGGGATTCCACAACCAGGAAGTACCTCTGCCACAGCAGAAGACCTTTCATACCGAAATGGTGAACGGTCGTCCATACAAGTGTGTCACCTGGAGCCAGTATGTGATGTATCCTCAGATGACCGGTAAGCTGGAGATTCCTTCCATCACCTTCAAGGGCATCGTGGTACAGCAGAACCGCAATGTTGACCCTATGGAGGCCTTCTTCAATGGCGGATCCGGATATGTAGAGGTAAAGAAGGACATCAAGGCTCCGGGTATCACCCTGCAGGTAGATCCGTTGCCTCAGCGCCCTGCCAACTTCTCGGGTGGAGTAGGTAAGTTCAATATCTCTGCTTGTCTTGACAAGAAGGAAATCAAGGCAGGCGAACCGATCACGCTCCGTGTGATTGTGGGAGGTATCGGAAACCTCAAGTTGCTTAAGCAGCCAGTAGTGAATTTCCCGAAGGATTTCGACAAGTATGATGCCAAGGTAACAGATAAGACCCGACTCACCGCCAATGGAGTGGAGGGTAATATGATTTACGATTTCCTGGCTGTTCCTCGCAATCAGGGCAGCTATACCATTCCAGCCGTGGAGTTTACCTATTATGATACCAGCAAGAATGCGTATAAGACCATCAAGACCCAACCTTTCACTCTGAACGTGGAGAAGGGAGATGGATCAACATCCGAGTCGGCTGACTATACCAGCAAGGACAAGGATATCCATACCATCATGTTGGGCAAGACCTCACAGCATCAGGCAGATGATATGTTCTTCGGAAGCTTCGGTTACTGGACCTGTCTGCTCATTCCGCTCATCGCCTTCTTCGTACTGCTGGTGGTATTCCACCGCAGAGCCATCGAGAATGCCGACATAGTGAAGAAGCGCTCCAACAAGGCGGGCAAGATAGCCACCAAGCGTCTGCGCATGGCCAACAAGCTGATGCTGCAGGGCAAGCAGGGCGAGTTCTACGATGAGGTGATGCGTGCCCTCTGGGGATATATGAGCTACAAGCTGAACATGCCGGTAGAGCAGCTCTCTCGTGAGAATATCCGTGAGAAACTCTTCGCCCACGATGTGGACGATGTTACAATACAGAAGTTTACTTCCGCTCTCGATGAGTGCGAGTTCGAGCGTTATGCTCCAGGCGATCCTGCCGGCAATATGAACCGTACCTTCGAATCGGCAATGACAGCGATTATGGAAATAGAAAATGCAATCAATGCGGCTCGCAAGAACGCCAAGAAGCATCCTGCCGGATATTCCTTCGTATGGCTGCTCCTGGCGATGCTGGGCTTCGGCGCTTCTCCGGTATCGGCAATCACCAAGAACAATGCCGATACGGAATACCAGAAGGGCAACTACCAGCAGGCTATCCGCGACTACGAAGAGCTGCTCAAGAATGGTGCCTCTGCCGAGATTTACTACAATCTCGGCAATGCCTACTATCGTACAGACAATATCACCAAGGCGGTGCTCAACTATGAACGTGCCCGTCTGCTCTCGCCTGGAGATGAGGACATCAACTTCAATCTCCAGTTTGCACGCAGCAAGACCATCGACAAGATTACCCCGGTAAGCGAAATGTTCTTTGTTACCTGGTATAAGGCGCTGGTCAACTTCACGAGTGTAGATAACTGGGCGAAGACTGGCATCATCTCCATCATCATGGCGCTGCTGCTCGTGCTGCTCTATCTCTTCGGTCCGCACATCCTGATGCGCAAGATCGGCTTCTTTGGCGGTATCGGCTTCTTCCTCGTCTTCCTGTTGAGCAATCTCTTTGCCTATCAGCAGAAGCAGGCGCTCGACAACCGCAAGGGTGCCATCATCATCTCACCTTCCGTGAACATCAAGAAGACGCCTGCCAAGACCAGTACCGATCAGTTTGTACTCCACGAGGGTACCCGTGTAGATATCATCGACAAGGGTATGACCGACTGGCGTGGCATCCGCGTAGGCGATGGAAGAGAAGGATGGATCGAGACCAAGCACCTCGAGGAAATCTAGGAGAATGAAGTGGATGGAGCGTCAGACACTGATATCATTCTACATCAACATTAAATATAAAACAATAAGTAAATGGATTTTAGTTCGATACAGGATATTGACTTTCAGATACTGCAGTGGTTCAACGGCAGTAACAATGTGATTCTCGACCAGTTGGTAATGGCACTTACTTCGGGTTTCACCTGGATACCGCTCTATCTTGTACTCTTTATCATCGTGATGCGCAATAATGAGACAATCGGGCAGATTGGTCTTATTGTAGGCTGCGCATTCCTGTGCATTCTTTTTGCCGATGGCATTGCCGAGGGAATCATCAAACCGCTGGCGGCTAGATGGCGACCTTCCAACGATCCGCTGGTAAAATATTCCGTACAGGTAGTGGATAATCTTCGTCTGAAGGACTACAGTTTCTGTTCGGCGCATGCAGCCAACACCATGGCGTTAGCCGTGTTCTTCTCGCTGCTTGTAAGGAGCAGGATGCTCACCTTCACCCTGATAGCATGGTCGCTGGTGAACTGCTGGACCCGCCTCTATCTGGGCGTTCATTATCCGCTGGACATCGTTTGCGGCATGCTGCTGGGCATGGTGGTTGGTACGCTGGTATATCTTTTCTTCCATCGTATGTACCGGCGTATGTCACCGGAAATCAAGTATGTTTCTAATCAATATACCAGTACGGGATATGATTGCGATGACATCGATATGATTATGACCGTTCTGATGCTCACCCTCGTATATGTCATCCTGCGTGCCGTCGTTCTGATGACGGGGCTGTAATCAGGCAGTGAGCCTTCTTGGGGGCATCACTATTTTCAAAAATAAAAAGTTCAATTTTCAAAGAAAGCAATGGATACAAAACATATTAAGATAAGTGATTATAATTACGATTTGCCAGATGAGCGCATCGCCAAGTTTCCTATCTCACAGCGCGACCACAGTAAACTGCTGGTCTATAAGCATGGCGAGGTGAGCGACGATGTATTCTTCCATCTTCCCGACTATCTGCCAAAGGGTGCCATGATGGTATTCAATAATACCAAGGTAATCCAGGCGCGCATGCATTTCCGCAAGGAGACGGGAGCCCTCATCGAGGTGTTCCTGATGGAACCTGCTGCACCTACCGACTATGAGCTGATGTTCCAGACTTCGGGTCACTGCTCATGGCTCTGTATGATTGGTAACCTGAAGAAATGGAAAGAGGGAAGCCTGAAGCGCGACTTCGAAATCAAGGGTCATCAGCTTACCCTCTCTGCTACCATGCGCCGTGGAGATGCGCTCAGCACAGAGGCGGCAGGAATGGTGGCTAAAGGTGGCGGCACCAACTACTGGGTGGATTTCGACTGGGACAACGAGCACGTTTCCTTTGCCGAAATCCTCGAGGCAGTGGGCGAGTTGCCTATCCCTCCTTATCTGAACCGCAAGACAGAAGAAAGTGACAAGACCACTTATCAGACCGTATATTCCAAGATCAAGGGTAGTGTGGCAGCCCCAACAGCCGGTCTGCATTTCACCGATGCGGTGCTCCAGGACCTGGATGCGCATGGCATCGACCGTGAAGAGGTAACCCTTCATGTAGGAGCGGGAACCTTCAAGCCGGTGAAGAGTCTTGAGATAGAAGGTCATCAGATGCATACCGAATATATCGTGGTTCATCGTCGCAGTCTGGAGAAGCTCATCAAGCACGAGTGCCAGGTCATCGCCGTGGGAACCACCAGTGTGCGCACCATCGAGAGTCTCTACTATATGGGCGTGCATCTCATCAAGCATCCTGAGGCAAGTGAAGAGGACCTGCATGTAAAACAGTGGGATCCATACGAGCTGTCGGCAGATGGCAATCTGGTAGATGACATCACTCCGGTGCAGGCTATACAGGCAATCGTCGATTATCTCGACCGCAACGGATTGGAAGCCCTTCACTCCAGCACGCAGATCATCATCGCTCCGGGTTATACCTATAAGATTGTGAAGATGCTGGTAACCAATTTCCATCAGCCTCAGAGCACCCTCCTTCTCCTGGTGAGTGCCTTCCTGCATGGTGATTGGAAGAAGGTATATGATTATGCCCTCTCTCATGATTTCCGATTCCTGAGCTACGGAGATTCCTCCCTGCTCATTCCGTAAGGAAATGCTCTTTTCACAAGAAGAAACTCTTTCATAGGAAGAAAGAAATAAGTACTGAAGTTTCGCATGTGGTTCAAGTACGGGCTGAAGGCCCAAAAGCTCCTAGCCCAGGGCATCGCCCTGGGTATAATGGCAATCAGCAAGGCGCCCTGTAAGGGCAAAAGCTTTGTATATTGCCAGGTATTTGAAAGCTTTTGCCCTTACAGGGCGGCAGTTTTGCGTCCATAAACACCCAGGGCGATGCCCTGGGCTAGGAGCTTCTGCCCTTTCAGGGCGTGTGGGGCTTACTTGCGAAACTTGAGTAAGTAGTTAGGAAAATTATAAATTATACATTATACATTAAAATAGATGATTTCAGTAGAAGGACTGAAAGTAGAGTTTGGCGTAAAGCCACTTTTCAATGATGTAAGCTTCGTAATCAACGACCGCGACCGCATTGCCCTGGTAGGCAAGAATGGTGCCGGCAAATCTACGATGCTGAAGATTCTCTGTGGCTTGCAGAAGCCAACCTCCGGCGTAGTGGCTATCCCTAATGAAACCACCATCGGCTATCTGCTTCAGGTGATGAAACTGCAGGATGATACCACCGTGAAGCAGGAAACCCGCAAGGCTTTCGCCCACAATACCGAGATGAAGGCGCGCCTCGACAAGATGCAGCAGGAAATGGCCGACCGCACTGACTACGAGAGCGAGAGCTATGCCCAGCTCGTGGAGAAATTCACCCAGGAACATGATCGCTATATGATGATGGGCGGTGAAAACTACGAGGCGGAAATAGAGCGCACGTTGAGCGGTCTGGGTTTCACCCGTGAAGACTTCGACCGTCCTACCCGTGAGTTCTCCGGTGGATGGCGTATGCGTATCGAGTTGGCAAAGATCCTGCTCCAGAAGCCGGATGTGCTCCTCCTCGATGAGCCTACCAACCACCTCGATATCGAGAGTATCCAGTGGCTGGAGCAGTTCCTGGCGCAGAGTGCCAAGGCGGTGGTGCTGGTAAGTCACGACCGTGCCTTTATCAATAATGTAACCAACCGCACCCTGGAGATTACCTGCGGAAGGGTAGAGGATTACAAGGTGAAATACGATGAGTATGTGGTACTTCGTGCCGAGCGCCGCGAGCAGCAGCTCCGCGCCTACGAGAACCAGCAGAAGGAAATAGCCGATATCAAGGATTTCATCGAGCGTTTCCGCTATAAGCCTACCAAGGCTGTACAGGTGCAGAGCCGCATCAAGCAGTTGGAGAAAATCGTTCCTATCGAGGTGGATGAGGTGGATACCAAGCAGATGCATCTCAAGTTCCCTCCTTGTCTCCGTAGTGGCGATTATCCGGTCATCTGCGATGAGGTGAGAAAGGATTATGGCGATCATACCGTCTTCGACCATGTGACCCTTACCATCAAGCGTGGCGAGAAAGTGGCGTTCGTAGGTAAGAACGGTGAGGGTAAATCTACCCTTGTGAAGTGTATCATGGGCGAGATTCCTTTTACGGGCAATCTCAAGATAGGTCATAACGTGCAGATAGGTTATTTCGCACAGAACCAGGCACAGCTCCTCGATGAGAAGCTTACCATCTTCCAGACCATCGACAATGTGGCTACCGGCGAGATGCGCCTCAAGGTGAACGATCTGTTGGGTGCCTTTATGTTTGGTGGCGAAACTTCCGAGAAATATGTCAAGGTGCTGAGTGGAGGAGAGCGCAGTCGTCTGGCGATGATCAAGCTCCTGCTCGAACCGGTGAATCTCCTGATTCTCGATGAGCCTACCAACCATCTCGATATGCAGTCGAAGGATGTGTTGAAGGAAGCCATCAAGGCATTCGACGGCACTGCTATCATCGTGAGCCACGACCGTGAGTTCCTCGACGGACTGGTAGATAAGGTATATGAGTTTGCCGGTGGCAAGGTACGTGAGCATCTGGGCGGCATCTACGATTATCTCCGTGCCCACAATGCCGAGAGTATCAGTCAGGCGCTGGCGAATCAGGTCGGAAGTCAGAATATGTCATCTGCTGGCTCTCCATCTTCTTCATCATCATCTGCAGATTCTTCCGAAGCATCCTCCGGAAAGCTCAGCTATGCCGAGCACAAGGAACAGCAGAAGAAGATTCGCAAGGCTGAGAAGGCGGTGAAGGAATGCGAGACGAAGATTGAAAAGCTCGAAACCCGCAAGGCTGAGATTGATGCCCTCCTGATGAAGCCTGAGAACGCTACGAATATGGAACTCGTTACCGAATATACCGAGCTGATGAAGAGCCTGGATGAGGAAAACGAGAACTGGATGATGCTCTCCGAAGAACTGGAGGAAATCAAGAATTCATAGTTAAAACAATAATAAATAACGAGAAAATGAAAATGAAGTACATCCTTCCGATGATGATGCTCGCAGCCATGCCTTTGGCTGCTGATGCTCAGAATAAGTCGGGACTTGTCTTGAGCAATCTTGACAAGACAGCAAAGCCTGCTGATGATTTCTATCAGTTTGCTACCGGTGGCTGGCAGAAGAACAATCCGCTGCCTGCTGCCTACAGCCGTTATGGTAGTTTCGAACAGTTGGCTGAGAACAGCAACAAGCGTATCAACTCTATCCTTGATGAACTCAAGAAGAAGACCTACAAGGCAGGAACCATCGAGCAGAAGCTTTCCGACTTCTATAAGTTGGCGCTCGATATCGACCGCCGCAATAAGGAGGGCATTGCTCCCGTAAAGCCTCTCCTCGACGAGATTGCTGCTGCCAAGACCAAGGCAGATCTCCAGAACTTGCAGGTGAAGTATGCCATGCAGGGCTTGGGCGTAGGTTTCGGTACCGGTTTCGGTGCTGATGAGAAGAACGTAACCATGAACATCTACAATGTGATGCAGGGTGGCTTGACTCTCGGTGCCAAGGATTATTACCTCAACAACGATGCTGCTACCGTAGCTATCCGTGAGGCTTTCAAGACCTACGTGGCAAAGATGTTCCAGCTCTATGGCTTCTCTGCTGCCGATGCTGCCAAGAAGGCACAGAAGGTATTCCTCCACGAGACCAGTCTTGCTACTATCTCCAAGAGCCGTACCGAACTCCGTGACCCACAGGCTAACTACAACAAGATGAGCCTGAAGCAGTTTAAGGAGAATTATCCAAACATTCCTCTCGAGGCATTGGCTAACGGCGAGGGTATCAAGAGCGAATATATCCAGGAGATGATTGTGGGTCAGCCTGCATTCATGGCTGGTTACGACAAGATTACTGCTGCTGAGGATGCTGAGACCTTGAAGGCATTGATGGAGTGGAGTGTCATCGGCAGCTCTTCTGCTTATCTCACCGATGAGATCCGTGAGGCAAACTTCGATTTCTTCGGCAAGACCATGAGTGGCAGAAAGGAAGACCATCCATTGTGGAAGCGTGCCACTTCTCAGGTAGATGCTCAGATGGGTGAGGCACTCGGCAGAATCTACTGCAAGAAGTTCTTCCCAGAGTCATCCAAGAAGATGATGGAGACTTTGGTCAAGAATCTCCAGGTGAGTCTCGGTCAGCGTATCGATGCTCAGAAGTGGATGAGTGCAGAGACCAAGGCTGCTGCCCACAATAAGCTCGATAAGTTCTATGTCAAGATTGGTTATCCTAACCAGTGGACTGACTATAGCAAACTTACCATCGATCCATCCAAGAGTTTCTATGAGAACGTGATGGCTTGCCGTCAGTTCCGCAACAATAAGGAGATTGCAGAGAAGGCTGGTAAGCCAGTCAACAGAGATGAGTGGTATATGACGCCTCAGACTGTGAATGCTTACTATAATCCTACCACCAATGAGATCTGCTTCCCAGCAGGTATCCTTCAGTATCCATTCTTTGATGCCAAGGCAGACGCAGCATTCAACTATGGTGCTATCGGTGTAGTGATTGGTCATGAGATGACTCACGGTTTCGACGATCAGGGTCGCCAGTATGATGCCAGCGGTAACCTGAAGGATTGGTGGACAGCTGCTGATGCTGAGGGCTTCAACAAGCGTGCAGATATGTATGCTGATTTCTTCAGCAACATCAAGGTATTGCCTGATCTGAATGCCAACGGTCGCTTTACATTGGGTGAGAACCTTGCCGACCACGGTGGTTTGATGGTATCTTTCAATGCCTTCAAGAATGCGACAGCCAAGAAGCCTTTGAAGAATAAGGATGGCTTTACTGCTGATCAGCGCTTCTTCCTGGCTTACGCAGGTGTATGGGGTCAGAACATCACCGAGAAGGAGATTCGCAACCGTGTGAAGAACGATCCTCATGCACTTGGCAAGTGGCGTGTTGATGGTGCTCTTCCTCACATTGATGCCTGGTATGAGGCATTCGGTGTAAAGCAGGGCGACAAGATGTTCATTCCTAAGAATGAGCGTCTGGAACTTTGGTAAAGATCAAATATCCCGTTAGTTTTTAAAGTTTTAAAGGGATAAGAATGAAATATGAAAAAGGCTGCGTTACCCGGTGGTGACGCAGCCTTTTTTTATACGTTTTAGTTTTTTCATCCCGACTTACATACAGCTTGTCAGACCTAAAGAGGCTGCGATGGCTGTAAGGAGTGAGAGAGCAATCTTAATTACGATTTTCCAGTTTTCACGTTTCATGGGCTATATTTTTTAGAGACTTACATTATCACCATTTTCTCCGTTGTCGCCGGTATCGCTTCCGCCAGTCTGCGAACCGCCACCCTGGGTTCCGGTATCGCCCGTGTTGCCGCCGGTAGTTCCGGTATTACCCTTGTTCTCGTCAGGGTTCTCCTGGTTGTCACCCTCGGTGTCCTCCACATCCTTCGAATCGTTGGAAGAGATGTTCTTTACCACTTCGCCGTCGCGGTTTACGCAGGTGATGCTGATACCCGTCTTGGCAAGCTCCTGCTTAATCTCCATATTAGGGCTAAAGATTACGCGTCGCTGGGTGATGAGCTTGGTGCTCACATCCTCTACCGACTTCACCGCATTGGCACGCAGCCCGAAACGCATGGTGCCCAGACCCGGTACCGCTACGGAGTGACCCTCTGTAGCCCACGCCTTGATCACCTCGCTCAGGGCAGCGTAAGCCACGTTCATCACGGCAGGAGTCAGACCGCAATGCAGGGCAGCCTGCTGGATCACCTTCTCCGGTGTGAGCTTGTTGTAGATCAGTGGCTGCATCACGTACATGTACTGGTCCTTGCCGCCTTCCTTACCCAAGTAAGCAATCTTGCGCTCAATAGCTTTAACATTCATTCCCATAACTCAAAAAACATTTTAGTTAAACATTGATTGCAGAGCTTTTGTTTCTGCAAGCCATTGTGTTTCAATGACAATGCAAAGATACAAAATTTTGGGGCGGAAATCAAGAGTTGTTCGCCACTTGAAAGAAAAAACAATAAGGCACTTCGTGTGGAATATCGCAGAACGTTTGGGTAAACGTGATTACACAAT